>Ga0210397_10000155_pt1 | contig 50587 bp, 78 predicted proteins | sample IncBWH2OmetaG_FD_160126 | JGI IMG/M metagenome (GOLD analysis project Ga0210397, IMG submission 160126) | Forest soil microbial communities from Barre Woods Harvard Forest LTER site, Petersham, Massachusetts, United States - Inc-BW-H-2-O ...
CGGTCGAGGGCGAAGAGCTATTCCTGGCGGAGTATAAGCAGTGGGGTGACTACGTTTACCAGTCCTCCCCTAGCCCGTCCCTGAGAATCGTCGAGGACGGCATAGCCGGAGAGCCTTTCCCCGTGAATGTCTATATGCGGGTCGATCCGTCTATCACCTCAAAACAGTCGTCGCATAAACACGGAATTGTAGTACTTGCCACGGACGCCGAGTTCAACAAGTACGTCCTGTACGCCAAGGGCCTGCGCTGTGTGCCGTCTGATGTCGTCGCCGAGCTGTCGCGAGTCGTGGCGCGGTTCCACCCGCCAAAGTGTATCGTCGAGGCTGAGATGAACAACCCCGAGGTTACGGCGGGGCTCCAGCGCTTCATCGACGCGAACAAGCTGAACACCAGTATCGAGATGCCGCGCGGCGGCGCTACCCGGATCTCGAAGTCTATCCGCATCTCAGGACTCGAACCGTGGTATCGTAGCCGCTCGGTCTTCTGGCAGCGCGGACCAGCCTGCGTTGATCTCCAGAACGAGTATGACATCTGGCCCGACGTGGCGGATGGCCATGCAGACGTACTGGACGCACACGCAGGTATAGTGGAGGATGCCCGCCCGTACGAGGGCGACGAGACTCTCTATTCTGAGCGCAACTACCTCCGGCAACTTGAGGCAATGATGCAAGAGACCACAGAAGAAGAGGAATTCGGAGACCTCGTACATAAATGGGGAGAGATCAAGCGCAAAGTTCTGAAGACAGGAATTAGATAATATGGGTCTCAAGGACGGCAAACGCCGCGTTCAAAAGAAACAGTCCCACGCCCTGAATAAGGACTCCGCGCTTACGCGCGTGAAGCGCTTCCTGTCGAACAGCGCAGATGAGCGCACCCGTAACAAACATAACCATTACACATATCAACCATCCGACGCCGTGAAGATTGGCGGAGCGATCCTCAACTTCTCAGTTGAGGATAAGGCCGCCATCGAAGAGGACGTGTACTCAGGACTTGATGCTGCGATCTCCGCGTGTGACACCCTTCTGGCTAACATAGCGACGTACCACGCCGCCTACGGTCTGGAACACTTCGACGCAGGCGAGACGCCTGAGGGCAAGACCTCTATGCCGTGGCCCGGAGCATCTGACCTCACGATGCCCGTGATCTTCGCCGAGTTGAACTCCCTGCACTCCTACCTGGTAGCTTCCGCCTTCGTTCCCCGCACAGTCGTGGTGACAGGCAACAATCCCGATGCGGCAAAAGATGCCAATGCGGTTGAGAACTTTTACAATGCCGAGATGACGCGCTTGCGCTCAGACGGCAAATCTTGGATGCAGCAGTTCCTGGTGGTAGCTCACCTAGGACTAATAGAGGGTACGGGAGTCTGCGATATACTCGTACACGAAACCAAAACACGGACGATGATCCGCACTCCCAAGCCCCTATCCAGCCTCGCGGTTAAGGACGGAAAGAAGATTGAAAATCCCGGCGATGACGTACAGTGGAATGAGAAAACGGTCAAAGAGATCCTTGTACAACCACGCTACCGCAAGGACTTCCTACCTTCGCCAGGAGATGCTCGTACGCTTGCGGAGTGTGTCGCCGTCTACTACGAAGACTGGTATTTCGAACAACAGCTCCTACAAATGGTCGGAGACACTAAGAAAACAGGCAAGGGATTCTTGGACGAAGATGCAATCGCATACGTCCTTAATCTGGAAGTTGACGGCTCTAGCGATGTTGGGACAACACGGCAAAGTGACTGGGACCGTACCGCAAACCATCAAATATCTTTGGGACTCGCTCAGGGCAGTCAAACCTCACGCTTCTTCCGTAATCGCGGACCTTTCAAGATTACGCGATGCCTTACCAACCAGTACGACTTCGACGAAGACGGCGCGACCGAATGGAATTGGGTATTCCTTCACGAGGCGTCCCCCACGTACTTAGGCTACATGCCCTTCGAGTACATCACGCAGTCTATCCCCACAACTATCTTCACACCTCTTCCCCGCCCGAATCGCATCGACGGGTACTCAGCGTGCGAACATCTCATGGAACTCACCGGCGAGTTGTCCTCGATCACGAACGACATTAACAACTACCTGGCGCAGGTCATCAACCCGACTGGACTCCAAGATGTCGATTGCATCATGGAAGAAGAGGGCGAGTACCTCTCATCCCCTGGCCGTGTGAATCTCGTGAAGCTCCCAGCGGGTAAATCCATTCAACAGGTGTTCTCGTGGTTCTCTCCTCCACCCCTTCCGCAAGAGATCACACAGTTCGCTTCATACCTGCAAACGTGGATTTCCAAAGTCACCGGGCAGAACGCTCCCGCAGTCGGTGCCCAGAGTTCTGGGCGTAGGTCAGCCACCGAACAGCGCCAACAGTCCGCAGCGACGGCTACTCGCATAGGCCTCTCCGTCCTGTACTATCGTTTCTTCCTTCGCGAGTCCCTGAACTACATCCACAAGCTGTATCTCCAGTATGACCTCATCCCCGAAGGCGGCGCTAACGTCACTTCCCCGAACGGAAGTGAAATGACCGTCACACGAGAGATGCTTCAGAAGGACTACACGATCAACATTTCAGGGATCAGCGATCCCAACGACCAGGCAGCCGAGCGTAACGCCATCATAACTCTGGCCGGAATCGCGTTGAAGAATCCCGACATCATGGGCAATCCCGTACATCGCCGCAACTTCTTCAAAGTCCTGTTCGACAAGTGGCAGTGGCCGAACTCGGATGACATTGTTGGAACCGACGCAGAAGCCAAACAGACCGCACAGGCCGAAGCCCAAGCCGCCCAACAACAAAAGCTCATCAGCGCTGTGACCGGCAAAGAGCCCCCGAAACAGGGAGCGCCTCAATGATGCCGGAGTTCGACGTAAGCGTATTCAAACAGACGCGAGACTATAACTGCGCTGCCGGGGCCGTCTCCTACTTCGTGTGGGCGCACTCCGGTCTAGTCCTCAACGTGGAGACAGTGACGCGTAAACTAGGGTGCGATCCCGAGACGGGCACCACATACTCGTCAGTTGTCGGCTACCTAGACTACCTGTTCCGCTACGACGGCATTCATCTGGTTCACGGCCATAACACCGAACTGCATGAGTTCACCCTTCCGATGATAGTTCGTTACTGGGACGAGGATGAAACCCACTACGGCGTAGTCACCGAGCTTTCCATAACCCAGAACACCGGATCGTCCCTATTCATGTACGACCCCTGGGTTGGTGAAGGAGTCGTGAAGGACTGGGAAGAATTCGTAAGTAACTGGTACACGCCCCTGTACGGTAAACATTGGGGCCTCTACATCGCTCGAAAGGGAAATTAAGATGGCCGCAACTAAAGCTACCGCCAAACAGAAGGCGTACTATACCAAACAGCGCGAGAGCGCTGAAAAAACCGGGGACAAGAAGACCTTAGCTAAAATATACTCCAAACTAGATGCCAACAACTCAGACCCAAAAACTAAGTACACAAACCGGGATTCGTCCTACACACCTGCGGGCGTGAATGCGCAGTACGATCAAACTGGATCTAAGAAAAAATCCAAACTCGGAGGCCATAGAGGTTCCTAATGGAAAACGATATTCTTGATGCGTCCGAGATAGACGCCCTTCTGAACGAAGCCCCCACAGACGGGGAAGGCAATGCCCTTTCAACCGTTGAGCCTGAAATCGCGCCGGTTGTTAAGGCCGACCCGACGCCTAGCGCTCCGGTCGAGTTCAAGCTCCCTCCCGAACTGTTAGCCCAAGGCGGCGCACTCGCCGCGCTGGCCCAACAGTACCTAGGCGACAACGCCAACGCGCTTAAGGCTATCACGGATCGCCTCGCAGCTCCTCCGGCCAAGACTGAAACCGCCGAGGAACAGAAGGCACGTTCGGAAGCCGCGCTAGCCGAGTTCTTCAAAGACCCGGAAGCCGCTATTTCGAAGCTGTCAAAGCCAGCCGCTCAAGGGCAACTCGACCTCGCAACTATCCAAGGCCCCGCATTCCAGGCAATGGGCGAGAAGCGCGTAGACGATTTCCTTCGCGAGATGAAAGAGAACGATGACCTAGGACTTGACCCCAAGGTCGTGAAGGCGATCGAATCCGAGTTCCGTGAGTTCGCCGATAAGAGCTCTAAGAAATCCGGCCAGCCTTTCGAGCGCTTCATCGGCTCTGTCCCGCGCGACGAAGCCCGTGAGACTTTAGAGAATATCTACATGCGCGCCCTGGGTAAGAAGATCGCAGCCGACACCAAGGCCGAGCGCGGAACACAGAAGACTCTATCAGTTGCCGGTAAAGGCACTGGCGGGGGAAGCTCCGTAGCCGGAATATCCGCCGACAAGATGGCGCTGGCGAAAGCCACAGCCGCAGGTCTGGCCACGGGCGAAGATGGTAAGGTCGATCAGGAGGAATATAAAGCCTACTTGAAGTTGGCGCTCGGTCGCTGACATGGCTTTCAAGCAGGCGCATTGCAAACGCGGGCACGATATGGACATCCACAGAAGGTTGCGAGGCGTGAACCAAACACCCGCATGCAACGCTTGCCAGAACCTCAGAACCCGGAAGTGGTATAACGAAAACAAGGATCAGGCGATCAAGGGCGTAATAAAGAGCCGCCTCAGAACGCTATTTGGTATGTCCCTGAACGATGTTGAGATCATGTTGACGGCGCAATGCGGTCAGTGTCTCTTATGCGAAAGGGCCATCACGATGAAAACAAAGTGCATAGATCACGACCATGAGTCGGGACAAGTACGTGGCCTACTGTGTACGCAGTGCAACACAGCTTTAGGTATGGTTAAGGACAACCCGGAGACGCTGCAGAGAATGATAACGTATGTAACTAAATCCAAACTAAGGTTGGTAGTGTAATGAGCGATCTGAATGCGTCCGAGATCTCGGCGATTAAAAATTTACTGGCAGCTAAAAAACGAGGCCAAGTCTTAATTGTCAACGGCAGGCCGATGGACATGTCGAAAGTCCGTGCCCCGATCGTTTCTGAAGACGCCAAACACACCATGTACGCGCAGCCGCGCCTCATGTTGAAGATCCAAAAGCCCTCGTACGCCGAAGATCCAGAGAACGGCGTCGAGTACGAATGGCTACTCAAAGGGTCATACGAACGTCTCAGCCGCCGCAAGGAATACCGCGCTGTCCTCATGGACGAAGTGAACTTCGATTCTAAGTACTGCAAACTCGACGAGTCAAAAGCGACCTTCAACGCCGAGTCGGGCGCTCTTCTGAAGATCGTCTCCTCCGGCCAGTTCGAGCTTTTCGAAACACGCGGAGAGTCCGCTTACATGCTTCGTCGCTTCGGTGCGGACACAGCGCTGAACGATCTCAAGGGTAAGGGACAACAGGATCTCAATTCAGAAGTCGGAAGCTCCGGCCTGAACGTAGATCGCGCGCAGTCGTTCACTCCGGAATGGCAGCCAGGGTCACTTGGCAACATCTCCGACCCAGGTACGTGGGGCGGCGGTAACGGTAAATTCATCTAACCTACCTAGTAGTTATACTCAAGTTGACCGGCTCAGGCCGGTCTTCTTGCGTTTAGAGGTGGGTCCTGGTACACTAGGTCAATAGGTCTTTTGGACCTTCCTAGCTTTAGGAGAACACCAGTGGCAGTTTTCAGCGCTCCAGTACAGCCCTTCAAATGGAAGCCCGATGGCGGATCCACTGGCGTTCCCGCAATCAAGCATTACCCCTGCGGTCAAGGCACCGCCGGAGCGGTTTTCCCGTACTGGACGTACGGCCAAGTTCTCCAGCAAGTCGTCACCGGAACGGTCACAGCGCCGAACCCGAACGGCACGCTCATCAATTTCAACGGCCCAGTTGCCTTCACAAACGCCGCGCAGCTTTCAGTTGTCACGGTTACTTTTGTCGCTGCAGCTAACGCACCGTCCACCAACCTTTGGATCGCAGTAACGTACACAGATGCAGGCGGCGATGAGTCGCAAGTGTCTCCGTTACTCCCAGTCAGTGTCGCCGCAGGCTTCACGGCTTCCGTATCAGTCTCAGCGGCTGGCGCACCAGTCGGCGCAACGCAGTTCAATGTGTACGCTGGCCTGTTCCCCCGTCAGTGGTTCTCGCAAGTGACCCACACAGCTCTCGGCGGCACGGCTGCCCTGACCTACCCGCTCACGAACTACGCCGGTATGATCGCCGCTCCAGTTGGCGCGTCAACGAATCTCATCGGTATGTCTGACTCGGCGTTCGACCAAGTGTTCGATCCGCTGTCAGCCTTCCCGGGTCGCCGCAATCCGTACGGCGCAACGATGTCCACCGATCCGCTCATGGGGACAAATGCCCTGTGGCCGGTACTGAAACTCGGTACAGGCACGTTCGAACTGAACCTCGTTCAATCTTTCTCCAACGCCCTCATCGGAGCGGCGGTCGGACTCAACATCGATGCAGCGACAGGCCGCTCAGTGTGGGATACCACGCAGACGCAGGTAGCTACGATCGTTGAACAAGAGTTCGGAATGTACCAAGGCGGCCTCGGCGTCCCAGGGACCCGCGTGTTTGCTCGCTTCCTCTCGACCGTCATCATCTAAAGGGTAATATCACATGCCATACATGGTAACTGAACAAACCGCCGAAGTTGCGTCGCGCGTCTTCTCGAAGAAGTACGTTGACATCAACCTGAAAATCGGCACGGAATACAAAGAAGGCGGCAAAGTCGGCGAGTATACTCCCGATGACGCGAGACGCTTTATCTCCTTGATCGCTTCTACAGGCCTTGGGCCGTTCCAGCGCAAGAATGAAGGCGAAACCTCTGCCTATGACCAGCCCGGCATGTTGATTCCTTCCACAGCGTTCTTCCAAACTCAGGCCCTCATGGCCGGTTGCACCTTCGAGAATTACGAAGAAGACCCCATGAAGTTCTGGCAAAAACTCCCAGGCATGTTCGCCAAGTCGGCGCGCAACACGAAGGACACCCTCGCGGCCCTTCTGTACAACCTGGCGTTCGTTGCCGACGGCGGCTACCTCGACGGTCGCCCGCTGATCGACTCCAACCATCCCCTGTATCCCCAGAACGAAGCCGGAACCATCAAACCCCGCTTCGGTGCCTTCCAATCGAATTACTTGGGAGCCCTCCCGCCCTCGATCGACGCCTTGGTTCAAGCCAAGATCATCGCTCGCACGGCAGTCGATGACCGTGGCATGAAAGATCGCTGGACAATCCACACGATCGTTACGCCAGAAGCCCTCGACAATATCTGGGATGAGATCATCTCCAAAGAAGCCTTCTATCGTCCCTACACTGCAGCGCACACGGTCAACACCCAAGCGGGCAAGTGGAAGAAAGAAGTCTGGCGCGACCTCACATCTCCGTACGCATGGTTTGCTATCGGCTCACCGGGTCTGCCCGGCGACTTCGGCGGCGACTGCCACGGTCTCGGAATGTGGTATCGTTGGAACTACAAGACTCACGTCTGGGATGACCACGCTACTCTCTCACGCATGTACATGGCATACTTCCGCTACGCCGCGATGGCGTGGACCTACAAGCGCCTCATCGGCTCTTCGGGAGCCACCGGAGTCTCCGCGTAACATGAAAAAGAAAATGAAGAAACCGATCGCGAAGAAGGGCAAGGGGGCAGTAGCCCCCATGTCCGGCAAGAACATGAAAGCTCTGGCCGGTAAAGCCGCCAAGGGCAAAAAAGGCAAGAAGAACCCATTCGGTCACGAAGGCGAGTAACATGGCAGGCACGAAGAAAGACTTTACAGACGCAGGGTATTCCTCGTACACCCTCGGTACGCTAGGCGTAACTTCTCTGTTCAACGTGCCGACCATCGGCGCATCCGCTGTGAGCACAACTGTTCAGGCGTACTTCGTTACACCATCGCGCATCAAACTTTCAGCTATCGCAATAGCCTGCTCTGCGGTCTCAACGATCAGTGGAGCGGTTTCGTTCAACATCGTTGTCGGATCTGGCGCATACGAGTCCGGCGCTACGACGGCTGTCGGTTCCTACACCTTAACTGGCGTGCCAACCACCGGTGAAACGAACACCTACACGATCAACGGCGATGTAGTGACGAACGCCCAGCTAACGACTAACAGTCTCGCAGCTCAAGCGACTTCGGACGCAGCGGCGATCACAGCGGCAACAGCCCTCACAGGCGTTACGGCTGCCGCAGTTGGCGCGAACATCAATCTTACGGCGAACACCTCGGGTGTCGGCGGCAACTTCATCACGACGACCGGCTCATCTAACGGCGGCGATACCGTGACTGCCAACCAGCTCCAACTGTCCGGCGGGTCAAACGGCGCGCTCACAACTGGAACGGTCCAGAACGACAACCGCACACTTCCTTATTACAACCAAGCGGCTACCTCTAACCAGGTCCAGATCGCTGGCGGCGGATCAGGCATCACGACCAACTTTGCGCTTGCGGGCAACGCCTTATTCGCGACTGATGTCTCGATCAATGCAGTGAACACCCCCGGCATACTCGTGGCAACCGGCGGCTCCGCAGTGTTTGGCGACGTGCCGACGCTTCTCGGTCAACAGGTCCTCGCAGCTTCCGACGCAGTGTTCGAGCGCGGTCAAATCCTCACCCTTCGCGTTGTTACCCCGGCTGGCGGATCAATCACGAATCTTATCGTGTCCGCTGTCTCCGAAGTCCGCAACCTTAACGAACCCTCGACACCGATCGAGATTCAGTTGAACGACCAGCTCCAAGGCTTCGTCACACCGAACAGCGCTAACATTGTAAGAATCCAGAACGTCCGGCAAGTTTCCGGCGTAACCTTCTAAAGGCGGAATTATGTATCACGGCTTGACTCGTACGGCGCTAATCCTTACGGTGACGCCAGCGAGCACAGCCGTGGCCGCGCCTTTGACCGCCTATGGCACCGCTGGCTCTACGCAGAACATGTGGAACGGCAACGACTCCGGCGCTCAAGGCATGGCTTGGGCCATGTCCAAAGAGTGGGTGTTCCACGCTGTTCAGGTCGGTCCGGTAGCCCCCACAGGCTACACCATTTCCATTTACGGATCGAACGATCCCCGCGTGTTCGTCCCCAACAGCGTTGGCGGACGTGTCGATTCACTTGGCACAGGCGGTCAACACGGTTCACAGTACGGCGCTCCTTACCTCGTGACCCCGACGGGCCGCGATCAAGCGCTTCGCTTGCCGATCGCCACACACGTACAGAACGGCGACATCCTCTCGGTGCCTGCCAACTCGTGGGTCCTTCTGCCTTCACCGTCCGACCAGGCCGGAACCGGCGTAGACGTGAATCCGATCACAGGCGTCGGCCAGATGTTCCGCACACAACGGTGCCTATTATCTGTCAGAGCCGTATTAACGGCAACTTCTGGAGCGACTGGGAGCCTAGCGATATGCGTAACCGCAGTTTAGTTTTCATACCTCTTCTGGTACTCATACTTTCGTGTGTTATCACCGGTCACGTGACGACAGCCCCAGCGCTAGCTGACGCAGGATGTTACAATGCCGGTCTACCCGTGCCCACACCCGGCGCAACGGGGCAAATCACTTTTCCGGTCTGTATAAACGGAGTGCTTCAGTCCTCGGCTGTGTGCACAGGCTGCACACTTACCGTTGCCACACCCCTTCCGGTACTGGGATCTATAAATTCGACTGGGCCTGCCGCGAGTATCCAGTGTGACTTTAATTTTCCCGTAAGCATCACGTCTACAGGTGGGCACTACTTCCAAATCGTGGCGGCGTCGGGCACTAAGAACGTCTATGTATGCGGCTACGCATTGCAGACGCTTTCCGGTACGGCCCCCACATTCAAGTTCGCCTCAGGCACACACACTACGACCGATTGCGACACCAGCGAAGCCGATCTCTCTGGAGTGTTTGGGTCTTCTACGGGTCAAATCTTCATGTGGCCGTCAGCCGGGTATCCGGCTTTCATCTCTCCAGCCGGTCAGACTCTGTGTCTGTTCGTTAATGGCGCAGCGGCTACCATAACGGGATTCATCAAGTACACGATTTTCTAAACGATGTACGCTAGCGTACAGACTAGCGAGGGGTAGCGCTGGTACAAACGGGGTATGAAAATCATCTACTGCGCTGTATTGGCGCTTCTTACCTCGTGTGCGTCTCAGAATGGCGTCACGCCAGCCCCAGAAGGCGCTGTTGCATCTTCCAGTCATCATAAACTTAGCTATACGCCGCTATGGTCTAACGGGCAACAGATCCCAGCTTCCTTCGGTAACACCAACTTCGGGGCGTCAGGTCCTCTGTACCAGGGAATACCCCCCCTACCTACGGGTGCAACACTAGCGCCTGTTCAGACGGGACTACAGTACTACTTCACGGGTAACCCCGCTGTGAACATAGGCTGGGTTGATGGGAACTCATCTCAGGGGCAGTACGACTATAACTTCCCGGTATACCAGGGCGGCTCTAATGACCAGACCGTTACCATACACTGCGCCTCCGGTGGCACATGCTCCGATAATGGCACGACTATTCAGCTCCCAATCTGGGCGGCACAAGCTGGGGGGTCGGATCACCACCTAGCCGTTCTTGAGGCCGCTACAGGCATCGAGTACGACTTTTGGGGCGTATCCTCAAATCCTCCATATACGTGGCTGGAGAACATCACAGCTTCCAACGAATCTAAGTTCAACATCAACGGCACTAATAATGGCGGATACTACGTGTCTCCAGGATTCGAGTACTACGCATCAACTGCCGGTGGTATAGGCCTCTCGGGTGGGGAAGTCTACATCTCTGAGCTTCAACAGGGCATAATCAACCACGCACTTAACCTAACGTTCTCTTGCGGAACCAACAGCTATGTTTACCCCGCGACTCAAACCTCTGGGCAGTGTTCTGGCGGAAATGGCATACCTCTGGGATCTCGCGTATGGCTTTCGCTATCGCGTGCGGCCATTTGGGCACTTCCAGTTTCCAAAGATATGCAAACCATTCTCGTGGCTCTTCACGAGTATGGCGGGTTCTACACCGACTCCGGCGGCGGATCGGGAGTGAACGGCTCAGGCACAGGGTTCGGCGTTAAGTTCGAGTCCCAGGAACCATATTGGATATGGGACAACGGCTCCGATCCGGTGTCGGCCTACGCCATAGCCAATAGCTGGCCTCATGTAGTGAATGGCTCAGTCAACCGCTATGATGTGGGCAGTATAGGTGGGTCTTACGTCAACCTGTACTCCTACCTGAAGCTGGTCGCCCCGTGCGAAACCCAAAACAACTGCTAAAAGGGACATCAGTGCAGTGCAGTGCAGTGCTGACAGCGTATATCTTAAAATGGTACAATTAGAGGGATGACCGCATTCGATTGCCTCGGACTCCTTCGCAGGCTCATAAACGATCCTCTCACATCAGGGCCGCGTTATTCTGACGCGACCCTTTTGGATTTTATCTCCGAGGGCCAAGTCCAGGCAGTGCGCGAGACTTCCTCGCCAAAGGCCTACCAGGTCTTCTCGACTCAGAATGTCGTCACATTGTCGGGCACGCCTACGACCGGCGAGAACGTAGTCCTGAACATCAACAACATTCAGATCGTCCAAGCCGAAACAACCGGACAATCTCTCACGACCCTGGCCGGGCTTGTGGCCACGGCGGTGAACGCTAATGTAGGAATCAACACAGTAGTGCAGGCCTCTGCCGTCGGCCCGGCTGTCGGGTTCATTGCCTTGGGGACTGGCTTCACAGCCAATTCCGCCACGATCGGCGCAGTACAAGGGGTCCACGTCACCCAAACAATCTCGTACGTCCAGGAGTACCAGGTCTTTGAACAACTACTCACGGACGCTGTTTATTGCGCGGGCAAGCTCCTTACTCCGTCGTCCACGGCGATTCTCGAAGGTTGGAATTTCGATCTGTGGTCTCAGAATTGCGCGGGAACGACGCCAGCTCCGGGTTCTGGAGCGGTGCCTGGCACGGTTGGTCAAGGCGCGCCTTCATGGGTTGGAGCCTCGCCGCGAGTCTTCCCGTCGAACACCGGGCTAGAGGACGGCATAAAGCCCACAGTTCAGCCGTACTCCAATTTTCAGGGCAACTTAACCCAGAGCTGCCAGGCCGAGCGCTACTATTGGCGCGATCCGGGAACTATCGGGATTGTCCCGCAGCCTGCCAACCTCTGCCAGGTCGTTATCTATGGCGTTTGTACCCCGCCGCCTGTGACCACGCCTACCCAGTCGATGCTCGTTCCGCAGTCCTACCGCATGTACGTCGTGCGCTACGCCGAGTGGCTCTGCCGTTCGTCCGAGAACTCGACTAACCCCGGACAGGCTATCTTGATCGAGAACGCCTACAACGACATGCTACGCGAACGCGCTAACTGCATACTGAAGGTTCGCAACGCAAAGGGTAAAGTCGCTCGCACGTTCAATTCTATTCCTCAGCGCCTCTCGCGCTCACGCTATATGGTTCGCCGCAGTGGCGGGGGTAACTGGTAAATGTCATTCAACCCTCCTTCTCAACAGTTCTTCCCTTACCTGACCCCTGTCGGCGTATACCCGCCTTCCACGGTGCGCTGGTTCTATTCCTCCGTAACAGTGCCCGCTGGAGTCTCCGTGTGGACCGTTCCGTGGCAGCCTGGCACGCCCCCTGGCGTGTTGATCCCGATTCAGTGGCTTGTGACGGACATCTTCTTCCGCGTTGAGAATGCCGCGTCATCCGGTAATACGACGCTGGTCGTCTCGCGCTCGACCAGTACGGGCGTGTACCTACCTGTGAACAACATCAACGACGCCCCGATCGTCATTCCAGCCGGTCAGTACGAAGCGCCTGGCCGTCCCTGGACGACCGCAACTATCGACAATCCCCTAGTTAACTCCGGCGACAAGCTCAGCCCAACTATCGCGTTCGGCTTCGGCGCATCCGTAGTATCCTTTGCTCTCGTACTCGTTCAATCTCCGGTGGTGTGATATGGCTCTTTTGTTTATGGACTCCTTCGGCGGATACGCGACTGCGGACATCCCAACACGATGGGCTGGCGGAACTGGTGGAGGTTGCACTATTGTCAACACACCTCTTCCTCCTAATTCGCAATCGGGGGCTCAGGTTTTAAGCAACGCCGGGGGTACTTACGTTCTAAATAACAATTTCGGGGCCAAGGCCCGCATGATTGTAGGAACGCGCTTCTACCGATTCCACTCGGGCGGAAGCTCTGGCGTAGTTCTCAGTTGCTCGACGGTTCCAAGTTTAGGCCAGCTTGATGGCGTGGTTCTGGTGCAGGTTTCTAACTCAGGCACGTTCATTACAGATTCCAGCGGTAACATACTGGGAAGCGGCCCTGTGGTGCCATATCAGGAGTGGCACCATTACGAGTTAGACGCTACTTTCGGCCTGGCCGGAACAGCCACGCTTAAACTATACATGGATGGCAACCCCACCCCCTTCATATCTGTAGTAGGCACAACCGCATACGCAACGGCGTCTTCGTTCGTTCTTGGCGGGGGTGCATACACTGTGCATTCTAATCAACCCCCAGACCAGGGCTACTACGCAGACTTTTACGCCTTTGACGGTACAGGGGCGGCTCCTTTCAATGCAGCGTTGGCACCACAAGGACTTGGCGCGGCCAAGATGGCCTTCGCTGTACCAACAGCTCCAGGAATCATCTCGAACTGGACTGCCAACGGCGCGGCCACGATCTGGCAGTGTATCGACCAGATTCCACAGGATGGCGACACAACGTATGCCAGCGATGCAACTCCGGGCGACCAATACCAAGTAACCTTCGGCGCGTTGCCCGCTATGCAGACCCTTATCGGTGTTCAGCTCTCCACGTACGCCCGCACAGACGACGCAGGCCCGCGCGCCTATCAGTCGGGCTTCTACAAGGGCGGGACGTACGGCTATTCAGGCGTCAACCAGTTCTTGGGCGGCACGTACAACTACATCGAAGATGAGTTTATGACTAACCCGGTTACGGGTCTTGCATGGGCTGTGGGCGATTTGACCGGACTACAGTTCGGCGCAAAGCTCACGGTCTAACATGGCCGCGCGCATTAGCCAGGAAGTTATTGAGACCCTTCAACTTCCTGGTACTCAAAACGCCCGCATCACTCAACAGGTGATCGAGTCAGCTCAAATACCTGTGATGACCTCCGTCCATGCGCGAATTACTCAGGAGTTCCTTGAGTCCGCGCAGATACCCGTTCGCTCCGCCACTAACGCCCGAATAACTCAGGAGTTTATAGAATTCCTTTACATACCAGGCGTGTTCGGCGGCACATCGGACACCGAAGACTTCTACTACTGCCTGTCCCCCTCAGTTATGGGTTACTGAAATGGCTAAAGATGAGCTTGCACCGTTCCTAAGTCTAGGGCCATTCCTCGGGATGAACACTGCCGACGCGCAGCCGTTCGTACCCCAGGGATATGCCACGCTTGCTAAGAACGCAAACACGTACCGCCACAAGGGAGCACTGATGCCAGAGCGCGGTCGTATATCCCTTGACGATTTCGGCACGTACCTAGCGAACATTACTGTCCTAACCGAGATCACACCCACTGTTAACGGTGTCGAGGAGAACTGGCTCCTGATTCAGGGAACTACCAATGTAGGCGGACTAGTCACCCTGGTCTTCAACGAAACTACCTCTGCGGTTAACATCGTATCCAATGCCCTTGTGTATACCCAGGCTGTACAGTACGGTCAAATAGTGTACACCAATGGCGGGCAGAAGTTCTTCGCAGGGTGGGGAACTAACGATCCCAACTACCCAAAATTTTACACCTGGCAGTACACCGGAATCGTGCCTGGGGCCGACTTAGAGGCACCCTTAGCCCCCAACGGGAGTATATTCCAGGAGACTAGGTTCTACGTATTCACGCAAGTGACGCTGTTACCTGACGGCACAACAACGGAGACCAGCCCTGAAAATTTTGGCAATCCAAGCCAGATAACCATTAACTCGGTCAACGTGGGTCCAAACGGCAACTACATAACGCTAACACCCGGAACGCTGTCGGCTCATGGCACATTCCTGGTGTCTGGAACCCCCATCACGGGGCAGTACAACAACTACATCATAGGCGGAACAACCATCGCCGTGCCTCAAATCACCGGCAATACCCCCGCAGAGCAAGCTGCTTCAGATGCCTTCTTTCTTAACCAGTCCACGATCTTCATAACCGCGTACAACGTGGTGTTCAATGTAGCGTACTCCGCAGCCGCCACAATAGCGACCGGCGGTCTTCTGACGCTCACAGCTACCAACCCCGGACCGCAGGGAAACATAACAACTACGTCAGCCTCCACTACAGGCGGGGACACGCTTACAGCCCAACAGGCGAATCTTACTGGCGGATCGGCCACGGGCGGCGTTCAGTTTACAGGTCTGAATGCCGGACCTAACGGTCAGAGAACTGCCGGCGTTGACGGCACAACCTACACGACGAACATCTACGCTCAGTCCTCTCTTCAAGAGGGGTACTTCCTCGTAGGCAATGCCGCCACGAACAACACGTTTGTTGATAACACGTCTGATGAAGACCTGGCAACGAACACCCCACTACTTCTGGTAGATGGTTCAGCCTTCCAGCGCGACCCGCCCCCGCTTGGGCCGTTCGGTGTTCCCGTAAATCGCGTAATCACCAACTTGCCCTTTATCGGTGTGTGGCAGAACGTCATGTTTGTTTTTACGCACATAGACGCAAACATCATAGAAGGAAGCCCCCCTACAACGCAGTGGTGGTACTCGTTGCCCGGTCAGCCGGACTACTTCTCCTCGGATACGCGCGCCCTACTGCTTCAGGATAACATCGAGCTAGGCCTAGCCGCCCAGATAGGCAACGTCTTCGATTACAACGCCCCCGTAGGCGACTACGCGAAGGCCTGCGCCCCTGTCGGCTCGTACCTCATGTGCTGCAAACGCCGCGAGACTTGGCTAGTATATGGTAACGGAACAACGGCATCCCCGTTCACGCAGCAGAGGATTTTCGACTTCGGAACGCAGTCCATTCGTTCAGTAACGGCTTGCGTCGGCGGAGCGTTCTTCTTAACCGAAAACGGCGTCTACTTTTTTGATGGCAATACCCCACAATACGAAGAGACAAAGTTCCGCACTGTGAATACGGATGCCCTGAACATAAGAACCAATGACAGCATTCGTGCGGTCGGGGTGTTCTCTAACATGACGTACTACCTGTTCTACCCCACGCTAGGTAAGGGATACGGCTACAACACGATTACGGGCGAATGGATGAGCGAACTTGAGTACGCCCCGTGCAACGAGAACGCCATATCCTTCACGCCCGCCGAGAACGTGACCAATGCCTCTAATACCAGCCTGATTAATCGTGTAGTTTCCGCACGCTACGGTCTGCCCTCTGCTGTGGACTTCTTGTTCGCTGACCCTGTGAACGACCTGGGATCACCCCAGAACGTGGTGTTCGCGGGGCCGGACACCGACGCGCCAGGGACAGATTTCAAGAAAGAGTACACCTGCCTTACGGTATACGCTCCAGTTCAGCAGGGGTTTGTTAACGTCGATCTCACTGTTGACGGAAACCTCGCGCTCACCAAGTCCTTCGACCTGTCCGCACAGCGCCCCCTGATCGCTAACTTCCACGCCCAGGGCTTCTCGGCGCAGATCACCGTGACCGTTCAGAGTACTGGCACGACCGTTCCCGAGATATGGAAAGTTCAAGTTTGGGGTATCAATCCTCCGTCCCGACGCTTAGGTACGCCCCAATGAACGGATGGATTGGCGTTGATCTTGATGGTACATTAGCCCGCGACGACGAGGGCCTACTAGACGGAGAGATAGGCTCGCCTATTCCTGCGATGGTTAAGCGCGTCCGTAAATGGCACGGGGCTGGCATTGAGGTGAGGATAGTGACCGCCAGGGCAGGCACTATGACAGATCGGGAGAAACGCACCCTTCAGGCGTGGCTTTTAGAGAACATAGGGTTCATCCCCAGGATAACGAATAGTAAAGATTATCAGATGAAGGAATTGTGGGACGATCGCGCCGTGCAAGTGATCCCCAACACCGGGCGTCGGTCGGACGGTAAACTGTAATGGCCGCCAACAGACCCGCCCTGCCGCAACCTGTACAGACAGCCACGCAGTCGCTGCTTCAGCCCACTTACACGATGAGTGGAGGACTCAGTATACCGACTAACGTAACAGGTCGCCCGGTTCAGACTGGGCAAAACGCCCCCACCATCGCTGTTTCCTCGGCGGGCATCGCCACCATAAACGGTAACTCCAAGGCCGCTCAGATCATAGCGGGCGGCACTGGTATTACTGTGGCGTCATCCGGGGGCACAACCACCATATCCGCAACCGGCGGAGGCGGAACGGTTACGTCTGTTACGGCCAGCGGTCCTCTAGCGTCTTCGGGCGGTTCTACTCCGAATATCTCGATAGCTTCTCCCATACCAATTTCAGATGGGGGAACGGGTACGACGACACCCGGAGACATAGCCGGAACGGGCATATCCATTACAGGGTCTTTCCCCAATCAGACCATCACCAATACGTCTCCCTCCTCGGGCGGTACTGTAACGGCTGTCACGGCCTCTTCGCCGCTGGCTTCATCCGGCGGTACTACTCCCAACATTTCAATCTCTACCCCCGTCCCGATAGTTGACGGAGGAACAGGAACGACTACACCCGCGCTCGTGGCCGGAACGGGCATATCAGTGACCGGCTCGTGGCCTGACCAGACTATAACCAATACGTCTCCCTCTTCGGGGGGCACAGTAACAAGCGTGACACAGACTGTGCCTAGTATCTTCACGATCACAGGGTCCCCTATAACTACGGCAGGGACACTGGCTATCGGTCTGACAACGGAAGCCGCCATGACTGTTTGGGCTGGGCCTGTCTCCGGAGCTGCCGCTACTCCTACTTTTCGCGCTCTCACAGCTACCGACATTCCAGCTCTTAGCTACGTAACAGCCGTTACAGGGTCTGGGAACATCGCGTCTAGCGGCGGCACAAATCCTAACATAACTTTCACAGGCCTGTTACCTATAGCTAACGGAGGCACAGCTACCGCAACACCGTCTTTAGTGGCGGGCACGGGTATATCGGTCACGGGATCTTTCCCTAATCAAACAGTTACTAACACCTCACCGTCATCTGGCGGGACAGTTACCGCTGTCACCGCAAGCGGACCCCTAGCCTCGTCGGGCGGCACTACTCCGAACATATCCCTATCTAACGAGGCGGCAAACCTAGCGCTGGCCGGGCCTGCAAGCGGAAGCGCTGCAGCTCCTACATTCCGGTCTCTAGTCGGAGCCGATCTTCCTAACCCCTCGGCTACTACACTGGGCGGAATTGAGTCATTCGTAGCCGTAGGCAGTAAGTGGATTAACGCTATTTCAACTCTAGGTGTGCCATCAGCTACCCAGCCTGCGTTTACTGATATCTCCGGTACGGCATCCGTAACTCAGGGAGGCACCGGACTGGCATCTTACACCACAGGCGATATACTGTACGCCTCCGCTGCAACCACAGTTGCCGGACTACATGACGTGGCCGCTGGGGCAATTGTCGTCTCGGGCGGAGTCGGCGCAGCTCCGGCCTACAGCTCATCCCCAACCATAAAAGGCACGGTTACAATGGGCGCGGCCGGTAAGGCACTGGTTACCGACGACGGCGCTAATGGGTACTTGGTATCTCCGGGGAGTCTTTACTTTCAATCTAACAGCGGTGCCGGGGCAAGTTTCGGTCAGTTTACTGCGGCTAATGGAGACCTTGTGCTCGGCAGAGGTGGTATATCATTCAATACAAACCCCGAGGGCGGAACTCAGCTAACTCTGAACGATTACGAGAAGATAACTTACACCCCCACTGACACAAGTGGAGCGGGGCTAACTTTAACAGTTAGCTATGCTTTTTGTTACAAACTAGGCCGGTTTACATACGTCAATGCCCAGATAGCGTACCCTGCAACGGTCAGTACGGCTAACTCGTCCATAAGTTTGGCTGTCGCGCAGGACGGTACGGGGGGAGCTGGGCTAGCCGTGGCATTTACAACACTCGGTTCCTACTACTCCCCCAACGCCAATGGAGCGAACGTCATGCTCTTCAATACTGCGGGAGGCAATGTTAAAAATGCCACCCTTTCTGGTCAATTTATCAGCTTTTCCGGCGTATACATGGCGTCGTCTTAAATGCACACAACCTACAACTCCTAGTAGAAAGAGATTACAGTGGCTAACTTAACAATCGTAATGAATCTGTCTTGTACAGGATCTTCAGACAGGGCAGATGGTACAAAAGAGCAGCATATTGTTGGTACGTCGATCTCCGTGAACGGGGTTGCCAATACTTCAACCTCCCTGGTGGGCACCGTCGTGTCCGACGCTCTTCTATTCCAGACAGATTTTTCTGACCAGGTAACGATCACAGGCTAATCGTCTACCCCCGCGTTCTGTGGTAGAATTGTAGTATGGCTATCCCTGATCCCGTCAACGCCGTGAACGGCATGAATCAAGGTTCGGCTGGATTCGGTCAAGGGGCTATCGGCTCCCAGGTCGGCCAGTCACAGGGGCCGGACATCGGTATTAACCGCGCAGCGACCGGAGGACCTAACATGGATCAGACCGCACAAGCCCCTACCCCCAACACTACAGGCGCAACCGCCCCCAACTCCGTACGTACGACGCAGAGCGCAGGCAGTTTTTTCAGTTCCCTGGGCGGATTGGCGTCAGCGATCGGAACCGTAGTCCCAGGAGCGTCCATCCTTGGCGGCCTCTTCTCTGCTATCGGCGGTTCTCAGGCCCAACAGGCGGCCAGTGCGGCCAGTGCGGCCTCCACGGCTAACCAGAACGCCATCGCAGGCCAGCTCGCGACAGGCCCTTCTCTCGCCCCCCTCATCAAACAGGAACAAGCGGGGATCACGTCTGCGGTCAACAACTCCAACGCGGCCAACCCCGGCAAGCTCCTTATGGACCTGTTCGGACAGTCTATCTCTAATGCCATTGGCGGAGTCGCATCGCAGCGTAACACTGGACTTAACGACGCGGCCAACATATACAAGAACACGGGCGACGCGGCCACTACGGCGGCGACATCCCAGGGCAATCCATTCGGCGGACTCGGTACGGCACTTAGCGGCCTAACGGGTGCCGGAGCGGGCGGTTCGACCACAGGAACTTTTGGCCTTAATGTACCCACGCCTTCGCCTCTGGGCGGTGTTGCTACGGGAGCTGGATCGGCCACATCTGCGCCAATGGCTCCACCCACTCCAGCCAATCCTTTCGCGGGATTCGGCGGAGGAGCGGGCGGCCCAAGTGCAGGTCTACCCACTACGTCTACCGTTTCAACTTCACAGGCTTACTAGCCCGTGAAGTTTTTCATCGTATCCTCCTTCGGCTGTGGCGTAGGTGTTTGGAAACTGTTGAGCGGAGATCCTCGCCACTCAGCGGTTGTTCACATTGGTCAGTCCAAAGGCGGCCCGTTGATCTCTCACCGCTACGTGGGCGAGGGGATCGTTCCCAAAGAAGACTCGTGGCGCGCATTCAGAGAAGAAGCCGTCATGTTCGCCCAGAACGTGAACGGAGCCATCGCGGTTTTCGATTCGTCGGGTCTTGGCGACTACGCAGAAGAACTCATCAAAGCCGGAGTCCCCACGCTGGGCGGGGGCAAGTTCATGGACAAGCTCGAAAAAGAGCGCGATTTCTCCATGGACATGATGAATAACAACGGCTGCAGCATTCCTGACTACCAGTGTTTCGATTCCTTAACAGCCACGATTCAACATGTATGGCACAACCGCCATAAAGGCCTCATCGTCAACGGTAAGGTCGTGGAGAAGGTCTACTTCAAGACCAACGCCTACATCGACTCGGACGCCACGCGCTCCGCCGACAATCCAGAAGACTTGATCCGCTTCCTTCGCCACGTCCGCGCCCGCACGCCGGACAAGCGCCTGAACATGCTCCAAGAGGCTATCGACGGTCCAGACATCTCCACCGGCAGATGGTGGAATGGTAAAGCCTGGGTTGGCCCGTACCTTGGAACGATCGAGAAGAAGAAACTCCTCGCCGGGGAAATTGGACCTGCAACTGGTTGCGCTCTGAACGCCGTTTGGTGGTATCAGACGCCTGAGCCTTTGATCGCGAAAGCCCTGAACTGGGAGAACCTCACCGGAGCTTTCCGCCATAACAATGCGCCGCCCGGATGGTATGACATCAACGCCATCCTCAAAGACGGCAAGGCGTGGTTCCTGGAATGGACACCCCGGTTCGGCTGGGATTCAGAGGGCACCTCACTACCTTTGCTTTACGAAAACCTACCAGACTGGTTCAACTACATCGCGACCGGACAGAGTACAGGTAACTTGAACCTGTCCAGTAAGATAGCCTACGCGGTTCGCTTAGGCGTGCCTCCGTACCCTTGGGAAGACTGCAAGCGCGATGCTAACGGTTCCGCCGTTGGCGTTGGTGTTTGGGGCGAGCCCGTGCAGAAGCTATCTGGAGAGACCGGATTCGTTGGGTATCAACTCAAGGCAAGCAACTTCAAAAAAGAATGGAAGATCGCTTGCGCCGAGGCCATGGTAGGCCTCGCTTGTGGCACCGGGACGAAGATTTCAGAGATTCACGCCGAAGTTATGGAGACGATCAAAAAGATCAAGACCTCTTCAGCTTTCGTTTACCGTTCAGACGGGGATGACGCCGTGTGTGAACAGGCCGAACGTGCCGCTGAGGAAGGTTTCACAGATCTCCCGAAGGGCCTTACGCAATGAGCTTGTCAGATTCCGAGTATATCGTGGCCCAAGCTGCCGCCGTGGTTTCACAGGCGCTGTACTTTGACACGACCAGCGCGAAGTATATGGACGAGGGCGACACGTACAAAGAGAAGTGGATTCAGCGTCTGCCGACGGCTGCCCGCGTCACCGCTTACCGCATACGCAAGGGCATACCGGATAGTACGCCGGACGACATCATAGTTCAAGCGATTTCCGAAGATTGGGATATGGAGTAGATCATGGCGCAGTCAGGCAATGGATTCACCCCCGCAGCGGTTCCAGGATACTCTGTAACTCCGCCCCCCGGCGTGCAGTTGACCCAGGCTATCGAAGCCGGACCGCAGAACGCCGCCGACAAAGCGACCGCGTTAGAGACAGCCAAGGCCGCCAAGGCGCAGGCTCAGTTATCCGAACAGGATTCATCGAACAAAATCCTGCAGGGTCTTGTCGCTCCCGCCGTGTCTAACCCCACGATCGCGGCGTCTCCTCAATGGCAGAAGATGGTTCAGGATAAGCTGACCACCCAAGGACTTGAGATCCCAAAAACGCAGGGCGGAGACATCGACGTTCAAGCGCTTCAGAACATGGTTGCCCCAGTTGTTAAGCCGATGGCAGATGCCGCTGGACTTGCAAAGGCATTAGAGATCCCCGCAGGACCCGCGCGTGATGCCGCGTTGACGGCGTTCAATCCCGCGTCGATTGACCCCTCTATCAAAGATGCCCCCATGGTTCCCTCTCAGGCCGTAATCGAGGATTTCGCCAAAGGATACCAACAGAGTCTCCTCGCGGCACAAGAGGGCAAAGTTGCCCCCGCCGCGTTCATCGCCGGCCTCCGCAAGGACATGCTTCCGTACATAGGCACGTCATGGGGCGCAGTCAACAATGACAAGTTACTAGTGGCCGGAATGGGTCAGAAGACACAGGCCGACATCCAGAAGCTCGTCGATCTTCACGTTCTGACCCCTTACAAGGCGCAGATGATCCTCTCCAACATCCAAAAGAACACTTCGGTGGAGTCCATGAACGCCGCCCGCACCAAATATCTCGGGGTACAATCTGCCGGATACGACTCGCGCACTCAGGCAATGCTTGCCAATGCGTCGGCGCACTCCCAGACCGCTCAGGCGTTCGCCGACAAGGCCGCGCAGGACATCGCCAACGCTGCCCACGGAACGTGGGCCGACCGTGCCAAGCTGAATCGTCAGTACACAGCGGATACAAATACCCAACTCAAAGAAGCGTACTCAGATTCTCGCCTCATCGGGCAGGCTATAGCCACGGCGCAAGGAAACAGCGTTGACCCCACGTTACCTGTTGGTGGTCAGCCGTCGCTTACCGATCAGCTCGCAGAAGCCCAGTCGCGTATTACGTCACTCAAAGGCATTGCAGCTCAAGTCGCCGATCCTACACTGTCAGCGGCGGCGGCCAACAATACGCTGAACGCCGTAGGCGGTTCGAGCGTTTCTAACACCACTCAGGGAGCCCCTGAGAAGTTCAACCCGGCAACAGCGTTGAAGAGCAACAACCCCAAATACCCTAACCGGGCATTCATGCCAGATCCGTCTCACCCGCAACACGGGACAGAATGGGACACATCGGCCAATCCCCCGCGCTTCATTCGTAACCTGTAATGGATCAAACGACGCGCGCCGATTACGGAGCCGTCCCACCCGCCGCTAAGACTGCGCCGGTTACTACTTCACGCGCTGACTACGGCCCGGCACCTGCCGCGCCTGCACAGCCCCGGGGTCAACAGCCCACACAACAATCTGGTGGGACATCGCGCGCGGACTACGGCCCAGCCCCACAAAGTCCACAACCTGCGAACCTACCCGGTGGATTACAGCCCGCCGTACAGTCTGGCGTAGATGCCGAATCCAAAGCGCGCGGAATACCGGCGCAGTACCTCCGAGCTATCGCGCGCCTAGAGTCCGGGGGCCAAGCCCATCCCGAGACAGCCGCATCACCTGCAGGCGCTCAAGGCGTCATGCAGCTTGAACCTGCGACGTTCAAGGAAGTCTCGCCGCACGGTAACATCATATCGATGAAGGATAACATTGCTGCCGGGGCCACGTATTACAACACGCTTTTGAAGAAGTACGGTGATCCGGTAAAAGCCGCTGGGGCATACAACGCCGGACCTGGGGCATTCGATGCCTACCTAGCTGGCAAACGCAGCCTGCCTGCCGAGACCGTCAACTACATGGCGAACTTCGCAGCGATGAATACGCCTATCAACAAGACCCCGCTACCGCCCATAATAGAACACCAGCTTGGTCCTAACGCCGTTCATGGTCCGGTTCAGACGGCGTACTACAAAACCCCGACAAGACGCCTCCCAGGTCAACAACACGCCAACCTCGACCCAGTTAAAGCGAAACACGAGTGGTATGACCAGCTATTCGGCGCGGTCGATGCCGGATACATTGCGGCTAACGCTGGATTCGCGGACATATCGCTGCCTGGAACCAAACACGTTCAAGACGCCGCGCGTCTTTGGGCGCACGATCCCGCCGCCGCTTCCGCAGAGTACGGCCCGAACGCTCGCGGCCAGTTGATTATTCAGTCCGAGATCAGCGACGAACAGATTAAGAAATATCCCCAACTCGGCATGGTGAAGGCCAACGCCAAGGCAATGTTAGCGAATCCAACCCTGGCCGCCGGGGAAACAGCGATTGAAGAGTTTTTCAACCCGCTCGCGTGGGGGCAGGGAGAACTTGCCGGACGCCTTCTCGGGTGGACAGGCAAAGCCGTTCAATCCACAGTGGCCGGGCGCTACATTACACACATTGCTTCCCCGTTCAGGGGCATAGTTGCTCGCCACGGCGAGAACGCGCGGAACCTCTTGGCTCAGGTCGGCGCACACGTCGCGCAGGCAGACAAGCCCGCCGAAGCCGCGCGACACTCGTTCTTCGACGGGCTTACCCAGGGAGAGCAGTGGGAGGTTGTTCGTCAATCTCAGGGGCTCGCTCCTAATGTCGCATACGCGGCCAAGGCTGCCGCGATTAAAACTCGCGCCGTTGGACTGCGTGCAGATATTGTAAATAGATCTGCCGCAAAGGTCGCGGCCAAAGTCCTAACCCCCACTCAGATCAAGGACGTTAACACGTACTTCCCCATGCGCGGGGCGCACGCCAATCCGAACTACGATTCGGATACGATGTCCTTCCTAGATCAACTGCGCCCAGGTATGGGAAACCCTGTTGCTTCAGAATCCACTCATTTCGCTCGATACGATAATTTCGATGAGGCTCTGAATTCGGCCCACAACACTTTTGACCCGACGGAAGTCAATGCGGCAACACAGTATTTCAAACACGTAAAGGCCGGAGAACAGAACATCGCCTGGGAGAACGGGATGCGTACCCTGGCGGACAAACATCCCGACATGATCCGATTCGGCGCAAAGAACGGAGAAGGCAAGTTCTTCAAGGCACCCCTTGATAAACGGGGCCGTACGATGATAAACCTCGAACAGGCCGGGATCAAAACTTCTTCCCCTTCCATTCAAGACGCCTGGGTATCGCGCGAGTTCGCGGCGTTCCTGGGACACGGCAAGAACGGCGGCGCAGCGGCGTCCACTCTTTCCGGAGTGTCCACTAACGAGCTGTTCAACCTACAGAACGTCGTTCAGAAAGTAAACAAAGCCCAGCGCGCTGCCATTTTCTCAGGCCCATCGGGCATCCTGTACCATCAATTCAACAACTTAGCGCCCAATGCGGCTGCCGCTACGAAGGCCGGACTCGGCGAGACTGTGCGTAACTACGGACGCGCTCTCGTCGGCGCGGCGTTCTCGGTCAGCGACTTCGCGAAGATGATTCCAGGCCCCGTCGGCGCGGCGTCAAAAACAGTCCTTGAAGCCGCAGAGAAACAGTTCTTCGTAGGTTCCAACCAGTACGCCGAGGGGATCGCTAAGGCGATAGCCGCCGGAGCGGAAGCCCACTTCGGCCAGGGAATGGAATCTCCACTAGGCGGAGACGCTATTCGCCTTCTATCGATTGCTAAGAGTGAACTAGAGCCAATGGAAAAATTCGATCGTTTTCTCGCGGAAGCGGCGAACTGGCAGACCCACGCGGTTTTCGGTAAGCGCGGCGAAGGGCAGTACGTCTCCGAAGTCTTCAAGCATTTCACCGAGAAAATGGGCATGGCCCCTGAAGACGCCGCTTGGCAGACTCGCGCGGCTCTCGGCCCTTACCAGGACGTGAACCCGGATTCTTGGATGTCCAAGCTCATTCTGTTTTACCCCTGGCTCAAAGGCAACGGCGCTCACTGGGTTATGAACTTCCTAACGAATCCTAAGCTGCCCCGCGCCCAGGTCGAGGCCTTCCACCGCTACAACGAAGAGACAGGTGACCCGCGCTCGAACGATCCCATGAACCGCCGCAACCCGTCACAGCTCTACAAGGGGAAAGATGAACAGGGTCGCGAGGTCACACAGACCACGCCGTTCCCGTGGCGTCTAGCCGAACAAGCGGGGAACGTCGTCGCTCCAGGCGGTGGGGATTTCAACTCGCGCTTCGGGCAGGCCGCACAGATTCTCGAATCGCGCCTCAAGGTCGTGCCCTCAGTGCTGTCCAGCGAGATAGGCACACTAGCCAACCAGAAGGCCAATCCTCAAGGGACGTACACCGGCCTGGTTGAGTCCGCATACGACAAGAACGATCCAGGATGGACTCAGGCGCGGGAAGCCGCAATATCGGCCATCGAGCGCACTGGACTTTACCCCTCCCCCATGCTCATTCAAGACATGGTTCAGAACGGCTTCGATCAGACCAAGCTGAGGGACTACGTTCAAGAGATGTTTGGCGCGGGGATCATAACACGAGGCCAGAGTTCAGAAGTGAAACGCGCCTTCAAACGCGCCGCCGCTAAAGAGACTGTCGGATTCTCCAAACTGTACAAGATCATGCAAGGGCCGAATCCCCTTTCACAGGAAGAGTACGAAGCCCGCCGCCAGAAGGTGATCGACAAGTACAACGCCGACGTTCAGCGCAAAAAAGAATACCTGCAGAAGATGCAGGAGCGAAAACAAAACACAGTCCCCTCTAATCCGTACGGCACTTCTCGGAGAGACTACGGCCAGACCTCCCGGAGTGATTACAAATGACTAAGCTAGTATCAGTTAAGACCCATGACCTAAGCGACTCGCAAAAGATCGACATGGTTATGCGCTCTCTTTTCGGCGATGTAGACGAAGAAACCCTGACTCGTAAGCCAGGGTTGTTAGAGGAGTTCTCGGACTTTCGTAAGCTAATGCACACTATTGCTTACGGCGGCGGCCTGACTTCTTTGATTTTGGTTCTTCGGTTTTTAGGGGTTCCGACGGATTCTGCGTGGGGAGTTCTTGTGAAGATCGTATCGTCCAATTTACTGCACTAAACTTCCAAGGGCTAAAAAACACAAGAGCGTCGGCCAGTATAAGACGGGCCGCCCTTTTCGCGTTCTCTTGTTCTTCGTAAGTCATCTCGGCACCTGAGGCCCTGCGAATACCGCAGTCATCTGAATACGCAGGTCGGGGTCTAGGTCAGTCATCGTATTAAGGCACCACGACACGTAGTCGCGCGGCACGTCAGACAGCTTACGGCCCTTGTACTTGCCGAAGGGTATCGCGTAGACCGCAATCGGAGCGGCGGCAAATGCGATCAAGGCATTCTGGGAATCCTCGTGTCCTAGTTCTAGGTACTTCTCGATGAGCTTCTCGAAGACGAATCTCGTCACGATGCAGTCCGCTAAAGCGCGGTGGGGGGCTATCCCCCCGAGGTCCAGCTTCGCGCCGCCGAAGAAGTACCGTAGGACTTGATTCGAGTGGCCCGGCGCGTCCGGGAAGAGGTGTTTCGCTAGGCGCTTCGTGCAGAGCCAGCGACGATTCGCCAGGCACGGCAGGAAGCTGTAGTCGAATAGGGCGTTGTGGGCGACGAACACCGTTTCAGGAGCGAACTGGTGCGGTATCATTCGCATGGCCGCCCCCCAGTCGATTGCCAGAACCACGTCTTCGTCCGTGATGTGGTGGATAGCCGACGTAACACACGGGATAGGGATTCCAGGATTCACTAGGAACGAGTCAAACTCGCGCCCGCCGTTGAGATGGGCGTACCCGAACTCAACGATCCGGTCGCCCTTGTCGGCATGTAGGCCGGTAGTTTCCGTATCGACTATGGCCCACGTCGCTTCGCTTATTTTCATCCGACTAACTTGCCTTGGACATGCTCTTCACGCACGAGGTAGTACTCTTCGTCTTCTATGACGATCGCTTCGTCTGTATGTGAGCTGTAGAAGATGTGATCTCCGACAGACCACTCAGAAGATGAAGCCGAGATCACTATGCCGTCATGTGGGTATTCGATCATGTTGCCAGGCAGATGAACTCCGCCCGTACTGGCGGTTCTCTGAGGTGTGCGTTTGATAAGCAGTTTGCCCTTGGCTGGGATGAATTCTCCGGTCATGTACTACTCCTGTAAACGCCGAGGATCTGCCCGGCATTGATGCAACAAAACTCAAGTCCGATCGCTTGGTGGCGCTCCCATTGAGCGAGCCACGGGGGGAAGAAGACCATATCACCGACGGTGAAGTTTGGTGGTGTCGCGGCGCATGCCCGGGCAAGGTGTCCGATAACTAGCTCGATGCCTTCAACGGTGAAGTGAAGACTATTGACGAACTTGGACAGTATTTCATCCGGTATCGTGAAGTCAACACCAGGACCGACTGCCAAGACTATTCCTTCAGCCTTAGACACTTCCATTCCGTCGGGGATGATAAGCCCGCCTGTCGATTTGCGCTCGCCCGTGTTTAGTGGGCGCAGGATCACGCTGTCGCGCATCGGGGTGTAGGGAGTCCAGTTCTCAGGATATTCCATGAAATGCCTTTCCCTCTTCTTTAATGCCGATCTCAAGGGTTCGGGCAGATTCGTCTGGCATGACATGAACCCACTTAAGGAATAGCTGACCGCCAGCCTCTGCCGCGCGAAGCGTTACAACGTAGCCCTTAGTCTGTATGGCGTACGTCTTGAAGAACGCAATGTCTGAATCGGCGAAGTCAGGGGCATCGGGGTGCCCTATCTGAATAAAGCGACGGTCGCTTTTCACAATCTTGGCGTTCAAGAGTAGAGAGGCAAATGTGCTATTTTCTGAACTCATTTTGGAACTCCGTAAGGGATTCGTAGGAATCGACGAGGCGGCCTGTGCCCCCCGCGTCATTAAGTTTGTCAAGGAAAGCCTGTTGCGTCGGCGTTATGCCATACGTGCCGCCGGGCGCTTTGATCTCCAACGCGGCGGAGACGAACACTAAGTCCGAAACCCCCGCGTTGGCAAATCGCGTCCTCGGGTAGGGTAGCCATAGCCCCCCACCCGGGGACTGTTCGCGCAGCCGTTTAAGGCACTGCGTCACGAACGTCTTTTCAAGCATTAGAACGTGATCGCCAGGTGTATTGCGAGGAACACTCCGCCTATAAAAGTAAGGGCAATGAGGACATCAATACGGTCCATTAGTACGGGACCTCGTCGTCGCTCGGCGCGTCCGGCAGCTCGTCCGTAGACTCATCCGCCGTCGTTGTGCCAGTCGTCAGGCCGACCACTAGACGAAGGGCGAACTCGCCGTCTTTGACCGTCTTGGCCTTGTCGGAGTAAATGATCTGCGTCTCTGAGGAGATCTGCACGGTCTTGCCGGCAAACGCCTTCGCCCAAACAGCCTTTAGCGCTTCCACTGACGGTCCAGTTTTTGTGAGGACAGCCATGTTCCCGTTCGTATCGAATACCAGTTTAATGCCTTTTTGCTTTGCAACACCTTCGCCGATAGCTTCAAGATCGGTAAGGAATCGTACGGTACCGCTAGTAGAGCCCACTCTTTCCGACTTATTAAACAGATTGTACGATACATACAGTTCCTCTTTCTCGTGTTCGCCTGTGAGGATCGTGAACTTAGCGTTCAGGCGTTTCTTGCCTGGCAACTCCACTTTGCCCGCGCCGCGTGCGTCGGAGAGTTCCACGGAGAGAAGGCGCGACGTGTACACGCCATCTGGCAGTTTAGATCCGCCACCCTTTTGGGCATCGGCGACCATTTGGCCTATGTTGATTGTGCCGTCCTGATTTAAGAACACTTTTCCACCTCTTCAGCTTTTGTTGTGTGTTTCTTCTTATATTGCGCTTCGGCTTCCGAACACGCTAGAGTCGTTTTCCCGGTTCCATTAGGACCGTAGAACAAGATGACACGGGGCTTTAGTCCTAACATCTTGTACAGCTTAGGCAGTGTTGGGTCGTAGAGATTGTCGCGAAGAAGGCGGTATTGCTCTACTTTGACATGGACCTTTGCCAGGATCGCCACAGTATCCGACACATTCAAGACGCGCGTTCCGCGCTTGTAGTTGTAAGTCTTGCCGTCCGGCCCTGTACCTGGAGTGTCTTGCATCAAGCGGTGCAGTGCGAACGTGTCAGATGTCAGATCGCCGAGAGCTTGCAGTGCCGATGCGGAGAGGCGGGCAGCGGCTCCGAGAACGAGTCCCTCGGGCGGCATGGCGTCGGGCAGCGCAGCGACTGCGCTTTCCTTCGTCCACTTCGTCAGGCGTCCGGTCTCTGCGTTGAAGAACTTGTCGGACTCCTGCGAGAGAATGATGAGCTGGCAGGGGATTCCGCGTAACGTTTCGATGACGTAGTACGGTATTTGCCCGTACACGCTGAGGGTGTTCGATGGGTTCGTCACTTCGGGAAGATCGCTTGGCGACTGGCCGGGCTTCAAGCGAAGGGAGACGAACTGCCAGAAAAGGAACTGTTCTGCCGCGCGGTTGATCGTATCCACGATCACTAGGTCATCCGGCTTTACCGAAGACGCAAGGCGCTGTACAGTTTTGTCGTACGTCTTATAATCACGGCATTCGATGTTTTCAACGAGGCCGTCGTCGATCAAGTGTTGAATCGTTTCCGTGCCGTTGCAGTCTGTGTCGATGCGGTAGATCATGTGAGTATGACTCGATTTCTTACCGAGAACGAAAGTTCGGCTCGTTGCACCAGACTTTTTATCCAATACGTGGTGCCGTCTTCCTCATCTTCGCCCTCATAGTGAAACTCAACAACCGAGTCCGGCGGGTATTTTCCGAGTTGTTCAATAAGGTCTAAGGCTGTCATTTCTTCAGAAACTCCTTCGGCAGTGTTGGTGGCGTATCAATCGTCACGCCTTCAGTGATGAGATCAATCTCTGTGAGCCCGCCCTGTAAAAACTGTTTCATGCAAAGCGTTCTGCATATCTGCCCGCCACATGTATAGGGCGATGATCCCTTCAAGTATACGCGGTCGAATGGTTCACTCGTAGGGTCTTTGGTCCTCTTTTTTAGGGACCATAAAATCTTTTCTGCGCGGGATTGCATCTCTTTCCAAACCACATTGGCTTGGCCGGGCACAAGGCGCAAAGGCTGATTCTTGTAACACTCGTCCAGCGACCAGGACTCGAACGGCTTGCCCGCGTCTGCGAGCTTCTGTTGGGTCGCGTTCTTAGGCGTTAGCGGCGTTTGACGACGGACGTTGAGGTAGCGGCGTTTGTAGCCACGGTATTGGGTGCCGTACTTGCGCTGGAGAACTGCGAGGAACAGAAGTCCCTGCGTGTCCATTGAAACGTCAAGCTGCATGGCCTTGTCGAACGTCTTGTAGTCGTCGTCCGTTAGTTCTCCGTTGTCGTCCCACAGGCGGTCGTACGTATTTCGTAGCCACACGTTGGGCAATAACTGAGAAAAGATCGGCTCTTCGAGGCGGATGACCTTATCTCGGCTAGGGAACTCATGGCCTTTATGATTTCTATAGGCGAGGAACACATCATACATCTCAGGCCATTCGCCGCCGCGTCCAATGGTTTCGAGTTCATCTTCGGTCGCTCCTTCGTATAATCTTTGCATTAGGAAGTGGAACGCACTGCCCTGCGACATGCAGTCGCGCGGTTTCATTCGATAGCCTTCGACGTACGACAGTTCAAAACTTTTTGGGCATCTGCCATACGCAATGAGCCCTGATGACGAGATCACCAGGGGCTTGCGTTTAGTGTAGTTCATACGGGGATAGAATCGTAAATGCGGCAGGCTTCCCCGGCTGAAAGTACGCCCACCGTGTGCAATGCGTGAACCGCGTCGCGTAATTTTAATGTAAGCGTAGGCGAAAGTTCATGGTTTAACCAGAACATTGCGCTAGTTTTGGTGGCTTCTTCCAGGTTTTCCACATATTCGCATTCAATATCCATGTTCAATCTCCTAAGCGTTTGTAGCTGATCTCGATTGTGAGAGGTACGTTTAGATCGCACCCGAACTCCTCTACTAGTGTACGTGTCGGACGAGAGATCATGCAATCCCTTACGGTTGATTCAAAGTTAAGTTTTTGTTCTTCGCTCGTGAACTCGTCCAGCTCGAAGTAGATCGCGTCGTGCCATTCGTGATTGATCGGCAGACCTTCCGCGTGGCAATTCGCCAGGGAAAGCAATGTTATGTCATGCCCAAAGCTCTGCGGCAACATGTTGACAGCCTCGCGCTCGACCGCGCCCTGCATGTCGAATGGTATGTTCTTCCACGGGCCAAAGTTGCGGCGGCGTCCCGTGGGGGTCTGGATGTATCCGTTCTCTTTGACGAACGCCTTCACTGCGGCCCACCATGGGCGCACTTCTGGTATCAAGTCATGGAATGTCATGTGGGCCTTCTCACACGTCTCCTGGCTCAAGGAAAGGCCTAATCCGGCACCGTACTGCTGCATGGTCTTCCAATAGCCGCCGAATAACTGGGAAAAGTTGGCAGACTTAGCGACCTGGCGCATGTCTTTAGTAACAGGATCTCCGGGCTCAAGTCCGTAGAACGCGCGGGCGAACCAGGAGTGTGGGTCCCAAAGCGGATCGGCCTTGTAATTGAGTAGGATCTCGACCGCGCCGGAGAACCACGCACCGAGGCGGAACTCAAGGGAGCCGTAGTCGGCCTCGGCTAGGATCTTCCCCGGCGGCGCGGAATAGACACCGCCGCGCTTCATCTCACGAGGCAATGTCAGGACGTTGTGGGACGCCGTGAGACGGCCCGACGTTGTGCCTCCGGTGCCAATGACGCGCGGGAAGAGGTGGTACTCGGGGTGCAAGCGCTCGACGCCGACGAGAGGTTCAAGGTACGTGCCGATCATCTTCTTCGCGTGGCGGTAGGTTTCCAGCGGCTTACGGAACTCTTGGGGTAGGTCGGCCTGTTCTAGTGCCTTAGCATCAGACGACAGCTCCCCGGACTCTGTAAAGCGCGTCTGTATGTCTTCCTTGTGGAACCATTCTGAAATCTGATGAGGGCTTCCGGGGTTGAACTTTGTCGGTTTCTTGTACGCGAGAACGCCTTTACTGTTCCGGCACCACGGCGCGATGTCGCCGACGTACGCCTGAAGCGCGGCCAGGCTGTCGCGTTCTTCTGCAACAAAACGATCCGTGAATTGGGCTACTTTGGCCTGCGAGACGAAGATACCCCGCTCAGAACACGCCTTGAGTGCGTTGAACGCGGGCAGAATGATAAGGTCGGCGATCTTTACGCGTGGGCCTAACCGCTTGCAGAGTTCTTCGTGTAGGAGGAGGGTGTAGTACGCATCGCGAGCGTTGTATTCCTTGAACTCCTCCGACCCCGGAGCGGTGGTCTTCGCTTGTTTCCACGACACCGCGCCACAGTACTTCGCGGCTAATGCGTCTAGGCTTTTGGGTTGTGTTTCGTCGTCAAGCCAGGCGAGGGCCATGGTGTCCCGTCCCAATGCCGGCAAGCCCAATCTTGGGAGGTCGAAGGACCATCCGTTATGCGTAACGAGCGTTCTATTTCCCGATTGGCACACGATTGCAGGCGAACTGAAACATCCCTCAGTAATGACCCCAGTCTGAATAATACCGGCCATATTGCGGCTAGAATACGCGCTTTGAATGACATTGTTTCCTCCGGTCTTAGTTTCATGGTTCCAATCAGTTTCTATGTCGAATGAAATGTATTTCATATCCGGCGTTGCCCGGTTCCGATCATCCATAGAGTCCGTCGGTTGCATCCGTATTCCTTTGCCTTTTCTTTGATACACCCTCTATTAGTTTTGTTAATTCCTAACCAACTTGCGTAGTCTCGTTTTATTTCCTCAATCTGTTCCGCAGTAAATTTCCAATACTTGGCACTTCGTCCCTTGGCTGCGCGGTCTTTATTATTGGTGGTTCTATCCCCTAAGAAAAGATGGTGAGGGTTTACGCAGTTCCGAACGTCGCAGCGATGCAGTACACACATATCTTTCGGAATGCGGCCTCCGTGGGCTATTTTGTACGCTACTCGGTGCGCCCTTTCTTGTGTACGGTGGTATGTAAAACACCCGTAGCCTCCTCGGTACGTGTTAGGGAATAGCCAACACTCGTTCAAGTCTTTCTTGATAAGCGGCTCCACGATACTGCGATAAAGCTCTACGGAAGCCTCGGACAATCTAATCATTGAACTGTTTCTCCATCCACGCTCTAGCGGCGTGTTCGCAACAAAATAGGGGGGCCTCAATCCAAGCTATCTTTTCAGGTTCTAGGAACGAATTACGTATGCGCCGCAAGTCTTCCACGATCACTCCGCGATAGTTCGGTGTCTTGAAAACCATTGAAGGACTGTAGATCGGCCATACTTCTAGTTCAGGTAGACCAAACTCTTCGTGTATGACTGCCGGTAAGCCGCGTTTTGATTGTACGCCTGAAGTGTGACATAACGCGCGCAAAGAGACATCACCCACGGCGATAATGGCACGGGGCCGAACCTGTGAAACTTCAGATATGAGATATTCACGACATGCCTCGATCTCTTCAGCTTCCGGAGAACGCTTCGGGGGGCAACAACGTACGGCAAACGTCAACCGCACGTCGGAACCGGCATAGCCAGCTTCTTTCAACATCTCGACCATGAGCGCGTAGTATCGTCCTGAGCCCATGCGACCGGCTACGTCTTCATCTATTGACGGGCGATCCATGACCACAAGGAATGGCGCTTGCGCTTTACCGCGTCCACCGATGCAGACGTTCGTTGCGCCGACATGGAGGGGACACTTCGTGCAGGTCGAAGACATTATCCTACTGTTTTCTCGAAGTATTCGCAGGCGCAGTCTCCTTTTAGAAGCCCTACTAAGTCCTCGAACACTTTCTGCACCGCCTCGTGGCGCGTGTTATAAGCGAGGGATGTCGTGATACACGAATCCTCAAACCGCAATGAGTACGATTTTTCCACCTTGCGGTAGTTGCACCCCACACCTGCGGGCAGCTCAGTAATGCCTGGCAGAATCTCCCCGGGTTTTATCAGGTCGCTCATGTTATTTGTTCCTTTCTTGGATCTTGGCGCACTTATAGGACACGGCGTTGCGAACGTGCGCGACGTACTGCATCGCGTACTGTTTGCACATCTTCTCGGTCGGAAACCCCGCCCCGCCGGAGTGCATTTGGCCGTACGTGCCGACCGACCAGACGAAGTAAACTACGACGGCCCACATATCGCCTCCTTATTTATTGACATAATAGCGGCGTGCATTGGTTGTTTTGAATTCACGATCTTCGCGACGTAATCCTCGATTGTTCCCGCGACTCTATAATAAGTTACTGTACGGGCCGCTGCACGGCCTTCAGCGCCCACTTTATAAACGCGGTCACGGGACTGTTCCTCCATGACAAAACTAAAAGTTTGACTCGCATAAAAAACGTGGGAGGCACTTGCGAGGGAGACCCCTTCGCTGAGGGTTTTGATGTGTGCTAAGATACAAGATGCTCCGGCGTGCATGTTGAAACTCCGCGCGATCTCCTTTCGTCGATCCGCTCCAATAGCTCCGTCAATGTGTTCGAAGTGTAAATGCCTGAATCTCTTTTGGATTTCATCCCGTATCATCTCGCCTTCTTTGACGTACTTGTAGAAAATGACTACCTTCTCGCCCTGCGCTACGATCTCCGAGAGGTCGTCGGCTATCGCTTCGGCCTTGGCATTGTGAAGGACATGTTTCTCGCCCTTCTCGTCGGATACGAACCCGCACGCGATCTGTTGCAGGCGCATCATGCGCGTTAACATGTGATTCGCCTCGGCCTTAGTACCAGACTCTAGCTCGGCGACCCAGGCTTTTGCCAACGCTCTGTATACGCCCCATGCCTTATCTGGCATAGACACTTTTCTATTATTCGTAGTCCAAGAGTCGGGTCCAAACACGTCTTCGCGGTGTACCACACAAGCGTTCGATTTAATGTTTTCTTCGAAAGTATTCTTAATAGCTTCATTTTTCCACCCTAGTATTTTCCCATGAATGAACACGTCTTCTTGGAGATAATTGGTTTTGAATCGTCCGTAGGAGGCTGCGTCCCAATTGTCAGGGTCCACACATACCATGTGTCCCCACAGCGAGCCGACATGGTTAGGTATCGGTGTTCCAGTAAGTGTCCGTACCCAAGATGCAGACCAGGCCAACCTACGACATGCGCGGGCTTGCTTGGCCGATACACCTGATATGCGGTGCGCTTCATCAATGATAACTGCATCAGGTCTCCAATTCAGTAGCTGGTCGATACATCCAGACTTCGACACGCTTTTCAGCGTTCCGTCTTCCGCCCGGCGTTCGCGTGTAATGTTTGCGAGTTTTTCGTAGGATATGACGATTGATTCAACACCCGACATCTTGCGGGCTTTGTCCTTGTTGTATTTGGCGACGAATGCGTGGGCCTCTAGCGATGTCTTTTTATAGAGACGCTCAACGGGGCCGAAGCGCTCAAGATAGTCGGCCCAGTCCGAAACGTATGTAAGCGGCGCAACGACAAGTACGCGTAAAATGCCGCCAGGAGTTTCGGCGATTGCTTTAGCAAGGCTTTCAACTGTTGCAAGCGTTTTACCCGTACGTGGCGAACAAAACAGCGCGCGTTTGGGGGTGAGGGCATGTTCATCAACTTCTTTCTGTTGCCAAGGATAGAGAGTCAAGCTCACTTCGTCACGATCTCTTCCAGGACAACCTGAAGCCATTTTGCCCGGGCTTCGGCGGAGGTGCGGCCTGTCAGAGGCGGCTTGATGCCCCTCTCTTTGTGCCATTCCTTGTAGACTTTTAAGCCTACTCTGTAAGGCGCTCGAGTTAATAAAGCGAAAAAGAGAACAGGTATGCCGGGGTACTTCTCAAGAATGCGCGTGTGGGTTCCGTTAAACCTCTCGTCGTACTGCCCTGCAATGTCACATAACAAGGATATTAGGCGGTTGCCATGCGCTATTCGTGTGGGTTTCTTATCAAACTTCTTGGCAAGACGGTTGGTGTGTTGTTTTAGATTGTGCCCCCAACACGAAAACCTGGGCTTATCCTGGGACTTCATCTGGTCCCCCGTTTACTGGGACTTGAACGGGGGTTCCTAGTCCCACGAAGAAGTCCCCGCACCATATCGCTACCTGATACTCCAGAAAGGCTCCCCTGTTCTCAGGAAACCTCTGAATCACCCTCCTCAAAACGAAAGGGTCCTTTCCTAGGCGGTTCATTCGTTTTCCCCTTTTGTTGTTGAGCTAGAATTATTCTTATTCATCTTTCGCAAAAGAGGATGATATAAATACCTCATCTCGCGCCCTTCCATTCTTTAGTGGCCCCCACCGCCTCGGCGGCATCCAATACGTTTTCCATCTCCTCGTCTTCGTTAATCCCGTCTGTGATTCGCTGTGTAATCGGAACCATAAGCGGCACAGTCCGTCCGGGTTCGATCTCCTCAAGCTGAGTTTCCCCCGTCTCGGGGTCATGCAGTTCGATCTTCTCCGCCGTGAATCTCAGGTAGGTATCCGGCTTGAACGGCATGTTGGTCTTCTCGACTTTGACCTTCAGCGGGGCTTTGGAACTCTTGATAGCCCGAGAGGCATGGAGTAGGACGCGGACGACGTTCTCCATTTCCGTAGGCCCTAGGTATGATCCGCCCTTGTTCTCGTGGAACACGCCCAGGATTGTACAGTCAAGTTCGCGGCACAGGACTTCCATTTGTCCCAGGATGATACGCGCCTGGGTCGATTGAGTCTTGCCCTCCACATGCTCAAAATGGCTGTAGAGCGAGTCAAACCATACGAATTTTAGGTTTAGACGTTTTATAAGCGATTCCAGGCGGTGTATGTCCTTAGGGAAAACCCAGTTCCCCGCCGCTTTGACGCTGTGGATAAACTGGCGCTTGGCTCCGCCGATGATTGCACGAGCGGCGAATAGCTTAGGGGATTCCTCCACGCAGAATATAGCGGCGGCGCAATCGCGGTTAGTGATTTCGTGCAGAAGCCAAGAACCGAAAGACGACTTGCCCCGTCCTCCCTTGCCGTACATCGCTACAATATGTCCGCGCGGGACGAATCCTCGAATCCACCAGCGCAGAGGCGCTTCGATGAATGAGGCATTCTCGAACGATTCTGTCTCCTCTTCTTCTAAGACTGTCTCGGTAGGCATACCCTCCGGGAGCGTAGACACCGATGAACCCGTCGCGCGGGCCGCAGAACGCGCCCAACGGTCGGAGTCGTCCAGTGTGAAGGGGGAAGCCTCGTTGTAGCCTTCCAGGCAGGCTGTGACCCCTTTAAGGCCTCCTTCGCGGAAGAACGTCGCTATGGCCGTCTCGTCAAGGCCACCCCACTTGCGGAGGTTATATGCGAGATCGGCCCCGAACTTATCGTGGCCCCCCGGCGGTACGCCTGACCGTTCCTTATCGTTTTGACCTACAACCGTCTTACGCGAGGCAAGCTCAGAGGCCAATGCGACAACCCACGGAGGCGCAGGCTGAGGCTCTACTGCGTTTTGCACGGTGTAGTGTTTTACACCGCAGCTTATGCCGTCGACGTGTTTAGAGCCGGTGCATTGAACGCTCGCGCCGGAGCCTACGACGTACCCGTGGGAAAGTAGTTGACCCAGGACACCCGTAGAGCCCCCTAGATTGGCGCGTAGGCGCGGCAAGGCCTTGGGGCTAGTCCAAATATACTGAAACCCGTGAGGCGTCTCCACGACCCTTGTAGGGGCCTTTACGGCCTCGGCCATTAAAGCCACGGCGGTAGGGTCTGAAGGGTTGTCGATGTCCAGCACGACGTACTGCGACTCGGCTTCATTGCCCAGGACCATGGCCACGTTGTCATTGGTCGGCACAAAGAACTCTTGGGACTCACCGCCGTGGTGGCCGTTCGTGTTGGCCGGTTCTTTCGAGAGTGGCTTCAACTGGAAAACCTTCGCGCCCTTTGGTATGTTCTTCACGGGAGCATCTTAGCCCAGGCTAACGAATACGCCCTCTGTTGGTCCTGCGGCAACGCGCGGCTAACCTGAAAGAAATGACCCTCCAGCCAATTCGCGCTCCCCAAGAAGTACGCAGCGCGTAGTTCTAACAGGCTTGAAGGCCTCACATCGAGGTATGTTCCTGAGTAGTTCATCGTGATCCGTAAACCTCCGCAGGTACTTGGTCTTTTAGGCATGCAACACATACCTTAATCTCGGCCAGGAACGCGCCGTCCTCGGATATTGTTACGCCGTGGATAGCCATTCTCTTGCACCCTGTATCGCACAGGTCTTTCTTGTCTATGGGGAATATTGCGTGGGTTTTCATGCGTTCTCCTTCGCGGCGTCGAATGCCGCCTTGGCCTCGGCGCAACCAATCACGCAGGCTTCATCGCAAGGCGCTATCGCGTTGTGATGTCGGTGAGCTTTGATTAGCGCCGCGGTAAACTCGGCCCTAGCCTGATCTGCAGTCATCCTAGGTGCACCGGATATCCGCCGACGGTCTCGGCTAGATCCTGTACGAAGTAAGATATTTCAAACAGTAACTCTGCGAGGTAGTAACGTAACTTGCGTATCATCGTCCTGCATCCTTAATGGCTTCTATGTTGTAACTAAAATCTGAGGTGTTCTCGTGACTCCAGTAAGAGTCCGGCGGCCCGTCGTAGTTATCTTCTTCAAACTTCTCGCGCACTCTACGCGCGGCGTTACCCCACAGCGTTTCGAGCGCGGCGTCCCGTTCCTCGCGGGTGCCTTCGTCGGAACCGTCGTTGTACGGGTCCTCGTCGTTGTGCGGGTCGATGTAAAACATAGTGTCCTCCTGTTCTTATGGTATCACACGGGTGAGAGGTACGCAGTGTATTGGTGTAAAGATTCGCGCACCTACCGCGAATGATCCGTGTTGTTGTGCAACTGGCGATTCTGCGCCGCTATGCAGTAGTGCAACTCTAAGAAGAATTCCGCGATACCTACTGTGTGGATGTATAACTTGCCCTGCGAGGCCAACTGTTCGAGCGTGGGTGATACTGTCATGTCATTTCTCCTTATTCTAGTTATCGCCCATCGGCGAGGTGTTCTTTAGTGTCCTAGACTATTCTTTACAAAGGCGCTCAGTGAGGCCGTAACCGGCAACACTACGCTGCGAGGCTTAGCCGTCAACCGGCGATGGTTCTCCACTCTTGGTATAGAACCCACAAGTGGGCACAGAGTAGGACGTCGGAGTTAGGCGCGAAGAGTATACCGTATATGCCGACATGACTCTCGGCGAGGACTTGACTCTCGGCGAGGACTTGAAGCGAACCTGATAGTTCCATGATGGTTCTCCTATGCGCTCTCGCGCGACGTTATGAAGTCTTTAGCCCGATTAAACCATTCTTGGCTCATGTTAGATTTCGACCCAAACGAACCCCGGCGCGATGCGTGTGTTACGCCATTCTCCCAAACCTCATACCCGTTCCCGGCCAGGATAAAATGCCTAGAGGTTTCGTACAGGATGTCGGACAGTTTATAGCTCATGTTGTCTCTCCTATGCGCACACGTACGCGCGCGATCTAGTGAAGGGAAATTACGGTGTTTTATAGTAGCTTTTTTTTTTGTAACTAAGTTACACACCATTCTCGTTGTTACTAACTTAGTTAAGTGACGAACCGTTGAGTGTTGACATTTTCCAACATAGGATCTCGTCGTCGGTAGCGTATCTCCATTTGGTGGGCATTAGAACGGCAACGCTGTGACAATGGAAGTGACGTGTTGGCCCAGAGCGTGGGCGATGGATAGCAAGACGGCGATGCCTGCGAGACTGAGGATGAATGCGTTTATCATTTAGGTCTCCTTCGAGCGGTAGCACTTGAAACAGAGTTTGGCCGGGGATTGTATTTGCGCCATCTTGCATTTGATACATGCGACGAGCTTGGGCTGTTTGATGTCGGTAGTCATCTTAAGTCTCCTTATACATAGCGGAGGGGTTGAATGGGGGCGGGTCGAGGGGGGGAGTGTAACATGCCCGTCCGAAGGCGTAGCGCTCATCGCGGATGCGGTGTGTCTCGGCGGCGTACTCGCTAGAGGCCACGCGATAGTCTGTCTCTTGTACCGACTCTTCTATCGCGGCCAGTGTGCGGCGGATGCGTGCGTTCATTTCACTAACCCCTTGAGGAGGGTCAGCTGCCAAAGAGTGTCGGGTGTTCCGAAGAACTTGTAGGCGGCTTCGGCTTTCTGTAGGTCCGTCATGTCGTTCTCGCTTTCCTGTTCACAATGTACCACTCATCCGTCACCCCGTCAATATGGGGGATGAGATCTTTACAAAACTATACGCTGAAGAGAACCGCCAAAGGTAGGCGCGAGCGCAAACGCGCGCTAGGGCATCGTACAGCCCGCCTGGGAGGGACAGGCCCGACCCTATGGTACGTATCACCCGACTGCCACAGAACGCCCCACAGAGCCCGCATCGCTAGCTAACCTTGCGTTAGTTATGTTAAGGGATTGTAATGGGAATGACTACTCAGTTGAGGAAGGCAAGCGATGAGCTGAGGCTCTAGGTACTAAGTAGTATGAGTACGCGCGTGGTAGGCGGGGGCCACACCCCCAGGGGGCAGCCCTGTTGTATTTACCGTTAAGTACTTGGAAATGTATTCGTAAGTTGATATACTGTTGTTATGTTAAAACCAAAAGGAAGTTTCTCATGGAAGAATTGCAACAACCCAGAAGAACGGTTCTGGCGTCGAGTCGAGAAGACGGAAACGTGTTGGCTGTGGACGGGTACGAAAGTATCGAAGGGGTACGCCGCTTTCTACTGCGGACCGAATACATGCGTCCTAGCATCGCGGTGGATAGCTGAGAGATCCCTACCTGACTGGGACGCCGATAAGCATGTGTTGCACAGATGCGATAATCCGCTGTGTGTTAATCCTGAGCACTTGTTTATGGGGACTAACCATGAGAACATCCTGGATCGCATTGCCAAGGGCCGGTCAAACTACGTTACAGGACAGGAACACGGTAGATCAAAGCTAACCGAGGAGCAGGTCAGGGAGATACGCCTCCTTGCCGCTAAGGGATGGGGGGACGCTCGCATAGCACATTCGATGCCCCTTCGCATCACTCCCCAGGCAGTTCGCCTTATACGATTACGCGAAACCTGGAAGCGCGTGGTATGATCGTCATACTATGGCTACGACAACTCTTCAAAGTTCACTCCTCGCGGCGGCACTCACAGTGGCCGAGCAGAACAAGCCCGCGCTGTTGAAGGCCTTGGCCTCGCAGAACGTGACGATTGAGAACCTGTTGGTGGAAGGTATCAACGCCGAGGTGAAGAACCCACTACTGCGAAAGATCCTGGTGTCATTGGCTCCTGAGATCCTCAAAAGCCTTCCCAACATAGAGGCGGCGGCGTTCGCCAGCCTGGAGTCTCTCGTGAAGAGCGAGATTGCGTAAAGGAACCGACATGACGCACGACGAGTTGGTATTTGCTAGGGACGCAGCGCTGGCGGACTACAACAAGAAAATAACCGAGTCCTCAAGGTTTACTCTCAAGGACGCGGCTATTGAACGGGCGTGGGTCGTGTACGTGGATGCGGTTAAGGCCGTGAAGCAGTTTCAGCCTTAGCGCAGGAACTGGGGGTCTAGGTTGATTGGTATTTCGCAGTCGCCGCAACTCTCGGCGAAGAGCGGGTCGGCCTGCAGCATCTCCTCGAACTCGCGTGCCCCACGATCGCACGCTGGCAGTTCGTAACCCGGGGGGAAGCAGTCGTCTAGGGGGAGCAGTTCGAACCAGTGAGCGAGTTCTGCCTCTAGGCAATCGAACACGTAGTCTTCAGGGGGCTGAGCCCTGCCGGGTGCGGGGTAGTAGTACAGGTGGGACAGGCGCATGATTGCCATCTTCAGGTACTTGATGCGCTTGCGGATTTCGGGTGTAGTATCACTCACGTTCCCAGTCCTCATTAGCGGAGAAGAACGCGTCATCGAATCCGGGGAAGCATTCGCAGTCCGATTCCTCGACTGGCGCGGCGTTACTCACCGGACAGGCGATTCATACGGGCGAAGGGAACGGCGTCGGTGTTATGTAAGCGGACATCTAACCACGCGCCGGGCTTGCACTCCCCGCACGTTATCTTGTCTGGGCTCCAGGTGAGGCGATCGGTGAATCGGGCGCGACCGCAGACGGATGCGCGGTCGGATAGCTTAGACCAGAGATGTGTCATGGTGGGACTCCAGTTCGTCGTTGACTTGTGCGTAAAGAAGTTCGCAGGCTAGGGTGGGGCGGTTGAGTACTTCACTTAGCCTGATAGCGAATGGTACGGAGATGCGGCGCCGGCCTTTGATGAGATCACCGATATAAACCGATGACACGAGCAGAACTCCTGATGCCGTGGTGTTTTGTTTCCAGCGGGACCGCAGCGCCGCCTCGAGTAGTTCAGTTGCTTTCATGTGTCTAGTGTACGTGATACACTTAGACGTTCGCACGGTGCGAAAGTCCTATTTTTTATCCGGCGTATGTGTGATATAGTAAGTGCATGAGATCGCTAATAATGGCCACCCTCTCCGCTCTTGTTTTGACCGGATGCCAGGCAGAGGTCTGCACGAAGTACGGGCCGGAGCTCACATACTTACATCCTGTGTTTATTGGCAATATGATATACATGATACCCATAACGGATCGAGAATGCATAGAGTCCCATATGGAGAACCAATGAGAATTAAAAAAACCCCGCAGTTGGGCGACCCGTTGACACCCCGCGAGCAGGAAGTGCTGATCGCCTTGTGTGCCGACAAACCAACTCACGAGATACAGGAAGAGATGGGCATAGCCCGCAAGACTTTCCACCAACATCAGGCAGCGCTCCAAGCCAAGCTGGGAAAGCGCACACGCACCGGATTGGTATTCTCAGCCACCAATCTTAGGAGTTTTGAATGAAGCTAGGTAAGAGCCCTAAGACGACAGTATCGGATGAGGCCCTACTGGACGCTACTGAGAACTGCAGCGTGCGCGCCGCAGCCCTTAAACTAGGCCTGGCAGAGTCCGGCGTGCGCGGCAGACTTCAGCGCATCAAAGAGCGCGGGTGTACCAGAGCGGCACAGGAAGCCCTACTGGAGCACTCTGGCACCAGAGAAGAGAAACACAGATTCCGTGGCGGCAACTCGATCCAAGAACTGTACGATAACCACGGCGTAAAGCCGGACAACGTGAAGATGACCAGCTCGCGCATTGCGGAGCACGGCGTCGTCATCACGGACAAGAAGACGGGCATCCAGCGCTTGGACGTGTCGTATCTCAAGTCTTCATCGTTTCGCCCCACTGAAGAACTGCCTAAGTGGCCCGTGATTCAGCCCGCCCCCCAGCGACCGATCGTGTACACTCCCAAGGTCGAGTTGATAGGCTCCCCCTATACGGAGCGCGTGTTCCTGTGGCCGGACACCCAGATAGGTTTTTACCGATCGGTCCAGACCGGACAGCTAACCCCGATGCACGACGAAGCCGCCATAGACGTGGCCCTACAGATGTTGCGCTCCTTCCGCCCCACCCGCGTGGTGATATTGGGGGACTTGATTGACCTAGCCATGCTTTCACGATGGCTTCAGACTGCCGAGTTCGCTCAGACGCTTCAACCGGCGATCTATTACACCGGACTTCTCCTCGGTACGATTCGCTCGATCGTAGGCGAAGACTGTAAGATAGACTATCTGGCAGGCAACCACGAACGCCGAGTGGCTGAGTACATCGCCAAGAACGCCAAGGAAGCCAGCGAGATACGATGTGCGATCACGGACCCAGAACTCATTGACCCTATCACCCTGGTTCCTAAGGCATGGGCCTGGCCCCAGTGGAGTATCCCTAACCTTCTCCAGCTCGACCACTACGGCATCGAGTACAGCGCCGAGTACCCCGGCGGTGAAGTCTGGCTCAATGATAGGAATGTGTGTACTCACCCCCCTGAGAAGTCCACCAAGAAAGAGATACGTGCCAATGTCTACCACGGACACATCCCCCGCGCTACGGTGGACACACGAACAATACATAATAGATACGATTCGCCTGAATTCAGTATGGTTGCTGTCCCGGGGCTTATGGGGGTCTCGGATCTCACCGATCGGTCTAGTCTTAGCAGAACCAAAACCACCAGTAGCGGGAGCCGAATGAACTGGCAACAGGGCATAGGAACGATCTTAATCTTTGACGAACACCACGAGAAGTACGAGATTGGCCGCATCAAGAACGGATGGGGTTGCCTCGGAGAGAAGCAATACCTTGCAGGCAATCTAAAGAAGGTGAAGTAAAATGCGCGCTAAAAGCAAGAAGGGGGACCCGAGCAAAGTCTTCTTGATAGGTGATCTGGAATGCGGCGAGGACACAATCAGCGTGGCCGAGAACTGCGTGCAAATGCTAGTTGCTGCACACAGAAAAACGCCAGCGGGTAAGCCTCTCACCCTGTTCATAGCGTGTCAGGGTGGGTATCTAAACTACGCCGTGGCTGTGGGGAGTACAATTGATGGGATACGCCGACAGGGGCGCAAGATCGTAGGGCATCTACTTGGGGCGGCTGAGAGCGGGGGGTTCTTTATTCTACAGCATTGCGACACCCGAGTGGCTGAGTATGGTACGTACCTGATGGCCCATGAGGTCCAAGGACTGCCAATGACCTGCACATCAACAACTCTTAAGCACGCTAAGTTCTGCCAAAAGTTGGAACTCGCACAGATCTCCTTATGGTCCCGACGTACGGGAAAACCTGTGGAGTATTATCTGAGCAAAATGGACGAGAAGGATTGGAACATGACTCCCGACGAGGCTCTCATTGAAGCGCTTATAGACCTAGCCATACCAGCCCCAACATTCCCTTAACCACGCGGTATGTGAAAAGCACCAGTTCCGGCTCAGGCCGGGTAACTACGGACAAAGTCACGCGAGTGTATTGGACACCTTGGGGATTGCAACCCATCCCACCACAGAGCAGGTGCAACTCCTGCGTACCGCTCAAAAATTAGGCCGTCGTCTAAATCCAGGATACCGACAAGATGGCGGAGATTCCGGTTGGCACCCGGACGGCCTACACGAAGGGCTTCCTCAGGGAGGATACGAGTTTCCAAATCTTGTTAGGAGAGTCCGAGTCTCTCAGGCCCTGCCAGAATAAAAAGGCCCGTTAGGTATAATGGGCCTTATGTATGTCCTAAGATTCCTGTATCCTTGAGGCATGTACGAAACACTTCAAGCGATCGGATGGGCGGGCAACGTAGTGTGCCTTATTGGCGCATACCACATAGCGCATCAAAAGCGCGTAGGTTATGTCCTGATAGCAGCCGCCTGTCTTATGATTCTGCCTTCGTGTGTTTTCGCACAGTTGTGGAATCAGGTAGGGCTTGAATTGGTCTATTTACCAATCACAGTCAAGGGCTGGATTCACTGGGGGAAAGCGAAATGAAACCTGAGATACAGGTACTGTCTCTAGTGCAGACTAATAACGAACACTCGTGGTTCTTCAACCAGATCGGCGTAGTGTACGCGACCAACCGCTTCGGCGTGAAGGTCATATATGACAGTCCTCACATAACGAACCTCATCACTTTTTTTCCGTGGGCAGAGATTGATCTCCACGAGGAAGTACTCACAGTGCAATGCAGTCTAAACTAAAGCCGCGCAATAAACCACTGAGCCCTAAGATCGTCGAACTCGTCGAGCGCGCCGAAGTCGTAGGTCAAGAGACCGTACGACAAGCCGTACCGTTGGACATGCAAACGTTCGATAAGATCGTGCAGTTCATTGAAGCCGAAGGCTGTGACCTGAGCGAAGGACTGCGCCGCGCCGTGCGCCTGGGCGTCGAGGCTCTCTTACTTGAGCGCTTCCCGGAGCCTGAGCCCCGCGCTGTACGTAGCCGTGCGAGCGGATCAAGCGTGACCACATACCCTCCAATTCCGCCCTACATGCCCCAGGAGGTAGCTATCGACGCAGCCAATGCTCTAGGCGAAGATGATGACGCAGACTCGAACGACTACACGCGCGTAGCGCCGCCGGGGTTGTGATGTACTCACCAGCTAACGCAGAGACGATCTTCTTCCGCCCCACAGACGGAAGTGGCACAATCGCGGGAGACTTCATCATCGAGTTCTCCGAATACATACCACAGATCCAGGGCGAGGTCGTCGCCGTCCACCCGCACAACAAAAAGATCCGCGTAGGCGATTGGGTGTTCTTCCGTGAACATGCCCCCGTCATGGTTAAGTGCCTGGGCGGTAAGTACTACACCCTACCGACCAGCGCCGTTTATATGCTCATAAGGAGCGATGATGTCCAACTTCAAGCGTAAATTCGAAAGGCAAAATAATATGGCAAATCACTTAGTAGGCCCTAACGGCATACCGATGATCGGCAGTGCCCCCCAGCCCCAGTCCCCATTCTTAGACATCAAACAGGGCGAAGACGGCCCGGCGTTCCGCTTGCCGGTCGTGGCGATAGGCTTCATACAGCCCGAGATCCTCGCTCACCTGGCTGAACAGATCGCTAACATCGTAGTTGAGCGCGTTGTGCAGGTAGCTGCCCAAGCCTCAGAGAAAATAGCCGAATGAAACTGCATCCCCTAGACACCTCGGCGATCCTCACAACGATCGTCGGCGTGTCGGCCCTCACGGCTAACTCAGTCTTCCAAGCCCAGCTCACGGCGATCTTCGGCTCGCATACGGAACAGGTCTTGGCATTACTCGGACTTGCCGGGCTCATCGCTCCGATCCTACTTCGCGTGTACGGAGCGCCGTCAGTATCACCCCCTTTACCCCCGACCCAGGAGAAATAAAAATGGCCTCGTTGTTTAACTCAATCGTCCAGCTTATTGAAAAAGACATCCCGGTAGCTGACCTTTTCATCCCCGTTATTCACGAAGCTCTCGTGGAAGTTGAGGCGGCTTTGTTGGCTGTTCATGCAACACCCCCCATCAACGTACGTGTCGCCGGGCACGTCTACTCGGTTTCCATAGTGTTCAACAAGGTTTCGTAGTCAAATGCCGCACATAAACGACGCAGGGTTGGCGCTCATAAAATCCTTCGAAGGCTGCGTCCTCAAGGTGTACCCTGACCCTGCGACCGGCGGCGAGCCCTATACCGGAGGCTATGGCCACACTGGAGGGCTCAAACTTGGGCAGCCCGTAACCCAGGAACAAGCCGACGAATGGCTGGAACAAGACCTCTACAAGTTCGAGAATGGCGTCAACTACCTGTGCGAAGAGCCTCTCAACTCGAACCAGTTCAGCGCCCTAGTATGCTTTGCATATAACGTGGGACTGAGCGCTCTGGCAGGTTCGACCATAATGCGCCTCATCAACGAGAAACACGCCGACCAAGCGGCGGCTCATTTCGGTTCTTGGATCTACGCAGACTTACAAATAATGCCAGGCCTTGTGCGCCGACGCGCCGCAGAGGCCGCACTGTTTTCAAAGGACCCACATCATGGCTAAGAATGACGATCTGGCCTCTTCTTTGAAAGGCAACAAGATCATAAACGCCATAGGCAGTATGGCGAACATGGACCGCTACAAGGGCCTTGCCGGTAAGAAGAAATCTAAGCCCAGCACTGCGCGCGGGAATCAGATATACGCCCCGTCTGGTAAGTCTGCAACCGACGGCAAGGGATCTGTCTCGAACGGAATCTGGAGCCCGAACGCTCCGGCCAAAAAGAAAACACCAACCGCTAAGAAGTCCTACAACGGACACAAGGGGAAATAATGGGTCTAGGATATTTTAATGACTCACCCGAAACTTTGGCGAAAGCCCAGGAGTACCTAAATGCCACCTCTTTTTGAATATAACTGTGCCTTATGCGGATCTCACATCGAGAGCGTCCAGAAGTTCGAATCCGCTTCCCCCACATGTTGCGGTTCTTTCACCAGTCGCCTGGTATCCGTGCCTTCAGTTGCCGTGTTCCTGAAAGATGGAACGGGCGCACAGCGAGATGACCATGCCCGCAACTAATTATAAGACATCGCCACGAAAGTCTAAAAAATCCCCTGAGAGTAGCCTACTGAAAAACTATGAGAAGGCCCGCGCTCTAAGACAGAAGGCATCTGCACGGGAAGACGTTGCCCGCGCCCGTATAACAGCCAAGGGTTTTGAGATTGCAAACGAATACGGCAATCCCGGCGGCAAGTCCGCTAAACCCAAACTGCGCCCCATGCCTGGCCTACAGGGAGGAAAATAATGCCTGCAACGAAGTCCGTCTCCAAGAACATCTCCAACCTCGCACAAGGTGAACATCACGGTAAGCGCGTCAAAGACCAAGGTAAAGCGGGGGCGCATCGTCAAGAGATAGCCATCGCCTATGCCGAGGCCAAGAAGGCCAAGGGCAAACCCGAGAAGCGTAAGAACGTAACGCACGTCAAGCCAGGGTACCCGGCCAAGAAGAAGGGCAAGTAATGCGATCCCACGAGTACGACCCGACAACCGACAGCGCTCTCCTGGTCGTCAGCTATACCCCAGGACGTGTGACTGTGGTTCACGGAATGCCCGGAGAAACCGTTTCTTTCGACATGGACGAAGGCCTATTCCTGAGAGTGGTCGAAAAGTACCAGAGTGAAAGAGCGAAAAACGGGGCAAGCCCGACGAGCACGGGAAGCCGAAAGGCCCGCACCCCCAGATCCGAAGTGGTCGATCTCTGAGAAGAAAACCTACCTCCTCTCCCGTCTGGAGATTTTCGCTTGCCACTCCGGCATGATGAAAAAGTTCGAAGCCCGTCCCCACATCGAGATGTGCCGCGAACTAGAGAACTACATCCCTAACCCCTTCGATACAATCTCCAAGGCTGAGTTCATAAAGACTCGGCCTTTTCTCCTTGACCGGGAGACCTTTCTTCCGCTGGTCGAGAAGTTCTTCACGCACAAACTACGCAACGAACTCTTCATGTGTCCCCGTTCTACGTACAAAACCCATCTCCAGAAGGTATTCATAGCGTACTGCCTCATCCTGTTCAAAGAAGTCTGGGGTGAACACATCTCCACCCTGTACATGAGAGACAACCACAAGGCCGCCAAGGGACTCCTGAGCGAGCTGAAGTTTGACCTCGAACACGAGGAAGGCCTGAAGATATTCGATTGTCACATGCTTGTGGATGAGGCGGACGAGTGGAGCAGTGGGACGATAAACTGGAGCGGTAAGCGAGATCCGTCGGTGACGACGGCGGGCGTAACAATGTGGCAGACGGGTACTCATCCCTGTCTCATCATCATGGACGACCTCGTGAACGACGGCAACTGGAAGAGCCCCCAGAAGGGCCAGCGCGCGTGGGACGCCATCGGGCAGTTCGACGGCACCATGGGACCGGGCCACGTCCGTATCGTCGTGGGCACGCCGTTCACCAAGAACGACTGCTACGCGCGTATCCGCAAGATGAACGAAGAATCAAGGCAAGCGCAGAAGGAGTGCGAAGCGGCAGGCGACCTCAAAGGCGTTACGGCTAACGCCCCGCTGTGGCATGAGTTCATACGATCAGTGAATGGCCCCGGCGGTGAAGACTTCTTCCCTGCGCTCTTGACTGCCGACTTCCTGGCCGAGAAGAAGCGCGTCTTAGAGAAGCGCGGCGAGATCAAGCTGTACGCCTCGTGGTACTTGATGACCCCGACGGTCGAGGGCGAAGAGCTATTCCTGGCGGAGTATAAGCAGTGGGGTGACTACGTTTACCAGTCCTCCCCTAGCCCGTCCCTGAGAATCGTCGAGGACGGCATAGCCGGAGAGCCTTTCCCCGTGACTGTCTATATGCGGGTCGATCCG
>Ga0210397_10000156_pt1 | contig 50459 bp, 58 predicted proteins | sample IncBWH2OmetaG_FD_160126 | JGI IMG/M metagenome (GOLD analysis project Ga0210397, IMG submission 160126) | Forest soil microbial communities from Barre Woods Harvard Forest LTER site, Petersham, Massachusetts, United States - Inc-BW-H-2-O ...
GTGGAATGTTCGTTGGAGTCGTGGAATAGTTCACTACGGTAGTGGTCGTTGATGGTCACACATGCTCGCGCATGACGCGCGCACACTAACGTTAGCGAGTGCTAGGAGTTCTGATATGGATGATATGTCATCATCCACATAATAAACAATATCAATGGCTTAGCCTACCGCGGCGCTGCAAGCCTACTATCTGCCCTACGTTTAGGAGGGTTCGCGAGCCCGTTTGCGGTCGCGTGAGCGCAGGCAAAGAAAAACCCGCGAAGCTTTCGCCTCGCGGGCTTGTGAGTGTAGGTAGGTGACGCTACGGTACGAGGATATCGTCAGCCGCGTCGTTCTGCGCTTCTGCGCTTGGCTGCGTCACCGGCGCAGTGCGATGTGCACCTTGCGGGCGGCGCTCACGGGCTTCGAGCTTGCGCTGGCGGGTTTGCACGTCACGCATACGCTTCAGCGATTTGGGGTCGAGTGCCGACAGGAAGCGGATAACCGTATCCCAGCGATCGGACGGAAATTCCGCCGCGATGTCCTCGATCGTGTCCACAGCGCGCTTGATCGCTCTGGCAGCGCGGGTGGCATCCGTACGCTCATCGTGCACTACGACATCCGCCAGCAAGTGTGCGTCAACCGCAGCGGATGAACGCGCTTCACTGTCACTCGCACGGCTTGCTAGCAAGCCGGTTGATCCGACCACCATGTGCCATTTGCGCTTGAATGCGTCACGCAATGGCGTGTCAACGTGCGGCCGCTCGATCTTCTCGCCGGCTTCCTTGGCGTCTTTCACCGCCTTGTCGGCAGCGGCGATCTTCGCGCCTTCCGCGTCCCATAGGCGCTGCGCCTCGTCGAACGCATCCGCAACGTGCTCACGGGCTAGCGGGTGGATCACACGCTCGCATTCCTTCGCGAACTGCGTGAGAGTGCCGACGGTTTTGGGATCGTTGGCCTTGTAGGCGGCGATAGCCGCTTTCATGCCTTCCTTGGCATGATCCATGTCCCAATTGCCCTTGATCGCGAGATCGGCCAGTTCACGCATGAGCGCCTCTTTCACGCTCATGTCGTTGTCCGTTGCGCCCTTAAGCGCATCGCTCGCTTCCACCTTCGCGGTGTTCGCCAGCAAGCGCCGCTCGAACGTGTTCGTGAACGCCTTCATGACATCTGCGGTCACGCTATGCACCGCGTTCGCAACGACGGGCTTGGCGGTCGTGTTCGGCAGCGTCTTCGTGTTTGTGGGCTTAGGCATTTGTGCACTCCATGTGTAAGGGACGGGATGTCCACTATCGGCCACGATGATTTACCTGCCGCCACTACCGGTAGTTCGGGGCTTTCGCCGACGGCCCAATCCCGCACGCATGCGTGCGCGATGGAAGCCCTCGGCCTCGGCTCGGCCCCCGGCCTATGCTGTCCATGACCCCGGCATGGCCCGGTGCCGCCTCCCTAGTCACCCAGACGCGAGGCATCGGAATACCGTGTTAACCTTCGTTAATCTCACGAGCTTAATATTATAATTTTTCCCCTTGCCGCGCGAGTCGCCAATCCGTAATCTCGCATTCACCCCCTAGTCACATCGCTCCCCCGATGCCCGCACTAGAAACCGATGGCGAAGGATTTTTACGTTTTGCCGCAGTATCTTGCACTGCGTTGGGCTCGCGTGGAGCCCGTTTGGACGACCTCACCTGGTTCTACCGGGGGTTACCCGGCCTCGGCGTCGCCACCGTCCTGCACCTGGGCCACGTCACCGGTGCGCCCCTGCCCGACCTGGCGGACAGATATCCCTCCGTCGAGGGCGTCGTTACCTTCGAGAACTGGAACACCGACGCTCCCCTCGCGGCCAGGGACATGCACGAGCGCAAGGACTGGATCGGCTGCGACGGTCGCTTCCAGATATTCCACGGTGCCTCGCGCCACCTACATCCCGTTCCACTGACACTGTTCCACGGCGCAGGTGACAAAACTCAGTCACTCGCGCAGCGCGTCCGGCGGCGCGAGTGGCAGTTCAGTGAAGGGTACGACACCGACACCAGGTCGGAGATCATGCTGCTCGGGAGCCACCGCCGGATCGAGCACCGCTACTACCAGAACGCCCGAGGTGACCAAAGTTTCGCCGCCACCGTCGGCATCTTCGAGGCCAAGCCGCGCTACCGCAACCCGCCCGACCCCTATGGCGGCACGATCGTCGAGGTCCAGCTCGGGCCTGACGGCACCCTGAGTTCCTGCGTCATTAGGTTCCGCGACATGTCGGGTGGCATGCCCGACGTGCGCCCAGTAGAGAGGTTACCCACCGCAGCATGATGAGGCCGAAGACCGCCGTGGGCGGTCGAGGACCGAATGGGAGGATGACATCGTGAGTGACAGCCAGCGCCGCAAGTTGCGTGAACTGATCGAGTACCCCTGGTGCCGCCGCCCCCTTGCGATTATCGCGTGGACCTTAGACTACCGGGGGTACGTGCGGCATTCTGACGCATACAAACACGCTAAAGGTTTAAGCTTACTGTAAGCTTGACCGTTAAGTTGCAACATTTTGTATGTATCCCAATACTATAGCCGACTGAAAGCGCGGCTGGTCTACCCCGATCGGGCTAACGTCGTGGTTTTCAACGCTCCTGGAACGTGTTGTTGTTTCTGTGGTTTATTACCGCGGATGAAAGTATGATCCTCATACTACTAGCACGAGTGCGCCAGGAGCCGAGACGTGAAACCCGCTACCGCCGACCTTCCCCGCGTCACAGCGGCGGAGGTCGATGCCGTCGTTGACTACCTTCAATCTTTCGAGAGGACGCAGCGCCGACCCGAGGCGACCGCGAAGCTCCTGGTGCTGGCGGTCAAGCTGCACCAGAAGCACGTCCCCTGGCCGTCGCGTCCCGCTGTCGCGGCGCATCTCGACGTGTCGCTGCCCCTCGTCGACGTGGCGATCTCGCAGCGCCGCGCGCAGGGGATCATCAAGGTCGTGATCGAGACCACGCAGGGTCATGTGCGCAAGCGCCCGTCGGTGATCACCCACCGCTACATCGAGCCGTCCCCGTCCCTGGTCGAGGCTGTCGAGAAGGCCGCGACGCCGGCAGCCGGGCGCGCCCGCCGCAAGGTGACGCAGACCGCCTAGGCCAAGGGCGGGATTTTTGGTAAGCTAGCCAGACTTAGGCACGGATTAGACGGCGAGTGCCGCAAAACCCCGTCAGTGGTGGGGCTGCAACGTACTCCATAGGCAGCCCGCGACCGCGATCTCCCCAATAAATTTGGGCCGCACTACGAGTAGTGGTGCGGCCTGATTTTTGTTAGGCTGGGGATATGGGTCAGCGGATGACATGCCCCGGCTGCGGCGCGGAGTTACGCCAGAACTGGCTTTGCCGGATCGTCGACGGGCGCGCGGTGCCGGACTTCCCGGTCGAGGACGACGAATTTTACTGTACCGTGTGCGGCGACGAGGTGCATGCCGGCGAGGTGCACGAGCCTGCGTTTGTCTATGTGGAGGGGCGCAGCAGCATTACGTTCCGCCCCAACCGTCGCGGGATGAGCGCCGTGCTGGACAATAACATCCGGGCCGCGCGGCACTTTCTCCTGCTCGCGGAGGAGGGCGTCACGCTCGACGAGTGCATCCGGCGTATCGGCTACGACGCGCCCTCGGTCATTTCTTCGGCTCGTGCTCCAGCGCGATCTGCATGCACTGGTCGAGCAGCTTCCCGACCATCGAGGTCCGCTGAGCGACCTGATCGTCGAGGAACCACATCACGATCCCCAGAAACAGGATGTTGATGATGCACAGCAGGAGAAATCCTGGGGGCAGCGCGGTGATCAGCGACTGCCCCAGCTTCGACACCGCGCCGGTCACGGTCGGGCGATCGTCGCTCATTGGTTGACATCCTGGGCACGCACAAGATCGTCCTTCAGGCATTCGAGGATGCCGATCATTTCCAGCCGGCTGTGGCGCTTGCCGCGCTCCATTGTGAACCACTCGCCGCTGCGCGCCTGGAAGCCCATCACGTAGACCGTGGCGAACTCGCCCTCGCGGGCGCGCCGCGCCAGGTCGTCGAGAAAGTCGGCGATGTGATCGGCGTCGGGCTTCGAGAGCGACACCACCTCCAGGTTACGGCCAGTCATCGTCGAACTCCTCGTCGTCGTGTTCGGGGTCGGCCCACAGCGCGATCGTCACCACCGTCAGCAGGATCACGTAGCCAAGGGCGAACCACAGCCAGGTCATCGCGGCGGGGGCCGCGAGACCGGCGTCAGGGTCACCCCCCAGCCGATCAGTACGGCGAAGAACAACCACGCCATCCAGTGCGGCGGGTCGAGCATCAGGTCCACCCGGCAGCCGAGGGCGTGTTGGCGTACGTCGCGTTCGGGTTGAAGTAGCGCCGCTCGCGCGCCATCACCCGCCCGGTGTAGTTGGACTGGGTGCCGAGGCAGAAATACTGGAGCGCGTCGGCGATGTCGGACCACGGGTGGTCCTTCTCGGGGAGATCGTCGAGCACTCCGTCCCGCCTTCTCCTGTACCTGTACTTATTGCCGAGAGCGGTCACCAGCGTCGGGCAGCCGTCCCTGCTGATCTGCAGCGCCGGCGCGCCCATGACCGTCTGCCTTAAAAATTTTTCGACGGCGAGCAGCCGCATGTCGATGACGTTCGTGCTCGCCGGATACGCCAGGAAGCCCTCGTCGTGGAGGACATCAAACGGCGTCTCCTCACGGGTCTGTGATCGCTGCCGGCCCGCCGGGTCGCCCACCACGAAGACCCTTTTCCCGGCAAACGGCGGAGAGAATAATACCGGCTTCAGGTGTTCCTGAAGCATCTGGGTCAGCCCCATACCCTCGGTGACCACCTCCTTCATGATGATCGCCCGGCCAAAGTTGTCGTGCTGGCCGATCACCGCGCAGGGCGTGCGCCCAAAGTCGAGCCCGACCATGATCGGGCGGTTGGGGTTGACCACCACCGCCATGTCCTTGACGTGCGTCTCGGCGTGGAAGGTCTTGCGGAAAACCGCGTGGCCGGCGTTCGACGAGCCCCACTGGCTCTCGACGTGGACGCTCGCCCAGTCCACGTCCTTGTCGCCCATCAGCTCGTCGTAGTAGCCGTCGGGCAGGTTCTCGATGTTCTCGGCGTCGGGGCCGATCCCGCTCGGCTGGTGGTACAACCCCCATGACGGGTGCGGGTTGAGCACCATCCTGTCGTGGTACTGGCTGTCGACATCCCACGGGTTGGTGTCGGCGATGATCCCGCGATACCGCGCGCCGCCCAGCGCCTTCGACGGGTAGCGTCCGCACCGGCCCAGGAGCGGGCGGATGATGTCGAACGGCACCTCGCGTATCTCGTTGACCCACGCGCCGGTGAGCTGCAGCGACAGCAGCCGCCGCACGTCTTCCTTGCTGTCGAGCGGCAGCAGCATCCAATCGCTGTGCACGCTGGTCCCGTCCGGCAGGTTGAGCCGCACCTGCAGGGTCGAGTCGGTGACGTAGTAGTGCACCGTCTCGCCGAGGTACTGCATCGCGTCGGCGAGCACGGTCTGGCGCAGTTGCTGCAGCGTGTTGCGGATCAGCGCCCACCGGGTGTAGCGCACGCCGTTGTGCGGCCATTGCTCGCACGAGCGGCGCAGCAGCTCCATGATGCAGCCCATCGACTTGCCGCTGCCCAGCGGGCCGACGATCACCCGGATGCGGTGATCGTCATCCAGCATGAAGTCCTGCACCGTCGGCGGCGGGGTGTAGAGCATCAGCGTGCTCTTCTCGTCGTGGACACGGGCGCGGGCTCCGCTGGCGTGACGGTCGCCCACGGGCAGGCGTTGACGTCGATCTCGGCGGTGCCGCCGCTATTGGCGAGGACTGTCTCGACCGGCGACTGCAGCACCTGGCTGAGCAGCGCCTGGGCGGCGATCAGGCTTTCCTTGGATTGCGGGCACAGGGTGAGGACCATGCGGGCGACGCCGCCGTCGATCCCGCGTGCCACCGGTCGCGCCGCCGGGCTCAGCGTGTAGAGCCCGCCAAGGGTCTCGCCGAGATTGGCGCAGCCGGTGAGCAGCGCGACCAGGACGAGGCTGCGCCACATCAGATGTCTTCCTCGACCTCGGCGTCCTCGCCACTACCGGTAGTGTCGTCGGTCGGTGGCGGGATCGAGTCGGCGTCGAGAACGGTGGTGCCGGTGATCTGCTGGGCGCGGCCCCCGGCGAAGTTGATCGTCAGGTTGAACGGCGCGCCGCCACCCTTCTCGGACTTCGCCGCCGCAGCCGGCGCGCCGTCGACGCCAGCGCCGCGCTGCATCTGCTTGAAGCCGTCGATCCGGTTGCCGATCGGGGTGCGCGGGTCGGCGACGAGCGCCGCGATCGGGATGATGAGCTGCTCGGTCGCGCGCAGGAACTTGGCGCGGATGCGCCCCTCGGTGGCTTCGTCGCTGAGAAACAACGCGCGCATCCTGCGCGCTTCCAGAACTATCGAGGGATGCTGTCGCAAGTACTCGCGAAGCTGATACTTGTCTTTCAGCCCGTATCTACTGGCGATGACATCGCTGTTGTGCATGCCGGTTGCTAGATCGTACTGCAACCGCAAGATCAGCGCGTCGTCGAGCTGCGGGCTTTCACTGAGGACAAGAGAACCCGAGTTAGCGACCGGAGCGGGCAACATCTGCATTTGGTATCGCCGGCTATTGCATACGCTAAATTTGATGGTATAGAACTATGAAGTTCATATTAAAAGGGCGGTGATTTGCCCAACGCGCTGCCGATCCCTGGACCCAGAACACTCCCGCTCACGCGCGAGACCGGGCCGGGGTTCTTGCGCGTCGTCAGCCCGGCGCAGCTCGACGAGCAGGAGCAGGCGACGCTCGCCGCTCAGTCGCAGGCGCGGCGTCCGGTGCAGCCCCAGGATTTGGGGTCGTTCATCCGCGAGCGGTGGAATGCCATGCGCAACCACCGCAACTCGAACCGCAATCCCTTGAACGAGCGCCTGTTGCGGGCGCAGCGCATGTTCGAGGGCCAGTACGATCCAAGCAAGCTGGCGGAAATCCGCAAGTTCGGCGGCAGCGAGGTCTACAGCCGCATCGTCGCGGTGAAGTGCCGGGGCGCAACGTCCCTGCTCCGCGACGTGTATCTCGGGGCCGACCGCCCGTGGTCGATCGACCCGCAGCCCGACCCGCCGGTGCCGCCGGAGATCATGACCTCGATCACCCAGCTCATCGCGTCCGAGGCGGCGCAGATGCACCAGCAGGGCGCGCCGCCCGAGTTCCAGGATGTGCACGCGCGCTATGTCGGCCTGGTGCGCCAGGCCCAGCAGGCGGCGCGGCGCGTCGCGGTCGAGCAGGCCGAGGCGGCGTCGAACAAGGTCGAGGACATCCTCGAAGCGGGGAATTTCTACGACGCGCTCGCCGAGTTCCTCGTCGACCTGGCGCTCTACCCGTTCGCGGTGATCAAAGGCCCGGTCGTGCGCATGGTGCCCAAACTGATATGGCAGGGGCGCAGTCCAGTAATGCAGACCGTTCCGCAACTATTCTGGGAACGGGTAGATCCATTTAATCTGTACTGGGACCCCGGCGCGTCAAAGATCGAGAACGCCGAGCTGATCGAGCGCAAGAAGCTGTCGCGCTCTGATCTCAACGATGTCTTGGGACTGCCTGGCTACAACGACGCCGCGATACGCGGCGCGCTTGAGGACTATGCCCACGGGCTGCGCGACTGGCTCGACGCGCCCGATACCGAGCAGGCGCTCAACGTCGGGCGCGAAGCGCCGCAGCAGAACCGCTCGCAGCTCATCGACGCGATCGAGTACCACGGCAACGTCCAGGGGCGCACCCTGCTCAACGAGGGCGTCGACCCCGACCAGATCGACGATCCCGACAAGGACTACCTGGTGCAGTCGTGGGTGGTCGGGCGCTACACGATCAAGACCCAGCTCACCCCGAACCCGCGCAAGCGCCACCCCTACTACGTCACCTCGTTCGAGAAGGTGCCGGGGACGATCGCCGGGCACGGGCTGCCGGACATCCTCGAAGACATCCAGGAAGTCGCCAACGCCTCGCTGCGCGCGCTGGTCAACAACATGTCGATCTCGTCGGGTCCGCAGGTCGTGATCAACACCGAGCTGCTCGACCCGACTGTTAACGAGGACCAGCTATACCCCTGGAAACGCTGGAAAGTTAATTCGGACCCGCTGGGCTCGACGCAGAAGCCGGTGGACTTCTTCCAGCCACAGTCCAACGCCCAGGAGCTGATGACGATCTACCAGGGGATGTCGTCCTTGGGCGACGACACCTCGGCGATCCCGCGCTACGTCACCGGCGAGAGTTTGTCGGGCGGCGCGGGTCGGACCGCTTCCGGGCTCAGCATGCTGATGGGCAACGCCCAGAAAGTATTGCAGACAGTCGCCGCAAACATAGACATCGACGTTGTTCGGGGAATACTTAGTTCCCTCTACGACATGATAATGCTTACCGACCAGAGCGGCATTTTGTCTGGTGACGAGCAAATAAAAGTCAATGGTGTCGTGGTCGCCCTGCAAAAGGAGACCGAGCAGCAGAAGCAGCTCCAGTTCCTCCAGATCACCGGCAACCCGATCGACATGCAGATCGTCGGAATGACCGGTCGGGCGCGGGTGCTGCGCTCGTTGGCGCAGGCGCTGGGCCTGCCCGACGACATCGTGCCGGACGACGACACGATCCAGGAGAAGGAACAGCAGCAACAGCAGATGCAGGCGGCGCAGATGATGGTTCAAGCCGCCGCCGGTGCCGCGAAGGCGGGCGGCGGTGGGCCTGGTGGACCTGGTGGTCCAGGTGCGCCCAACGCCCCCGCACTGCCTGGTCCAGGCGGACCGACGCAAGGGCAGGCCGGCAGCGGCTCGCCGGCAATCCCGCCGCCGTCGCTGTCGCAGGTCGCACCCCCGGTCAACACAGTCTCACCCCGGTAGGAGAAGCTCGATGGCAGATTTTGGCGACGACAAGGGGATCACCTCTAAGAGCATGGAGATGACCAAGGGCGGCAGCTCGTACACGAGCGGTCCGACCGGCAGCTCGCGCTCCTACCCCAAGGGCGGCAAGGGTCCAAGCGACAGCCAGGACGCGTCGCAGTTCAACCCGCAGCGCGCCAAGGTCAGCGATATCTACGTCGGTGGAGTCGACTGATGGTCGGCTTCCCCACGCCAAAGGCACCGTCGATCGGCGGCGGTGGCAGCGGTGGCCGCAACTACGGCGTCACGTCGCCAGCGGCGGCGACGCCAAAGCAACCGCCGACCTATGTCGCCGGTGCCTCACCGCCTTCGTCCCCGTCGGGCGGCGGCGTCCTCGGCATGTTCGGCCCGCCCAAGGACCCGCAGAAGTTCGGCCCGCGCAAGTCGATCACCCGCCAGGATTTGGGCTCGGTGGTTGGGCGGCGCGGACCCGGCATCTCGCAGGTCGCCGGCGGCGACCAGGACCTCCATTCCGTCGGGCGCTACGGCAAGACCGCGCCGGGCGGTGGCGGGCTGAGCGGGCTGGGTGGAGGGTTCTAGGTGTCGATCAACCTTGGCCCCGCCGCCTACGAGGCGATCACCAGTCTGAAGGGCAACACGGATTGGCGGCAGTTCGTGCATGCGCTCAACGAGCAGATGAGCGCCTTCATGCACCGGGCCGTCGAGGTGCCGCCCGCCGATCGCGAGGATGCGACCGGCTACGCGCGCGCCATCCGCGACATCGCCGCGCACATCCAGTTGGTCGAGAACCCGACCGCCAACCGCAACCCTAAGCCACCAGTGAAGCCGAAGTCAGATGCCTGAAGCAGATGTCCTAGACGAGGTTGTAATCCCCGAGCAGGTCCGCCGTCAGGCGGCGCGTGCCGAGGAGCTGCAACGCGAGTTGGCGGCGGAGCGGGACGATGCTCGTGGGGACGAGGTTCCGCCGTCGACGGAGGTGGTGCCGCCGCAGCGCGACGACACTACGGTAGTGGACAGGGGAGGTTCACCTCCCGCCCCTGCCCCCGTAGCCGAGCCTGCGGCGGCACCACCGACCGCCGATTGGGAGCAGCGATACCTTACGCTGCAAGGCAAGTACAACAGCGAGACCGCCGGGCTGCGCGCCCAGGTCGCGGGCATGGAGCGGCTGCTGGCGACGATGCAGCAGCCGCCCCCCGCGCCGGCGTCGCCGGCAGCGCCTGCCAAGGTCAGCTTCGACCAGGGTGACGTCGATCTCTACGGCGAGGACTTCCTGCAGGCTGCGGCACGGGCTGCGGCGGCACAGTACCAGCCCGTCATCGACGAGCTGCGCGCCCACATCAGGACCCTCGAAGGGGGTCAGTCACAGATCGCCGCGACGACCGTCCGGGATCGCGTCTTTGACGCGCTCGACAAGGACCCCGAGCTGGACGGCTGGCGCGAATTGAACACCAACCCTGAGTTCATCCAGTGGCTGCAGGGGTTGGATGAGTACGCTGGAGTGCCACGCAATCAGATGCTCCAGCACGCCTACCAGAACGGCGACGCCATGCGCACTGGCAGGTTTTTCAAGAAGTACATGGACGAGCATACCGTACCTCCCCCTCCCCGTCCCGCTCAGACTGGCCGCGACGCCCGCCCGCAAAACGGAAACGGACGTTCGGCTCCAGCGCGTGGGACCAGGCTAGAGGACTTGGTGGTTCCGGGCCGAGCCGCAGGCGGCTCCGGCGGATCAGACGGCGCTCCGCAACCGCGTATCTGGTCACGACCCGAAATCTCACGCTTCTACCGGGACCGTACCGAGGGGAGATACCGAGGGCGGGAGCAGGAGTCTGATGCTCTCGAACGGGACATCCTCGCGGCGGCGCAGGAAGGGCGTGTCGCTTAGGAGGACACGTTAAATGCCTATCACGCAGGGGACCCCGTATTCCGGGTCGGCTGCCAATCCTGCCTATTCGGGTGCGCCCGCCGGTGGCGTGTTCATCCCGGAAATCTGGAGCGGCAAGCTCATCGAGAAGTTCTACGCCGCGACGGTGCTGGCTGCCATCAGCAACACCGATTACGAGGGCGAGATCAAGAACATGGGCGACAAGGTGAAAATCCGCACCAAGCCCACGATCACGATCCGCGACTACACGCTCGACCAGCAATTGACGGTCGACCGTCCGTCGAGCACCGCAGTCGAGCTGACCATCGACTACGCCAAGTACTTCAACCTGGTGCTCGACGACATCATGGAGCGCCAGAGCGACATGAACCTCATGTCGATGTGGGCGGATGACGCGGCGGAGCAGCTCAAGATCACCATCGACAGCAGCGTCCTCGGTGGCATCGACAGCGGGATCGCGGCTGCGAACAAGGGTGCAACCGCCGGCAAGATCAGCGCCAACATCAATCTTGGTGCGACCGGCGCGCCGGTGATCCCGACCCCGACCGATGTGATCAACCACATCGTCGACATGGGTCAGACGCTCGACGAACAGAACATCCCGGAGACGGGACGGTGGCTTGTCATTCCGCCGTGGCTCGGCTCGATGATCAAGAAGTCGGACTTGCGCCAGGCGTCGATCTCGGGCGATGGTGTCTCGCTGGCTCGTAACGGGCGGCTTGGCATGATCGACCGGTTCACGCTCTACAGCTCGAACCTGCTGCCGGTGGTCACCGACACGACGCACTCCTGCACCAGGGTCTTCGCCGGCTTTAACGCGGGGCTCACCTTCGCCTCGCAGATCAGCCAGATGGAGACGCTGCGTTCCGAGAGCACCTTCGGCACGCTGCTGCGTGGCCTGCAGGTCTACGGCTACAAGGTCCTCGATGGGACCTGCCTGGTCGAGCTGTACTGCGCTCCGTCGTAAGCCACTACCGTAGTGAGGGGGGCGACCCCCTCCCTTTTTGGAGGTGCTTATGGCGCGGACCGTCGGCAGCCTTCTTGCCGAGGCTAGGCAGTTGCTCAACGACACGATCCCGATATCGGGCGACTCCCGGTTCTCGGATGACGATCTCGTGTCCGCGCTCAACGATGGCGTGCTGCAGGTGCGCGCCAAGCGCCCGGACGCGTTCCTCGGTTACGGGCTGCGCAACACCGTGCCGATCTACGAGATGCCGGACGACTTGGACACCACGTTCCCGTTCGACGACATGTTCTATTCGCCGCTGCTGTTCTACGTCGTGGGCCGCTCGGAGCTGACCGAGGACACCTTTAGCGACGACGGGCGGGCGGTGACGCTAATGACCAAGTTCACCGCGCAGTTGCTCAAGGTGCAGTCATGAGCGCACCAAACTGCGACGCGAATGTCGACCCCGGCTATCTGTCGGCGGACCCCGGTCCCGACCGGCTGCTGGACAATCTGCAGGCGCTGGTGCCGGGGTTGACGCTCGACATGGCGAACCTGGTGTGCTGGAACGCGGTCGAGGATTTCTACATGAAGTCCACTTACCGCCGCGAGCACGTCTACTGGCAGCTCGACGCCGGCGAGACGGTGCTACGCTTCGACCCCTACAACAGCGAGTGGCGGGTCAACCGTTTCCTCGCGTTCAAAGGGCTGGCTACTCCCAAGTTCGTGCCGCCCGGCACGGTCTACGACGTGGCATTTCCGGCGGCGACCAACGAGCGCAAGGGTGAGGCGCTGCTCGCGTTGAAGCCGGCGAGCATCAACACGAAGCTGCCTTACGACGTGTGGACGACCTACTGGGAGACCCTGCTCAACGGCGCGCTGTTCCGGCTCTATATGCAGCCGGGCAAGCCCTATTCGGACCTGCAGGCTGCGCAGGGGCACGCCAAGCTGTGGAAGTCGGGGATCAGCAGCGCGCGAGCCGACGCCCAGGCCGGGCACCTGCGCGACGCGCAGGCGTGGTCCTACCCCTACTTTGCGAGCGGGGGGCATCCTGATGGCCGTTGGTAACAACGACTACACCTTTACGGTCTACGCCAATTCGCTGAACCCGTTCGGCCCGGTCGGCAAGGAGAACCTCGACGTTCTTCGGCTGCGGTACGATTTCACCTGCTATCTCGACCCGAGCGAGGGGATCGACCTCATCCAGTTTCCGACGATCGGTCTGCCCGCTACCGTCCAGGATGGCAGCAGCGGGTCGTGGCGGCAGGATTACCCGCCGGACGACTCCACTACCGGTAGTGTCCCACCGGCAGATACTTATCCGCTGGCGGTCGTCTCCCAGGCGATCGAGAGCCCGCAGATCGTCGACATCAGGCTCAATGCCGGGACACCTGGTTTCCAGTACGTGATGAGCTTCCTCATCGTCGGGTCGAGCAGCCGGCGCAGGAAGCAGGTGGACACGCTGATCAATGTCGAGCCGGCGCTCAACCCGGCGATGTCCGGGCCGGGTCAGCTCGACCCCGACATCGTGCCGCCGATTGTCGTCAGCGGGTCGATTGCGCTGCCGATGGGGTTCGACGGCCTCGTCATCATGGAGAATACGAGCAGCCTCACCGGTCTCGTGGTTACCCTGCCGCCTAACCCGGAACTGGGTCAGGAGGTCGAATACATCGACAAGCTGGGGACCGACGGTGCGTGCCCGGTGACGTTCCGTGGCGACGGCGACGTGCCGATCGACGGCGACGGCAGTCTGACTTTTCTCAGCATAACCGCCTACGAGGCGCTCAGGTTTGTCTGGACGGGAACATACTGGCATCTCGAAAGCGTGCGCTTCGGCTTCCTGGCGTGAGGTGAGCGATGACCACCGTCCTTGAAACCGGGATAACCCTCAACCCCGCCAACCAGATAGCCGAGCTTGCCGACGATACGGGTCTTGTCGTCAACACCCAGTACATCGTCGCGGGCACCTACTTCACCTACGACACGCGGTTTACCTTCCAGGGCAACCTCGACATCGTTCTGACCAAACCGCCTGTCGGGGTTCCTGCGGCGGGCACCATCGCCACCGTGGCGATCACGACGATCCCCGTGCCTGCCGTGGCTGTGCCGCCGGCTGTTTACCCCTACACGACGAAGAACCAGCTCACCGCACCGGGGCTCAACCACGACCTGGAGTTCAACCCCGGCGCGACACCGCCGAGCAGCCCGCTGGGTGGCGCGGGGATGTATAAGTATTGGGTCGACACCAGCACGACGCCGGCGACGCTGCGCCAGTGCGTCGTGGCGCGTGCCTCGGCGGCTTACGTGCCTGCCGAGTGGATCAGCGTCGCTACGATCGACGGCACGAATGGGTTTGTCGTCACCAACGCCGTGAAGAAAACCGGCGATACGATGTCGGGCGCGCTCAACATCACCGCCTCGGGAACATCGCTGACGACGACCGGGGGCGTTGCGGTTGGCGGGAACATCACGGTTGCGGCGCTCACCGCCAGCGGGGCGATGAGCGCCGCCAACCTGACGACCAGCGGCAATATTCAGTGCAACGGCGCACTTGTCGTCGTTGCGGGTGCGTCCACCGGTAGCCTAACCGTGAACGGCGTTTTAGGGGTCACCAGCACAGCGCAGGTCAACGGCGCGCTCAACTGCTACGGTGGGGTCAACATCAACGCCGGGGGTCTGACAATCGGGTCCGGCGGCGCGAATATCGGCGGTGGCGTCACCGTCGGCGCTTTGACGAACAACGGCAACGAGGTGGTGAACGGCCAGTTGATCGTCGGTTCCGGCGCTACGTTCAACGCCGGCGGGACCGCCATCGCCGCCAATAATGGCAACATCGTTTGCGGCGGCCAATTTCAAGGCGGCAGCCTCGCCATCAGCGGCGCTGCGCAAATCACCGGAGGTGGGGGTCTTACAGTCAGTGCCAGCCTGGCGGTTGGGAACCAACTGACCGTCGGGTCAACAGCCACCTTTAGCGGCGACGTTGCAATCCACGGCAGCTCTCTCGTCGTCGACCACGGTAACATGTCCTGCGCTGGGACGCTGACGGTCAGCAGCGGCACCGCTCTCCAGAACACCAGTTGTACGCAGCTTTACGCGTCATCCCAAGTGACGACGCCGATCGTCAACGGTGGTCCCGCCAATGCGGGCCTCCTGCAGATGTACGGCACCAACGAGAACATCTGCTTTCAGTGGGCGTCGGGGCAGGCCGGTGGGATCAATGGCGGCGTCGTCAATGCAATCATCGACGCCGGGGTCATCCAGCAAATTGTCAACACGAATAGCGGCGGCCCAGTAGCTCAGATTTACTATCAGGCGGCGGGGCCAACGGGTTACGGCATCGCCTTCATCTCGAACAACGACACCGAATTCTTCCTCTACGCTGATACTTTCAGCAGCGACGCGCGGATCAAGGAGAAGATCGCCGACAGTAAGATCGACGCGCTCGCGGCGATCCTTGCGATCCCGGTGCGTCAGTTCGATTTCCCTAAGGAGGTGGTCCGCCACTACGCTTCAAAGCGTGGCGACGAGGATGAGCGCAAGGCGGCGATGAAGGCTGCCAAGGCGCATCATGTGCCGATCGGCCTCGTCGCGCAGGAGGTGTTGCCGCATGTGCCTGGCGCGGTCGTGGCGCGCCCGCGCCCCGCTGACGGCCCACTGCCCGATAGCATGTTGATGATCCACCACGACGAGTTCGTCCCCTACCTCATCAAGGCGGTGCAGCAGTTGTCGGCGGAGCTTGCCGAGCTTAAACTACGAGCTTCATAGTAGGAGGTTGCCATGCACGGTCAGATCGGCGGGCCTTACTACAAGGGTCCAGGCGGCGGGTCGAGGACCAACGACACCGGGGCCGACAACACGGTCAACAACTCGGGTGGGACCTGGGGTCACAGCGTGTCGCAGCGTCCGATCCCCGGTCCCGAGAGCACCGGCGGGCCGATCGCGCTCAAGAAGGCGCTCGAAAAGAAGGGCGGCGCGAGCGTCAACGGAGCCGGGCCAGGGCTGCCCAACAAGAACACCACTGCCGCCGGCAGCGTGTAACCAGGAGGACAGCATGGCAGAATACCAGTACGCGTCCGATTACACTCCCGGCTACCCCCCGTCTTCAGGCGTGATCCGCGCCGACGGCAAGTGGGTCGCCTGCGCCGCCGACAGCCCGGATTGGGACGCCTACGTCGAGTGGGCGAAGACCGAGGGCAACGTCCCCGACCCCTACAAGCACCCCGACGCCGGCGGGGTGGCGATCGTCCTCGAAGAAGGCGAGGTGCCTGTGGGGGTGATGCTCGACTCCTTGCCGGCTGACCAGGGCGGCAACGTCTCCGATCCGCTGCCCGTGGTGGTCGACGTTCCCCAGATCAGTGGGACCCCTGCGGTTGGCGAGACCCTGACCGCGACGATGGGTAACTGGGAACACGAGCCCGCCCTCTATGACGGTGCGTGGACGAGCGACGGCGTTGCGGTCGTCGGGTATGGCACGGAATACGTCGTCCAGCAGAGCGACGCCGGGCACACCTTGACCTGCGTCGTGACCGCGACCAACAGCGCCGGGGCGACCACCGCGCCGCCGTCAAACGAGATCGCGATCCCGGCGATGGAAGCGCCGCCGGTAGAGCCGCCACCGGAAACGCAGACCGAGAACCACCGTTCGAGCCGCCGTCACAGGGAGTAACCCTTGGTCGCCTGGGTGATCACCACGATGGGGGGCATGCTCCCCCGTACCGACGATCGCCTGATTGCCGACAACATGGCGGTGGAGTCGGTCAACGTCGACCTGACTTCGGGGCATCTCGCCGGGCTGCCCCAGCCTGAGTTCCTGATCGACCTGTCGGGTGAACTACCGGTAGTGGAGCGGGCTTACCGGCTGCCGGCGGACGATGTAAATCCCGAGACCTGGCTGCCGCTGCCGTCGCGCTATAGCTGCGTCGTGCGCTCGCCGCTGGCGAATGACGACCAGCACCGGGTCTACTGGACAAACCCCGGCGACCAGACGCCGTGGTGGAACACCCATGCCGGGATCGCGGCGGGGACGCCGGCCTACAATCTGGGGATCGTCCAGCCGACGACGGCACCGACGATCGACAGCGTTTCTGGCGGAACGCCCGAGCCCGACGCTGACCCAATTGCCCGCAGCTATCTCTACACCTACGTCAATGCTTACGGTGAGGAGAGCGCGCCGTCGCCGGCGAGCGACACCGTGTCGGGTCCGCCGGATGCGACCTGGACGGTTTCGGGGTTTCCGACTGCGGTGCCGGCCAACCCGGCGGGGGTGAACTACCCGCCGGTCGTCGCTTACCGCGTCTACCGGACGATAACCAGCGCCACGACAGGGGCGCAGTTCTACTACGTCGCCGAGGTTCCGTTGCCCACCGGCAGCGATACTTACGTCGATAGCGTCGACGACCTGACGATCGTCAACAACGAGATACTGGAGTCGACCAACTGGGGGAACCCGCCCGATTACCTCGACGGGCTGGTGGCGATGCCGGGCGGCTTTCTCTGCGGCTTTACCACGAACACGGTGCATTTCACCGAGCCGGACCACCCGCACACTTGGCCGTCGGTCTACGATCAGAGCGCGCATTACCTGATCGTCGCCCTCGCGGTGTGGCAGCAATACCTGATGGTGCTGACCCAAGGGTTCCCCTCGGCGGGCTCCGGCAACATGCCGAGCAATATCGTGATCACCCAGACCCAGGTGCCCGAGCCGTGCATCGCGCGCGGGTCGGTCGTGGTCGACATGTCGGGGGTCTTCTACGCCTCACAGAACGGGCTGATCCAGTTCACCGGCTACGGCATACAAAACATCACCGAGCAAATCATGTCGAAGCTCGAATGGAACAACCGCTTTCACGCGCGCAACCTGGTGTCGGCGCGGCATCGCTCGCAGTACATGGCGGTCAACGAGACCGATGCCGGGTTCCTTATCGACTACGACGAGGTTCGCCTGGGGGTCGAGGAGCTGAGCACGCTCGAAGGCGTCGTGTGCATCTGGAACGACGAGTACACCGGCGACACGCTGATCTGTAGCGGCGGCAAGATTTACACCTGGGACGGACCCAATACGCCGCCGACGATCTATCGCTGGCGGTCGAAGCAGTTCTTCACCCCGACGCCGCTGAGCCTCGGCGCGTGCCAGGTCGAGCTGGACCCCGAGGTGCTGACCGCGCCGTCGGACGATCCGATCCCGCTCGACAACGGCGACCCGCTGATGCAGTTGCCGGCGGGCGTCAACGCCCAGTTCCGCTACTACGCGGGGCCGCAACTGACGCTGATCACCACCCGCAACCTCACCAAGCAGATGGAGATTTTCCGGCTGCCGAAAGGCTTTAAGGCGTTCGATCACCAGGCTGAGATCGTCGCGCGTGTGCCGGTGTCCTCGATCCAGCTCGCGCAGACGCTCGAAGACTTGAAGACCGTCTGATGGCGACGGTTGCCCCGCCCCTTGGCACCCAGACGCCACGGGTCACCGCGACCCGCCCGATCACCAACCCGTTTACGCCGCCGATCCCCGCGCCGACCACCGATGTCAACAATCTGCGGGCTTGCGTCGAGGCGATCAAAGCCAGCGTCGAGAGCTTGGTTGGGCAGCGCGGCGACGCCTCAAACCGGGCGGTGACCTTCCGCGACCTGGTTGGCTACGGCGTGGTGAGCCCGTCGGCGTTGCAGAGCCCGAACGGGTCGGCGAACACTGGGGGCGGTGGAGCTAGCATAACTCTATCCGGCGACGTGACTGGTTCTGGCACGACGGCAATTTCCACTACGGTAGTGGGGCTGCGTGGCGTACCGATCTCGACGACGCCGCCGACCGATCAACAGGTCCTCACCTATTCGGTTACGCACGGCAGGTGGGAGCCTGCCCCAGCACCGGCGGGTCCGCCCGGTCCGGCGGGTCCTACTGGTCCGGCGGGTCCAACCGGGCCGATCGGGGTGACAGGACCGGCAGGTGCGACCGGTGCGACTGGACCAGCCGGGCCGGCGGGTCCAACCGGGCCAACCGGCCCGCAAGGACCTGCAGGTACGGGTACGACTTACCAGGCTGGTCCTGGTCTTCACATCAACACCGGCACGACGCCGCCGACCATTGACGTCGCGACGCCCTACCTGCCGCTGACCGGCGGCACGCTCACCGGCGCACTGACGATCACGACGGGCACCAACCCGGCGCTACAGGTCAACGGTTTTGCGACTGTTACAGCAGGTCTGACCGCTCAGCAATTCACCGCCACGGTTACCGCTGGCGGCACCGCGTTTGCGTCGGCGACCGGTGGTCTCAATGTGGGCGGGCCGGGTAACATCGGCGGTGCGCTCACTGTGAGTGGCGCGGCGACAATCAGCGGCGCTGGCGGGCTCACTGTCTCAAATAATCTGCAGGTCAACGGCAGCGCCGCTAACTTCGCGGGCAATTCTGCGGTCGCGGCTCAGCTTACCGTCAGTGGCGGGATCAACGTCAACGGCGGCAACCTCATCGTCTCCCCCGGCGCCGCCACTGTCAACGGCAATGTCACCACCAACAGCAACGTCGACGCGCGTGGTGGCTACATCTATGCGCAGCGGCTGAGCAGCCCCAGTACCAGTGCCGGGGCTGGCAACATCCAGGCTTACGGCACCGGCGACTTCTTCAATTTCCGCTGGTACGGGTCAAGCGGCGGCATAGGCGGCGGCAACGTCGCCGTCCGCATTGATGACAGCGTTGAGCAGCAGATTGTCATCACAAACCCCGCAGCGGGTGGCGGAGCGGTTGGCTACCTGTACATCCAGAGCGTTGGGCGCGGGCCGGTTGGCTGGGAGATGGTCAGCACGTCCAATGATGGCACCGTGCTGGTCTATTTCGCCGACCTTGCGAGCGACGCGCGGCTCAAGGACAAGATCGTCGACACCGAGATCGACGCGCTCGCCGCGCTCAAGGCGATCCCGGTACGCAAGTTCGAGTTCCCCACCCACGTCGTGCGCCACTACGCCCGCAAGCGCGGCGAGACGGGTGACGAGGCTGAGCCGCACCCCGTGCCGATTGGCCTCGTTGCCCAAGAAGTGATGGCGCATGTGCCCGAGGCGGTGCGGGTGCGCGCCCCCTATGTCGGCTGGGTCGATCACGGCCCGGTGCCTCGCGACATGCACACCATCAAGCAGGACGAGTTCATCCCGTATTTGATCCGCGCCGTGCAGCAGCTTGAGGCGCGCCTCGCTGCCGTGGAGAACCGATGACCGAGTACAGCGACCTCGCGCAGGTCCAGAAGCTCTACGCCGAGCAGCAGCAGGTCGAGGCGGCGATCGGCATCATCGATGCCGGCGGCACGCTGACGAGCTATGTCGTCACCGCTCCACCGCCGCCGCCCTATGACCCCGACAGCGACACGCCCCCGGTGATGCCGCTGCCGCCGGTCAGCATCACGGTTACCGGCGAGGTCGCGCCCGAACTGATGGCGGCGCTGCGCGCTCAGCTCGTCACCCGATCGAACGCAATAAGCGAGGAGCTGGCTGCGCTGGGCGTCGCCGACACACCAACCAGAACATGAGGGAGAACGAGATGGACGCACCGACGACGATCCCCGCCGAGACCCTATTGGCGGTGACGCTTCAGGCGCAGCAGTGGAACGTCATCTTCGCTGGGCTTGGCGAGCTGCAGCACAAGGTGTCGGCACCGATCGTGTCGGCGATGATGGAGCAAATCCAGGCGCAGACGGTGGCGCTCGCCACTAAGAGCAACGGCGTCGACAAGCACCCGCAGGAGCTGGTCCCGATGCCAGATGTGGTGCGCAGTCAGTGAGCCGCGACATCCGCATTGACGAGCCCGGCGCGGGTCAGTGGGTGATGGATCGGTGCGGCGGCGCGTTCAGCCCGCTGCACGACCACTCGTTCACGACCCACCGCGACGGTCAGATCATTGGCGGGTTTGTGTTGTGCCAGTATCTCGGTAATTCCATCACTGTCCACATGGCCGGCGACGACAAGTTCTGGTGCTCGCGCGACCTGTTGTGGCTGATCTTTCACTACGCGTTTGAGCAGCTTGGGTGCTATAAAGCCCTCGCCCCACTGCGTTCCGATCAGCATCGAGTGATCGCGATGGATACGCGTGCTGGGTGGAATTTGGAAGCGGTGGTTCGGGACGCTTACGCGCCCGGTGTTCACATGCTGATCCTCGGCATGACTAAGGCGTCGTGCCCCTGGCTCAAGCACACGCCGCGCTCCTGGGTTCCCCGCGTGAAGGCTGCCTAAGTGGGCAAGTCGTCGCCCCCGCCCGCCCCCGACTACACGCCGGAGATCATGGCGTCGCAGCAGGCGTCGGCGTCCGACGCCCAGGCGGCGCAGATCAATGCCGGCGTCGCCGAGCAGCAGCTCGCCCAGCAGAACATCTACGCCGGTCGCGCCGCCGATCTTGGCGACAAGTACGCGCAGATGGCGTCGGACCAGGCGGCGTTTGGCAAGCAGCAGTACGAGGACGTGCTGCCTTACCTGCAGTCCTATATGCAGTCGCAGCTCGATTACACCGGGGCAGCGCAGCAGAACCAGGAGCAGCAGGCTGCGGCGGCGGCGCTCTCGAACCAACAGGCGCAGGATACCTACAACCGCTACCAGAGCGTGTACGCGCCTAAGGAAGATCAATTCGCCAACGAGGCGTTCAACTGGGCGAGCCCGGCCAGGATCGCGCAGACTTCGGCTGCGGCGGAGGGCGATGTCGCGACCTCGTTCCAGGCGCAGAAGGACTCGGCGACCCGCCAGCTTGCCAGTTACGGCATAGACCCGTCGCAGGGCTCGTTCCAGCGCGCCATGTCGGCGCTCGACATCTCGAAGGCGGCGGCGTCCGCTGCGGCGGGCACGATGACCGCGCAGCAGACCGCTGCGCAGGGCAAGCAGTACGAGCTGGCGGCGCTCCAGGTCGGTCAGAAGCTGCCCGCCCAGGCGATCGGCCAGGCGGGTCTCGGCCTGCAGCAGACCGCCTCGGGGCTTGGCGGCGCGTCGATCGGTGGCGGGGGCATTCAGGCGGCGGGTAATTTCCTGACTGCGGGCACCAATGCGATGGGCTCGCCCACGTCTTACGCGGCGCTCAACCCCTACACCAACCTGACCAGCGCCTACGGCACCGAGGGCGTTGGCCTGTACGGCACTCAGGCGAGCAATCTCGGCAACGTGAGCAGCGCGATCGGCGCGGGCACCGGGGCGCTCAACAGCATGTACAGCAGCCAGATGGCGAACTTCCAGGCGAACCAGGCACAGTCGCCGTGGGCGGCGCTCGGCAGCATTCTCGGAGCTGGGGCGAAGCTCGGGTCGGCGGCGATCGGTGCTGGGTTGTTCGGTTAACTACCGGTAGTGGAGCCGGAATATGGTTGATGGTCCTGCAATTTACGGCGCTGATCTTTACGCGAAGTCGCCGCTGGAAAAATTCGTCACCAACTTCGGGAAGTCCTTCTCGGCTACCGATGATGAGTTGGCGAAGGATACTGATCGGCAGTCGAAGGCTAGCGACCTCGAAAACAAGCTTATTGAAAATCGCCTCAAACGCCAGGCGATGCTGGACCGAGAGCAGAAAATAGCGAGCGGTGAACTCAACCCGGACGGCACTCCGGTTGCGAAGATGCAAGGCGATAAGTCGGACCCTGGTTCGGCTACTGGCTCGTCGGGTGGTGGCTCGTCGGGTGGTGGCTCGTCCGGCGGCGGTGGTTCGGGTGGCGGCGACGAGAGCATCGGCGGTGTTGGCGGTGCCGAAAACTGGGAGACGCAGCACAACAATTTTGCTGGGATGCGCATTCCCGGCGTCAACGCAGGACCTAACTCTGGTGGCTTTCAGAGCTTTGACACACCTGAGCAGGGCGTTCAGGCGATCTCTAAACAGCTCGACCGCTACGCGTCTGGAGCGACTACCGGGCAGAAGCTGACGACACTTCGAGGGATTATCAACACCTGGGCACCACCAAGTGAGAACGACACCAGCTCCCTGCTCAACCGCGCGACTAAGATTATGGGTGTTGGTCCTGACGATCAGCTCGACCTCTCAAACCCGGAGACCAAAGCGCGCCTCGTCGAGGCGATGATCCGCAACGAGCAGGGTGGTAACCTGCATCCCAACGCGGCGGCGGCGATACCCAAGGTTTTCGGGCTGCCGAATTGGCAGCCTACTGCGCCTAGCAGCAGCCAGACAGCGGCGATCGGCGGTAACCAGGCTGCGCCTGCGGCTCCGACCGGCGACCTGCCCGCTTCGGTGCCGCCCGCGCCGACCGGCAGAGAGGCTGCGCTTGGCGCGCCTATGCCCGCAGCGCCTGCGCTCGCACCCGTATCAGCCGCGCCTGCGCCTGCTCCGGCCCCGGCTGCTGCTTCCTCTCCCGCGTCGGGGTCAGCGGTTACGGTCACCGCACCACCTTCGTTTAATCCACCAGCTACATCGGCCCCGGCCCCCGCCCCCGCCACACCGGGAACGCCGACGACTCAGTACGTGCCGCAGCAACAATCGCCCATCGTGCAGTTGGTGCCACCGCCGCAGCAGTACGCGCTCGATCCGACGAATAGCGGGTTGTTCTCAGGGAACACGGGCTGATGCCGCCGCTCGACGACAACGGTCTGGAGTTTCAGTACCCGACGCCTGACCCCGCCACGGGGAACATGGCGATCGGTGGGGCGCTGTCGTCGCCACCGCCAACCCCGGACACGGCCCCGCCGCCGACGCCGCTAGCAGCTCTAGCGCCGCCGGAGACTGCGGACGCGCCCGACACCACGCCGGCTGCGTCCCCCGCGCCCGCTCCCGCGCCGCCGACACCCGAAGCGCCACCGCCTGCGCCCGACGCGTTCGCTACGCCACCGCCGGCGCAGACGGTACAGCGCATCATGGGGTCGGCGGGTGGGTCGAGCGGCGCGATCGGGACTAACGATTACGTTGACCATACCCCACGGCTCGAAGTTCCGTTCGACCGCTACAAGTCGCTCGAACAGAGTGACCCGGCGCTCTACCAGGCGGTCAACCATGTCGCGGACGACGTGGGTATCCCGCGTGCCGATCTCGCGGCGCTGGTCTACGCCAATAGCGATAACAACCCCAACGCCAAGAACGGTAACCGCGTCGGCTACATGGGGCTGACGCCCGAGGACTTAAAGAAATATGCCCCTAGCGGGAAGGTAGACCCTGACGACCCGCTACAAAATCTGTGGATCGGGGCTGAGAAATATAAAGACCTCTCGCAGAAGTACGGGCGCGGCACGGCGGATGTGTTTGCCGCGTACTATGCCGGCGACAAGACTGTCGAGAACATGCAGCGTCGGCATCCCGACGAGCACCAGGTTGTTGCGCCCGAGGGCACCTTCGATTTCGTTAATAAGGTCGTGGGCCGCAACCCGCCAGGGACGCCGCCGACGCCGCCGCCAGGATATGCCGAGGCGCTGCAGGATACTGGTGGGCTTGAGGCGCTGCCGTCACGGGTGAACACTGGTCAGAGCCGTGAGCGTGGTGCGCCGTTGTGGGACGCGCCCGAGCAACCACCTGCACCGACAGGATGGGATCGACCGATAGGGAAGGTCCTCCTCGACCCGCAAACCTGGCGGGACTTCAACACGGCGACGAAGCCCTATAACCCCTACGAGAATGTCCAGCCGACGGTCTCTCAACCGCCAGCGGACTTCAAACCAGCCGCTCTGCCACCTGCGCCGCCCGGTGCTCCTACGCCTGCGCCCGGCGCACCGCAGCCGACGCTTGTCGCCGGGGGCCAGGCTCAGCCGCCGATCACTCCGCCTTCGCTGCCCGCCCCAGCTATCACGTCCGACGCAAGTGCTGTACGCGCGCCGGTTACGCCGCCGGCTGCGCCGACGCCGGTTCCGACGACCAATCTCGACGATGCGAGTAAAGACCTCAAGCTGACGCCGGAGGAACAGTACCTCTACAAGCAGCACCTCGATAACCTCGCCGGCCCCGGCAAGGTTATGCAGCCAGACGGCAGCGTCTCGACGTTGCTGCAGGCCGTCGTCACCGGTCCCGACGGCAAGTTCTACAACGTCCCGACAGTATGGGACGGCAAGACCCACACCCCGCAAGAAGCTCTGGCGCACGCCCAGGCAGATGGGCTGAGCAAGTACCCCTCGTACGCCACGGCAGAGGAAGCCGACGCACGCTACGAGCAGATGCACGATTACATGGAGAAGGACACCGGGGCTTACCTGCAAGATCACCCCACCACTACCGGTACTTCCGCGCCGCCGGTGACGACGACGCCAGACACAAAGCCAGCGCCAGGACCACCGCCGGCGACCACGACGACGACCGCGCAGCAGCCGCCGATCACCAGCGTCGGCGGACCGTGGAACGGCAACATGACCGCGCAGGGTCTCGTCCGCGCCTATGCCAACGCCGGGGCGAACGGGCAGATGACCTACATGATGCAGAACGGGCCGCCGGGTGCGACGCCAGGGCAGAACATCGACAAGGCAGCCGCCCTCTACGAGGCGGCGATGCTCAACAACAACGACCCGCTCGCGGTGATGCACGCCCATGAATACGCCTTCCGCGTCCAGCACGAAGGCGCGGTGCAAAACGCGATGGCGGCGTACCGGGCGTGGAACCTGGGGGACCCCCAAGCCGCAGCGCAACTGATCGCGCGCATGCACATGTTTGTGAACGACGGAACGACGGCGGGTATCCGGGTGATGGGCGACGGCCCGAATGCCCGTCTGCTCGTGCAGCGTTACGACCAGGACACCCACAAGCCGCTCGGCACGCCCTTCGAGATCACTAAAGAGGGCGTGCTGGGGATGATCAACCAGCAGAGCGACCCGAAGTCTTACTTCGAGACCATCGACAACGAGAAGCGGACCAACGAGACGATCCGCCACAACATGGAAGACGAGGCGCACAACCGCGCCGCGCTCGCCGAGACCGGCAAGTATCATACCGAGGATATCGCCGCGAAGCGCGAGGAGTCCCAGGCGCGGATACAGGCTGGGTTCGACATGCTGCGGACCCGCGACGCCGACGCGATGGCGCGGGTGCAGGCGCACATCGACGCCACACAGAAGGGCATGAGCGCGTCGCGGGTCAACGCGATCCAGACCGACGCCAAGAACGTTTACGGTGCCGACGCGGTAACCCCGCCAACCGATCTCGACGGGCAGGAGATGCTGGCAACGCCGCGCAGCCAGGCGCAGCAACTCTATGTCGGGCTGCAGCAGTACAACCAGGGCATCACCGGCCTGCAAGCTCAGAACATCGCGAAGAACCTGGTCGCGGCGCAGGACAACCCAAAGGTCGAGTACGTCATCAAGCCGGAGCTTGGCAACGACAACCGCCCGGTCCTCGACAAGAATGGTGGAGCGTGGTTCAGCGTCAGGGATAAGAAGGGCAACCCGGTCGCCTACCTGCCCGAAGGCGTCATGCGCAACATTGCGCCAGGCATGGTCAGCGCCCTGCACGGTCAGGTGTCGGCACCTCCGACAGTCCGCCCGGCGAGCGCGCCGTAATGGGCTACCCGGCTTATCAGGACGACCCCGGCGGCAATCAGTACAACCCCGTCGAACAGGACGCGGCAGAGGCGCAGCAGGCGCGCGACATTGCAGCGTCGCGACCGCTACCGATGCAGGCGATCGGCGGCACCAACATTCAGGTGCCGTTGCAGCCCGGCGAGGATCAGGTTCTCCCGCCGTATCAAGCGCCGGCAGCACCCGCACCCGACGCCACGCAGCCACCGCCGGCAGCAGCTCCGACCCCAGACCAGACACCGGCTAAGCCCCCACCCCCGCCAGGTTGGGACGTGGACACCTGGAATAACGGGTTCACCCTCGGCAGACCCGAAGACGTGGCACCGCCCCCCGCTCCAAGCATTGGGGGTGCGGTGGTCGGTGGTTTGGAGCGCGCCGGGGCGGACATCCTCAACGAGGCTGGCGGGCTCGTCGGCACGACGTTGCGCAAGGTGGGTCAGTGGACCAGCCAGGAATGGCTGCAAAAGGCCGGCGACGCGCTCGACGATTTCGATAAGCAGACCAAGAAAGCCGCCGACGATGCTAACCCGGTTGGCGATCTGAGCGTGAAGGACGCTTGGGACCAAGGCAAGATCATGCCGTGGATCGTCGACAAGGTGAGCGAGGGGACGGTCAACGTCGGCTCGCTGATCGCGCTGGGCACCGTCACTAAAGGCATCGGCCCGGTCGTGTATGGCGCTCTCACCGGGGCCAACGACGAAGCCAAGAACCCTAACGCGACAGTCGCGTCGGTTCTCGAAGCCGGGGTCAAGGGCGGCGTCACGATGGGGATGCCGTCGGTCGTCGCGGCGACCACTGCGGGGATGGGCTTCTTTGTCAAGCTGCTCGCCCAAGCTGGCGAGTTTGGCGGTCTCGGCGCGCTGCAATCCTACGTCGATCCGCTCACTAATCTGCTGCGTACCGACGGTAAGTATGAGGCACCGACAGCCGGCCAGGTCGCGACCAATGTCGCGACCAGCGTGGCGATGTCTCCGGCGGCGGTGGTTGCCGGTAAGCTTCTCCACGGCGAGCCGGCTAAGCCCGGCGAGACTGGCGAGACCCAGAACCCCGTCAACGGCGGCGCGCCAGCGGAGGGGACCAGCGCGGCGACGGTGGACCCGGATGTCGCCGCTGCGACGCAGCTCGCGCTGCCGCCGCCGTCACCGGGGAACCGCCCGCCAGTGATCAACGTGCCGCCTACCGGTGCGGATCAGGTGTCGCGGGCGGACATCATCCCACCGCCCGAGGGCACGGTCGAGCGTCCGCCGTTGAAAACCGGCGACGCCGATACCGACGCCGCGCTGCGGCTCGCGCTGCCGCCGCCGTCCCCAGAGAACCGTCCGCCGACGATCAGCGTGCCGCCCACCGATGCGAGCCAGGTGTCCAGGTCGGACATCATTGCGCCACCCGAGGGCACGGTCGACCGCCCGCCGCTCACCCCGCCGACGCTTGCGCTGCCGCCGCCAACCGAGGCGAACCGTCCCCCGGTGCAACCCGTGCGGCCTGGCGAGGGGCAGGTGTCGCCATCCGACATCGTGCCCCCGCAGCCCGGCACGGTCGATTACCCGACGCCACCGCGACCGCCTACCGACGGCGAGCCGCCCCCACCCGAGCGTCCGCCGACACCACCAACGCCGCCACCGATACCCGGCGGCGGGCAGGTAGCTGCCTACCGGACCGAGCCCGACGACGCGACGCCTGGTCAGCATGTCGCGAAGGACGCACAAGGTAACGTCGTCGCGGTGGGCGACACACCCGAGCAGGCGCTGGCGTTTGCCCAGGCACGCGACGCGGCCAAGGGCGGAGGGGTAGCGACCGGCGAGGCGTCGCCGACGTTCACCAGTGTCGCGCCGCCGCCCGACGAGGATCAACGCCCCCGAGCAGCCGCCGGTGAGATACTAGCCGAGCCCGCCGCTGCCACTACCGGTAGTGAGCCTACCCCGCCGAAGTCAGCTCGCGATATACGCCGCGAGCAGATGAAGCCCGCCGCCCAGGCGGTGCTCGCCAAGGCCAACCAGGAGCTTGCCGCCAAGCGCGCGGCTGGCGAGGAACCTGCGGCGGCGGGCAAGCCCGAGACCCCGCCCGCGCTCGCGAGCCTTTTAAGAAAACGCGCGCCCGCGCAGGAGCCGGCGAAGGAAGAACCGGTCGAGCCCGCCGCGCTGCCCGCTAAGGAAACCCCACTGCAGCGGGCGGCGCGGATCAGGAAGGAGGTCGCCGAGGACTTGTCCGAGACTGCCGAGCCACCGGCGACTGCGGCGAAGGCGGCGCGCGGGATGGAGAACATCGCGGATGTCGCCGCGACCGAAGCGGAGAAAGCGCCGACCGTCACCGCGAAGCCGGCGGTCAGCGTCGCCGAGGCCGAGGGCCGCGAGCCGAGCGAGCTGAAGTCCGACCGGCGCGCCGCCTCGACGACGAGCCTCGAACTCAAGGCAGGCGACCTGCTGCACGATATGCTCGAACACCCCGACAAGATGAGCCCGGTCAAGGCGTACGACACTTATGGCGAGCCGTCGGGGACGGGCGGGCACCCGCGCAAGTTCGACACCCTGCTCCACTACCTCAAGGATCGCATCAGCCTCGCCAAGGACCCCAAGGCGCTCGACAACATTATCGCCCGTGCGAAGGTGATCAACGACGACCCGAAGCTGTCGACGCAGACCAAGCAGAAGGCAGCCGAGGGGTTTGCTAAAGAGATCGAGCGGATGGGGATCGAGCAGGACCGCCTGCCCGACCTCATCAGGATACACAAGGAGATACAGTCGCCGGCGTTGCGTCGGGCGGCGCGGGCGCGCGACGAGGCTAAAGCCGACAGCGACGCGGCGCTGGCGGAGATGGAGGAAGCTAATCGTCAGGAGGACACTAAGCGCACGCTGGGTTCACCCGACGCGCTGAGAGGGCGGCGGCAAGCTCTCACCGAGGAAAGCGAAAGCGTCAACCGGCCAAACTGGGAACTCACCGAGAGATCGGCGACGGATGGCGTCACGCACGACCTGCATGATCACCTCGACGCAATCATCGCCAACCCGTCTGCACGCGCGCTGACGCCGCACCTGGTCGAGCTGGCGCAAAGGCTAAAAGCGACAGTCGATCGCGGTGTCAACGTTGTCGGTTCACGCGACACCAACCGCTCCGCCGAGTACGACCCCGACCGCGACGAGATTTTCGTTCACCCAGACGCGGCGTCGCACGTCCGCGCCACGATCCACGAGGGCATCCACGCCGCCACCGTGCATTTCCTGCGCGATGTCGGCGACCGAGTACGTGCCGGGCTAGAGGTCGCCCCGAGGGACCGTCAGCTCTATGACGGGCTTACCTCGCTAGCGCGTGAAGTGCAGCGTGTTAAGTCGCAGGGTTCTGCCGAGGAGTTCGAGGCAGCCAACTATGCTTTGTCGAGCGAGGCAGGGCGACGCGGTGATTTCAGAGACCACGAAGAACTCATCACCCAGGCGCTGACCGACCCGCACCTGATGGACTTGCTGTCGCGCACCGACGCCAGCCCGCAATTCCTGCGTGACTTGCGCCGGCTGGGGCTGTCGCCGGAAGGTGCTCGCCCGAGCGTGTGGGATGGGTTGAAGACCGTCATCGGGCGCATGCTGGGTCTTGGGTCGGATCGCGTCAGTGTCCTCGACGCGGCGCTGCGTCCGCTGACCGAAACTCTTGAGGCTGGCGGCGGGTATCGCAGGCAGACGCTAAAAGAGTTTGGTGACTTGCCGCTGTCCTCGCCTGATCGACTAGGGTCCGAGGATCGTACCAACCCGAAGGACGACTTCCGCGCTCGCGTCGCCGCGATCGGCAACAAGGGCGTCCTGGGTGGCGGCGACAACGCCGCAGCCGACACGATGTTCGCCAAGGCACGGCGCGGCGCACCCGACGTGCAGCGCGGGCTCAACGCGGCTGGGCTGCTGTCGGGCACCACCGACCAGATCGTGCGCTGGAACAAGGACGTGGTGCCGGCGCTCGAAGACATCCGCGACGCTCGCGCTAAGGCGACAGCGGTGACGACCGAAGTGCATGGACAGTGGGGCGACCGGATCAAGTCCTGGGTTAAGCAGCTCAGCCGGGCCGGCGACGGGTTCACCGACCTGCGCAACCGGGTATCCGAGGCGCAGGCTGACGTGATCGCGCGCGACTTCGACGCGGCAAATGCCCACCTGTCGGGTGACGATCTCACTCGCGCGCGCTCGCTCAAGGCTGAGTACGATAAGCTGCCCGAGGGCCAGAAGAACCTATTCGCCAACCTGACCGACTACGAGCGGGAGACCGGGTACGCCGAGCGGCAGGCTGCATTCGAGGACTTGGTGCAGCGCGCGGTGGGCGACCAGCCGATAACCGATGCCGAGCGCACCGAGCTGGGCCGGGTGGTGCGCAGCAAGGCGAAGCTCGACGAGCTGGTCAACGATCCCGACGCCTCGGACCTGGCGAAGACGCTGGGCGAGCGGTGGGAGTCGTCGCGGTCGATCGTGCAGGAAGCCGCGCGGATACAGAGCAAGGGGTGGATGCGCGGCAACTACACGCAGTTGCAGCGCCACGGCGACTACATCGTCACCATCGGCGACCCCAACGACGAGAACTACGGGGTGCGCTTCTTCGACCGTCGCGGGCAGGCTGAGGTGTTCCGCGAGCAATTCGCCAAAGACAACCCCGGTGTGGACATCTCGCCGGTTAAAGCCAAAGCCACTACCAGTAGTAACCGCTACACCGAGTTCGTGCCGGACACCGCGCTGACCGATCTAAAGCGGACGATGGAGCAGCGCGGGATCGTCGGGGAGGACGCTGACAAGTTCCTCGACGCCTTTGCCGGGATGATGTTGCAGCGTGGCGCGCAGTCGTCGCGCTGGAACGTGGCGCGGCGTAACGTCGCCGGTGCCTCGGCTGACGGGGTGAGGAACCTGCAGCGCAACTTCGAGGCGCACGCCGCGCGTATGGGTCACTTCGCCACCGCCGCCGACGAGTACCGTGCCTACCAGCAGGCGGCGAAGCAGGTGCAGCAGATCGGTCAGGCGCGCAGCAAGGGTACGGCGCAGGAGATCGCCGAGTCCAAAGCGCGGCTCGACGCGGCAGAGGCACGCTACAAGGCTGGCGACCCTGAGTTTAGCCGAGCCGAGATCGAGGACCTGCGCCAGCAGCACGCGTGGCTGAGGAACCCGCCCACCTCGGCGCAGGCAATCCGCGCCGGCCAGGCGTTCGAGGAAATGAAGCTGCGCCGCACCCCGATCGACGGCGACAACACCTCGCGGTTCTTTGGCGCGTTCGCCCGGCGGTTCACCGGGATGAGCTTCGTGATGCAGCTCATGCGCCCGGCGCACATGCTGGTGCAGATGCTCGATGCGCACTCGAACGGGCTGTCGATCCTCGGCGGTGAGTACGGCGTGGGGCGGGCGTCGGCGGCGATGGCGCGGGCGATGATGCAGCTCGCGCCCGAGGGCATGCGCAGCGGCGGGCGAGCCATGCTGCACGCGGTCGGGGGTAAGCTCCAACAGGCCGACTGGCAGATGTCGAAGGTGCTGGAGCAGCGCCTGATCGACAAGGGTATGCCTGCCGAGGAAGCGCGACCGTTTGTCCAGGCGTTGAATGACCGGGGTCTGATCGACGTGTCGCTGGAGCGCGAGCTGCAGCGCATGGCTCACCCCGGCGCGTTTAGCTTTGGCGGCGACGCCACGACCCGGATGGGTCACCTCGCTGGCAACACGATGGACCTGTTCGCGGTGGGTGAGCATTCGGTCGACGCGCTGAACCGGATGGTGATCGCCAAGGCTGGTTATGATTTGGCGAAGACGCGCAACGGCGGCAAGCTCAACGACGGCATCTCCGATCGAGAGGCGATCCGCGCCGCTGTCGAGCACGCCAGCGACGCGATGCCCAACTACAACCTGTGGAACAAGCCGCGCCTCGCGACCGAGCGCGGCCCGCTGCACAACCCGCTGATCGCGGCGACCATGCAGTACAAAATCTACGGCATGCACCTCTACTCGGTGATGGCGAACCTGGTGCGCCAGGCGGCGACCCGGCCCGAGGAACGCGCCTCGGCGCTGAAGACCCTGGCGCTGATGATGGCGACGCACTCGCTCCTGGTGGGCGCGACGGCGAACATGATGGGCGCGGCGGTCAACACCGTTACCGGGCTGTGGGACCTGCTCAGCGGCAAGAAGGGACCGCACAACTACGAAAACGACCTGCGCCGGGCGATGACCGATGCCTGGGGTCCGACGGCGAGCACGTTCCTCTCGCGCGGCGCGCTGGGCGTGGCGGGCATCGACCTGCACCGCAGCCTCAAGCTGTCGAACATGGTGGACCTGCCGGAGATCAAGACCTTCGATCGCGACGGTGTGGCCGGAGCCATCGCGACCATGCTGACCGGCGCGTCCGGCGAGGTGGCGGAGCAGTTCACCGACGCGGCGCACCAGTTGATGACCGGCAACTTCCAGCGCGGGCTGCAGGCGCTGACGCCGCGCATCGTCGGTGACATCGGCAAGGCGTACCAGTTGAGCCACCAGGGGATGGTGGACAGCCGGGGCAACGTCATCGTGCCAGCCTCGCGCATCTCACCGTCCACGCCGGCGCTGCGCGGCCTCGGGTTCAACCCGATGGAGACCTCGCTCGACTACGACCGCCGCAGCGCCATCGAGGAACAGCAGAACGAGATGAACTACGCGCGGCAGCAGGCCGAGGACGCCTTTGTCCAGAACCGCGACATGTCGAAGGTGCGTGCCTACAACGCCGATCGCGGGCTCAACAAGGGCTACACCATCTCGATCCAGGACCTGCAGGAAGCTCTCAAGCGGTCGCAGGGGCGCGTCGCCGTGCCCGGCACCTACGGGCTGCAGATACCCAAAAAGCGTCTCCCCGGCGCGCTGGAAGCCGGGCGGTTCAGCTAGGAGGACGATCATGCGAGCGACACGACCTGCACCGGGTAAGGTATCGCGGCTCAACTATCCCAAGGCCGACGTGCAAGGCGGGCGGCTCAAGAACATTCCGCCGCCCAAGACTGAGAAGTCGGGCGAGGACGCCAAGAAGAAGGGCAAATGATCATCGCTGTAGAAGGGCGGTCGCGCCTTCGTCGCTGCTGGTCGCGGTTCAAAGGCCGGCTCGTGCGTTTCTGGAGGAAGAGGATTTTCTGATGGCACCTGTCAAAAAGACCGGGAGCTTTAAGGGTAAGAGCAACGCGCTGGGCGAAGGCGGGCGCGCCGCGCAGCTCAAGGCGCGGGGCGTACCCGGTGGGGTGATCGGCAACCTGGCGCGCAAGGCACAGGCAGCGCCGGGGCAGAGGAACTACCACCGGGGCAGCAATCGAAAGTGAGGCACGCGATGATTATCGAAATCCTGTTCATCATGACGATGTTCCTGTGGTTCCTAAGCTCGCTGCCCTACCCGGCGCTGGCTCCGTACGCGCGGGTGCCCACCTATCTCGCGTTCGTCGCGGTGCTGCTCCTGGGGCTGTACCTGTTTGCCCCGGCGCTGCGCGGGTGATCACTCGCGAAAATGTGAACGCCTTGCCCGACGACGGCTCCGAGGGTGAGGACATCGCCGATAGGTTGCGCGAGTTTGAGCTTGATCCGAGGAACTTTACTCGCGCCATGCGCGAGGCGAACCGATTGACCCTGCGTTCTAGCGGGTTAAATTCACGACGCCGATTGACTCGACTGGGCCTACGAGGCTAATACTATAAGGAGTCAAGGCATCGGGAGGTTCGCGTGGAGGTGTCGCCCCTGGCACTCCACTGTATCAATGTCACATCACCGCAGAACCTTGTTTCGCGGCATCGCCACCGGTTACCGGTGTGGGTGCGTATCTTAGTTGAGATCACCCTCATAGCCATCGTCGTTGCGTTGATCTGATGGTCACTACCGGTAGTGGATTAGTTGAGTAATAATATAATCGCGTAAACAGGGGAGGTGAACTGTGCCGCAGCGTCGGAAGACGGTGATGCGTGATGGCGCGCACCCGGTTGATATAGCGGTTGGAAACCGCATACGGGTACAACGCATGATGAAGGGATGGAGCCAGGAGCGGCTTGCCGACTTCCTCGGACTGACATTCCAGCAGGTGCAGAAATACGAGCGCGGCATGAACCGTGTCAGCGCCTCGCGGCTCTACGAAATTTCACAAGCTTTCGACGTTCCGATACCCTGGTTCTTCGAGGGTGTCGTCACTAACCCATCCGACTTTGTGGACTGGACGCAGGACGCCGCCGTCATGGAGATGGTGCGCCTCTTGACCACGTTTACTTCGGAGCAGCGGGCACGTCTGGTGTCCCTGCTGCGGAGCTTTGAGCCTGATCCTGAGTGCGGCGCTGCGACTTGACGGCGTGAAACTCTCGGTAGTGCGCCGCCGGGTCGAGCGTCCGACGCCCGCAAGCGCGGCACAGCACGCCCTCGGGCTCCGCCGGCTTGAGCCACCGGGCCGGGTAGTTGCCCGTCCTGTAGCGGGTGCCGCTGCCGTTGTGGTTACCAAACGGCGCGCCTGAGGGTCCGTTGAACGAGACCCGCATCGCGACCGCCTTGTTGAGGACCGAGGCAATCGAGCGGTCGAGCAGCCTCGCGGTCTCGCGTAGGCTGAAACCGCGCTCCTCGGCGTACCAGCGGAAGGTCTTCTCCTCCGCTGGCGTCCACCGACGCTGCGGGCCGCGCGGCATTTACGCCGCGAGGCGTTGGATGTAATCGTCAGGCGACGTGGTGATCAGCCGCCGCTTACCCGACTTGACCGAGGTGATGACGTGCCGGTTCAGCAGCACGTAGACGTAGCTCTTGGAGAGGCTGGTGATGTGCGCCCAGTCGCGAACGGTCCAGGCGCGGATCGGGGGATCGGTTGCCATAGTATGACCCTCGTAAGTATGGGTGCGCATTCAACGACACCCATACCCCGAGGTCAACCTCTATCGACTACAGTAGTCGTCCCAGGCTTGCATCAGCTTGCGGCGCTCGTCGAGGATATCGCCCATGATGTACGCGGCCTCGGCCCCGACGTGTATCTTGTGAGCCATCGCGGTCTCGACGGTATCGCGATCGAAGACCCCCTTCATCTTGTCCCGCACCCAGGAGCGGAATGCTCCGCGCTGCCCGTGGATCGTCAGCGTGCGGTCGCCGCTCACCTCTTTCATGATGTCGAGCTGCGCATTGGTGTGCACCCGGTCTGCGGTGTCGCCGGGGAATACGTAGTCGTTGCGCCGCGTCTCCGCCATCAGCTCGACAAGCGCAAAGGCCCGGTCGCTCAGCGGTATGCGGAACTCCCTTTTCGACTTCATCCTTTCCGCCGGGATCGTCCACACCCGCCCAGTCATGTCGATCTCGCTCCACGTCGCGTCGCGCGTCATCTCCCTGCGGGCGGCAGTGAGGATGGTGAACTCGGTAGCCCGGTAGTAGTTGCCGTCACAGGCGCGCAGCCGCGCCATGAATGCGGGCATGGCCTCAACGTCGAGCCCCTTCTGATGCTTAACACTGTGCAGCGTCTTAATGCTCGGAAGCACGTTGTCGAGAGCGTCCTTCCACTGCGCCGGGTCGTCGGTGCGGTAACCCAGGTAGACGGCGTAGCGGAACGCCCTCGATAGCAGCTTCTGCACGATGTCCGCTGTGGGTGGCATCGTCGTCCAAATTGGCCGCAAGACCTGGAGGACGTGCTCGCGCGTGATTGCGTTGACCCGCTTAGCACCGATCGTCGGGTAGACGTAAATCTCGAACTGGCTTGTTGACGCCCTCTGGTGTCGCCCTTTGAGGCGTTCCGCCAGGAAGGCTTTCGCACACGCCTCGAAGCTGGGCGCGGTCGGGCGCTCCTGCTCGCGGGCCTGTACCTGCTCTGCTTGTACGGCACGTCTATCGACGAGCGGATCGACCCGATCGACCTTGACCTGGTACAGTAGCTCGCTTGCGCGTCTGCGCGCCTGGGCTAGCGTGACGAGCTTAGCCGACCCGAGACCCATGTGGCGCGGCTTCCTGCCGCCACGCGGCGTGTAGCGAAATATCCATGAGCGCGCATTTGGACGTACGTGTAGGTAGAGACCGCCGCCATCGCAGTAGACGCCGGTCGTTAAGGTCTCGACCTGGCGGACGGTAAGAGGTTTGGCTGCTGCTTTAGGCACGAGTGAAACTCCACTGGCTAGGGGTAAACCCGTAAGCGATATGCTACGAGTGTCCCTACTATAAACCAGTGGACAGTGGTGGTCAACCATGATTTATAGTATGACGTTAGTACCCAATAAAGTGTGTTGTTTCAACGCGTTGTTGGGTCAATGATAGACAGTCATATTATGATACTTACATTCCTGCCAACTATCCCTCTATGTAACTTACTCAACAACTTAGGTCACGGGACTTGAGGCAACCCACTAACCGGACTACGAGGCCGCAAGGGCACTATCTTCTTGGCAGGTGAGGCACTACCGGTAGTGGCGACGAACTCAGGGTGCGCGTCGAGAAGGTGTGCCAGCTCAGGTCTCGTGATAGAAAACTGGACGAAGTGAACCCGAGGCGTGTAGTAGGCCGTGCCCCTACCAAGGGGTCCGCGATTTAGTTCCGCGCCCCACTCCTCGACCATCTGATCGAGCAGCTTGCTCTCGGGCTTTCCCTTTCTTGCACACCACAGGTGGAAGAACTCGCGGTCGATCCTGATCTCCCCGTCGGTAGCTGCGATGTGGAAGGCTGGCGTCTTCTGCCCAAACACTGCTGGGTATTTCGCCCGAGGTTCTTGTGAGATCAGGCGTTGGGGTCCGCCTCTTGAAAATCTCGCAGTGACCACGTAGGCGTCCATATGGTCTCTACAGAAATCATCGAGAGTTTTCGCAAGCGCATCTACTTTGTTTTTAGGCTCGAAATACTCGCGGCCTGTACGCGCCCGCAGAATAGCGGCACAGAGAACTTTGGTGATCGCCTTGGCGTCGAGATTAATCAGTCCGAGATGCGTCGCCAGGACCGCGCCGACGATCACGCACGCAGAGGTCGCGGCGTAAAATCGCTCCTCGGCTTCATGCGGTGCCGTGAGGTCGATCACTGTTTGCTTGGCCTTGGCGAGCATCCCCTCGATCCGTTGCGCATTCTGCGCGATGTAGCTCGCGTAGACCCGGCCAGCGTGCCCGAAATTCCCCTGCAGCTTCGCGACGATAATCGACGCCGACGCGTTGACCGGCATCTTGCGTTCGATCTCGATCTCCAGCACCCGTACGAGCGTCGCGCTCTTGTGCCCGTCCTGGGCCGCGACGAGTTCCGCGACGGAGTTGTTTGTCGCCAGCGGGAAGATCGTCGCCCAGTCCCCCGCCGGGCGCACCTTCACGTCCGCCGTCAGCCGCCCCTTGTCGCGTCCTTGCGTGAGCTTGTGCAACGTCGTGACCAACTGCGCCTGCTGGTCCTTGGTCGCGATCTTCGCCTCGTCCCAGTACACCGGAAGCGATCGGATTTGGCCCAGCATCAGACCTTGGAAAGCGGATGTATCGTCGAGCTGGATCGTCGTCGATTTCGGATGACCCCACACCGCCGCGCCGACTTTGAAAGCCGACGACTTGCCGATGCCGCTTGGCCCAACAAAGGCGAGGCAGCCGCCGTCTTCGCCGGCGAGGGTCATCAGCGGCGCGCCGAACGACGCAGCGATGGCGGTGTGCAGCTCGGGCACATCGGCTGCGACAAACTTAGCCGCGCGCTTCCAGTCGGCAAGATCGCCATCGGGCGTATATCGCGACACGAGTTGCTGGTCTGAGCCAGGGGCTGGGGTCTCACTGCCGTCCGCTCCGTAGAAGGTGCCCGCGACAGCGAAGCCGGTATAAGTACTGCCGTCCATCGCCCAGCCGAAGCTCGGCAAGGGCTTGTTGCGTATCTGACAGGCTGCCAGGAGCTGGTCGATCCAAGCCATGATGAGGTCCATGAAGGGTTTGAAATTATAGAAGTGTAAGTCGACGCCCTTTAGTGAAAACAGTTCGCGCCCGCTGCGCTGGTTCATCTCGTCGTGGAACACCGGTACGACGATCGGGACGCGATCGGACCGTGTGAAGGTGAAGGTGAGCCGGCGGCGGTTATCAACCTGTTCGAGGATCGGGTTTCCCACGTCGCCCTGCACGATGCGCGACCACTTGTTCTCATCCACCTGGTGCTCCAGCCAGCCCCCCTGCCGCCGGTAGCCGGGCGGCAAGTCGTTGGGGTTCACCTGGTTCGCGACCAAGCCAAGCTGGAATGGCGAGGTGATCTTGCCGTTGTGCGGGCACGCGGCGCAGACGCCGGGGCGCTCAGCGTCGAAGGTCGCGCACAGCGGCGCGCCGAATGATTTCTTGGCGTGCTCCGCCGCGACGAGATCGACCTCGGCGTCGGTCTTCGCCTGATCGTAGGTCGGGTGCAGGTGCCCGACATCGTGGCTCCAGGTGCGCGCGTCCTCGCAGAAGAAGGCGAGCGTCAGCAGGGCGCGCCAGAGCTGCCGCCCGTCGTGCTCGCCGTGCTCCTGGAGCGACTGCTGGACCTGGGCGCAGTTGTTCGCGATGAGGGCGAAGTCGCGTGGCCTGGCGCTCATCCCTGCCCGCGCGTTCGCCGCCATCGAGGTGGGCTTCTGAAACGCCGCGCTCGGCTTTGGCGCACTACGGTAGTGGGTCTGGGCTTGCAGCGTCGGCAAGAGGTCGGTGTAGTCGCCGCCGTCGATCAGCGAGAAGCACGGTGCCGGGTTGGCCCGGTCCTTGTAGTTGAAGGTTGCGACCGGGCGCAGGATGCGCGCGGCGTCCGCGACGACACCGATGTCGCCCTTAGCCCCGTGCGCGACCAGCGCCGCCTTGAGCGCCTCGGCATAGGGCTGCCACTGCGCCACGGGGAGCGCGTCGGTGAAGGTCCAGTAGAGGTGCACGCCGTAGCCCGACTTGACCCACACGTTGGGCAGCGGGATGCCGGTCGCCCGGCTGAAGTCCTTCGTCCAGTGCACCACCTCGTTGATGTCGGCGAAGACCTTGCTCGGGTCCTTGCCGTCGCCGGCGCGCTTGATATCCGCGTCGAACCAGAACGATTTCAGCGCCTCGGCGTTTGCCTGGGTGCGCTCGCCACGATAAAATTGCCGCTGGCTTTTGGCGTTGGTGTGCAGCGTCGCTGTCTTGTAACTGGCGACGGCGTACCATACGTCCATGCTGGCGATGTCGGATGCCCAGCGCGCAAAGGTTGCCGCGTCGGCAACATTGTTTCGAGGGAAGAACCGGTGACCGAGACCTTTGTCACCCTTGAACGCGACAGCGAGGAAATTCCCCGGCGCGACCATACGATCTAGAAACTGCTCTAGGCTCATCATTCGGGCCTCGGCAGATACGAAGGGCGAGCGGCGGCAACCGCTCGCCCTTTAATTTTGAACTAGCCGGCGGCGTCTTGAAGCAGATCGTCGATCGCTTCCTCAAGATCGGGCGGCGCGGCGGCGGGCGTCTGGGTCGCGGAGGCGACCCGGCGCTGGCGGGTTGCAGCGGGTTTTGCTGCGGCTGGCGCTGCTTGCGGCGCAGTTCCGGCGGGCCGGGTTGCGGCGGCGAAGGGGTTCTTCACTACCGTAGTGGCTGCCTCGGGCTCGGGCGGCGGCTCCGGCTCCGGTTCCGGCGCGGGCTCCGGCGGCGGGGGTTCCTGGATCGGCGGGGGCTCCGCTGCCGGCGTCGACGCGGCGCGTCGCAGGGGCGTGACCGTCGCGCTCTGCATCGCGGCGGGTGGCTTGCCGGCGATCTCACCGGCCGCCCCCGCTGCGGGAGCCGACTCGATAGGTCCCGCGTCGAACAGCATGCGCTCGATGAGCGGGTTCTGCATGACGTCGACCACCTGCTGCGCCTGATCGTCGTTGAGAAATCCCAGCGCCTCGAAGACGATCTTTGGGTACGCCACGTCGTAGTCGAAGCTGAGCTTGGTGCCGACCCACGGCACGTCGGCTCCCTTGCGGGTGAGGAAGTCGGCGTAGTTCGCCAGGTTGGGCAGGCTCGTCGGCGGGATGCGCAGCAGCATCGGACCGCCGAGGCTCTCGTTCTCGATGTCGAGCAACGGCACGATGGCGATGCGCCGGCTGTCCTGGCAAGACTTGGCCCGCTTGCCGGCCTCGGTGATCCGCGAGCCCCACTGGTTGTGCGGGCAGGTGCCGCAGGTGGCGTTCTGCTTTTTCGGCGCGGCGGCGTCGGGGGCAACGCCGTCGAGCGAGAAGCAGTCTGGCGCGCTGTCGTCGCCCTCGGTGTAGGATTTGGCGTAGTAGATTTTCGAGACCGACGGCGCGACCCCGACGATCACCACCTCAAGCTCGGGGATCGGGCGGTTCTGGCCGTCCCGCAGCAAGGTCTCCTCCCCTCGATGCTTTAAGCGCCAGCTCCTCCCCTTGTAGCCGACGACCGCGAAGCTCGCCTGGACGCCAGCGCGGGCGGCGTCGAGCATGCCTGATCGTTGGCGGTTGGCGAAGGCGGCGGGGATGTTTCCGCTAGCGTCGAAGGGGACGAGATTGCCTTGCATGGGGGAGGTCCTATCGTTTGGGATACGAACCTCATATTATAGCTCTTATGATGCGCGGACACGCAAGACCACAGCCTGAGAAATCTTTACGCCCGGAATTGGCTTCTTGGTCTCCTCGATCACCGAGAGCGCCGCGTTCTTCGCGACCCTGGCTTCCAGCAAATCCCACTGCCGGGAGTCGCGGATGTAGTCGAGCGCCTTAGTCCAGTCCTCGACCGAGACGGTGGTCGCGCTCTGCTTGAAGGCGGTGCCCTTGGGACCGTTGATCGAGTCGAGCTTGGTATCGTTGAGGTGGCGCAGCAGCTCGTTCTCCAGCCGCAGCATGGCGTCGATATAGGGCGTCAGCTCCTTGACGTGACGCCCCTTGATCTCAGCCGACTTGTTGCGCAGTAGGATGTACTTCTCGATCATCTGTGCTGGGGTCATTCGTCACCTCCTAGTTGACCTTCGTCGGGTCGACCAACAGCCCGCCAAACGTCGGCGACACGAGGCGATCCATCATCGTGCTGCCGCCCATCTTGGTAAAGCTGGCGTAGCGCCCGCGCTCGTTCCGGTCGAGCCGCCACGCCGTCGAGCGAGCATCGCCCGTACGATCCTCGGCGTAGAGCGAGAGCACGTTGACCCGCTCGGGGTGGTCGCGTGGCATCACTGTCGGGTTTTGCCAGTCCTCGTCCTTGGCTACGGACGCGGCCCACGCCTCACTCACCACGCCATACGCCTCGACATCCTTGAGCATCTCGACCATGAACGCCCCGGCGCAGCCGATGAAGATTTCCTTGGACATCTGGTCGTGCCACGGCATCTGCAGGTCGCCCATCGCCTTACCGTCAGCGGTGAACGGCACGATAAAGGGGCACATCACGTCGCCTTCCGATTGGCGCAGCAGCCGCTTCTTTGCTCGCTTGAAGCAGTAGGTTTCGACGATGGTGTAGAATGCCTCGTGCATCTCACGCCGTGCCCCTCACCTCCGGTTGTCCCTCGAACCGGGCGATCATCTCCTTCATCAGGACCACGATGTCCTCGCGGCTGACCCCGTTCGACATGTAGTTGCAGCGCCCGGTCATGTCGTCGCCGATCGGAAACACCATCAGGCAGTAGCCGATCTTGCGGTCGGCCCCCCTAGCGTCGTCGTTAAAGAAGTGGTCGATCGCCGATGCGACCGCCATCATCTTCGCGTGGTATTCCTCCTGGACCGGCGCGTCGCCGAGGCGCTGCTCGGGTGCCAGGTTTTCGTAGACTTCACGCGACGTGCGCCGGCGGCGTTTCGCTTCACCCATCGTTAACCTCCACTACGGTAGTGAGCCACTATCTCGTAGACCGCGACGAGCGTCGGCCATGCCCACATCATCGCGAGTATGGCCCACAGGGTCGCGAGCACGCTGAGCATCCGCGCCAGGACGACAAACGCTCGGGCGAGCTGAGCCTGGGCGTGCGACAGCGACGTCATCATCGCAAAGAGATCGAGCACCGGGTGCGTCGGGACCCAGCCGTCGAGTACCTTGTCGCCGTCGGGGAAGCGATCGACGGGCTTAGCGCGGACCAGTCGCCATAGGCTTACCCTCATGGCTCGTCCCTATAGTGCTTAGCTGGGTAGGCACGGCGCGCGACGAGCACCGTGTCGGTGCCGCAGAGCTTGGCGACGATGTTGACGACGTGTGGCCGGTGCTTGGCGTCTACCTCCTGGGTAGCGACGATGGCGAGCCGCAGCAGGAACCGCCGCTCCTCATCGGTGAGGGGTTCTTCGATCACGGCCAGCCTCCGCGATCCGGCCAGACGCCGTTGTGGGGAATGCGCTGAGCGACGCAGACCTCACCCCTGATCCGGGCGACGTTGAACCTGGACCCACAGGCGGCGCACTCGATGTTGACTGAGAGCCCGCCGGCGGGACCGCGCAGGAAGTCGAACCGACCGCAGTCGGGGCAGATATGGTCAACCAGACTTTCGAGACCGGTCTCGATCATCAGCTCTCCGATCCATGTTGATGATGGCACGGCGCGCGTTGCGGATCAGCTCGCACAGCGGGTCCTTGATCCACTCACGATCGGGGATGGCGAGCAGTTCGAGGAGCGGCCCGAACTTCAACACCGAGGCGCACCCGATGCACAGAGTGAAATCGCCGGGGCTTGGTGGTGAGTCGTCGAGCACGATGTTCATCGCTGCGTCGAGCGACCTGCCGCACCACGGGCAGAACGACTCCCTGATGCGGAAATCCCTCACCGCCGAACCACGTCCAGGTTGACGGTGAGTGGGTTGCTGCGCAGGTTGCGGTTGACCGCCCGCAGGATGCCCTGCGCGAACGCCCGCTCGCTGCCACGCCCTTCGAGGGTGACGACGACCTTCATGCTCTGGAGCAGTTCCTCGTAGCCGATATGGACAAGGCGTGCCCGCCAGCGGTCGTCGGCGAGGCTCTCGCCTCTCGGCATGCGGCGTTCCAAGGCGTGGAAGCCTTTGATCAGCCGCCCGGTCATCGCGCGCCCGGCGCAGACCTGCGCCAGGACTGGGAACACCCGGTGCATCGCGGCGGCGTTGGTGTTGATGCAGTTGAGAAAGTCCGAGACGGCAGAGATCGTGCCGGGGCCAGCCGGCGCGCCGATCCGGCGGCTATGGGCCTCGGCGAGGCGCAGCGCCTCGATCGCGGTCTTGTCCTCGGTGGTGACCAGCGCCTTGAACTGATCGGCGAGCGTTGGCATCCGCCGCTCCGTGTTGGCGGCGAGGAACCCGGTCGCCTCGTCGACCACCGTGTCGAGCGCAAAGACGATGCAGGGTAAGTCGGTGATGGTGGTCAAGTAGGTCGACGACTTCCAACGGTGCTGTCCGTCGATCACAAAGAACATCTCGGAGTTGGGACGTTGACTGACCTCGATCACACCGCACGACACCCATGACCAGTTGGCGGCGATGCGCCCGACCAGCCGGTCGTTGAGCTTGCGCTGATATTCGGGGTCGATGTGGAGAAGCCGCTTGTCGATCCACCGCATCTCGCCGGGTTCGTTCTTGATCGGCACGAACGACCGCTTGAAGCGCCCGGTGCGGGCTCCGGTAAGGACCGTACTGGCGGGGCTTAATACGGACTTCGTATCCTCGGCGCGCGACAATAGTTCGACCTCTGACATGTGGTTTCCTCCCGTCTCAAAACTCAAGCTCCTGCGCACGGAATAATTCCAGGAGCATCCCCTGGAATGTACCACGTTCTTGTAGGCGCTTGTAAGACAGTCTCTCCACCGGAGACCCTACCAAATGCGCGACGATAGTCTTCGATGTTTGGCCTGGTCTTATAATCCTCGCGTTGGCTTGTTCATATGTCTCAAAGTTATTTACTGGGCCGAACCAAACAATAGTGTTCGCTGCCGTTAATGTAAGCCCGTGCGACATGCAGCCAGGATGAGCCACAATAGTATGAGGCTCATAATCTTCTTGGAACGACCGGAAGATTTTGTTGCGCGCACCGACCGGCGTCTGTCCGTGCACGACCGCGATCGAGGTATGCTTTTGCAGGAACGTCGCGACACCTTCGAGTGCATGGATAAATGGCACGAAGACGATCACCTTGCGGCTGGTCTGCTCGACCAGCTCGGCCAGGGTCTGCAGCCGGTTGTCGTTGGGCAGCTTTGTCACGCCTCTGGCGTCGGTGTAGATGTAGCCCAGCGAGACCTGCAGCAGCTTCGACTGCAGCACGCCCTCGTTGACGGCGGTGATGCTCTCGCCCTTCTTGGTCAGCATCGCCATCTTGTCGAACAGCAGCTTGTAGGCGCGCTTGGTCTCGGGCTCCAGGTCAACCTTGTGCGTCTGGTAGATCGTCGGCGGCAGCTCGGTCACGTCGGACAGCGCGAAGCGCACCGAGGGCTGCATCTGGTCGAACACGATCTCGCGCGCTTGCGGGCGGTTGACCCATTTGAACCCGGTGATCTGGCGCATCGTCATGTCTTTGAACCGGGTCATCGACGTTGACGTGCGATCGGGGGTGAGCAAGCGAAGCTGCCCCCACGCGTCGGTCGCCGCCTTGGGGATCGGCGAGCCAGTCAGCCCCCAGACATACTGCACGCCCTTGCCGGCGCGCATAATCTCGTTCGCCGCTTTCCACAGGTCGGTCGACTTGTTGCGGAAGGTGGCAAGCTCGTCGATCACGAAGATGTCAAAGCCGCGCTTGACGATCTGGTCGCGCAGCAACGACAACCCGTGATGGTTGATGATATAAAAGTCAGCATCCTCGGCGAGGCGTTCGAGCCGCTGCTTGCGGTCGCCATGCAGCACCCGCACGCGAGCGAGCGGCAGTAGCCGGAACAGCTCGGCTTCCCAGACAGGGGTCAGCGTCGAGAGCGGCGCGGTGATCAGCACCTTCCCTACCTTCGCCGCCTTGCGCAGATAGTCCGCCGCCCAGATGACCGCACGCGTCTTGCCGGTCCCGAACTCGTTGAGCACATACGCTCTGGTGCTCTCGGTCAGCAGCGCCGCCGTGACCTTCTGCGTCTCCCACGGCTTCTGCCCGCCGGCCCACTTGTAGCGCGTGAGGATCGGCGCGGGCACCGGCACACCCAGGTTGCGCGCGACCTTCGCGGGCTCGTGCTCGTTGGGCAGCAACAGCATGCGCTCGCCCTTGAACGGGAACTCGCGAGCCTGCGGGATCACGCTCGCCAGGTCGGCCCGCCACGGCACGACAATGTGGTTGGTGTCACTGGTCACAAACAATTTCTTCAAGCTCCTTTAAGTACACGCGCCGTCTCGCCATCAAGGTCGGCTCGACCAGCTCGACGATCTCGCCGCTGAACGACAGTTGCAGCTCGCCGCTGCCCAGCTCCATCACGAAGAACGGTTCGCCGTCACTACGGTAGTCAGCCATCGGTCCAGCTCCTCCAACCCATCGGGTCCGTCGATGACAAAGACGCGCCCGCCGGCGCGCTGCATCTGCTCCATCGTCAACTGCTGTCGGGGCGTCAGCACCGCGCCCTTGCGCTTGGTCTCGATGGCGAACCCGAAGCCGCTGGCGAACCCCATGTAGTCGAGCGCGCTGCGACCGTAGCCGCCGGGCACCGGCATATAGGTGTAGACATCCTCGCCGTAGCGCCCCAGCACCGCGCGCACCGCCGCCTTGACCTTACCCTCGGGGGTCATAGCGCCACGCACAGGTGGGTGATGAACTCGATCGGCACCCGCGCCGCGCCGTACTGGCCGTTGGGCAGCACCATATCCCCCAGCCGCACGTCGAAGGCGCGTCCATCCTCAGTGGTGAACGTCGCCTTGGTCGCGAGATAGTAGGGGTCGGTGCTGATCTCGACAGCGACCCGCCGCGCCACGCCCTCGGGGAGCTGTTCGAGGATCGCTAGGATGATCGGGTGTCCTTTCCCGGTCACCGATACATCCGCCATGACTGGCGTGAACGTGCGGCCTGGGAACGCCGGGCGTGGGATGAACATGCTATCCATCAGTGCGTCCCCCTGCCGTGGTACGGGCAGCTCAGCACCGCGCAGTACCGCTTGCACAACCCGCCGGGGCGCGGCGGGAACTCCTGCATCTCGACCGCCATCTGCAGCTTGGTGACGCGCGGCAGTATCTCCGACCAGATTTCGCTCAGGTCCTCGCGCACGAACTCCGCCCTCTCGGCCCGGTCGTGGTTCATGAACAACAGGCGCGCCTTCACCCGCTTGATGCGCTTGTCGTAGTGCATCACCGTCGCCGACATAAGCTGAAGCTGCGTCACGTCGGCGCTAGGCTTGCCGGTCTTGTAGTCGATCACCGCCGCGACACCGTTGTTGATATTGCAGAAGTCGATCATCGTGCGGAACCACACGCCCTTGCCGAAGTAGTCGACCGGCTTGAACTCACTGGTCAGCGCGAGGCGCTGCTCGGCATAGATTTCACCCGGCAGCGCGGCGAGCTTTGACATCACCGTCTCGTGCTGCAGCAACGGCAGCGGCAGCTTGGTGCCCTTGCGGATGTAGTTCTCGAACGCCTTGTGCGCGACGTGCCCCTCGGCAAGCTGACCCGACTCCGGCTCCGCCACATCCTTGGCAATGTCGTAGTGGTAGTGACGCTTCGGGCACGTCTCGTAGTTCTTGAGGCGCGAGTAGCTCCAGGTGAAGGGCGCGCTCATGTCGATGTCCATAATATTTTCGGCGACAAATTGCTGCTGCGCGCCGACCGATACCCGACATTGCCGATATAGCCGGCGCGCCGAGCCCGCTGCATGACAGCGCCCCACGCCCGGTCGTCGGGTGCCTTTGGCAATCCGCGTTTCCACGCCCAGTCGCGCACGTCTTCAGTCAGGAACGGGTCGTCGGGATGCCTGCTGGCGTACTGACGAACCGCTTCAAGCGCCCAATCCGACCAACCGTCTACAGCGTGGTCTGCGTGTTCGACCGCGCGCTCAATGCCGATGTCGCGAAGCGCCTCTGCGTCGGGATAGGCAGTAGTTCTATTCATCGCAGATACTCCTCCGGTCCTGCGTCGTGGTGTCGTTGAAGTTGTTCTCTGATGCGACGGGTCTTCTCCAGGATCGGCACCATCAACTTACGCCGACGAACCAAAGCAAAGGGGTTGATGATCGCTCGCTTTGGCGGTGGCGGCGGAACGGGCGGTAGCAACTGCAGCCGTCGCGGTCTGCGCGGTGCGCGGGGTATCGGTGGCGGGAGTGGGTAGCTAAGTTTTGGGTCGCGGGCCGCTCTGATATCGCGTTCTCTAGCCCGCGCCTGCCACCATGCTTCCCACTTCCGGTGTTCGCGTTCCTCATATTCCCTAAGCTGTTCCTCATCCAAGGCGGTGGTGATGTAGTAAGGGTGGCGGCGATGAAACGCCGCTAGGCTGTCCTCTGAACTGTCGATCACAGTATTGACCGGGGCGAGCAAGCACCCGGTATCGGCAACGCTGTCCAAGATGTCATCGTAGTTATCGAAGTATCGCTGCATGTCCTCGACCTCGGGGTACGAGCTGCCGGCAGAGAACCTGTACTTTCGGGTCACAGGTTCACCCCTCTCTCCGCGTCGTGAAGTGTCACGCCCCACCCGCCCTCGCTGGCGAGCGGCAGACCCTCGGCCCAGTCGGGCGTCACCGCGAACTCGTGCTCAAGCTCGATGTCGAGGTCCTCGGCTTCGCTCGCCGGCACGCAGTAGTCGAGGCTGTCATGGGTCGAGAGGAACGGGTGATGCCGGGTGTTCTGGTAGACCCGCACCGCGATGTCGGTGACGATGATCCGCGCCAGCGCCTGTGACACATTCTCCACGGTCTTCGCGCCGTAGAGTTTCTGCTGGCCGCCGTACGGGTCGTCGTAGCAAATCTCGATCTTGTTCTCACTACGGTAGTGACGGATGTTGGGGTAGCTGATCTTGAGCCCGCTGGGCAGGATGATGCTGTCGTGGTCGGGCTCGATCGGTATCCGGGCGAGCAGCTCCTGCGCGTCGCTCTCGCCGTGCCGGCCTATGCGCCTGCCGATGACGGCCCCCAGCACGCCGTCCATCGCCCGCCACAGCATCGGCACCTCGGCGTAGAAGGTGCGGTACTGGCGGACGATGCGGCTGGCTTCGAGGCTCTCGATGCGGTAGCTGATCCCGCCGTTGCCGATGAACAGCATGTGCTGGAACCGCGACGCGCCGCAGCCATAGCCGAGCCCGAGGATCGCGGTCTTGCCGACAAAGCGTTCCTTCACGTCGTCGCGGGTGACGTTGCGCCCGTAGACCAGGGACGCGAACTCGCTGTACACGTCGCGCCCGCCGGCGAAGGCGTCGAGCAAGGGCCAGCAGCACGCCAGCCAGGCGACCATGCGCGCCTCGATCTGGCTGGCGTCGCGATGCACGATGCGATACCGGGGCGGAGCCTTGATCGCCTTGCGGATCGTCGAGCCCCGGCGGAAGTTCTGCCAGTTTGTTCCACCGTCCCCTGATAGGCGATGGGTGCGCGCCCCTGAATACTTGAGCGGCACGACGCCCCAGCCCACGCCCTGCGTCGGCCAGCTTGTGCGCGCCAGCCGCAGCAGATGCCGCGTGCGGGTTTCCTCGATGGTGGATTTGACCGACAGCCGCGCGGCGAGAAGTGTTTGCACCGCAATGGGTTGGGTCTCGTCGACGCAGAGTTCCTTAAAGGCCCAGTCATTTTTAGCGATGGCTGGAATAAGATCGCCAGTGGTTGGCGACCGCTTCATCGGCACCTCGACGCCGTAATCCCGCAAGAGCTGAGCGAACTTTGCGTTCGAGCTAAACACGCTCTTGTCGATCGTCGCCTCGATCTCGGCGAGCACCGCCGCCTTCTCGGCCTCAACCTCGTCGAGGTGTTGCTTCAGCACGGCTTCGTCGAGCAGCACCTGGGGCATGATGAACATGCGCAGCACCAGGTCGATGAGGCTCAGCTCCCTGGCGCTGAAGCAGCGGCGCATGAGGTGGAAGATGTCGTAGGCGTTGTCGTTGTCGCGCGCGCAGTAGACGCGGTAGGCGTGCAGCTCGTCGGGCATGAAGTCGCGCAGCCGCTTGCCGATCGCGCGCACCACCTCGTCGCCCTTGGGCGGCAGCCCGAGGTAGCCGCTGACCGCCTTGAGGCTGGAGCGCCCGATGTTCCAGTGCGTCGTCGCCCGTGCCATCGACAGCGTGTCGAGGTACATCCTGGGCACGTAGCCAAAGCGCCACGCCAGGATCGCGCCGTCGAAGCGGGTGTTATGGCTGAGCCACGCGGCGCTCGACCAGTCGATCTCCGCCAAGGCAGCGGCGACCGCATCGCGCCCGACATGGGTGCGCGTCGGCCCGCTGCCCAGCTTGAGCCCGAGCATGATGGTCTCGAACCTGGGATCAAGGATGTACTCGACCTCGCTCATTTTCGAGAGCGAGTACTCCTTGTCGTAATAGGTCTCGAAGTCGCCGCTGACGATCATCGGCGGACTGCCATACTATGATTTTTGTATTATCAACCCGTGCCTTTCTCCCAGTCAACCACCTCAACGTCGACCTGGGCGTTTTCCGCCGGCGACGCCGGGATCATCCGCGCGCTGGCGAGCTTGCCGCCGATGACTTCGAGCTTCTCGATGTTGTCGAGATACCAGTCGTACGATCTGCCCTTCTCCGGCCAGTCGTATATCACGAGCTTGACCGAGGGCAGGCTGCGCGCCCGCCGTGCCCACTGCTCGCCCATGTCGAGCAGCACGTTCAGGAAGTCGGGCCAGCGCGTGTAGATCGACGCCACGCTGTCGCCGCAATGGTCGTCGAGGAACTCCCGCACGATCCGCTTCATGTTCACCGCCATGCGGTGCTGGCGCACTGTCGGGTTGAGCCACTCGACAAAGCTCGCGCGCTTCTTCTCGTCCAGCGCGTCCAGGTTCAAGATCGTCATGTCGTTGTTCCGGTAGGGAAACTCCGGTCCCCTCAATTTACGGAACAGCAGCTTCGCGCTTACGGTGACACCATTCCCGCCAGGGAGCCACACGGTGAGATGACCCGTCGTCGGTATGTAGTAGCTACTGTTCCGCAGGTGTGCCAGCGCAGCACGATCGGCCTCGGTGGTCGTCGCCAGTTGCACGTCCCCATTGGTCAGCGGGCAGCCCGCGCGGTGCAGGTCGTAAGCGCGCACCAATAGCTTGTCGGCGTGGCTCTTGATCCGCTCCTTACCGTTCGATGTCAGCTTATAATTTGTCGTCGTCATCTTTTGGCTCCATAGTCTGGTTGCCCCTGGTCACCACAAAGAACCGGGGGTGGTTGGGGTGTAGTTCACAAGTGCACATGTAGTGACCGGACATCCCGTCGAGTGACATGTACAGCATCTCGACGGTAGCCAACCCGCCAGCAGCGCGGTTGGCGATCTCCTGGCCGATTACCTCGGCTGCCTCGTTCATCCATTGCTTCACTACGGTAGTGCAGTCGTCGCAGTGAAACTCCCACCACGGAGCGTCACCGGGTTCATGCACTCCTATGTCGAGTGTCATATGTCACCTCTCGCGATCAGCTTGCGCTTG
>Ga0210397_10000157_pt1 | contig 50459 bp, 53 predicted proteins | sample IncBWH2OmetaG_FD_160126 | JGI IMG/M metagenome (GOLD analysis project Ga0210397, IMG submission 160126) | Forest soil microbial communities from Barre Woods Harvard Forest LTER site, Petersham, Massachusetts, United States - Inc-BW-H-2-O ...
ATTCTTTTCGGCAAATGCTTTGAAGTGTTCAATTACCTCCTGCTCGCCATGCTGTCTCGGAACATCGAGGTCGCGGGTGAGCCGGTACTCGGCAGGAATCGTGGAAAACAGATCATCGATTGACGCAACGCCAATCTCGGCGAGCATCTCCTTGCGGTCCGCAGGGGACTTAGGCAAATAACGCATCGTTTTAGTGTCCGGTCTCTTCGCTGATAAATTTTTCGTAGTCCGCTGCCGACAGCAGCGAATCAGCCTGTGTGCGGTCGCTCAATTCAACCTTCAGCATCCAGGTCGTGTTCGCGTCCGTATTGATTTTTTCCGGCGCATCCTTCAACGCCTCGTTAGTCGCGGTTACTTTGCCCGAGACAGGCGCAAATAAGTCCGAGACTGCCTTTACCGACTCGACAGAGCCGAAGCTCTTGCCGGCTTCAATCGAATCGCCCACTTTCGGCAAATCGACGAACACAATATCGCCCAGCGAGTTTTGCGCGTAGTCCGTAATTCCAACGGTGCCAACATTACCGTCGATCTGAATCCACTCGTGTTCCTTCGTGTAGCGATAGTTCGCAGGGTAGCTCATTCTTTTCTCCGGCTTGATATATCACTTATTGTAGGCATCCCTGCGGTGGAAAGCTAACACCTGGTCGCACTTCTCACGAGAGGGGTACATAGAGCTCTGCGGGATTCTGCGCCTTCTTTGGCCGTTTGTAAAACGGGGTCGGTACAATCTTCGCCTTCACCATCTGGCCGCGAATCTCTACCGCTAGCTCGGTATCGAGGCCGCTGTTCGCTACGGGAACGTACGCCAATGCAATATTCTTCTTCAAAAATGGCGATGGTGAACCGCTGGTGATCTCGCCGAGTCGTTTACCGTCGAGTGCGAATACCGGATATCCATCGCGGCCAATCCCACGTTCAATCGTCTCAAGGCCTACCAGCTTCCGCTTCGGACCGCCTTCTTCCTGGACCTTCACTAGCGCATCGCGCCCGACAAAATCTCCCTTGTCGAGCTTCGCGTAGCGACCCAATCCGGCTTCGAAAACATTGATAGTGTCAGAAATCTCGTGTCCATAGAGAGCCATGGCCGCTTCAAGCCGCAGCGTGTTGCGCGCGCCGAGCCCGCAAGGCAGGATCCCAAATTCAGCGCCTGCGTCGAGCACATTCTGCCAAACGCGGGCGCTCGTTGGCTCGTCGCTTGGAATGTAAATTTCGAAGCCATCTTCACCGGTGTAGCCGGTGCGGGCGATCATCACGTTATGCAAACCGCAAACCTGTCCCCACGTGAACCAGTAATTCTTGATAGTGCCGAGATCGACGGGTGTGAGTTTCTGCAGCGTCTCCGCCGCGCGCGGCCCTTGAATCGCGAGCTGGGTGTAGTAGTCGCTGAAGTCGTTGACATGGACACCGGACATTCCACCGACGACCTGCCGTACCCACTGCACATCTTTCTCACGCGTTCCTGCGTTGATGACGAGGAGGTAGTCATTATCGGAGAGCTTGTGCACGATGATGTCGTCGACAAACGTGCCATTCGGATAGAGCATCGCCGAGTAGTGCGCCTGGCCAATCGCCAGTTTCGACGCATCGTTCATCGAGAGTCGCTGTACGGCCGCGAGCGACCCAGGCCCGCGGAGTTGAATGTCACCCATGTGTGACACATCGAACAGCCCTACAGCCGTGCGCACAGCCATGTGCTCTGCGATCAATCCGCAGCAGTCCACTGGCATGTCCCACCCGCCAAAATCGACCATCTTTGCCTTGGCCGCACGGTGCACTGCGTTCAAAGCCGTCTTGCGAAGTGGTGCTGTTGTCTCTGTCATAAAAGCCGCGTCCTTGTCGTTTTCCAGCGATTCTTCTGCTCTAAAACGATAGCATCCGTACGCCGCTCCTACCACTCGCGGGCCAATGTTCACACAAGATCAATGCATTCCGCTGGGCAGAGACCTTGTCAGTCTTCCCGCACCGAGAACTAAGCGATAGACAGCCTCATCGAAGTTGTGGTCGTGCGTCTTCTGCAGAGCAGCGGGCTCAATCGACTCCGTCAACACCCAGAGCACGTAGTGCGTCGGCCGGTCATAGATGACAAGGCGAAGCATCGGAAGCGGGTCGGACGCGCCCTTTTGTTTATCGGCATTGGCGGGACCGGCAGGTGCGGTTAGCTGCAGTTCGAAGACAAGATCAGCGTCGGCAGGTGTAGAAACCAGTTCATAGCGGCCCCAGCTCTCAACATTCGCGTAGAACTGGTTGTAGGCACGATCCTGATCTCCAGTGAATGGATGAGGAAAGAGACCGCTGTCGGCACCCGCATTGGAAATGAACACCGTTTTAGCACTCATCAGCTGCGATGGCACAGGCGCAACGGCGAGAGAAGGTGTGGGTTGCTGAGCGTTCAGTGTGATAACGCTGGATAAGGCAAGGAAACCAAAGCATGCGAACAGTCGAACCCGGGTGATCTTCATATGCCCCTCAGAAAAACAAACCTGCTTTACCTGTACTTTTAGCAGACGCAAAAAGAACGCGAAATGTTTCGTGTTGCTAAGCAGAGCTAATTAAACTGTTACTGTCTCTCGATACTCGCCGAAGACTGCGCGGAGTACGTTCGCAATCTCTCCGACAGTGGCGTACCCCTCAACCGCACAGAGGATTCGCGGCACCAGATTTTCGCCGCTTCGGGCTGCATCTTCGATACCTCGTAACGCCGCTGCGTGAACTGACGCATCCCGCCGAGCACGTAACGCTCGCACTCTTTCAACCTGCCGACTTTCGAGAGCTTCGTCGATTCGCTGGATCGGCACTGCGGGATCCTCGCCAGTGAACTCGTTAACTCCAACAACGATGGCTTCCTTTGCATCCACAGCGCGCTGGTACTCGTACGCAGCGTTTTGAATCTCGCGCTGAATGTAGCCACGCTCGATTGCTCGCAGCATGCCGTATTTGCCAGCTTTATCGAAGCCTGCGATCGTTGCCATATATTGATTTGCGCGGTTTTCGATCTCGTTTGTCAATGACTCGACGTAGTACGATCCGGCCAGCGGATCGACCGTCTGAGCTACTCCGCTTTCGTGGGCGAGAATCTGTTGAGTACGCAGAGCAATCCGCGCGGCGCTCTCCGTTGGGAGTGCCAGCGCTTCATCGAATCCGTTCGTATGCAGACTTTGCGTTCCGCCAAGCACAGCCGCTAGTGCCTGCAGCGTTGTTCGCACGATATTGTTTTCGGGCTGCTGCGCGGTCAAGGTCGAGCCTGCCGTCTGGGTGTGAAACCGCAGCACCCAGCTTCGTTCCTTCTTCGCGCCAAAATGCTCGCGCATGATCCGTGCCCACATCCGTCGGGCTGCACGAAACTTCGCGACCTCCTCCAGCAAATCGTTATGCGAGTTGAAGAAGAAACTTAGTCTAGGCGCAAATGCATCGACGTCCAGGCCGGCATCAATCGCGGCCTGGACGTAGGTCATACCATTCGCGAGTGTGAAAGCGACCTCTTGCACTGCTGTGCTTCCCGCCTCGCGCATGTGGTAGCCGGAGATTGAGATTGTGTTCCACTCGGGGACCTCGTCCGCCGCCCACGCGAAGATATCCGTCACGAGACGCATGGCATGCGTCACAGGATAGATATACGTCCCGCGTGCGATGTATTCCTTCAAGATGTCGTTCTGAATCGTTCCGCTGAGTTTTCTAGTCTCTACGCCCTGACGCCTCGCCACTGCGACGTACAGCGCCAGCAGAATCGACGCGGTGGCGTTGATCGTCATCGAGGTCGAGATCGTATCAAGCTGGATTCCATCAAAGAGCCGCTCCATATCTTCGATCGAATCAATCGCTACACCAACCTTTCCTACTTCTCCCAACGCCAGCGGCGAGTCCGAGTCGTAACCAATCTGCGTGGGCAGATCAAAAGCCACGGACAGGCCTTTCGTCCCATGAGTTAGCAGGAACTTGTAGCGTTTGTTCGACTCTTCGGCGTCGCCCATCCCGGCATACTGCCGCATTGTCCAGAGCCGTCCGCGATACATCGTCGGCTGAATCCCACGAGTAAAGGGATACTGTCCCGGCTCGCCCACTGAGGCTGCAGTGTTGTCAGTGGCGGCATCGGCGGCCTCATAAACAACCCTTACTGGAATTCCGGAACTTGTCTTTACCCGTTCAGACATGCCGCTCAAGTGTACCCGCTGAGCGGCCCAATTAGCGCCCGCGCGTCTTGCGGTTCGCCTTCACAAAACTGCTTACGCAAAAATAGCCAAAGACCATAGCCATCAGCAGCGCCACCAACAGACGGGAATGCTCCTCATGATTCGTTACTGTCTCATGCAAGGCCGCGCGCATCTTCCATGCGCCGATCCCTGCGGACAGCGCGAAGATTCCGAAGAAGACACCGGTCAACTCCAGCCACAGCGCGCCAGAAAGGCGCTTTACCCTGCTGCCGAAGGCCTCGTTGAAACGCCTACTACCATCCTTCAAACCCTGGCCCGTTTGCTTTATCTGAGTCGTCGAGGACACGGCCCGTTTTTTTGTCGTCGCCGAGGCTGTAGAGGCCGTGGGCTGCGTCGTTGGAACATTGACTTTATTCGTCCCCGTAGAGGGATTTGGAGAGGTGGCCGCGTCCATTGCTGCTACCGCCGTCTTGGCAGCCAGACGCGCCCCAATCCCTAGTACCCTTCCAAACCGAACCGAATCCATAAGCCAAAGTGTAGTCGGTCGAGGCATCTCCGCCAAAGGTCACGCCCAGGAGGAATCTGAAGCGAAGCGCGCATCGTATTCAGCAAACGCGGCATCACAGAAAAAGAGGGGATCGATTATGAAAAAGCTTCTATGGATTATGACTGGATTCTTCGCAGCGGGTATCGGTTTTGTCCTCTGGAGCCCACCCCGGACCCCTTCGGTTCAGTTTTTGGCCCACCGCCTTGAAGATGCCTGGGCTGACCACCATACCATCGTTTAGTCGCTAAATCCCCTGATTTCAACCATCAACGAAAATCGTTGCAGGGCCCGCACCCAGAAGCGTATTCTCTTAATAGTAACCAGGTACGACTTAGTACCCGCAATGCCGTTCCCGCCGGGCAATTTCGCCGGGAATACCCGATGCGTGGTGAGATTCGACCATAGGGAAGCCCGGAGGTGGCATTGAATCAAAAGGTAAAAAACCTTATCCAGAAACTAGGCGAAGCGATCCACGAATCGGTGTCTGAGTCAGAGGACATCGCTGGAGTGGTGAAGAATATCCGGGAACAGGGTTTTGATGTCCTCCTTATGCTTGAGGCCACCATCGGTCTCAACGAGGTCGAGGCGGAACCGGAAGAGTCCGGCGAATCCGCCACGGAAGACATGAACGGACCGTTCACGAGCAACGATCTCACCTTCCTCAAATCATTGCGTATCAGCATCACCGAGGAGACGGATCAGCCGGTCCTCCCTCCACCACCCAAACATCGCCAGTTGCCGCCGGGAATTTCGGACGCTCCACAAGCTTAGTTCTACCTAGATTTTTAAAAAAGGCCCATGGCAGTCTTTCTGCCGGGGCTTTTTTCTTTTCTCTTCCTTCACAGATTACGAATCTCAACCTTGACGTGGTAGACTCGCGTTTCTCCGTTGCCCCACGGCAACTTTGTGCATCTGACTGAAATGGTTTGTCATCCGTGTACCGCAGTTCAGGAGTTGGGAGTGATATGAGAGATACACTTGGCGTCCTACTTGCCGGTGGTGCCGGCGAACGACTCTTTCCTCTTACCCGCGATCGCGCCAAGCCTGCTGTGCCTTTTGCAGGACAGTACCGCATCATTGATATCACTCTTTCGAACTGCATCAACTCGGATCTTCGCCACGTCTACATTCTGACCCAGTACAAGGCGCTCTCTCTGAATCGCCACATTCGCGAAGGATGGGGCCCGGTTGTTGCCAACGAACTGGGCGAATTCATCGAAATACTTCCACCGATGCAGCGCGTCTCGAAGTCGTGGTATCAGGGAACCGCAGACGCGGTTTATCAAAACATCTATTCGATCGGCTCCGAAGAGCCTAAATACGTTCTCATCCTGTCGGGCGACCATATCTACAAGATGAACTACTCCCTGATGATGGAGAGCCATTGCGAGTCAGGCGCCGACGTCACCATCGCAACGCTTCCTGTTTCGCCCGATCAGGTCTCCGCGTTCGGGGTGGTCGAGGTTGCTGCCAATGGCGAGGTCACCGGCTTTGAAGAGAAACCCAAAGAGACTAAGATCCGCTCACCCTTCAACCCCGACATGGTCGACGTCTCCATGGGCATCTATCTCTTCAATACGGATGTCCTTCTGCCTGAGCTCATCAAGGATGCCGAGGACCCCAGTTCGAAACACGACTTTGGCCACGACATTCTTCCGAACATCCTGGGCCGTTTTAAGATGAACGCCTATAACTTTGTCGATGAGAATAAGCAGAAGGCTCTCTATTGGCGGGATGTGGGAACCCTTGAGGCTTATTACGAGGCCAACATGGACGTCGCCGGCGTGACCCCGACCTTCAATCTCTACGACAAAGCATGGCCCATGCGCACCCGGCCTTACCAGTATCCACCTGCCAAGTTCGTCTTCGGCGAGCCAGGACGCACGGGCATGGCAATCAACTCCATCGTCTGTGCCGGTTCGATTGTCTCCGGAGCTGTGATTCGCAACTCAGTGCTTTCCCAGGACGTGCGCGTCAATTCCTACGCCGACGTTGACTCGTCCATTGTCTTTTCCCACGTCAACATCGGCCGCCACTGCCGCATTCGTCATGCCATCATTGACCGCGATGTTCACATTCCCGATGGAACCGTTATTGGCTATGACCAGAACGAAGACAAGAAAAACTACTTCGTCTCCACGAACGGCCTGACCGTTGTGACCCGGGATTATTCCGTATACGAAAACCCCGTCTCTCCAGAGTTCCTCCAGCAAGGAAACACTTGGTAAGGGAAATAGTAGAAAGTAGAAGACGAAAGAAAACGCCGCCTCGGATCTTGCGGCGTCTCTTTTTGAGAAGGAGGTTTTCTTTACCCTACTGCCTACCTACTTCCAGTTTTTACCTTTTTCCGATGCGGTAAATGACTCCGCCTGAGACTCCGACAAACTCACGGGTCTCTGTTCCGAAATGCTCGAGGATCAGGTCGGGAGAGATTCGCACGGCCCACTTTTTCGATACGTTGAAATCGATGCTCCCACCCAGCGCCGCCATTGGTTTGGTACGGTTGGTGTAAAGTCCTGTCGCCGAAAAGGGGTCCACATTCGAGTTCACGTTCCTGAAGCTCTTATCAAACGTGCCGTGCGACACACCAAAATATCCGTGATAGTTGAGTGCAACGTACTGGTTCTTCGGGCCGCGATACTGTGCACCCAACATCCCCGTGTTCAGCCACACCAGCGGCCGATTATTGATTCCCGTGCCATTGGTGGTCGGCGATTGCGAAGTTGTTCCGGCGTTCGGATTCACCGGCGTCGTGCCTGCATCGAAGCGATAGTCTGCGCCGACTCCGAGATTCTTTATCCAGCCCTTGCCCGGCAGCCAGTAAGTGAATAGGACTTCGCCGCCGCCCAGGTTCATGCGCTTGCGCAGATCCTGCCCGGCCTGAAAGTTCTGAAAATTAAATCCGCCAAAGAGCTCGTACTTGTTGTCGTAGGTTACTGGGGCCGCCAATGCAATCTTCGATCCTGCAATCGGAACTGTGGCAGGCTTCTGTTGAGCCGCCACGGAACCTTGTGCCCATCCCTGCACCGCTCCGCCCAGGAGCAACCCTGCTGCGAAAATCCCTGCTACTGCGCGAAAACCTGCCTTCCGCGTCCCGGTCACTCCTGCCTTACTACTCGTCTTCAATCGCAACATCCGTCTCCAAAGTTCTGCTTGCATCCGGCCTTGCTTGCGCCAGACACTTCCTGCATCGGCCAGTCGGCAATCGGGCCGCCCAAACAGTCGCCTCAGCAATTTGCTTCACTATCCAAGATATAACGTTCAGCCCACATCTGCCTCGTTCTGACAGCCGTATCTCTTACAGACGGCGTTATGCGACAATAGTGGGTGGCAGCCGACCCCTCATAACGGCTGCAGGGAGAAATACCATGGGTGAACTCTTTACACCAACGCATCTGATCGTCCTGGCAGTCGTCGTGCTCATTCTCTTCGGCGGCAAGAAGCTTCCGGAGCTCGGTAAGGGACTCGGAGAAGGCTACAAAGGCTTTAAGGACGGCCTGAAGGGCGTCTCCGACGACATCAACAAGCCCGGAGAGACCGCGCGCTCCGTTACTCCGAAGCCTGAAGAATCAATAAAGTAAGCAAGACCCCTTAGCCGCTTTAGTCTTAGACTCCAGCCCCGCCGAAATGGGTCTCGCCGCATGAAGATCAAGTCGTCTTTCCTGGTTAAGCCGCATGCCAAAGTCAAGCTCGCGAAGATTTCCTCCTCCAGCACCGGAGATTACAAATCGGAAGAGGCGGCAAAGGCCGTCCTGACCGCACACCGTCAACAGCTCGCCGATCTTCAGGACGTTTTTTACGCCAGCCAGTCCAAAGCCCTGTTGATCGTCCTGCAGGGTATGGATACAGCGGGCAAAGATGGCACCATCAGCCACATCTTCTCCGGTATCAATCCCCAGGGTTGCGACGTCGCCCAGTTCAAAGTTCCCACTCCGATCGAGGCCCGCCACGACTTTCTATGGCGCGTTCACGCTCAGGTTCCCCCTCGCGGCATGATCGTCATCTTCAACCGGTCGCACTATGAGGATGTTCTCTCGCCGCGTGTCCACAAGCTCATCTCCAATGAAGTCGTGAAGAAACGCATCGAAGACATCAATGAGTTCGAGAGCTTTCTCGCCGACAACAACGTCCTGATTCTCAAGTTTTATCTCCACATCTCGCACGCGGAACAGACGCGCCGCCTGAAGGCGCGCATCGACGATAAGGACAAGCACTGGAAACTCTCAGAGGCTGATATCCACGAGCGAAAGTTCTGGCCTCGTTATATCGATGCTTACGATGAGGTCCTATCCACCACTAGCCGAAAACATGCTCCCTGGTTTGTTATCCCGTCCGACCACAAATGGCACCGCAACATCGCCATCTCGAAGATCATCCTCGATCTGATGGAAAGCCTGAAGCTTAAGTTCCCCCAGCCCACCATCGACGTCTCGAAGATCAAGCTTTAGTCCGTCGCTTTTCATAGTTTTTAGATTGTGATCATGACAACGGCGGCGACTGCCACCGCCATTCCCAATCCCTGGCGACGCGTCGGCTTCTCATGCAGAGTCCACGCGGCCAGCAAGATCGTCGAAGCCGGGTAAAGCGAAGCCAATACCGCCGCCACATCCAGCCGCCCTGCGCGAGTTGCCTCAATGAACAATAGGTTTCCCGAAGTATCCAGCAAGACTGCCCCGATAGCAGCTACGAACACTGGCCTTGTCAGTCGGAACTTTGGACCGCCCCGCTTTGACGTGAGGGCCATGCCAGCCACCAACAAAGAGCAGACCGTCAGACTCCCCATTCTAGCCGTCACCATTGGCCAGATCACTCCGGCGGTCCCGGCGAACTTCAATGCCACAAAATAAATTCCAAATCCTACGCCCCCAGCCACTGCCAGCCAGACGGTCCCCCGATCTGCCGGTTTCGCCTCAGGGTTCTCGCCTGCCGCGATCAACCAGATGGCGGCTCCCGCAACCAGAAAACCCGCTACTCGCAACCATCCTGGCGAACCCTCCTGCACAACCGAAACCGCCGCAAGAATCGCCGCGGCAAGCAGGCCGCTCAACGCCGCCGAAGCCCCCATCGCCCCACGCGATAAGGCCACATAGAAGCATGCCAACGCGATGCCAGCCGTTACGCCGGCAACCAACCCCCAAATGAGCGGCGCGCCATGTGGAAAAGCATCACCCCGCCACCACACCAGAATTAGCAGAATCGCGAGGCTGACCGAATGGCTCAGCAGAATGACTCGCAGCGCAGCGCCCATAGTGCCGCCAGCATGTTTCACGCCCATGCCACCGGAAAAGTCGCCTCCACCCCATAAGACTGCCGCAGCCAGCGCCAGCAGCGCATTTCCGTGCAACAACATCTCCATTGAATCTCGTTCCAGGCCGCTCAGCAGCCGCGGGGTCAACCCAGCTAAGCGATGCTAGCGCGCCATCGGCGTAACCGCCGGCGCCTTTGCATCCTCGGCAGTGGGATAGTAGCCCTTCTTCGCGATCACGTTTAGATTAGGGCGTAGTACCTTGACCTCAATATTCCGGTATTTGCCGTCGATGAACGGCTCATGCGTGTAATACCCCACTGTATATTGGGTCCGCACCTCTTGGGCAATCTTCGCAAAGCTCTGCTCGATGCCGCCCTGCCGGTACTCTCCCATGAAGTAGCCGCCGGTAGCATTCGCATAAGCCGGAAGGATATTATCCCGCATCATCAGAGGCAGGTGCATCCGATCCAGAAAGCCGACACCCCACAAGGCTGAATTTCCCACCAAAGTTCCAAAGACGGCAATCTTGTGCGCATTCAGATACTGCACAACCTCGGAGTATTTTGCTTTGCTGCCGTATTCATTGCCATTGCTGATCACGTAGATCACTCGGCGCCGGCCCGTTTTCGTCTTCGAGAGCGAGACTGCTGCCTGAAGAATGGCATCGTTCAGTGTATGCAACTCGCGCGGAGGGTTATTAATTCCCAGCTGGCTTCGCCCGTGTGTCGAGTTCGTATTCGGATCGATATAGCTGTCCGCGCCGTTGTTGTAATTAATGTTTGAACCCAATCCACCACCGGGAATGTATGCCATCTCCCGCCCGCCAGTCTTCGATTGCTCCAGAGCCTGGGTCAGTCGGGCGCTTTGTCCCGCGGTAAAATCCGTTACGAGCTTCGGTCCATTGTTGTAGGTAAACACCGCTACTTCGTCATAGGGCGTAAACGCCCCTTGCATTGCCCCCAGAGAGTTGTTGACCTTGGCCATGATGTCGAAGCTCACGCTCTGGTCGATCACCAGAGCGACCGACAGCGGAAATGGATCAACCGTAAAGTATGCAAGCTGCTGACGAAGGTTATTTTCGTAGACGCGAACATCGCGCCAGGTCAATCCTGCAACCTCATTGCCTTTGTTGTCCTTCACCGTGAAGGGAATTTCGACAAAGTTCGTCTGCACGCGAAGAACATACTGTGGTCCAGAAGTCGTGTCGGGTGGAATTTCCTGTTCTTCGTCCTTCTGAGCCGCTGTCTGCGACAGCTTATCCGGAACTGCGGGACCATCCTCGGAGGTTGAAGCTCCATTCGAATCCGGGGTCGTTCCCTTCCCGGGAGTCACCGGTCCGAGCGACACTGGCCGTGGAGCATCCGGGATCACCTGAGGTTTCGGGCCATCCGGCAACGTAGGCTGCTGTGCCGGATTCTGCTGCGCCAGCCCAGACACCGGCTGTCCAGCCATCATGCACGTCAAAATAACTGCCACTACGTTCTTAATAGCCACGTGAATCTCCCATACCAGAGCTCTTCGGCCCCAACGCAATACTCCAACAGACTAACAGCGCACCAGTGCTCGCGGCCATATTGAGAGGGACAAAACCGCCTATCTTCTTGGACGCATTGAGGTCCACTTCCGTTGCGCTTCGCCATTTAATCTGTTTTTACGCAAACTCGCCAACGGGTATATCGTCTAAAGCAATATGCGCTTCCTACGCCTTGCCACTATCGCCGCCCTCGCTTGTGCTCTCCCATCCCTCCATGCGCAGGAGGCTCCCTCGCCAAGCGGTCCCCCGCCCAAAAGCAAAGCCGAGCCGCAACCCGTCGATATCGGCGACGTCCAAACCCTGAAGGTCAACGTCAACCTTGTCAATGTTTACTTCTCTGTGCGGGACAAGAACGGCTACATCACCAATCTGCATAAAGACGACTGCAACATCCTCGAAGACAAGGTTCCCCAGAAGACCAAGAACTTTACCCAGGAAAAAAATCTTCCGCTAACTATCGGCATCCTTCTCGACACCAGCGGCAGCCAGATGAACGTCCTGCCCCTCGAGCAGACCTCTGGCGCGGAGTTTCTTAAGGACGTTCTCACCCCCAAGGACGAGGCCTTCCTTATCTCCTTCGATATCAACGTTACTCTTCTGTCCGACTATACCAACAATCCCCGCGAAATTAAGCGTTCTATCGACTCTGCCGTCATCAACACCGGCGCCGGGACTGGCTCAGTCACCGGCAATGGCACTCCACGCGGCACCCTTCTTTTCGACGCCGTATACCTCGCCGCCCATGACAAACTCCGCCAGGAAGCCGGCCGCAAAATCCTCGTCCTGCTAACTGACGGCGGCGACCAGGGCTCGCAGGAGACCCTGAAGACTGCGACCGAGGCAGCCCAGAAGGCCAACACCATCATCTACGTTATTCTCATCGCCGACCGCGGCTTCTATGGCGGCTTTAGTATGGGTTACACCGGCGACGCCGACATGGAACGCCTCGCCAAGGATACCGGCGGCCGCGTTATCAACGTGGGAAACAATGGCAAAAAGCTTCAGGAAGCCTTCGACCAGATTCAGGATGAACTTCGCACCCAATATCTCGCCAGCTATACCTCGACCAACCCCAAGGTCAATGATGGCACCTTCCGCACGCTGAACATCTCCTGCGGCAAAGATCAGAAGATTCAGGCCCGCAAAGGTTATTACGCGATGGCCGAGGGCTCTGACAAAGACAACTGAGCGATCCCTCTTTCTATTTCCGGCTCACGGTAATTCGCGTTTCTCGGCTGAAACGGAATGCTGGCGACTCATTCCGCTTACGGGAGCGTTTGTCCAGTTGTGTCGGTGGTTCTTGAATTTATTTGTCTGATATGAGGCTCACCGCAATGCTAGGGATGATTGGGTCCAAGGCGAAGATAGGTAAACAGCAACGGCTTCCCGCTGGGCTTGGTGCTTCCTCCTGGCGGCTCCACTGTGACGAAGACAGCGTCAAGTCGCGCCAGGGTCGTGGCATCGCTGGACTTCAGCACCCATCGTTTCTTGTTAGCGTCATCCTGATACAGGAAGCCCAAACTGACGACATGATTTTCGTCCGGCCCGCTGCGCCCCCATGCCTGAAAAGTGCTGGCGTTCCTGATTCCCTGCTGCTGATCAAGATCATAGCCATAAAAGATGAGTGATTTGTCTTTCGTGTAGAACACTCGCCCAAACGGCTTTTGGGTGTCGCCAGTCCTGGCGACATCGTAGATTTCGGCAATATAAAGGTCGCGCGCGCCGATGAGATCTCGGATGTCACGATCATGCTTCAGCAGTTCCTGCTCTTTTGCAATCTCCTGGTCCTTGGCCTGGAGCGTCGCACTCAGGTCATTGACCCGGGCTTCGAGCGCAGCCAATTGTGTTGTATTTGCCGACTTCTGATCCTTGGCAATGGCAAGTTGTTCCTCGAGGATCTGCTCTTCGGATTGGGCCACGGCCAATTGTTGATCCAGAGAGATTCGGTCCTGTGAACTCCGATCAAGGTCAGCAGACTGCTTGGCAACTTCGGCTTCCAATTGGCTCCGCATCTCTTTCAGCCCTCTTATCTGCTCGAGATCCAGCCGCGTTTGATCTCGCAATTCAAGAATATTGCTGTCTCCCCGTTCGTTTTTTGGGTTTGCTTGAATCGTCTCAACCTGGGTTTGATCTGTCCCAGGTGAGCTATTTGATCCAACCGACGCGCGTTGTATGCCCTCTGAGCCCAACCTGCGTTCTCGATAGACACCCGCTCGATAGCCGGCAAAGGTAAAAAAGATAAGAACCAAGGCCGCTGCTGCGTAGTAGCCGTATGCGAAGTTCCATTTGTGCGCCTTTGGCGGCTTGGCTTGAACACTTCTGAATGGCGCAGGCTCGTTACGCAGCGACGCCATCAAGACTTTCTCAGCTTCTTCTAATGACCATGATTCGGAGGAGCCTTCGTCCCCTTCTTCGAGGACGGAATCTGTCGCGAGTACAGGAACGGTTGTGGCAACCACACGTTCATATCCTCGCTTTAGCTCTCTGCATTGATGGCAGATCGATAAGTGCTCTTCAAGGCGCGACCATTCCTCTGCCGTCAACTCGTCGGTGGTCGACAGCGCACACAGTTCCCGAAACTCTTCATGAGACTGCGCCGTCCAGGCTCCCTGGCTGAAGCCACTGTGTCCTATTTCACTCAACGTAACCGCTTTTTTCCCGGCAGAATAAGTTCTCGTAGCCGTTCCAAACCACGATAATAATGATTTCTGACGGTGACAAGGGATCGGCCGGTGAGCTGGGCGATCTCTCTGAGAGCATAGCCCTCGAAGAAGTAAAGCTGAATGGTCTCGCGTTGCTCGGCTGACAATCGGGCATTCAACCTCGCAGTCATTTCATTTCCGAAGATTCCCTCCATCGATGTCCCATAAAAGGGGACCTCTTCCCTAGAGTCGATCAACCGGAGTACCGGGTCTTCAAACTCTTGGTTGGTGTAGAAGTGGCGAGACTTTAGGTAGCGTCGCCGATCGAAGGCTCGATGGTAGGTGACGTGGATGATCCACGAACGTGCAGTTCCCCGGGAGGCATCAAACAGGGAGGCTTTGCGGTAGATAAAGATGAAAACGTCTTGAACCAGATCGTCCGCCTCCGCCTCGTCGCGAAGTATCCGGTGAGCTACATTGCGCACAGATCGAGCATGGCGGTGGAAAAGCATTGACAGTGCCTCTTTGACTCCCCGCTTGACTTGCTCAAGCAGCAACTCGTCTGAGTCTTTCGGAGAGTGGGTCGCAGACTTTACATTTTCGAGTACACCGCTTCGAGATTGGATCGAACTGACTCCGACTACGGGATCTACTGGTCCACTCCCGGTAGGTCTCGTTGCATCTTCTTCGTTAATCAATGCACTTGGAAAGTATGCGGATTCAGAACTCATCTGACCTCCGCGTCGGAACCGCAATTTGTGCTCGTGAACCCATCAAGACACCAAATCTTTCGATGTTTCATCCGCCGTTGTCCCCGCCAGAAAAACAAAACCCGTAGTAATGCTCGGTGTTACTAATCGAGCGGTTCGTCCACACTTCTCATGTGGCGACTCTGCGGAGACAATTCGGGAAAAAATTACGCTCGATCCGCAAACGTCGTCAGATGACCCAGCAGCAATTTGCTGAGCTTTTAGATATTTCAATCGACTTTCTAAGTCTTGTAGAACGAGGCCTAAATGCGCCGTCGTTTGAATCCATCGAGGCGTTCTCAATCATTCTGGGAATACCGGTGAGAGACTTCTTCGACTTCTCCTCTGATTTGACCTCCTGAAAACGCCCGCCCCTAATCTACGAAGATAATAATCCGTAATATCGCTCGGTGTCTTGAAATTGTCAATGTCTCCACACTTTTTGTGTAGAAGTCGTTGAACCCAATTTCGGGATTCAAATCCGAAAGCTCCGCCAAGACTGCCGCGGCACGCGGCCGCCCGTCTTCCTGGCTCGAGTGCCGCCGGAAGCATCTCGAACAAATAGAGGTTATCGTGCCATTTTGCAGTTCCGTTCCTAATCGCGGACGGTTATCTGGCGGAGAATCTTTGGAATCAGTGGCCGCGATGACGGGGGCCCGAACCCGCGACCTCCGCCGTGATAGTGAGTCGGATTCCGTATCGTTCTCTGTGGCATTTTTTCTGGTCATCTTGATCCGTGGAAAGACCGAAGGTGGAGGGAGAGCTTCATGACGTTTCATGTTGCAGTACTGGGTCTGGTACTAAGTGCCATCGGGACGGTTCTCGCGCAGGCCACGCATGTTCCCGGGGATTTGACTCCGGGCACACTTCCGGGAAACGGTCTGGCACAACATGATTTTATGTATGCCGGCGAGTCGCATGAACGCAGAATCTTCATCGTGCGCCAGGGGAAGGTCGTATGGAGCTACGACGATCCGGCCGGCAAGGGCGAGATCAGCGATGCGGTAATGCTTTCGAATGGCAACATTTTATTTGCCCACCAGTATGGAGTGACGTTGATTACCCCGGAGAAGAAAGTGGTGTGGAACTACGACGCTCCCGCAGGGCATGAGGTTCATACCGCAGTGCCGATCGGCAAGGAACATGTGCTGTATATCCAGAATGGCGATCCCGCGGTGCTCCGCGTGGTGAATATCGTGACGGGGAAGACCGAGAAAGAGATCACGCTGACGACGAAACAGCCGGTCAACGTGCATCCGCAATTCCGCCATGCCCGCTTGACGGAGACAGGGACGGTGCTGGTGGCGCATATGGATCTGAATAAGGTGGTGGAGTACGACTCAAACGGCAAGGAGTTATGGTCTTTCCCTGCTCCGGGGGCGTGGGGGGTAAGTCAACTGGCGAATGGGAATGTTCTGATTACTGACCGGATGGGAGTGCGGGAGGTTACGCGGCGTGGGGATGCGGTTTGGAGCTGGAGTCCGTCGGATGCACCCGGGTACAAGTTTTCCAGCCTGCAGCAGGCGTGGCGGCTGCCGAACGGGAACACGGTGATCAATAATTGGGTAAACGAGTGGAGCAGGAATGCCCCGCCATTTGCAAACACGGTGCAGGCAATTGAGGTGACTCCGGCTAAGGAAATTGTGTGGGCTTTGAGAGAGTGGACTACGCCGGTAAACCTGGGGCCGGCTACAACGATCCAGTTTCTCGATGAGCCTTCGGTACCGGAGAATATGCGATTTGGCGAGATTCAGTAGAACTGACAGTCGGCTAAGGTGAAAATAAATCCCGCTGCGGATCTGCTATCCCCGCAACGGGATTTATTTGGGATTTGGATTACTTGGCTTTCGACTGGGATGCGGCGCCCTGAACGATGAGGTCGTTGTCGATGCTGAAAGCACCGGGAGCTGAGTTAGCCTGCATTCCGGCTATGGCCTTGTCGCTCTCGTTGTTGACGACGCCGTAGAGAATGACATTGCCATTTTTTACAACGATATGGATGGCGTGAAAGCCCATAGGAGGATCGTTCGTGATTCCACCAGCCATAAGAGCTACGCTTCGTCCTCCAGGCCCAAGGGCCTGCGCGACCGAGCCCTGATTGGCGTTGTATTTACGCAAAGTAGGCTGGGTATAGATGCGGTTGTAAACGGAGGCGCGGATGCGGTCGTCATTGGGGGAGTTGGGCAAGACTTCGATCTGATTATCAACGGACTCAATTCCTGGAATGCCCTTGAGAGCATTCGCTGCATCGCTCTTGAGGATCGGCCGGGAAGCATAGCCTTTCAGGACGATGGTCTTGCCGTGGATGCCGAAGGTTATCCAGTCGAAGACGCTGAAGTTGGTGAGGCCGCCGAGTTTCTTTTGTACCTGCTGGACGATGCGCATGCCATCTTCCTGCGACCAGGTAGGCGCGGGATTTTGAGCGACGAGTGTGTTGGCAGAGAGAGAGAAGAAAAGAAGGGCACCAAGTGCTAGCGAGCGACGGGTCAGACAAGTCGAATCAGTCATGAATTCACTCCGTGGATAGGGAAATTTGGTGTAGGACAAAACGATACACCCATAGAAGTTAGAGCCCAAGCGACTACGACGGGTTGGACACGCTTTGTGACAGATCGGCTTCGCGGCTCGGTCAATTGGAATGGCGGTGACGGGGATTGAGATCGAAGTTGTAAACGACGCCGAAAGTAACGGCCGTCGGATGAATAACGCCTGAGAGAACGACCGGGGCGTTCCAGTGCTGAAATTGGGTATCCGCCTTAAGGGCGAGGTTATGGGTAAGGTTGTAGTCGAGGCCAACGCCAGCAGAATAGATGGAGGTATTGGAACTGATGTAACGGAAATTGCCGAAGGTGAACCCGGGGGAGTGATAGTCGATCTCTCCACGGCCAAAGAGGAAGTCGACATAGGGATGAAACCGGCCGATGGGGTAGTCAACTTTAGGGCCGAGGAGAAAGCTTTTCTGGCTGCTGATGTGACCTTCGTCGATTGGGTAGGTACCGCGCAACTCAAACGAGGGTCGGAACGAGCGGAAGTAGAGAAAAGTAATGTCGCCGCCGGCAGTGATGCCGACGTTTTTGCCGCCAAGGAGATCGGTAAAGGTTCCGGTACCACCCGCGAAGGCGGAGAGCTGAAGGTGCTGGGTACCCGCTGGAACTGCTTGTGGAAGTACAACGTGGGCCAGGGAGCAAATTGTGGCCAAAAAGGTCAGCTTTGCCAAAGTTCGTTTGTCCTTCATTCGTCCTCTAATCTTCTCCTTAGTTCATCCTACCCAGAGTGAGATGCTTTAGGGGGCTCTGCATGGGAACGGCTGCAACACGTCCTTATGACCCAGAACTATAACTGGCATGAAACCAACCATTTAAAGGAAAATCTTCATCGTACTAACAGTTGGGCCTAAGGAGTTCTCCCGTGAAAAAAATTATCGGATTGTTTGCGGTTTTGCTTACCCTGTCCCTTCCAGCGCTTGCACAGCAACATCCCGGAGGCGGACATCCAGGTGGGGGACATCCAGCTCCAGCACATGGACCTGAGCCCTCTCATGGGATACCCCCGCAGCATCCGAGCGGAAATAGAAATTTTCAGGATGCACCCGGACACCCAAACGCTCCACATGTGCACGATGACGGGCATTGGGTTGGGCATGACACGGGTCGCGATGATGCACATTACCATCTCGACCATCCTTGGGAGCATGGGCATTTTACTGGCGGATTCGGGCCCACCCATGTCTGGCGGTTGAGCGGCGGCGGACCGAGTCGATTCTGGTTTGGCGGATTCTATTTTGGCGTCGCACCCTATGACCTTACGTTTTGCGATGGATGGAACTGGGCTGGAGACGAGATTGTGATCTACGATGACCCCGATCATCCGGGATGGTACCTGGCGTACAACACCCGGTTAGGAACTTATGTGCACGTGCAATACTTTGGTTCATGAGGAAATGGGCACGAAAACTGGCGCAATGGATCACGGTGCTGGTCTTCCTCCTCGTTAATTTGTACGTATGGGATTGGGTGTTGCTGCGGGTTCGGATGTCGCGAGGCTCAGCATTCAGCACTGTGCAGGTGAATCAGTTTCTGGCGACTCCGCTGAAGGGAAACAAGGTGGAGTATGACTTTATGGGGACTGCGCCGGAGGTTTGCAGCCGGTCGCTCTTTCCCCAGCAGGGGCATCCGGCCTGCTGGTGGCTGGAGCGGCATCCCACACAATGGGAGTAACAGGCTAGGGCTTGAATAACAGCTCCGTGATGTGTTGGGCGAGGTCTTCGGCCTGCGTGAAGGTGACTGGCTTTTCGTCGAAGGACGGCTGGACGAAGAGGTTGTCGGCGGTATCGACCTGAAATGTGAAGTGGCAGGTCTTGCGGTCGACGGTAGGATCGCCGGCTACGCCGAGACCTTTGGCGTAGTCGAGGATGACGACGGGATCCCGATAGGTGACCCGAACGTCGAACCAGGGAAAAGCTTTCCGGGTCAGCTTGACTTCGGTTGGGCCGATCTTCTGGAACAATGTGTCGGAAGATGTGACGTCACCCTGCAGCCCGGTCCTGATCTCATTTACGTCTTCTTCAAGCGCGATGATGAGAGCGGAGAAGAAGGGTTGACCCTTGGTCGTGATGACTTGCGACCGATGCTGCGACTGGCTATAGTTCTCCGCGGATTCATGGCCGTTCTGTTTAATTTCCTGTACAAGGCTCGAGATCCATTCTTTCGTCATTCCTTTGTAACTCCTCGTCTCTCATCGCATTTGTGTCCCGCGACCAGACATTTTTGCTTAGATGCAGAAAAGGCTACAAAAGGCGGCTTGGGAGAGGTCGCGGAAAAAGTATGTAACTTTAACTGTTGCATTTTACGAAGAGTACTCTTCCAATTTGCGGATATCTGAACGGATTGAGCAGCCGAACAATTTACGGTTGGCACCAGGCACTGATTGCTTCAGGAGCGCTGCGAAATTGTCGACACCTGGTTGATTTCTATATTCTTTCGACCATGCGTTTCTGCATAATGGCTGTTCGTTGTACGGCTGACGTGCGACGCTCGGAGCGGTTACCTCATGTTTGTTCCCACTACGTTTGCGGTTGCCCTGTTGATGACCATCCTCAGCACCATCTGCTGGGGATCGTTCGCGAATACGTTCAAAGGCACGAGAAATTACAGGTTTGAGCTTTATTACTGGGACTATGGACTTGGGATCTTTCTTATCTCTGTGGTGCTGGCGTTTACGATGGGCAGCTACGCCGGCGGACCTACTGCGTTTCTGGCGAATCTGGATTCGGCAGACGGGATCAACCTGTTTTATGCCGCGCTGGGCGGCTTCATCTTCAATATTGCGAACGTGCTGCTGGTTGCGGGGATTGAGATCGTTGGATTGGCGATTGCCTTTCCAATCTCAATTGGAATTGCTCTGGTGGAAGGAGTCGTGCTGAGTTATGCGCTGCAGCCTCGAGGAAATCCGATACTGCTGGGAGCCGGAGTTTTTATGGCAGTCGTAGCGGTCGTACTGGTCGGCAAGGCATACGGTGCGCTACGTGCGACGGTGGTCTCGAGGCGTGGCGTGGTTGTCTGCATCGTCTCTGGTCTGTTGATGGGGATATTCGCGCCGTTCGTAACGCGAGCGATGACTCGCGGCAATGCGCTGACACCCTATACAACTGCCGTGTTTCTCACACTCGGTGCCTTTCTATGCTGCTTTTTGTTCAATACAATTCTCATGCGAAGACCGATCGTAGGTTCGCCGGTCGCTGCGGTCGATTATTTTCGAGCGCCTCGGTCCTACCATGCGCTTGGGTTGCTCGGCGGTGCAATCTGGGGAATCGGAACCGTCTTCAATTTTGTAGCAGCCAGCCTCGTAGGAGTGGCGATATCGTATGCGATCGGCCAAGCTTCACCGATGGTAGCCTGCCTGTGGGGCGTCTTCGTGTGGAAGGAGTTTCACGGGGCAAATACGCGGGCGAAAGGTTATCTGGCTGCGATGTTCGCAGCGTATCTGCTCGCGCTGGTACTGATCGCTCGCGCCTATGCCGGGTAATTTCCAATGCGTCACGCTGTCCCGGCGATGATTCTCTGCATCCTATCTCTCAATAAAGCGAGGAATCCACTATGGATGCGTCTCAAACAAAAACTACGAGAAGCGATGCAACGGCGTCAACCGATGCGAGTCAAAATGTGAACAAAATTGATCGCAACGCGCCAGCTGGTAGCAAAAACTCACTCGGTGCGGAAAGCGTGCGCGATGGCCGTCCATCAAGCGATGACGATATCGTCGAGGCAATTGATGAAGAGGGCCCAGGGACTACCGCTCAAACTTCGCTGCACGATGCGAAAGCGCGGAATCGCAAATAATTCGCAGGACTCTGTCACAGAACTTTACTTGGTAACGATGTGATAGTCCGTATTTTCGCTTTTAATCTCGATCTCTTTGCTCTCCGCCTGCAAGTCGGTTGAGGCTACATGGTTCGAGCCGTCTGGCAGTGTTGCGAAGCTCACGGTTAGGATCACGACGTCTGACTTCGGGTTATCGAGGTAGGTGTTGACTGTGAAACTCCGAATTTGTTTTGTTGAGGGATCGAAGTCGAAGGTCACCTTGTCGCCACTCTTGTAGTAGTTGTTCAAGATGACCGAAGGGATGCCTCCCGGCGTCGAGAAGGTAGTAGCATTCCCGGCTTGGAAGACAGTCTGAATGCTGTCCTGAGACGGGGGAACATATTCGCCGATGAGACTTTTCAGGCGCTCGCCGTAGTCTTTCATCTCACCGACTTTTTTAGCAACGATTTTGCCGCGGAGACCATGCGGCTCTTCAGGCGGTGCAGGCGGCGTCCCTTGCAAAGTCTTCTGAACCTTCCCGTCTGGCCCATACTGACAAAGAAATTGTTCGGTCTTTCTGGTTTCGCCTTTAACCAGCGTGGTGGCTGTTTCGGTCCATTGGTATTTCTGCAGTTTGGCGCCGTTCGCGGCGACAGACTCCTTGAGTTCGGTGACGCGCTGTTCAAGGGGAACGTTTTGCAATGCGAAAGAGTCAGAGGCGAAGAGAATCAGAGCGGCAAAGAGACTCGCGGTACGAAGGAGCATGGCTACCTCCACGGGAGTGAAAGCATGGCCCAGTTGAACTATAGGGGAGAGACCTGGATTCGTATTTTACGGAAAACAAGAGGGCAGATTGATGCATAGGCACCTCGGAGATATTGTATGCGGGGTTGGGCTGGCGTGGGAGGGCTTACCTGTGCGGATTTGCGCAGCTGCGCCGATGCCCTCTCGCGCGATGAGTTGTGGAGAGGGCATCAGGTGATTGGGGTTATCAGCAGCCACTGAAAGAGACGAAGGCTCCGAGCGGCGACGGCAGAGTTGGGTTGAAGGGCTGGAAGGGGAAGGTCTGCGTCGTGCTGAAACCAGCCGCCTTGGCCGCGTTGAAGTCGACGAAGGGCATCAAAGCGCTGAGGGCCTGGTCGATGGAGGTCCAGCAGAGGGTTCGTTCGTAACCGTTGTTGTTGGGTGGGTCAGCGGGTTCGGCTACTCCCTGCGCGCCGGTGATGGTTTCGATAGGGCCGCCAAAGGTTGAGGTAACGTCGCCGCCGACGACACGGGCCAGGGTGCGGTGATCGCTCTCAATGCCCATGATGCGTGCAGCGGTGACGCGGAGGTTTCGGGTGGTAAAGTTGCGTACACCGACTAGATAGGCGGCGATAAACGCATCCTCTAGGGTGACGAGGATGTTGAGGGTGGTCTGGGCGTCGGAGAACATCTTGGCCGGATAGAAGAAATTGGTGAAGGGGGTGAACTGGTCGGTGACAGACTGTTCGAGGAGGTAGTGGGACATCTCTTCCTGACGGGCTGCGACGAGGTAGCCCTGATCGTCGTCGGGGAGTTGTTTGAAGAAGGGAGCGATGTCGATGATGTTGGAGTAAGTCGTGACGGCGAGAGCCTCGGCGATCTGAGCTGCAACAAGGATGTCACGGTCGGATTTTTTGAGGTGATCGTGTTCGAACTTCATGCTGTCAGGGTCTTCCCCATTTTGAGCTGAGGCTGTAGCCGGGAGGGCAGTAAGAGTGGCGAGAGAGGCTCCCGTGAAGGCAGCATTTCTTAAAAAGGATCTGCGGGTTGGGGCGGTTTGCGAATGGTTGAGTTCGATTTCTTCTGAGACGCACTGGTTCGTTGAAGGCATGACGTTCTTCTCCTCTGCTGATTCCAGGAAGATCCAAAGGGGCCGGATTCTTTTAAGAGGGAGGTGGGGCTTCCCGGTTGGTAGAAGTACGGATAGATGCTGCAACTAGATTGTTCCGGGAGATGACTTTGATCGCTGACCCAATCAGGATCGACGCCGTTCTGCGTGAAGTTGCCTGTGCTATTCTTTCTTGCTACATCGATTAACAAGGTATTTTCGCCGGCGACATGTACACCGAGGTCATCGCCGCTGGTAGGGCCATCGTTTGCATCTCCAAAATAAAAAGGAGACATTGCGATGCAATTGATCTCTTCTGTTCTTCTGTTGGCGGGGGCCGGCCCCACCGATGTGAGCCCGATTCTGAAGGCGGTCACGGACCCCTTTTCGCTGCTTGCGTTGATCGTACTTGTACTTGGACTAATTGCGACTAGGTGGGTTCCACGCAAGCAGGATGGCAAGATGGGGCCGCATATCGTAGCGTTGTCGATCCTGGTGGCATCGATCCTGGTGATCGCGCTGAACATTATGCGCTACATCAACACTGCGAAGCCTCAAGCCGAAGAGGCGCAGCATCCACTGTCGATCACGATCAATATCACCTCGGACAAGAAGACGCTGACGCCTACGATTGTTCCATTTCAGGTGGGCGGAGGCCTCGTGAACTTTGGCTGCGAGGATACGGCGCACCCCGCTGTCACCTACACCGTCCCGAATGGGGCTCACGACGTGACAGCTGTGGCAGAGTGGCGCAACACCGATCATGCGAAGGGGCAGACGCAGTTTGCGACGGTCGCTGGAAATATGGTGATCGCGAGCGGAACGATTACTGGCGAGGACCGGAATTGGGTCAGAAAGTGTCCGGCGAGCGGCCACGGCGAGCTCGTTCTCAGGGGGACGTATACGATCGACCAGGAGAAGGAGCCGGTGCAGGTAGTGAATACGGTGGCCGGCTTCATCGCCGCGGGAAAGGAAGAGACGTTTGCGATTCCCGGAGTTGCAGGATCGAATGCAACCCGTTGCGAGATCGTAGTCTCTTCCACGGCGGGAGAGATCGCTTCGGCGACAGTGCCTTTAAACTCAAGAGTCGGAGTCGAGAAGCCGAAGTTCGACGGGCCGATCAAGGCGTCCTGGGCCAAGGGCAAGCTGACAGTCTCGGTGGACTAGCAACCACGGGACGACGTCGTGACAGGCTAACTGTCCTTCCGATAGAGGAGGTTGCGCATGGCCTGACGCCTGGCCTCGTTGCCTTCGCGGGTCGTTTTACGCTCATCCGCGCTCATGCGGGAATTGTCAGCAATGTCGGCGGCCTCTTCGGCGCTGCACTGTGGGCAACGATTGGCGAAGCCGGGTTTATCGGGTTTTAGCTCGAACTCTTCTTTACAGAGGACACAGGTACGGATGGGGAAGGCCATTTCAACTCCATGATTATTTTAATCATGGGCGGTCTTTCCGTGTCGTGTTGACGGCGCAAGCGGGCCGGAGAAGGCCCTCGAGATCTTTGCGAACGCGGCGAAGCTGAACCTGCGATGGGGGCGTTCTGCCATAACAGATCGCCCCTCATCGGATTCGGGAAGTGAACGAGGATCGGGTTGGTCTTACGGAAGGCGTTCGAAGACCGCGATCCAGTCGGCCTGCAGATTGCGAAAGAACCTGTGAGAGGCTCGGTTGAGAAGAATCGACTCGGCTTCGCGAAGGACGGCCACTTTTCTGAGAAGTGGGCCGGTGCGAACACAGCGGAGACTGACGACCCGAAAACCGGGAAGACTGGCAAGTGCTTTACGAGTGTTCATGCGGTAGTAGGCAGGAAAGATATCCTCGTCAGTGCGACCGTCCATTTGTTTCGCGATGATGCTGACTAGCTTGTTGGGGAGCAGGTTGGCTAGAAAAATGGAGGGATTGTGCAGGTTGGGAGTGTGCAGGACGAGTCTTCCTCTCGGGGAAAGAACGCGATGAACCTCGCGGGTGAAAGCTAAAGGATCGCTAACGTGTTCGGCGACCATGTTGGCAGTGGCGAGGTTGAAAAAGCCAGAAGGATATGGAAGAACTGAGCAGTCGCCGACGAATTTCTCGAGGCCAGCCTCGTGAGGGCGACCATCAATAGGGTCACAGCCGACTGCGATCTCGCAACGACCGATGAGGTCACGCTGAAAGTCGACTGAACCACGAATCCACGGGGGAATCACATTGCAGCCACAGCCGATATCGAGCCATCGTGAGTCAGGTCGAACGATCGTGTCGAGAAGATTTTTGTAATCGAGTTGAGACTGGAAGTACTTAACTGCCATACGATTCCCTGAAATTGGATTCGGTGGCAGATACGACGTCGTGCAGGGTGGAGGGGTATCGGAGAAAATGCTGAGCGTCGTTAGTGCAACGTATCGCAGAAACGTTCACTTTCGCGGAGGATGACACGGCTTGCTCGGATTCCTGGCGCCATCCCTTTCCCAATTCGAAAAGATGCCTCCAGACCGAAAAAGGATGGATCTTTAATCAAAGATTCATGAAACGGAAGGGATTAGAGGTTTCTCATCAGGCGAGTGCTTGCACGTAACGCCTGCGGCGATAGTACAGCCAGACAGTATGCAGAAGAAGCAGCGAATCCAGCGACGTGCGAAAGCGCGGGTCAGAATTGGTGAGAAGAAAAGGGATGATATACAGAATTTCAAAGGCAAACAGAAGTTTGTCATCGAAAGTGATGGACGGCCGTCCGGGAAACAGGAGCACCGCGAGAAACAGAACGACCGGCAACGCAAGCACCGATTTGACGAGGCCGTAGGGTGAGAGCAGCGCGTGTAGCTTGGTATCCGGGTGAAAAAGGATGAAGAGCTTGTAGAAGAAGAGCTTGATTTCGTCACCCGGGTGATGGATCGCGAAGTCGATGGCTCGCCCGGTATAAGTGGCGCACATCTCCGGAGAATAGAAATTAGGGACCGGTTCGCCGGAGTGGGAGGCGTAGAAGTCAGGAATCAAAGAAAACTCGGCGTTCAGGTGGTCGTGAAGCGCAGCTGCAGTCTGGGGGTTGTGACCAGCGTAAAGGTTATAAGAGCCGTTACGAGGAAAATAGGCGGAGCCATGACTGGCCATGCCAAGAAGAAAGTATCCCGCAACGGTAACCAGGACGAAGATTGCGATTTGGCCCGCTGCACGCCCTGGCGAGAGATTGCTTCGACGAAGCAGAAAAAGGACTGCGAGCGTGGGGAATAGAAGGGCCAGGTTCGGCCGGCAGAAGATGGCGGCAGCCAAAATGAGCCCCGCCCAGACAGTCGACCCAACCGCAGGCCTGGGTCTGTTATGAGCGATACGCAGACACACAAGCACGAAGAGGAGAAAGAGAACTGTGCCGAGGGTGAGATCCCACAACTTATTGACGGAGAGAATCAGGTCTGGAAGAAGCGCTACGGGAAGAGAGCCATAGGCGCTCCATGAAGCAGGCAGACCCAGTTCGCGAAGCAGCCAATAGCAGACAAAGGCAAGCGCGAGTTCAAGAAATATCTGAAGCACGACAATGCCGCGGTCACCGCCAAAACGATAGGCAGGACCAGCAAAGAGCGGGTAAGCGAGTGGAGCAAACGTATCGGCAACGTGGCCGTTCGTGGCCCACTCGACAGTTTCGGTCTGATACGACGGCATCGGGTAAGTCACCTGCGTGCGGAGCGAGATCGCAACGCTCAGCAGAGTAACAAGGAGAAGAAGAAAGAGGAGTGGCCGCTTAGAGGACATCTTCGGTGATGGTAGGGGCCATGCGAAGGTGGGTCAAGAAACTATTCAGATGGAGTGCACGATTTGTCAGTGAATTAAAATTCAAACTCCGCCCTGTGGCTGGTTGGCTACAGAGCGGAGTGCGTTCTGATCGTACTGGAGGACCGAACTATTGACCGCGGCGGGCTGGGCCGGAGCGGCTGCCACCGGGACGGCTGGAACGGCCGTTGTTGCCGTGACTGCGTCCGCCGGAATTGCGTCCACCAGAGAAGCCTCCGCCGTTGCGACCGCGAAAACTGCTGCGATTGCGATTGTTGCCTGGCGCAGGCGTTGAGGAGCCCGAGTCGTTGCCCTTCCAGGAACGAGTCTCAAGCTGCAGAATGTCCATCCCTGGAGCCGTTATGTCGAGGGGCTGGTTACGAACTTCCTTCTCAAGGTTCTTATCGGCTTCGCGCCACTCAAACTTTATCTTTAGTTCACGCTCGAGCTTGCGAGCCTCGTGCCGTTCCTGTGGCATCACGAACGTGGTCGCGACTCCCTTGGCACCCGCGCGGCCCGTACGGCCGATGCGATGCACGAAATCGTCGGAAGCATTCGGCAGATCGTAGTTCACGACGTGAGCAATGTCCTGCACGTCAATACCGCGAGCGGCCACGTCAGTCGCAACGAGAATACGGTGCTTGCCGTTCGCAAAGCCCTTGAGTGCAGCGGTACGCTGCGACTGGCTACGATCGCCGTGAATTACATCGGCATCGTGGCCAAGCCGCTCAAGTTTCTTGCTGATGCGATCGGCTCCGTGCTTCGTACGCGAGAAGACGAGGAAGGTTCCCTGCTCTTCTTTCAGCATCTGATCCAGCAAGCCAAGCTTCTGGTCCTGCATAACGGTATAGACGCGAAGTTCGACGCGATCCGACGGCTTCGAGGCCTGGCCAATCTCGATGCGGATGGGGTTGCGAACGTAATCGCGCACGATCTCGCTGATGTTCGCGTCGAGTGTCGCCGAGTAGCACATAGTCTGACGCGTCTTCGGCACAGCACCGACGATGCGCTTGATCGCGGGAAGAAAGCCCATGTCGAGCATGCGGTCCACTTCGTCGAGGACGAGCATCTCTACCGAGCCGAGATTAATCTCGCGGCGACGCAGGAAGTCTTCCAGACGTCCCGGAGTCGCCACGACGACGCGCGGGCCACGATCGAGTTGATCAAGCTGGTTGTTCTCCGATAGTCCGCCGCAGACAAGCACCGCATCGTTCCGCGAGCCGGGAACAAGTTTCCAATAGACCTCAAGCACCTGCATCGCCAGCTCGCGCGTCGGCAGCAGGATAAGGGCGCGAACCGGTCCACGCTTTCCCTTGCTGCTGGGAACTGAGGTCGCATCGAGGCGCTGGATCATCGGGATGAGGAAGCTGAGGGTCTTGCCGGTGCCAGTCGAAGCAGTTGCAAGAATGTCGTTGCGTTCGAGTGCAGGCGGAATCGCCTTGGCTTGCACGGGAGTAGGCATCGTGAAGCCGGCATTGGTCAGACGATTCTTCAGCGAATCGGACAGATTGAAGTCGGTGAAGCGTATGTCGTCAACGAGAGAGATGCCGGTCGTATGACCGGTGCTCTGAGAATGACTGGCTTGGGGAGGGTTGGAGTTTGCTAAGTGGTGCTGGGTATTGGTTTGCTGTTCGTTTTGTTCCAAAGTTGCAGAATTCAAAATTTTTCCTGTCTATATACGGTTGACTTACGACGTAGGAATGCAGTGGTGCGAAAGCACGGTGGATTTCACTTGGTCAGCATTGCTGTCGGTAAGCGAAGCGCTGCTGCTGCACGGCGAGACTCGTCCGGTGACGAACCTCCAGCCAGAGCAACCAGCGCGACTTCCAATCGTTGGGGAAGGTATGCGGTGGGGGAGGCGATTCGCAGTCTCTGGCCAGACTCTGAATTCCATGAGGAGTCTTTGCCTGCGATGCCTGTACTCGTTTTGACCATAGTACTTCCTAATGGTATCACAGATGAGGCTCTGGACAATAGGTAGTTATTAACCAAGGCTTCGGTGCGGAAAACGACACCAGGTATGAGCGTCCGCAAACGAACAGACCGATCCATTCGTGAACAGCCGGGCACGTCATCAACTTGTCCGGTGACTGATATGCATAGAGTTAGCTTTGGCCTGCGCTGGCAATCGACTTGCACCGGAGACACTGAGGTAAACCCGAACCATGCATTCCTTCTTGCAGGACCTTCGCTTCTCGCTCCGTCAGATTCGCCGTTCGCCGGGTTTCATGGTGACGGCCGTCCTCACGCTTGCTCTGGGCGTAGGTGCCAACACCGCGATCTTTTCCCTCATGGATCAGGCGCTGCTTCGCTCCTTGCCGGTTCGCGACCCGCAGCAATTGGTTATCCTGAACTCTCCCAGCAAAGCGTGGGAAGGATCGAGCGGCGACAACGGCGCCGGAGTTGACAAGTCATTCTCCTATCCCATGTATCGCGACCTTCGCGATCACAGTGCCGCCTTCGACGGACTGATCGCAACAGCCCCATCTAACGTTGGGATCGCGAGAAACGGAGCCTCCAGCTTCGCCGATGCGGAGGTCGTCAGCGGAAACTACTTCAAGGTGCTCGGAGTCGACGCCGCCCAGGGACGCTTGCTCACCCCGAATGATGACACCGGTCCCGGAGCCAACCCAGTCGTAGTCGTCAGCTTCAACTACTGGAAGACGCATCTCGGAAGCAATCCTCACATCATCGGTCAGACACTCTCGATCAACGGCCTCCCGTATCAGGTCGTCGGCGTCTCGGCGCCTGAATTTCAAAGTGCCGTCTGGGGCCAGGTCCCCGACGTCTTCGTTCCCGTGTCGATGCTCGAGCAGATTACGCCCGGCAAAGGAAGCCGCCTGCAAAACCGCAAAGCGCGTTGGATAAACATTGTCGGCAGGCTCAAACCCGGACAGACGCCCGAGAGTGCCCAGTCCTCCCTCGCACCCCTCTGGCACTCGTTGCGCGCTGAAGAGCTGAAAGCCCTCGGCACTCGTTCTCCGCGTTTCGTCGACGAATATCTCACCCGAAGCCAGTTGCAGGTTCTCCCCGGCGCAAGGGGACTCTCCTACGAGAGAGGAGGACTCCGGACTCCCTTGCTTGCCGTCATGGGCATGGCGTTACTCGTTCTCATCATCGCCGCCGTCAATGTAGCCAGCCTGTTGCTCGTCCGTTCCGCTGCCCGAATCCGCGAGTTCTCGCTCCGCTATGCCCTCGGCGCCAATGCACGTCGGGTCATTCAACAGCTTCTGCTCGACGGATTGCTCATCGGCATCGCCGGAGGAGCCGCTGGCCTCGCGATCGCTCCCACTTGCATCCGCCTTCTCGTCCATCGTCTCAACGCCGACGGATCCACCGGCTTCACCACTGCTCTCGATGGCCGCCTTCTGACCTTCAACTTCGCTGTCGCTCTGACGGTCAGCGTCCTCTTCAGCCTCGCACCCGCAGTTAAGCTGGTCAGGCCGGACATTGTGAACGCGCTCAAGCAACAAACCTCAACCGCGGCCGGAGCCTCGCTCAGCTTCCGCCGTCTCATCGTGGCCTTGCAGGTCGGACTCAGTGTCCTTCTTCTCGCCGGCTCCGGTCTCTTCGTCCGCACCATGCAAAATCTCCGCCATGTCGATACCGGATTCAACACCTCGCACCTCATCACCTTTCACATCGATCCTCTCCTCTCCGGTTACAAAGCTGACAAAATCCCTCTCCTCCATCAGACCATCCTTGAAACGCTTGCCGCCCTACCCGGCGTTCAGGCGGTAGGAGCAACCGACGATCCCGAACTCGCCGGCAACAATCACAACGGCAACGTTACCGTCGAGGGATATACTCCGCCTCCCGACGACGAGTACGAAGTCGAAATGCCCACGATCAATCCCGGCTACTTTCATGCAATGCAGGTACCCGTCCTCGCCGGGCGCAGCTTCACTGAAGACGACGAGGCCACGCACCCACCCGTCGTCATCGTCAACGAAACCTTCGCGAAACATTTCTTTAACTCTCCCGCGACAGCGATCGGAAAGCGCGTCGCCATCGGAGGCGGGAAAAATCTCGTGTTCATGAACATCGTCGGCGTCTCCCGCGACTCCAAACACTCCAGTCTTCGCGAAAACGCACCTCCAACTCTCTTCACTCCGCTTCGCCAACAGAAGACAGTCGGCCAGCTTTATCTTTATCTCCGTACCGCAACCCCACCCGAGCAGGTCTTCGCTGTCGTCCATCAAGCAATGAAGCAAATCGATCCCGGCCTCGCAGTCAATTCCATGCGAACCATGGACGCACAAATCGAAACCACGCTCACCAACGAGCGGATGATCGAGCTGCTTGCGATCTCCTTTGGCTTGCTCGCTACCTTGCTCGCCGGTGTCGGCCTCTACGGGGTTCTTGCTTTCTCAACGACGCAGCGCACACGCGAGATCGGAATTCGTATGGCACTGGGGTCTTCACGGCTTGAAGTGGTGCGGCTCGTCCTCATCGACGTACTGCGTCTCGCAGGCCTGGGTGTTGCTGTCGCAATTCCCTGCTCCATCCTGTTGGCTAGACTCCTTCGCAGTCAGCTCTTCGGCGTCTCATCAGCCGATCCACTTGCCCTAGGAGCCGTTGTCCTCCTCATCGCCCTCATTGCTCTCATCGCAGCCGCGGTGCCTGCGCGGCGCGCATCCTCTGTCGATCCCACAACAGCGCTCCGCACAGAGTAGGCGCAAAGCAACCGCGGATTTCGCAAACCGTAACGGGATCCTTTACCTTTAATCCGTTCTTGTCTGCGAAAATCCACGGTCGCGTTTGTTTCAAGTCGCGATTTGTGAATCAGATGTGGCAATGAACCATGCCACGTTTTTCGAGGTATTTCTGGTGATACTCCTCGGCCTTCCAGAAAGTACTGGCTGGAAGAACCTGAGTTGCGATTGGTTTCCGATAAGAACCGGAGGCATTAAGTTCAGCGATCTTCGCCTTTGCCTGCGCCAACTGTGTCTCGCTGTTGCCGAAAATGACGGTGCGATACTGGGTGCCCCAATCCGGTCCCTGGCGGTTTACCTGGGTCGGATCGTGCAGTGCAAAAAAAGCGTCCAATAAAGTTTCGTAAGAAAGACGGGATGGATCGAAAGTTACTTCGACAACTTCCGCATGGCCGGTGCGGTCGGTACAGACTTCCTTATAGGTTGGGTGTTCGAGAGTGCCGCCTTCGTATCCTACGGCTGTATCGATGACACCTGAGATTTCACCAAATCGGGCTTCAACACCCCAAAAACATCCTGCACCAAATACTGCCTTTTCAATTGCCACTCTGTTGCTCCTTCACTGCTCCTATTGGATGCTCCATGGCTGTGAATGTCATCAGCCTTCAGATTAATTGCGGGAGTATTCTGGGCGCACGAAGCCAGAAGTGTCAATGGGGTTTATTGAACTTTCGTGGGAGTGTAAACAACTTGCAATATTCTGCCGAAAACATTGGAAAAAATAGTCTTTTCGCAAATACCAATCGGCTGGTAACTACCCTCAGTTACTAGTTTGCTCTCCGTCCCCGACTTGACTTCGAAGCGAATGTGCGGCGACCGAACGAGGGTTTTTTCTTTGCCGGAGACTTCAGCTGCGCGAACTCTGGAGTCTTCTTCTTCGGAACAACTTTCTTGCCCTTCGCCGCGCGATCCAGTGCCATCACCTCGCCTGGTGTAAGCTCACGAAACTCGCCCGGCGCCACATCAAGCCGCAGCGCTCCATAGCCAACCCGACGAATCTTTTCAACGTGGTGCCCAATCTCTTCGAACATCTTCCTGATCTGACGATTCCGACCTTCCGTCAGAGTGAGCTCATACCACGGATTATCGCCACTCCGAACAAGTTCAACCTTCGCCGGAGCAGTAATCACGCGGTCCCGACGACCACTGCGTACTTCGTTCAGTCGCCCCCGGTCGATCATAATTCCCCGACGAATCTGCTCCAATCCGGAGTTAGGCGGAACGCCGCTGATCTTGACGAGGTAAGTCTTCTCCACCCCGGCCGCCGCCTTCGAAAGCGAGTTGGCCAGATTCCCGTCGTTCGTCATCAGGAGCAGGCCTTCGCTGAGATAGTCGAGGCGCCCCACCGGATACAGCCGAACCTGATCGCCATGCGGCCCATGCTTCGGCTTCATCAGGTCCATCACGGTCGGGCGCTTCTCGGGATCTTCAAGCGTCGTCACGTAGCCACGCGGCTTGTTGAGCATGTAGTAGCGCTGCTTCTCCACGCCGTGCAGCAATTTGCCGTCGACACGGATATGGTCGTGGCTAAGGACGTGGCGCGTGCCAAGCGTTTTGACGACAACGCCGTTCACCTGCACTCGTCCTTCAAGAATGATCTCCTCAGCCTTGCGGCGGCTCGCGATACCGGCCTGCGCAAGAATCTTCTGCAGCCGGTCGCCCTTAGGCTCATCGTTCGAATCAGGTTTGGTGGGGGAAGACTTCGTCATAGATAACCTTCTGACTGCGGAGCTGCTCGTCGCGGTCGATGCTTCATTCCCTATTATCGCTGTTTTGCGAAGCACGTGCGTCTGTCAGAGATGAAACGTAACCCCATACCGTTTCGAGATCTCGATAATCTTCCCCAGATCCATCGCAGGAGAAAGCGGTCCGATCTCTTGCAGATAATTCTCGAAGCCTCCCGGAGTCACGACGACTAACAACCGCGCCGTAGTTTTCCCAGCATTGCGAAATGTATGGATGCTGCCGCGCGGAGCGAACGCTGCCTCGCCCACGACAAGAGGAGCCCATGTCCCATTCACAAGCAGTTCGAAGCCGCTATCCAGAGCGACAAAAGTCTCGTCCTCGTTGATATGACTGTGCGGTGGTGGTCCTCCGCCGGGATTGACATGCTGAACAAGAGTAGACGAGAGGCCGTGGGATGTTGCCGAGTCGACAAAGATGTCAACGCGGTCTCCGAACACAGAAAAAGTTTTGATCGAGGGCATTTGCTGCTCCGAAGGAATGATCTCAGAATCAAGCCTCCCAATCCTAGCAACAAGCGGCGACCTCATTCCGTCCCGTACAACCGAAGAATGAAAAGAACCTGATACAGCAGCGAGGCGGCCAACAAACTAAGTTGAACCCGCCGATTTCGGACGATCGTTGCGACGAGGCAGACAATCAGGCCTACGGCAATACGTATCGGATACTCGATCCCGAGCGAATGAACGTAAGCCGAGCCCTTCAGTTTCGTGTCAATGATATCGGCAATAAAGGTGGCCGCAAGAAAACCGAAAAACCACTTGCGCCGCGAAAGAAAGTACTCCTCATAACCGGAGTAATCCTGCAGATCAGAAGGAAAGAGCAGCGTGCAGAGAAAATAAAACAGAATCGCGTAAAGAATGATGAAGAAGTAAATCGCGAAGGTCCATTGCGGAACCAGCGTCAGGCGAAACTCCCACCACCAGAAATGAATAATCCACAGCAGCAGTGAAGCGGCCCAGCCCAAGTGCAGAATCGAAACCTTCGCTCGCTTCGGATGCTGAACGAATCGTGCAAATCCGTTGAGCAGCGTCGTAATACACAGCCCGACGATGATCGAGATAACGACTTTGACGTGGAGGTAGAGGTCCGGGCTGGACTGCGGGGGACTCATAGCAGCGACACCACCTGATCGACGACTCCCTTACACCTTGTTCGTATCGATAAAAGGCACGCGCTGAAAGCCGCCCTCAATCGATTTCAGCGGCTCATCAGGCGGCCATTCGTTATCGCCCTCTGGCGTTGCAACCGTATCAGGTTCGTTGTCTTCCGGCGTGTCGGGAGAGTCGCGCGGATCGGGTTCAGGATCGAGCTTCGATTGGGTCATCAGCCCTCCTCAGAGTTGCGCTGCTGGTCGCCTTGCACCTCGGCATCCAGTGCCGGAGAATCTCCACCCTCCACATTTTCGTCCGTATCGTAATTCGGCGGCAAGCCTGAAAGGCGTCCGTCGACGATTACCTCGTCGGCCGCCGTTTCCCGCGATTCACCGCTGTCACCGTCGGCCTGTGGCACTATCTGATCCTTTTCCCGCTCAATGTCGTTCGGACCTTCTGGTGCATGATGCTCCATCGGAATCTCTTCCTGGTCGGCGAGTTCGCCAGCCATCTTTTCAAACTCTTCGATGCTGGGAAGCTCGTTGATATCTTTCAGGCCGAAGCGCAGAAGGAAGTCCTTCGTCGTCTTGTAAAGAATAGGCCGGCCGATTACTTGCTTACGGCCCGCCGTAGTAATCAGCTTGCGTGCCATTAGGCTGCCCAGAACTCCGCCCGAATCGACACCACGAATCTCGGAAATCTCAGGCGCAGTAACCGGCTGTTTGTAGGCGACAACGGCGAGAGTCTCGAGTGCCTGCAGGGAAAGCTTCAGCGGCGGCTTCAACGACTTGACGAAACCGCGCACAGCGTCGTGATACTCAGGCTTGGTTGCGAAACGATACCCGCCCGCAACCTCGCGAATCTCAAGCCCGCGCTCCGGAGTGGAGTAGTCGGTGACGAGTTCAGCGAGGATAGTGCGGAAATACTCGCGGAGGCGCCGCTCCTTTTCCTTCGCCTCTCGCACAAGTCTCTTGGCTTCCTCCTCAGAGGGCGCAACCGAAGGAACTTCGCTTCCCTGCTCCGCCGCGGCTGTCTCGGCCTGCCGAATCTGTTCCGTCTGAAAGACCTCGAGGAAAGGCTCAACAGAATCCGCGGAGCTCATGGCCGCCGTAGCGGCAGCGGTTCGCAAACGAACCTCACGGGCATGGGCGGCCTCCTCGGCAGCCGCGTCGTGCAGATGACGCTTGAGCGCTTCGGCCTGCTCGCCAGCTTCAGCTTCCGTGACATCAGCGAGAACTTCGTCGTTAAGCTCATCTTCATTGGGAACGTTTGCTTCGAGTGCCAGCGCCTCCTGAATCGAGGCGAGATGGTCCAGCTCGGCCTGAGCTTCGTGGCCGAGGAGGCCGACAAGCTGGGCAAGTGTTACTGGTTCTTCGGATGCGTAAATGACTGCTTCGATCTTTGCTTTAAGGCTCATGTTCCCCGCTGGTGTACTTCTAAGCATACCAATGCTGAGTATGATTGCTTTCAACATGCGAGCGAATAGTGGTCAGTTTTCCGTCTCGCCTAAGGGCACGGCTGTAGAGGTGCCGCAAGTGGCACAACACTAAAGTGGCATTAGCCACTGAGGGACTTTATTCACGGCAACCGGCCACCACGCAGGGGAGATCGAAAAAGATGCTGACACGCAGAAAACTGATAACACAGGCCGCAGGGATAACCACAGTAGCTGCACTGCCACAATTTCTACGCGGCGCGGGATTCACGATGACGTCTGTTGACAATTCGCGGTCGATTACCGGAGCGGGATCGTTGAAGGCTCACGCTTCGGCTCGGGGGCTGCTTACCGGCTGTGCGGTGAGTGCCAAATTGTTCCGCGAAGACGATGGGTTTCGCAAACTGCTGATAGAGCAGTACAACATCGTCGTACCGGAGAACTGTCTGAAGTGGAACATTCTGCGGCCGACGCCGGACAAATACGACTTCACCGATGCCGACAACCTGATCACATTCGCCCAAACGAATGGGATTAAGGTTCGGGGGCACAACTTTGTCTGGCACGAAGCGATTCCTGCCTGGTTTGCCGGAATGGTGACCAAAGATAATGCAGAAAAACTTCTCGTCGAACACATTCGCACCGTCGGCGGACGCTACAAGGGAAAAATCCACTCCTGGGACGTGGTCAACGAAGCAATCTGGATTCAGGATGGACGACCCGACGGTCTCCGCACTAGGTCCCCGTGGTTTGAGCTGCTTGGGCCCGAATATCTCGATCTCGCCTTTAGGACCGCGCGCGAGGTAGATCCCACTGCGCTCCTAACCTACAACGACTACGGCATCGAGTACGACAACGAGGATAACGAAAAGAAACGCGCGGCAGTACTAGCTTTGCTCCGACGCATGAAAGCGGACAAGGTTCCGTTAGACGCTCTCGGCATTCAGGCGCACATCAAAGCAGATAGCAAAGATGGTTTCGGCAAAGGGCTTCGCGAACTGCTCGATGGTGCCAGGTCACTGGGACTCCAGGTCTATGTAACCGAGCTGGACGTAAATGACGATGCACTTACAACCGACGACATCGTCGAGCGCGATGCTGCTGTTGCTCGGGTCTATCGCGACTTCATTACAAACGCTCTCGAGAGCCCGCAGGTCAAAGCAGTCTTGACATGGGGAGCGACAGACAAGAACTCATGGCTCAACTCTAGAAAGATTCGCAAAATCCATCCTGACAGACTTCAGCGGCCTCTACCCTTCAATGAGAACTATGAACCAACGGCTGCCTTCTTTGAGATGCGGGAGACCTTCGACAAAGCAAAGAAGAGATAACCATTGCGTGGTGAGCCTCTACTTGACCATAGTCGTGAATAGCCAGAAAAGAGAGCCGGACAGCAGAGCCGCGGCCGGGAGAGTGAAGACCCAAGCAGCAAGGATGCTTCTCAGCGTCGACATCTGAAGGCCGCTCTTGTTCGCTGCCATAGTCCCGGCCACACCGGAAGACAAGACGTGTGTGGTACTTACAGGAAGTCCCATATGATCAGCACCCCAGATGGTAGCCATGGCGACGAGCTCAGCTGATGCTCCCTGCGCATAGGTAAGGTGAGTCTTTCCAATCTTCTCCCCAACCGTAACAACGATGCGCTTCCAGCCAACCATCGTGCCAAGTCCAAGGGCAAGCGCAACCGCAACCTTCACCCAGGTCGGGATAAATCGCGTCGACTTATCGAGAAAACCTTTGTAATTCGCAATAACCTTCGTGTCATTCTCGCTCATCTTCGGCCCAACCTTGCTGAGGATGCGGAACGATTCACTGGCTAAGTACATCTGATTGCGAACGTTGGCCTGCATTGCCGGCGGAACCTTGCCAAGCGAGCCGTAAGCATTCGCCTCATTGCGGATATTGTTGACTTGCTGCTGCAGAGCAACGATGACATTGGGTTCAAACGCTTTGGAACTTACAAACTGCTGAAGCACGGCATCCGCATCCTGCGGAATGGTTCCGGGTTCGATGTAGTTGTTGAGTGTGCCTGCAACCTGATTAGAAACAGCGGCAAACGTCTGGACTTCTTTGGTTCCGACGGCGTGGTTGAGTGCGTAGGCAGTAGGCACCGTACCAACGAGAATGAGCATGATGAGACCCATCCCCTTCTGCCCATCGTTCGAACCATGGGCGTAGCTGACGCCTCCGCAGGTGAGGATAAGAAGAAGACGAATATAGAAAGGCGGCGGCTCGGCTCCCTTCGGTGCCTCATAAAGACGCGGATCGCGAGCTACCAGCTTGAAAAGAAGAAAGACGAGAGCTGCAAGGACAAACCCGATAATCGGCGAGAAGAGAAGAGCTTTGAAAACTTTGGCGACTTGATCCCAGTCAACCCCGGCAGTACCGGTGTTTCCCTGCATCAGCTGATTGGTGATGCCGACACCGATAATTGAGCCGATCATAGTGTGGGAGCTTGATGCCGGCAGGCCCTTCCACCAGGTGGCAAGGTTCCAAAGGATGGCCGCAACAAGCAGGGCAAAAACCATTGCGAAACCGGAGCCTCGGCTGACCTTAAGGATTAGCTCGACAGGCAGCAGCGTAATGATGGAGTAAGCGACCGCCCCCGAACTCATTAAGACACCGATAAAGTTCATGACGCCGGAATAAACCACGGCAATGTGCGGCTCAAGCGAGTGGGTATAGATACAGGTGGCAACGGCATTGGCAGTGTCGTGAAATCCGTTGACGAATTCAAATCCAAGCGCGATCAGGAGAGCAACGCCGAGTAAGACAAAGGGAAACACCGAAGCCGAGTGAACAACCGAGAGATCCGAGGCGAGCTTTGTCCCGATGTAAATCAGACCGCCCAGCAGCATGATGGCAAAGATCATGCCACCGATTTTGCCTGGCGATGACTTCTTCAGTTTTTGATCGAGAAGCGATCCGGGCGGAGTCATTACAGGAGTAGCCATGAGGGCGCGCCTTGAAAGTCAGAATGATTGCGTTGAATCACGATAGAGGCCGATTGAGAACAATGTGTTACAGGAACATGAAAGATGTGTTCTTTTGCCCTCCTGCGAGGCCGAGCCCCGAAGACGAATCGCGGGGCTCTGATGCCACACAACGCAAACATTTGCATATGTCGCCCTCGGACCCGGAGGCAAGCCCTCATTCGCGCGGCCGATTTAGGCCGAGTGGCTTAAGTCCTTTCCATGGCATGGAAAACACCCGGAATCTACAACTATCGTGCGTTTGCCCGGAGACACTCGAAAACTATAATTCTGGTTTTCGAGGCCATTTCTATGAAAATTTTTGCATCTTCGTTTGGAACTGTGGTCTTGGCTCTTGCCGTCTCCTTGTTGCGAGGCGCTCACCCAGCTTTTGCAGATAGTTACACCATTTACGACCTTGGTAACGATAATTCTCGCGGAATTTATGGAATCGATTCGTCGGGGGAGGTGACGATTTGGAGCACGAGCGGATGCGACTCGGCAGCCTACTGCTACATAACCTATGCCAATGGAACGGCGACGAACAATGGCAGCGCTCCCCCTATTCTGGACTACGACGATGGAGGGGCATGCAGCTCGGGAGTTGCCGGGTTCAATATGTCGAAGTCTGTGTGCAACAACGGGTGGATGGGATTTAGCTCTCTTTACAACACAAATGGTGATCCGAATGGGATCTACCTGACGTCAGTTTCAGGGGTTGATTTTCTGGGTGGTGGTGCGGGGGCGCAGCTGTTTCTGAACTCTTCCGGAGATTTTGCATGGACTGATGGAATGGGCGACGAGATGTATGTTGCGATTCAGAACCCGGGACTCCACTCGGACGCCGCGGAGTTCTCACTCAAACAGGATGTCGTTTCTCCTGGTCCGATTCCTGAACCTGCCGCGTTGTTTCTGCTTGCGACCGGTTTGATGGGACTGACTATTGCCATTCGGGTGAAAGGTCATAGCTAAAAAGCGGTGAGTTCCAGATAACTTCTAGCGCCAGTCGTCGCGTGCCTGCGCCTGTTCGGTGAAGACCTGATCAAAGCCTTCGGTCTTTTTGATGAGAATATCGCCCTGCGTCACAGGCTGATACAGAAGCACGGCCTGCAAACGGACAAGCTCGAGCATCGCTAAAAACATGCAGATAAGCGAACGCGAGGTGTGAGTGTTGTGGAGAAGGCGACGCAGGCTAACAGGCTTGTCCTCCATGACGAGACGGCGCTTGACGTAGTCGATCATCTGGGCGACGGTGACCGCATCCTCATCGACATCGAGGACCGGACGTTCACGCATGCGGTGGAGGATCTCCTGAAAGACGCGGACGAGGTCGACGGTATCGGCGGCGATCTCTTGCTCGAGGTCTGTCTCGGCGGTTCCGGTTTCGAGGGTATCGCGGCGGAAGTTTTTCATGCCGGGATTGGTCCAGGTAGCCTCTTCAATCTGTTGCTTCTGAAGGAGCATCTGGGCGGCGGCTTTGAAACGTTCATGCTCGAGGAGACGCTCGACCAGTTCGCTGCGGGGGTCTTCGGATTCGGCTCCGGCTACGTCGCTGGGATCGCGCGGCAGGAGGGTCTTGGATTTGATGTGAATGAGCAGCGAAGCCATGTAGATGAATTCGCCTGCGGCGTCGACATCTACCTGCTTGAGGTGTTGGGTGTAGTCAAGGAACTGACTGGTGATGCGGGCGATCGGGATGTCGTATATGTCGATGTTCTGTTTGCGAATGAGGTCAAGCAGGAGATCAAGCGGGCCGTCGTAGACTTGCCCGACGGTCACAGAGAAGGGCGATTGGGAGGCCTCTTCTTTTTCTTTTACTTTGTCTTTTTGGGCGCGTTTGGATTCAGGCGCGCCGGGCTGAGGAGGAGATTGCAAGGCAAAGGGCTCGCTGGGTACCTGAGTGTCGTCGGAAGCTAGGATGCCAGCCGCCAGAGCCGGTTCTTCCGGGGAGTTGGTTTCCTTGTTGGCTACTTCGGGATTTGCGATCTCTTCGGACATCGATTCACTCAAAAACTTTGGCTCGTTTCTCTTTACTCGAGGCCCATGGCCTGGCGGACATGCTGGAGGGTCTGGATGGCTCTGCGACGGGCGCGGGCGGAACCGTCCCATAGGATGGCGTCGACGTTACCCGGATCATCTTCGAGGGCGCGCCGGCGCTCCTGAATGGGCTTGATAGCGGCTACGATGGCATCGGCAACCCAGCTCTTACATTCGATGCAACCTATGCCAGCGGTCGTACAGCCTTCGCGCGCTTTCTGCTGGGTTTGTTCGCTGGAGAAAACCTTGTGGAGGTCGAAGACCGGGCAGACGTCCGGATTTCCCTTGTCCGTGCGGCGAATACGGGCGGGGTCGGTGACCATGGTCTTGATCTTGGCGCGGAGGTCCGCCTCAGGCTCGGTGAGCATGATCGTGTTGTTGTAGCTCTTAGACATTTTGCGACCGTCCAGACCCGGGAGCTTGGGTGACGGCGTGAGCAGAACTTTCGGTTCGGGAAGGATGCCATTTGCGACAGCGTTTGCGGCGATCTCAGCTTCGATGATTTCTTTGTCGGAGTGGTCGGCACGGGCTTTTTCGATGGCCGGGGTGGATATGGAGCAGTAGAGTGCGTTGAAGCGGCGTGCGACTTCGCGGGTAAGCTCGACGTGGGCGACCTGGTCCTGACCTACCGGGACGAAGTCAGGCTGGTAGAGCAGGATGTCGGCGGACTGAAGGAGAGGGTAGCCGAGAAAGCCATAGGTGTTGAGGTCCTTCTCGCGGAGTTGCTCCTGCTGGTCTTTGTAAGTAGGGACGCGCTCAAGCCAAGGAAGCGGCGTGAACATGCTGAAAAGGGTGTGCAGCTCGGCATGCTGGGGGACGTGGGACTGGATGAAGACGGTACAGCGCTCGGGATCGAGGCCGGCTGATAGAAAGTCGAGGGCGACGTCGCGAATATTTTGGCGGAGGGTTGATGGGTCAGCGTAGTCGGTGGTGAGCGCGTGGAGGTCGGCGATGAAAAAGAAGCAGTCGTACTGGTCCTGAAGCTGGACCCAGTTGTAGAGGGCTCCCATGAAGTTGCCGAGGTGGAGACGGCCAGTGGGACGCATTCCGCTGAGAACGCGGGGGCGAGAGGCGATGGATGCTGGTTCAGTCATTTGGCTCAAATGCAAGGGTAAATGATTTGAGCCTGATGCTGAGTTTTCCTCTGCTCAACCCTCGCGCGATGAAGCCGGTCTATTTGCCATCGGGGGCGGGAACCATGACAGCGTTCGGATCGACTTTGGGGATACCAAAGTGGCCGCTCAAATGAACGAGATCGAGAGGACGGAGCTCGCAGGTGACCTGAACTACGTTCATGTCCTGTGGGGAGCGTGTGAGGACGGTGATTCCTGTGATATCTGCACCGGCGAAGCGGAGCCAGAGATCGGTGACGGCGCTGTGGGGATGTGCGGTGTTCGCGGGCGTCTGATTGGCGTTGACGAGGTGCTTCCATCCTGCGGCGTGATAACCGGCGATGATAGAGGCCATCGTCTCGGGAATATAGAAGGCAGGATGAGGGTAGTGATAGTTGTCAACGGCGATGCCCGTAAGAGCTGCCGCAGCATGATTGGGATCCATACCTCCGGATGCGAGAAGGTTCTGCGCTACCTGAAGCTCTGACCGGTCGAAGCTGAAAGCCGTATGGCTTGCTGGCTGGTTGGCGAGATTCATCAAAGCGCCATGCAGATCGAAAGACTCGCCTGCTGGTTGAGCCTGGGCGAAGGTGAGAGCTGTGGTGAGAAGGGCGGGGAGCAGGACGGTGCGGAGACGTAAGTTCATCTTGGCCTCTTTTCCTGTTTAGACACGGATTTTGGCGGAGAGTTTGGGTGGATTGGAGTAAAAATGGCGGGGACTGCCTGTAGTAGGCATTTCTTCCAGAGGGAATCACAAGTAAATCTTCCGCCCAATTCGGGCGGAAGGGCCAATACTGAACCAGAAAACAAACGTTTTATTGCGGTGGGCGAGGGGCGAAGTAACCCTTCTGAGCGCGGACGTGATAGCGAGGATCGGTAGCCTGGAGGTAGATGGTACGGAAACTGCCGTCCATCTTGAGGTTAGCTGGGCGGTAGACGAGGTGGTACTGGCTACGAAGCTCTTCTTCGATGTTACGGAAGCCGATGGCTACATCTTCGAGCTTGATGGGGTAGAAGGGCTGGCCGCCCGTAGCTTCAGAGATCTGTCGCAGAACATCGTCGCCCTTGTCTTTGCTGGGGCTTATGTTAGTGCTGATGGTATAGACGATGGTGTCGGCGCGCTGACACATCTTGATGGCGTCGGATTCCTCGACGCGGCTGTAGTTGTCATCGCCGTCGGAGACAAGGATGATGGCGCGACGGACAGCTCCGGTCTCCTGCAGCGTGAGCATCTGGTCGCGACAGGTCTTGTAGAGGGCATCGAAGAGCGCGGTGCCGCCGCCGGGCCGAAGTTTGCGGATTCCCTGGTTGAGAAGATCAACGTTGTTTGTGAAGTCCTGGGCGAGATCGGTCTGGATGTCGAAGCCTTCAACAAAGGCCCGGTCGTTGAGGTGGAGGATCTGGAGGAGAAACTCGATGGCGGAGTCCTGCTCGAACTGGAAACGCTGACGGATGGAGCTCGATGTGTCGAGCATGATGCCGACGCGGAGGGGAAGATTGGTCTGCTGCTGGAAGCGAAGAACGGCGATGGGGGGACGGCCGTCATCGAGAAGGCCAAAGTTCTCCCGCTTGAGACCCGTGATGAATTTACCCTTCTTGTCGGTGACGGTGAAGATAAGGTTCACCTCGTTGACCCGGACGACGATATCGGCACCGCCGGAGGGTGGAACGTCCGGCTGCTGTGCACCGGGTTGCTGCGCGGGTGTTTGCGCCGGGGCTTGGGTTGGTGTTTGGGCAGGTGTCTGCGGTGTCGCTGTGGCAGGGGTTTGCGCTGCAGGCTGCGGGGCGACCGACTGTGGCAGCGCGGAGGGGGCCGTAGGGAGCTGGGCCGGTTCGGTGGCTTCGGCGCCGGTTTGGGCGTGGAGAGGCGCAATGGCAGCCAGGGAGACCAGGAGAGCGAGAGCTTTCAGCAGAGAGGAGCGGTTGGTTCGACGATGGACGATCACTACAGTAATTTTACCGAAACGTGGATGAATTCGTATGAATTGCTTTCAGAAATGACTCCAGTTCGATAGGAAGGGGAGCATCCATTTCGAGTTTTTTTTGGGTTTGGGGATGAGCGAGGGACAGATGCGCGGCATGGAGGAAGTTTCGGTCTAGCTGAAACTGCACAGGGAGACCTGGAATCAGGTGCGGGGCGCCGTAGAGTGTATCGCCAACAACAGGATGACCGAGAGATTGGGCGTGGACACGGATCTGATGGGTGCGACCTGTTTCGATACCTACTTCGACCAGAGAAAATGGACCATAGGGAGTAGTCAGGCGTTCGAGCACATGGAAATGGGAGACGGCAGTTCGCCCATCGGAGCGACGGGTGGTCATGCGGGTTCGGCGAACAAGGTCGCGAGCTATGGGGAGGTTGACCGTGACGTCATCTTGTTTGAGATGGCCATGGAGAAGGGCGTGGTAGGTTTTGGAAACCTGGCGGCAGGAGAACATCTCGCCCAGCTTACGGTGAGTGCTGTCGTCTTTGGCGACGAGGATGACGCCGCTGGTTTGTTTGTCGAGGCGGTGGACGATGCCTGGACGGAGGTCTCCGCCGGTGGAGGAGAGGTTTTTAAAATGAAAGAGCAGGGCGTTGACGAGAGTACCGGAATTGCGGGCATCATCGGTTGCGCCTGAGCCTGCGTGGACCATCATGCCTGCGGGTTTGTTGACAATCGCGAGGTGCCGGTCTTCGTAGAGGATTTCGATGGGGATATCTTCCGGCGTGGCGTGAAGTGGCGCGGGCTGCGGAGAGCCTTCGATCTCGATGGATTCGCCGCCATGGAGTTTCTGTTTGGGTTTGGCGGAGTGACCGTCGAGGCGGACCTGTCCGGCTTCGATAAGCAGCTGGACGCGGGCGCGGGAGATGTCTGGCAAGGCCTGGGAGAGGTATTGATCGAGCCGGAGGTTCGCGGCTGCGGGATCAGCGATGAAGGTTCGCGTGTTGTCTTCGGAGGATTCTTCAAGGTCTTCGAAGTCGATGACAGGGATTGGGGGAGGCGGAGCTTCTTCGACTCCGCGAGTGGCACGGTACTCGGGTTTGACGGTGCGACGACGCTGGCCCTTAGGGAGCATGTGCTTAGACGGCATAGCGAACCAGCTTTCGAGGTTGGAGAAAGACTACCAGGGTAGCGAGAGCGATCAAGCCGAGAGAAATCCATTGGACAGGATCAAGAAATTTTGAGTCGGGCAAAGGCTGGCGAAAGAAGGTGAGAAGGAACTGAACCGCACCCGAGGCGGCAAGGGCAAGGGCGAAGGTGTCACCTGGGTTTTTGCGCCGGGGGAGCTGCCGGAGAAGAACAACGGCAAGCACGACTGCGGTGATTGCGGCATAGAGGGCAACCGGATGAAGGTGGATGCGGTCTGGCGGGATGGCGAGACCCCACGGAAGTCTGGTGGGGAGACCGGCGTCACTGCCTTCAGCGAAGTGTCCAACGGCGAGGAACGCCCAGGTGAGAATGGCTGAAGGAGACCAGGCGTCGAGTGTGTCGAGGAGAGGTAGCTGTTTGGCGCGGAGGTAGATCGCAGTCGCGACCAGTGTGAGGAGGACACCGAAGCTATTGAGTGATGGCACTGTCAGCAGGATGATTGGGTAGCGGAGGAAGGTTTGCGGGTTAGCGAGGACGAGGAGAAGTCGTGAGAGCGCAAAGGCTGAGATGAGCATGAAGAGGCCAGCATTCCAAAGCTTGTCGGGGTCCAGGCCGACAATGGGAGCAGTACGTAGGCTCAGAGTCAGAGCCAGCATGAGGCCCATTGCGGCGAGGACGCCGAAGGTGGGAAGTAGGAGATGGCCGGAGTGGACGAGATAAGGATGCATGAGAGCTGGAGTTTTGAGCTCTGAGCTTGAGAGAAAACAAGAAGACCGACCCACTGGGCCGTACTCAGAAGCGCTGGTGAACCCGTCCTAAGACGGCGGGACCTAACCGTGGCTCTTTAGGCGTTCCTGACTGGAGGACTGCTCACCAAGCCATGTCTACGAGTCGGGCCCCTGTTCAATGAATGTTGGTTCAACCAGCGTTGTTCCAGTACCTGCTTTGCAGGCCGGCTTTCTTAAGTTGGATGCTACCTATGTGGGTCGAGAATGGCAAATGGGGGAGGAACGGCGTTTGCAAACAAAATGAGCTGAGCAGGAAATGGGTGACTAGGGTTTCTCCGGCCAGTCCTTATCGGGACTCCGAGGGGGAGGTTGATTGGGGCTGAGATTTTCGGAAGTGATCTCCGCGTAAATGAAGTTCTCTGGCGGCACAGGGCTGCCTGAGAGGCGACGTAATAGGGCAAGTTGGCCGGCATGGGTCATGGCGTCTGAGAAGGGGCCTTGGAGAAGAATCTCCGGGGTAATGTCGTGAAATTCGACCCCCTCGTCGAGGATGCGTGCGATGTCGGTGACGACTTCATGGAAGTGTTTGACGGCGGCGGTGAACTCTTGAAATACGGGCGGGCGGTAAGAGCCGCCGAGGAAGAAGGTGCGCGAGTAGCCGAGGACGCTATCCATATGGCGGATGAGTTCGTGGGGGGTACGAACCTGCCGGTCGGCGCGGAAGTCGGCGAACCAGGGGGGAGCGTCGCGGAGAGCTTTCTGCGTACGGTAGGCCAAGGCGGCGAGGAAATGTTCAAGAAGAACTCGTTTTTCGTCCATTGATCTCCTTTGTCGCTCGGCCAGCCGGTTTGATCGCTTAAGTCGATACTATTTTTTACTTCATGGATATGGACGCGGTATGGATTGCGGTGGTGGCGAGCAGAGAACGCACTTTACCTTTGATATCTCCTTCGGCTCCAGTGGCTCTCATCTGCACAGTTCCATTGCCGTCGAGAACGATGTAGGTTGGGATCGCAGAGACGTGGAAAAGATCGGAGATTGCGTGATTGGTATCGCGAACCTGCAGGCCGATCATGCGATTGTCTGCCATGTAACGCTTCCATTTGTCTTCGTCGCTGTCATCGCTGACCCCGAGCAGGACGAAACGGTCTTTGTCCATGCTCTCGGCGATGGATTGGATGTAGTCGACGTCTTTGACGCATGAGGGACACCAAGTGGCCCAGAAGTCGATGAGGACGACCTTGCCGGCGAGCGAGTCGAGGGAGATGGCAGTGCCGTCGGGTTTGGTGATCTTGAAGGCTGGGGCGGGCTCGCCGCGTGCAAGAGTGAGATCGCTGGCAAAGTTTTTAGCGCGCAGGCACTCTGCCGGAGTTGCGGCAGGGTTCGTGGCACAGGCGACGAATTCATTCTTCGCTTCGGCGTCCTTTTTGAGCATGGCCAGAATGTGGCCGTCGAGGAGGTGAATCGAAGGGTTCGACGGATCGTCGGCAGCCGCTCGCTTGAGAATCTGGTCGGCCTGTGCGAGCAGTGCGTCACTGTGCTTCTGCTGGTCCTGCAAGAGGAGCGCGGACGCCTGAAGATATTCAGCCTTACCTTTTTCAACTGGAGTTGAGGATTGAGCGGCCCACGCGCCGGCAGACGCAGCAGCATCTTTGGGGGCTTCCATCTTCAACTGAAGATTGGCGATGGTCTCGAGACACTCAGCGCATCGACCCTTCGCAAGTTTGAGTGCTTTGCGGTCGCTGTCGAGTGCGGAACCGAGCTGGTAGTTATGCTCAAACTTTTTGCCTTCGTCGAGCGCGGCACGAACCGCAGGATCGAGTGTTGCGAATTGAGAGAAGGCCTGACAGGAAAAGAAGGAGACAGTGATAGCGAAGAGAACCAAAGAAAAAATGTTCCGATTTTTCATACGGGGCCATCTTACCCCGTTCGCAGATTCTCTCGAGAGGACGAAAGTGGGAGCTTGGCTAGCCGACTTTGCGGTCTTCGAGGACCTCGTCGAGCATGTCGGCCAGGGTCGTGGCTCGGGTGCGCGCCGAGTGCTGCGAGTTCTGCAGATTGCCAGCGAGTGAGTCGTTGCGTTGGCGTGCGGTGCAGAGTTCGTCTGCGATGTTGAGGGCAGCGAGGACTGCTACGCGGAGGCTGTCGACAGTGTTGCCGAGGGCGGAGACAGCGCGCATCTTAGCGTCGACGATAGCAGCAAGGCGCTCGATGTAGGCCGGGTCTGTGCCGCGAAGATTGTAGACCTGATCATAGATGTCGACGGAGACGGCCTGGGCGACGGACTGGCTTTCGGTGGCTTGGGGCGGGGCTTCGAGAGTTTGGTCCATCGTTTCTCCTGGGATGAGTTAGAGAAGTTCGTCGATCTGTTGCAGCATTTTTTCTACTCGTTGGCGGACCTGATCGCGCTCTTTGTTGAGAGTGGTGAGTTCGGTTTCGGCCGCGCGGGCATTGGATTTTTGCGCGGCGAGCTGTTCGCGGAGGGAGACGATCTCGGCTTCAGCCGCGGCGCGGGCTTCACGTTCCTTTTTGACGATTTCGACGGCGCGAAGGACTTTTTGCTCGAGGGCCTGGAACTCGTCTGCGCTGATGCCGGAGCTGATCGTAGAAGTACTCATATTTCCTCGAGTATAGACGCGGATCGCGTGGATTTCGCATTTTGGAAAACGCGGCGGAATCTAGCTGGGTGCAGTTTCTCTGATTATTTTTTAAAATGGGTTGCGAGGGGTGATTTTATGCCGTTTTACGGGCCTTTTTGAAGGGGGTTACGAAAAATGACGGCGGTTCCTACTGGTAATTTGTGTTCGTTACGTGGGGGCTTAGTGCAAAAACGTGACTCTAGCTGGCGTTATTTTGGGCTCTAAAATTTTTCTCCTCTCGAAAATATTTTCTGTGGAAATTTTCCAGGGGACGCAGCGAGTTAGTTCCGTTCGACAATTTACTTAAGCAGGTTCTCCGCGGCTGTGCAGAGTCAGGCGCGGAGGGTTCCACCCAGTTTGGTGAGTGCGTCGATGATCTGCGTGGACCATCGGGTTAGCTCTTCGTCGCGGAGGGTGCGGTCGTGCGACTGGAAGGTCGTGCGGATGAGATGTGAGTAGACGCCGGGATATTTTTTCTCGTTACGCCAGACCTCGATGGGCGTGAGACTTTGAAGTTCGGCGATGGCGAGGGTCTGAATAGCCGCGGCGATGGAATACCAGTGGACAGAGTTGGGGAAGACGAAGGAGAAGTCGCGCTCGACGGCTTGATAACGGGATATCTCGCGGGCAGTGACACGCCTGAGGGGGAGCTCGTAGAGCTGAGCGAGGTCGAGTTGCGCCAGGTAGACGGGCTGGCGAAACTTGCGAGCTTCGAGCTGCGTGGCGGCCAGCTCGCCGAAGTGGGCGATGGGCTGGTTGTTCACCACAGCTGTACCTGAGCGTCCGGGTTCGAGCCAAGCTGGAGCTTCGGCGATGAAGGTGAGGGCTGTGGCGCCGCCTGTTGGGGTAAAGAGAGAGAGGAGAGATTCGACGACGCCTTTGAGCTCGAAGATGGGAGCGTCTTCGGCGGGGTAGAGGCGTGCGTCGTTGAAATCTCCGATGACTCCGAGAGAGAGTTGCGGGGCCTCATGGACAACTGAGGTGAAGTTGGCGTCGGCAGGGACGGTGCCAGTAAAGATTTGGCCTTGCTCGAAGAGGCGGACGTTTTTTACGTCGCGGTTGAGATTGTGGGCAAGCATTGCGAGCATGCCGGGAACCAGCGAGGGACGGAGGATGGAAGCCTCTTCGGAGAGCGGGTTCTCCATGGGGACAGTTTTTTTGTCTGCTGCGGTAAGAACCGCGTCAGATTCGGAGGCGAAGGTGCTGGAAACTGCCTCGCTGTAACCGAGGGCGAGCAAACGGGTCCGGACGGCGGCTTCCTTTGCGGCTGTTGGGTGGGCTTTGACAGGAAGTGCGGTGGGGAGGGTGTTGGCGAAACGGTTGTAGCCGTAGACTCGGGCTACCTCTTCGATGAGGTCGATCTCGCGTTCGAGGTCGAGACGCCAAGAGGGAAGTTTTACGTCGAAGGCATCGGAAGTCTTCGGGCTGAGTTGGCAGCCGAGTGACGTAAGATATTGCGAGACGATCTGGGAGGTGATGCCTTCGGGCGCGATGGTTGTGCCTAAGTGTCGCTGGACCTGCCGGACTGAGAGTTCGATCGCTGGCCGATTTGCGGTTTTAGCAGCAATCTCCGGGATGAGAACGTCGATGAGTGTGCCCTCGGCGTGGCCTCCTGCCTCGAGAATGAGATTTGAGACCAACGCGTTGGCAATGGGGGCGGCATCAATGTCGGCTCCACGCTCGAAGCGGTGTGAGGCGTCAGTGTGAAGGCCGTGCCGCCGTGAGCTGCGGCGGACAGCGGCGGGGGCGAACCACGCGGATTCAACGAGGATGTTTTTGGTTTCGGCGGTGATCATGGAGTCCCAGCCTCCCATGACTCCGGCGAGGGCGAGGACTCTTTTGTGATCGGCTATTACGAGATCGTCGGTTTCGAGGGTGCATTCCGTGCCGTCGAGGAGCCTTAGCTTTTCGCCCTTGCCGGCCAGCCGGACGATGATGCCTCCTTCGAGCTTGTCGAGGTCGAAGGCATGGGTCGGGTGCCCCATGCCGAGCAGAGTGAAGTTGCTGGCATCGACGGCGTTGGAGATTTGTTTCTGATTGAGGAGGGTGAAGTATTCGGCAATCTGACCCTTGCTGGGGGCGATCGTGACGTTGCGGAGGACTTGGGCGGTGAAGCGGCCGCAGAGGTCTGCGGCTTCGATTTGGATGGG
>Ga0210397_10000158_pt1 | contig 50177 bp, 39 predicted proteins | sample IncBWH2OmetaG_FD_160126 | JGI IMG/M metagenome (GOLD analysis project Ga0210397, IMG submission 160126) | Forest soil microbial communities from Barre Woods Harvard Forest LTER site, Petersham, Massachusetts, United States - Inc-BW-H-2-O ...
ATGGCCGGTTGGCCCGGAAATGCTGTGCTACATGCTTTCTCACGAAGCCCACCATCGCGGGCAGGTGTGTATGCTGGCGCATCAGCTCGGATTCCCGTTGCCGAACAAGGTCATGTATGGGATCTGGAATTGGGAAAAATTGTGGAAAGAGTGCGGGTCGCCTAGTGGCCCAGGCTGCGATTCCTAAGGAATCGCTTAAAGGCTCAGTCCTCCCAGTCTCAGCGGCTGCCTGTTCCACCAGCCGGGCCTCAACTTTTATCTCGCGCTTCCGCAAAACTTGCGTAAGCCTCCGGCGGAAGGCAGGCCGGGACCGAGCCGCAGTGAAGTGCCCGGCTCTCACGAGCCGGGCACTTTTTCTCTTATTTTTCGCTACTTGACCGAGTCTTTAGATCACGGCTGCGAAGGCGATTTGGCCTTTGCTGCTTCCAGCTTGCTCTTCAGCTCGGTCTGCTGATCAGGTGTCAGCACCTCGTTCAGCTTGGCCATAGTGCCCTCGTGGAGTTCCTTCATCTTCGCCTTTTTCTGGTCATCGCTGAGCGAAGTATCACTGGACACTGCCTGACGCTTGGTCTTCGCATCCGCAAAGATATCCTTCACCTTTGCCTTCTGGTCGTCAGTGAGATTCAAGCTCTCTACTGCCGCCTGTAGTCCGCCCCGCATTCCCATTTCTTTACCTGCGGTTTGGGGCGCGGGCGCTGTCTGTGATTTCGCTAGAGCCAAGGGTATGGCCAGCACCGCGACCATGCCCAATGACACCAATCCTCCAAATATTCTTTCGATCTTCATTTGGGAATCTCCTCAGTTTAGTTTCTGGGCTGAGTTGTGGGCAGGGGCTCATCATAGTCCTACCACATTGACGCGCCCTCGGCGACAAAAAAATGCCTAGCGCCTGTCCCTGCCGCTCCCTTACACCCTCATTGCGCCTTCGGCACAAGGGGCAGCGATTTCGCGTCGCGGATGCCAGCCCCTTCAACAACCGTATAAATGGAATCCGCCGCTACATTTTCCAGCGTCTCGAGTTTGCCGCTGGGCCAGCGGATTTCTACCGAGTCGATTTTTGTGGATTTGCCGAGGCCGAAGTGGAGGCGGAGATCACTTTGGGAGAGGTAGCTTCCGCCGCCGCGGACTTCGGCAATTTGGCGGACGCCAGCGGCGTGGATGGTTACGCGGGCGCCGATGGCGGCGCGATTGCTTTTTGTGCCGATTAGTTTGAATAGGACGCGGTGATTGGGGGCGGTGTTCTGGCTGAGGAGGAGAGTGGGAGGTTCGCCGACGTTGACGAAGACCACATCGATGTTGCCGGTGTTGAAGATGTCGCCGAAGGCGGCGCCGCGGCGGGACTTTAGCGGGAGGTCGGCCAGGCCGGCTTCTTTGCCGACTTCGTCGAAGGTGCCGTCGCGGTTGTTGCGCTCCAGGAAAATAGGCTGGCGATAGTGCGGGGTGTTATCGAGGGAATCAATTTGGGGATAGACGTGGCCGCAGGCAATCAGGAGATCGAGCCAGCCGGTGTTGGCCATGTCGAAAAAGCTGGTGCCCCAGCAGACGTCCTGATAGCTCGGCCGTCCGACACCAGAGGGCCAGCTTACGTCCTCGAAGCCGTTGGCGCCGGTGTTGCGCCAGAGAGCTTTGGGCTGCTCCTGGAACGTGGTGATGAAGAGGCTGAAGCGGCCGGAGTGGTCGTAGTCGGCGAAGTCGACGCCCATGTTGCCGAGCTGCGTGCCGTCGCCGCTGAGGGAAATTCCGGAGAGCATACCAACTTCTGAAAAAGTGCCGTTGCGATTGTTGTGATAGAGATAGTTGGGGACGGAATCGTTGGCGACGACGAGATCGGGCCAGCCATCGTTGTCGTAATCAGACCACATGGCGCCGAGGCCGTAATAGCCGATTTGGTTGTGGACGCCGGCTTTTAGGGAGACTTCTTCAAAGGTGCCGTCGCCGCGATTGTGATAGAGAAGATCGCTTTCGCCTTCGAGGCCCCAGGGGCCGCACTGCACTTGCAGTCCTTTATATAGGCAGAATTTGTTGCTGCCGGGGGCGGGCATGTGGGCGATGTCGACGTGGACGTAGCGGGAGACGAAGAGGTCGACGTTCCCATCGCGATCGTAATCACCCCAGGCGGCCCCGGTGCTAAAGCCACCACCGCGGATTCCAGCTTTTTCGGTGACGTCTTCAAATTTGCAACCGCCAAGATTGTGGTAGAGAACATTGCCGCCATACCCGGTGACGAAAAGGTCGAGCTTGCCGTCGTTGTCGTAGTCGGCGACGGCGACGCCCATGCCCCAGCCCGCGCGCGTGAGGCCGGCTTGCGTGGTGATGTCCTTGAAGGTGCCGTCGGGCTCTTGATGATAGAGCGTGACCATAGGGTCGCCGCCTTTTAGGTAGCGATCGACTGTGGAACCGTTGACGGCGACGATGTCGAGGCGGCCGTCGTCGTCGCAATCGAAGAGGCCTGCGCCACCGCTCATGGACTCGATTATGTAGCGCTTTTCGTTGGTGGAGATGTGGGAGACGGTCAGGCCCACGGCTTGGGCGATGTCTTTGAATTTTGGGATTGGGGGGAAGCCGGGGCGGTCGACCCTTGGCTTCGGCAATTTTGCGGACGGCGGAAGCGGGACGGCGGTGCTTTGGGCACGCAAAGGTCGCGGAGATGCGGAACTTAGGAGCAGGAGGACGGAAAAGATAGGTAGAGCGGAGAGGCGAGAGAGGTAACCGAGCATCGTGAGCATTCTAGCGCAAGGTACCCTTGCCGCGAGCAAATGTGCGTTTTGAGGAGAGACTGTTAAGAGGCCGCGACTAGAGCGAATTGGGACTCGTCCCTGTTATACTCGCGGCACGATTTATTGCTGGCACCAAAACAGGTCACGGTCCAGCAGGTGCTGCAGTGCGAATCGAGCGCTGCGAGAAATAGTCGAGGGCGTGTCCATGACACCGACGCAGAAGAAGAGCGCCTATCCGCGTAGAGAGAACAAGAAAGTTACTTTGAAAACGGTGGCGAGGCATCTGGGGCTCGCTGCCGGAACCGTCTCCGCGACGCTAAACAATTCTCCGGCGGCGCGGTCCATTCCCGATCACACAAAAAAACGAATTCTTGCGGCGGCGCAAGAGCTGAATTACCGGCCGGACTTTTTTGCGCGCACTTTGCGGATGAGACGGACATTTACGATCGGAGTGATCGCGGAAGAGATCGGAGATGCTTACGGGTCACAAGTGATCAGCGGAATTGAGAAATACCTGACGCGGCAGAACTATTTTTTCTTGACGGTGGTACACCGGCACGATCCGAAACTGCTGCAAACATATTCGCAGATGCTTGTGGAACGAGGGGTGGAGGGATTCATCACGGTGGACACTTCCATTCTGGCGGAGCCATCGCTGCCGACCGTCGCTGTCGCGGGACACAGGCAGATTGCGGGCGTGACGAATATCGTGCTGGACCATAGGCGCGCGGCAAGGTTCGCGCTGGAGCATCTGAAGGATTTGGGGCACAGGGAGATTGCGTTTTTGCAGGGGCAGGTTTTCAGCTCGGATTCCGAAGAGCGGTGGAAGGCGATTTGCGAGGTTGCGGCGGAGTTGGGCATTCGAATTCGGCCGGAACTGACGATACGGATTGAGAGCAAGGATTCCACTCCTGTGGTGGGGTTCCCCGTGACGAAGGAGCTTCTCGCGAGGAAGGAGCCGTTCACGGCGCTTTTTGCGTATAACGATATTTCGGCGATCGGGGCGATTTGGGCGCTGCGAGAAGCGGGATTGCGCGTGCCTCAGGATGTGTCGGTGGTTGGGTTTGATGATATTCCCGGAGCCGCATTTGCGAATCCGGGGTTGACGACCGTGCGGCAGCCTTTGGTGCGGATGGGAGAGATCGCGGCGCAGACGCTGGTCAGTCAGATTGAGGGGCGCGAGGAATATCTTCCGGAGATTGCTATCGAGCCGGAGTTCGTGAACCGAGATTCAACAGCACGTTTGGCGCAGGCACGGGCGCTGAGTTCAAGAATTTAGGAGAACGTAGGGCACATCAGAATCTTTCCCTGCTGTTCCCCATTCCTTTCACGGCTTGGAGAGAAATTCGCTGAGAAGCATGTGGAAGTGATGGACGCCGTTTTCGCGTTTTACGGAGTAGCGGCCGCGATCGTACGTCGAAGAATTCAGGCCGCGCTGAACACTTCTGCAAAGGTCGATGTCCTCCTGCTGAACTTCATCGCTAAAAGCAACGGCGCGCTGGATGCGTTCGCGAACTTTTTCGGAATGCGCGTCGTGGAAAAACCATTCGAAGATGGTGAGGGTTTTGTCGTGTGATAGCGGCACGATCAGATTAGTGGAGAGATTATCCGGATATACGTTAAGCATGAGATTGGGAAAAATCCAAAAATAGAGAGCTTCTTGAAGGCTAGTGCCGGGCGGATAGAAGCGTTCGCCTGCGTCTTCCGGCTTCATCGCGCGAATGGGAGCGAACTGCTGCGAGTAGTAGCGATAGGTGGCGGTGCGATATTGCGCATAGTCGATTTCGCGCATCAGGCCGGGGTGGGCGATGGGGATGTGGTAGCCCTCGAGATAGTTGTCGACGTAGACCTTCCAGTTGCAATCGATGATGTAGTCGCGGCGTTCGACGGATTGCAGACCTTCGAATTGAAAACCGCGGGCTTGTTCGGGAATTTTGCCTAGATACGCGGAGAGTGGCTCGGCGTTTTGATCGAAGTTAACGAAGATGAGTTGTTCCCAGGTTTCCAGGCGCAGCGGGAACATGCCCATGGTACTGCGGTCGAAGAACTCAACGCCTTCGACGTCGGGCGTGCCGATGAGGCGGCCGTCGAGTGTGTAAGTCCAGCCGTGATAGCCGCAGCGGAAAACATTTTTGCACCCGCTGCCTTGCGCGATGGGTCCGGCGCGGTGGCGGCAGACGTTGCTGAAGGCGCGAAGCGTGCCTTGCTTGTCGCGGACCACAACTACGGGTTCACCAATAACATCCACAGTGAAGAAACTTTCTGGATCGGCGATGATTCGTTTTGCGCCATTCTCTTCTCCACAAGGAGTGGTGAGCGTGCCCACGAGTTGCCACGTGCGGCGGAATATGCGGGATTTTTCTGCGTCCAGGATGGCGGGGTCGGTGTAGAACTTCGACGCCAGCGTATGCGCCGACTCGATTTGTTCGTGGACGTCAAGATTCAAAGGCTTGGTAGTCATTGATAAAATCCTGAAAAGAATACCGATGCGAGAGTCAACTTCCCCTACGGCGACTTGACGTTGATACGTAAGGAAAGAATTTCAACCGCGGGCAATGTAGAATCTGTTTTCAAGTTGGGCACGAACGAGTTCACATTCGAGCTTGCCACTACGGTTTCAGCAGTCTTTACGAAATCATAGAAGTAGCGATTTTCCTGCGTTTTGGGACGGCCGTAGTAAAACCATTCCCACAAAACCCGTTCGGCATCATTGATTTGAAACACTGAACTATCCAGCGTCAAACCGACCGGAAACCACACTGTTAGCTGCTCATCTTCACTAAAACGAACCCGTAGAACACCGCGATCATGTTCTGAGGCTGCGATTCGATGGACATTGTCGTAGGGCCTGCCAAACCACACTCCCCAAAAGCGCAAGGTTCCAGGGCTGACTTTCGGCAGCACTTTTTGTATCTCTTCGCAGATTTTCTCAGCTTCGTTCATCGAGGGGCGCGAATGCGGCTTTGAATTAGAACTTGCGGGTTTCCTGGCGCGACCAGCGCTCGACCACGATTTTGGATTCGGTGTAAAACTCGACGGCGTCGCGACCCTGGCCGTGAAGGATGCCGAAGAAACTTTCTTTCCAGCCGCTGAACGGGAAATAGGCCATGGGTGCGGCGACGCCGATGTTGATGCCGATATTTCCGGCGGGGGCTTCGTAGCGGAAGCGGCGGGCGGCGGCGCCGTTGGTGGTAAAGAGAGAGGCTTGATTGCCGTAGGGGCTGCGGCGGAGAAAGTCCATGGCTTCGTCCATGGAATCGGCGTGGACGAGGCTGAGGACGGGGCCGAAGATTTCTGTGTTGGCGAGCTGGCTTGTCGATGGGAGGCCATCGAGAACTGTGGGAGTGAGGAAGCTGCCGGATTCGTGATTGGGGATTTTCGTGTTGCGGCCATCGAGGATGGCTTTGGCGCCTTCGGCTTCGCCGGCAGAGATTAGCGATTCGATGCGGCGTTTGCTGTCACTGGAAATTACTGGGCCCATTTGCACGCCGGGTTCGAGGCCGTAGCCTACTTTAAGAGTCGAGGCGGAGTGGGCGATGGAATCGCGGAATGATTTTTGTGCGTCGCCAATGGTGACGGCTACGGAGACGGCGAGGCAGCGTTGTCCGGCGCAGCCGAAGGCACTGTCGCTGATGATTTGTGTGGCTAGTTCCATATCCGCATCGGGAAGAACGATGACGTGGTTTTTCGCGCCGCCCTGACATTGCATACGCTTGCCGCTGGCGGCCGAGCGTGTGTAGACGTGCTTTGCGACGGGAGTGGAACCGACGAAGCTGATTGCGCGGACTTGCGGATGATCGCAGAGCGCGTTGACGACGTCTTTGCCGCCGTTCACGAGATTGACAACGCCTTTGGGGAGGCCGGTTTTTTCGAGGAGTTCGAACGCGCGGATCATGCTTAGAGGGACGCGCTCGGAGGGCTTGAGGACGAAGGTGTTGCCACAAGCGATGGCGTAAGGGAGGAACCAGTAGGAGATCATCGCGGGAAAATTAAACGGGACGATGGCGGCGACGACGCCAAGCGGCTGGCGGATTTGCATTTCGTCGACGCCCGGCGTGACATCTTCGAGGTTGTAGCCCTGCATCATCATGGGAATGCCGCAGGCGACTTCGACGTTTTCGATGCCGCGCCGGAGTTCGGCTTTGGCTTCGGCGAAAGTCTTGCCGTTTTCGAGAGTGATGAGGCGGGAGAGTTCGTCGATATGCTCTTCTAGAAGATTTTTCAGCTTGAAGAGATATTGGACGCGCTCGCCGGGAGGAGTGCGACGCCAGGCAGGAAACGCATCCGTGGCGGCCTGCACCGCGGCATTAACATCTGCAGGAGACGACATCGGCGTGCGAGCGAGAAGTTCTGCTGTCGCGGGATTCGTCACCTCGGAGAAGTCGCTGGAGGTGGGGCGGCGCCAGGCCCCATTAATGTAGTTTTGCAGCTCGGTGACTTGGGTCGTTACGGCACTGCTCATAACTTGCTCCTTTGCGGCTGCTCTGGAAAGGGGCTGCCTAGGACGCCAGCTATCCAGGGTTTTCGCGTCCTGCTAGTTTACCAAGAAATTGTTAGATTGACGGTCGAACTCTGGGTAGCGCGTCCGCAAACCCATTATGCGTGGACAGGCTCGCGGTGTCCGAGCCGAGGGATACGGTGCGCAGCAGTGCTTCCCCCCTGCAGCTGATTTTACCAGCCCTGCTCGCGCTATAGCGACTTTGGATCACTTCCTAGAGGAAGGTTCGAAACGAGTTGTATCCAGTAGCGAGCATGCTGTCCGCATTCTTGCCAGCGGACGTCGTAGCTGCCTCTCAGATTTACAGCGCTTGTGGATTGGCCGGTCGGCTTGCTAACGATGCCAGTGAGCGGCTTGCCTGATCGAAAGTAAGCATAGATGCCGTCTGTGGACCCGCGATCATAAAACAATGCGTCTTCGACGTGGATAACGAAAAGGCCGCCGCGAAAGCCGACTTCGATCAACTCTTCCAAAAAAGCGAGGTCCTTGCATATGTCAAACATCGTCTCCGGGTGACGTCCCTGCCGAGGGCATTTGAGTTCCACGGCATAGTACTGAGAGCCGTCTGTGACGACCAAATCGATCTCTTTTTTTGTCAAACGAGGGATGCTGGGAATGAAGCTTCCTGCTGGCAGCTCGAAGCGAACCCGCCAACCAGGGGGGAGCTCTTTGCGCAGCAAACAGCCAAGTTCATGCTGAAGCTCACTTTCGTTGTAAATTTCAAACCCGCTCTCGGATACTGTTCGAAAGAACTGTCCAACGATAGTGGCTATTAATTGAAGCATATCTCGCCTAGCAATTCTTTTATTCAGAGGTTTTCTCAACATCAGTTCCTTTTCCTGGGCCGCTCCAAACGCGCCAAGCGAGCCAGGCGACGGTGTCTCGAGGAAGCCTATCGTGGCGGGAGCGAAGCGAGAGCTTCGTAGGCTGCGCCGAGAAGCGGGGCGGACTCGTTAAGCACGACGGAAACTGGAATGTTGCTTAGGAGATTTTCAAACTTCCATTTGTCGCGGAAGGCTTCGAAAAAAGTGCCGTCCTTAATCTTTTCGATGATTTTGACGGCGATGCCGCCGGCAACGTAAACGCCTCCGAGGGCAAGAACCTTAAGAGCGAGATTGCCTGCTTCGCCACCATAGATGGCTGTCCAGAGATCCAAAGTGTCGGAGCAGACGGGGCACGCTTTGGAGAGGCCAAGTTTGGTGATTTCGGGAGCTGGATCCATGCCGGGATCCTCAAAGGAATGATGTATGACGCTGGGATTGAGGAACTCGTGGATGGTACGGAACCCGCGGCCGCTCAGGATGAGTTCCCAACTCACTTGGGGATAGCGGCGGCGCATGTAGCGGAGGAGTTCGATCTGCTGTTCAGTGTGCGGTGCGAAATCGGAATGGCCGCCTTCAGAAGGCACGACGCGATAGCGGGCACCGTCCCAAACGAGGATGGACTGGCCGAGGCCAGTGCCGGCAGCGAGGAGAGCGCGCGTTCCACCATATTCTGGCTCGCCGGGATTGAGGACGCAGTATTCTTCGGGAGCGAGATGCTCGATGCTGTGACCCGTGGCGCCGAGATCGTTCATCAGCACGACGTCGGGGAGATTTAATTCGCTTGCCAGCGTTGAGGCATCGACGGTCCACGGGAGATTGGTGGCGCGAACGCGATTGTTGATGACTGGGCCAGCTACTCCGAAGCCTGCCGCGCGCACGCGTTCTTTGGCGAGGTGGGGCGCTGCTTGCAGCGAAAACTCGCGAACGATCAGATCAAATTGCGCAAAGTCTTTGCTGGCAAAGCGCTGCTTGAAGACGGAAGTGAGCTTGCCGCCTTTTTCAGAAAAGAGCGCCAGATTGCATTTCGTGCCGCCAACGTCGCCCGCAAGAATCACCTATTCCCCCCGTCGTGTTGCCGTTCGATAGCACTACCCAAGCTCAAAATCATGGATTGAGCCATTTTTTTCTGTCGCGTTCGAGAAGCAGATCGGATTCGCGCGGGCCCCAGCTACCCGCGGGATATTCGGGGACTTTGGCGCTTTTTGCGGCACTCCAAACGTCGAGAATCGGGTCGACGAGCGCCCAGGCCGCTTCGACGTTATCGCCGCGATCGAAGAGCGTGGCATCCCCCCGCAGACAATCGTTCACGAGTGTGGCGTATGCGCTGCGCGATACTTCGCCAAAACCTTCCTTGTAGCTAAAATTCATGTTGACGTTTCCAATGCGCATTTCGGTTCCGGGGCGTTTGGCGCCAAAGGAAACGGATATGCCCTCTTCGGGCTGGATGTTGAGAATGAGGCGGTTCGGCTCGATTTCGCGATCGCGAAAGACGATGTGAGGGGCGCAGCGGAACTGGATCATGATTTCCGTGCTGCGCGTGGCCAGGCGCTTTCCCGTACGCAAGTAAAAGGGGACGCCAGCCCAGCGCCAATTGTCGATCAACAAACGCGCGGCGACAAAGGTTTCGGTGCGAGAAGTCTGGCTAACGCCGGGTTCCTCGCGATACCCGGGCACGCGCTTGCCATCAATCTGGCCCGGAGCATACTGCCCGCGGACGAGGGATTGCGCGACCATTTCAAGATTAAACGGACGGATGGATTGGAGGACCTTCAATTTTTCATTTTGGACTGACGTGGCGTCAAACGAGGCTGGGGGCTCGACGGCGACCAGGGAAGTGAGCTGAAGCACGTGGCTTTGGATCATGTCGCGAAGCGCGCCGGTGGTTTCATAGAACCCGCCGCGCCGCTCAACACCGAGTGTTTCCGCGGCAGTGATTTGGACGCAGTCAACATAGTTGCGATTCCAAAGCGGCTCGAAAATACCATTGCTGAAACGAAGAACGAGCAAATTCTGCACGGTGTCTTTACCGAGATAGTGATCGATACGGTAGATCTGCTTTTCTTCAAAGACATTGAGAACCGTTTTGTTGAGTTCCTTGGCGGTGGCAAGATCACGGCCAAAGGGCTTCTCAATAATGATGCGCACCCAGGAGTTTGGCGAAGATGGGCGCGCGAGACCGGCGCGGCCGAGCTGCTCGACGATGTGAGGATAGACTTCCGGCGGGGTGGAAAGGTAGAAGAGGCGGTTTCCACCTAGTTTTTTTTCGGCTTCGAGTTCCGTGAGGCGTTTGATGAGTTGCTGGTAGGCCTGCGGGTCCGAGTAATCGCCGGAGCTGTAACACAAAGAGGAGGCAAAGTCTGCCCATTGCTTCGGGTCAACCGGCCCTATCTCGGACATGGTCCTCGCGGCCTCGCCTGCAGTGGCGCGAAAATCCTCGTCGCTCATGGGAGTGCGGGCGAAACCGACGATGACGTAACGAGAGCCGAGGGAATTGTGGTTGGCGAGATCGAACATCGCCGGAATGACTTTGCGCTTGGCGAGATCGCCTGACGCGCCAAACAAGACGACGGCGCAAGGTTCTGCCGTACCGCCGTAGAGACTTCCAGATCGGTTGGTATCCTCAGCCATTGTTTCCCTCAGCTCGTGTGCCCAATTGCCGCGCCAAAAAGCGGTGCAGGAAACTATACCTCAACGCCGTGATTTCGCAGCTCGGAACGCAATTGCTCCGGATTTTGGTGGTGAATCACGTTAAACCCCAGACGGCGGGGACTCTCAAGGTTGAGCGGCCGGTCGTCGATAAAGACACATTGCTCCGGCGGGCGTTGCGTGACTTCGAGAGCGATGCGGAAGATGGTCTCCTCCGGCTTGCGCGAGTGTACATAGCAGGAACTGAAAAAGACGAGAAAATCGCGCCGCAGATCGAATGCTTCGATGCGGTATTGGTTGAGCTCAAAAGGTTCGTTGTTGATGGAACCGATGAAGTACTTGCCAGTGCGGGCGGCATCGGCGAGAACGGCGCGGGTTTCGAGATATTCTTTGGATTGGGCAAACATGAAAGCGGTAAACGCTTCGCGGGTGAACGAACGCGTGCGGTAAAAGAGAGTGCGGTCGAGGTATTCGTTCAGCGAAATTTGGCCGGAATCAAATGCGGGAAAAGAAAGATCGTGCCGATCTTGAAATTCTTCGTAGTCGAAGTTGAAAACTTTGGCGGCTTCGCGGCGCGAGCTACGGTCCCAGCCGTTGGTAAGGATGACTCCGCCGATGTCCCAGAAGAGCGTGGTGATCGCAGCCAAATGCGCGGCACCTCCGGCCGGGCAGCAAAGGCATCCATGATAATCGTTTCGCGGTAAGAAAACACGTTAATGGCGTATTTCAAACGGTTCAACTCTGGGGATGGCGGAAGCTGGGATCTGAAGCAAATACCTAAAATTGGAAGCCTCGCCAGGGTGAAATGCCGCCGGCGAGGCGTTGGACAAATTGAGCAGGACTCTTAGTGGTTTGGTTTTTCGCTTGGACTCGGGGTCGGCTTCGGAGTCTGGACTTCCGCCTTAGGCTGGATGGACATCAGTTCGACTTCGAAGACGAGGGTCGCGTTGGGACCGATGCCACCGCCTGGGCCACCGCGCGCTCCATAAGCAAGATCAGATGGAATAAAGAGTTGCCACTTTGAGCCGACGGGCATGAGCTGCAGCGCCTCCGTCCAACCCTTGATCACACCGCTGACGGGAAATGTCGCCGGCTGGCCGCGCTTGTAGGAGCTGTCGAATTCCGTGTTGTCGAGAAGCGTGCCTTTGTAATTGCAGACGACGGTGTCGGTCGCTGCGGGCTTGGGACCGGTTCCTTCCTTCAGGATTTTGTATTGCAGGCCACTGGGGAGGGCGACAACGCCGTCTTTCGTTTTGTTTTCGGCTAGAAAGGCATCGCCTTCTTTTTTATTGGCCTCTCCTTGCACGAGCATTTTCTCTTCGCCCTTCTTGCGCAGGTCGGCCTGCAAGGCAACCATCGCGGCGCGGGCTTCGTCGTCGGTCAGGAGCGGCTTGTTGCCAGCCAATCCATCTTTCATGCCGCGCAGCAGAATGTTGGGGTCAACGTCGACGGAGTCCTTGTGCATGCTCTTGCCAATATTCAATCCGATGGCGTAGCTGGCTTTTTCTTTCTGGGTTTTGAGTGTCAGAACAGTCGGTTTTTTTGCCACGGTAGTGCCTGGCTTCGCCGCGGTGGCGTTGGGAGTCGTTGTTCCCGGAGTCTGCGTTGCGCTCGCCGGGGGAGTCTTTGGAGTGCTTGCGGGAGGTGGCTGCTGTGCGTGTGCGTAGCCAAGTGCAATTATGCCCGCCGCAACTGCTGTTACCGCTAAAGTGAGTGGTTTTCGCATGGTTATATTGTCACACTGCTTCGATATCTCTGCAAACCAGGTTTGTGCGCTGAAAGGTACGAATGGTTGATGAACGAGGCGCGAACGCTCTCCAAATGGCGGCCGCACTAGGCAATTCCCTGAACTTGCAGTATGTTGTGAATTGGCGATCTTGTTGAGGTGATTCGAATGGCGAATGAGTCTTGCGATCCCGTTCCAGCTCCGAGCGAACCGGCCAAGCCCGGGGCACGGATGGTGATGTGCGTGAAGTTCGGCAAGGAGTTGCCGGGCCTGGACCGCATACCGTGGGCGGGCGAGTTGGGAAAGCGCGTTTACGAGAATGTGTCGAAGGACGCTTGGAAGCTGTGGATCGAACATTCGAAGATGATCATGAATGAGTATCGGCTCAATCCGATGGACCCCAATTCGCAGAAAATTATGGGAGAGCAGTTGGAACAATTTTTCTTTGGCGAAGGCGCACGACTTCCTGAAGGCTACGTGGCTCCCAAAGCTAAGGGCTAGTTCCCGGCGGCTGGTAGGCGGCCTGTAGCAGGGTGCTCGACAGGCAGGCGCGGCGCCAAATCAAAGTGCAGCTTGGCGTGGGCTTTGCGGATAGCTTCTTCTACTTCTTCGGCGGAATCTCCCGTTGCAAACAAAAAGCCCAAATAGCTGGAACCTTCCGGCCAGGCGACGATGTAGTCGTGCAGGCGCGCAGTGATTTCGAGCGCTTTAATTCCAGAGACGCCTCGCGCTTCGTCCGCGCCTTCGATTTTTTCCAGGACTCCACTCTTGGGGACGGGAATCATCATTACGCCGCTGGCGGATCGCTCGCGGGGCCAATCGCTACCGGGCAGACCAAGCGCGTGGCGCAACAGCAATTCTTCGAGGCCGATGGGTTGGCTTGCCGCATCCGGCGCAAATCGCAACGCTCGCGCACAGAGACCACCAATGGGGCGCGGCGCAACTTCCAGCGGCCAGACGCCATCGCCATTTACGCGGAACTCTGCGTGGACCGGGCCCTGCGAAAGTCCGAGCGCGCGAACCGCATCAACTGTACAACGTTCTATTTCGCGTTGTTGTGAATCGGTGAGGCGCGAGGGCGTGATGTAGATGGTCTCTTCGAAATACGGCCCTTCGAGAGGATCCGGCTTGTCAAAAATAGCAAGGATGCGCAGCCTGCCACCTGTTAGCAAACCTTCGACGGCCACTTCCCTGCCCGGTATGTATCCTTCGACGAGGATTTGATCGAGATTGGGCTCGCGGGTCGCGCGGATTTCCGGCGATTCCAGCAAGCGTCGGATTCGCAAGGCGGCGGCTACAAATTCTTCGCGTGAATTTGCCCGGACCACACCTTGGCTGGCCGAGAGTGAGAGCGGCTTTGCGACGCAAGGATAAGAGATACCCATCAGAGCAGGCTCTGGCGTGGGATTGGGCGAGATGGATCGAAACCACGGGACGCGCAAGCCCGCTTCGCGAAAGACTTCGCGCATGCGGAGTTTGCTGCGGCAGGCCTCGACGGAGGCGGGATGGTTGTAGAGAATGCCCAGGCTGCGCCCAACGTAGGCCGCTGCAACCGCGGGACGATCACCAAGCGCGAGAATTCCATCGACGTCTTGACCTCGCACCACTTCCAAGACCGCATAGGCTGCCGAATCGGGCGATTCAAAATGGACAGGGATCGCCCGATCGCCCCAAGGATCGTCGAGTTGGTGGCAGCGATCCGTGACAAAAACAAGGTCGACGCCAAGCTTGCGAGCGGCTTCGTCGAAGCTGCGCGTTTGGTACCCGAGTTTAGCGGTGAAGATGAGGAGTCGTGGCATTTTTTATTTTAGAAAGGCTCGCCGAGGTCGTCGCTAAACGTAAGTGCCGGTGGCCAGTATCGGGTCTTGTATTTTCTTCGAGACTTGGCCGATCGAGACAAACTGTTCGCGCGTTGGCTCAGCGCAGCAGTACCACGGCTCGCTCAGAAAAGGAATGACGGCGGCGGGCGCTTGCGATGGTTGAAGGATTGGAGCATCGAGTCCCGCGGCGGCGTGGGCGGATTTCCAGATGCGCCCGAAGATAGTGCTGCGAGATTCCTTTCTGCGATCACCCTCTGCTGCGATCGCTTGCACGGTTTCGCCGAGCGCATCGACTCGAGGGTCGGCATGCTTCCAGGGATAGAAGAGCGATTCCGGATCAAAAGAACCGACGTTGCGCCGCACCTCGTCCAATTCCAAGAGACGCGAACCCTCTGGAATTAGCAGGCGAATACCAAGCTGGATGGGCGCGACATTCTCTATGAGTGATTCGGCACGGACCACGCGCAGCAAATCGAGATAACTTTCCATCGTGGTCCATTGAGTGAAGGGGACGAACGTAGGATGAAGAATCATACCGAGAGCGCGGAAAGCGTGAACGACATGCAGAAAATCTTCGCGCGTGTGGCCTTTGTCGAGAGCGCGGAGCGCGGCATCGTCCAAATATTCAACGGCGCTGATGACGAAGAGACAGCCGGTTTCCTTTAGTTTTGGCAGGTGCGATTCGTATTTTTTTAGATGCTCGATTTTTATCGTGACGTCGTAGGTTACATTCGGAAATTCGCGATGAAATTCTTCGACAAGATCCATCGCGTGACGAATGCCGTTGAAGAAATCGGGGTCGCCGAAGGAAATGTGCTGTGCGCCTGTGGCGACTTGCTGGCGGACGTCTTGAATTACAATGTCGCGGCTGACGATGCGAAAGACCCCTTTGTAAACGGGGACGATGGGGCAGTGGCGGCAAAGATGTTTGCAGCCGCGGCTGGCTTCCGTTGAGCCAACAAGACGGAATCCTCCGCCGGGAACAACGAGATGGGCATAGTTGCCGATAGGCAGCATGTCCGAACGGTCTGGCACTTCAAATGCGAGGCGTTCGAGCGAGACGAGCGGTTCTGACTGTAGCGACAATCTCGGGCGGACATCGCTTTGCAAGAGTGTTTGCAAGCGTCCGGCGAGTTGCGCGAGTTCGTGCTCGAATTCACCGCCGAGGATAGTCGCGACGCCAAGCGTTCGCAGATAATCCACATTCATCGGCGCGTATAGGCCATAGCAACAAAGATGAGCGAGCGGATTCAGTTCGAGTAACGTCGGGACGAGTTTTGCAGCGAGACGTGTGGCCGTGTGCATTGGCAAGTAAATCGCGATCAATCCGGCGGCGCGAACAGCGGATTCATTGAGGGACTGACGTGAAAGATCGAGGCACACAAGGTTGTGCCCACGCTTACGGAGCCAGGCTGCCGGCGACGCAAGCCCGAATGGCTGGCGTCCCAGCTCGTAGGTCGAAATCAGAACGATGTTCACGTCCTGAACAGTATAGCTGGCCGTGCGCCGTAAAGATTCGTTTTCGGTTATCATAAAGGGCTAATGAAGTGATGGAAAGGACGGCGAGAATGGCCATTGCCGCAGGGAATTCTTTCGGAACGCGCGACAAACTGAACGTGGGCGCGCAATCGTTTGATATTCACCGGCTCGAGCTGCTTGAAAAAAAGATCTCCTGCCAATTGGCAAAGCTACCGTTTTCCCTCCGCATCCTTCTCGAAAATCTATTGCGCTGCGAGGACGGGCGTTTTGTGCGGCCCGATGATATTCGCGCGCTCGCGAACTGGACGCCGGGAGCCCCCGAGAAAGAGATCGCGTTCATGCCCGCGCGTGTGCTGCTGCAGGATTTCACCGGCGTGCCCGCCGTGGTTGATCTCGCCACGATGCGCGAGGCCATCAAGCGCATGGGCGGCAATCCACGGCTCATCAATCCTCTGTTCCCCGCTGAGCTGGTCATCGACCATTCCGTGCAAGTCGACAGCTTCGGCAGCGCAAACGCATTTGGTTTGAATGCGGAGCTGGAATTCCAGCGCAACATTGAACGCTACGCGTTTTTGCGCTGGGGACAGACTGCATTTCAAAATTTCAAAGTGGTGCCGCCGGACACCGGCATCTGCCATCAGGTGAATCTGGAATATCTCGCGCGAGTGGTTTGTGCGATGCCTTCGGGAAGCAGGGTTGAGGCCTATCCGGATTCCGTTGTAGGAACTGATTCTCACACTACGATGGTGAATGCGCTCGGCGTGTTTGGCTGGGGCGTGGGAGGGATCGAGGCAGAAGCGGCGATGCTCGGGCAGCCGTCTTCGATGCTCATCCCCGACGTCGTTGGCTTCCGTTTGCATGGGAAACTCAGCGAAGGGGCCACTGCGACGGACCTCGTGCTAACCGTGACAGAAATGCTGCGCAAGAAAGGCGTCGTTGGCAAATTTGTGGAATTCTGCGGGACGGGGCTTTCCAGTCTGAGCGTGCCGGACCGCGCAACAATAGCAAACATGGCGCCGGAGTATGGCGCAACGATGGGCTTCTTCCCTGTCGATGAAGAAACGCTCGCCTATTTGCAATTCACGGCGCGCGGAGCGGAACAGATCGCGCTCGTTGAAGCGTATTGCAAAGAGCAGATGCTGTTCCGCACGGACGATATGGCGGATCCCATCTTCAGCGACAAGCTGGAGCTGGATCTGAGCACCGTGGAACCTACGGTGGCTGGGCCGAAACGGCCGCAGGATCGCGTGTCGTTGCGCAACGCAAAGAGTTCTTTCACCAAAGTTGTGGAAGGTACGCCTGACAAGCATGTGGCCGTGCGGAATAACAGCGACTCGTTTGATTTGTCGAGCGGAGCGGTGGTGATTGCCGCCATTACGAGTTGTACGAATACCTCGAATCCTTCGCTGATGCTGGGCGCGGGATTGCTCGCGAAGAAAGCAGTGGAGCGCGGACTGCATGTGAAACCGTGGGTCAAGACCAGTCTCGCACCGGGTTCGAAAGTGGTGACGGATTATCTTGATGCTTCCGGACTGACGCCTTATCTCGAAAAACTGAATTTTCATCTTGTGGGCTACGGATGCACAACCTGCATTGGCAATAGCGGTCCGCTGCCCGAAGCGATTGGGGCCGCGATCAAGGACAACAACCTGGTGGCCGTGGCTGTGCTGAGCGGTAATCGAAATTTTGAAGGACGAATTCACCCGTTGGTGCGGGCGAACTATTTGGCTTCACCGCCGCTTGTCGTGGCCTATGCTCTTGCGGGACGCATGGACATGGATTTGACCACTGAATCTCTGGGCTCGGACTCCGCGGGGAAACCGGTATATCTGCGGGACATTTGGCCAACGCCACAGGAAATTGAGTCAACGGTACGCGATTCGGTGACGAGCGAGATGTACAGCAAAGAATACGCCAATGTGTTCGAGGGCGACGCGCACTGGAAGTCCATGCCCGTTCCCGAGGGCGACTTATACAAGTGGGATCCGAAGTCCACGTATATTAAGCAGCCGCCGTTTTTTGAGAATATGCCGAAGACGCCGCCGGCTCTCGCGGATATTCACGGTGCGCGAGTCCTCGCGATTCTCGGCGACAGTGTGACTACAGATCATATTTCGCCCGCGGGGTCTATCCCAATCGATTCGCCCGCCGGAAAATATTTGATCGCGAACGGTGTGAAGCCGCACGAGTTCAACTCGTATGGCGCGCGGCGCGGCAATCATGAAGTGATGATGCGCGGCACGTTTGCGAATATTCGTTTGCGCAATCAACTCGCCCCCGGAACCGAAGGCTGCTGGACGCACTTCCTGCCGGGCAATGAGAAAATGACGATTTATGATGCCGCAGTGAAGTATCGCGAAGCCGGTGTGCCGCTGATTGTCCTTGCCGGAAAAGAGTACGGATCGGGATCATCGCGCGATTGGGCGGCCAAAGGGACTCGTTTGCTCGGCGTGCGCGCCGTGATTGCGGAGAGCTACGAGCGCATCCATAGAAGCAATCTGGTTGGAATGGGTGTGCTGCCGCTGGAATTCAAGTCGGGCGAAAATCGCGAGACGCTTGGACTAAATGGACACGAGGTCTCCGAAATCGAAGGCGTCGCGTCGCTTTCGCCAAAGAAAGCAATCACTGTGCGGACCAAGTCCAACGATGGATCGACGAAGACTTTCACCGCGATTGCCCGCGTCGATACGCCGGAGGAAGTTTCCTACTACCATCACGGCGGGATCTTGCAGTATGTTTTGCGCCAGATGCTATGATCCTATGATCCTACGATCACTGTTTGCGTCTTACGGCACTTCTAGCTCCGCCCTTCGCGTTTTTGCGCAACAACCAAACCCCGCGGCGTAGGCAATAGCAGAACGGAAAGCAGTCCCTCCGCTTCCAGCTTGAGGGCGCCTTCTCGAACTGTTTTCATCAATGAACTTGCGTCGTGCATAAGGATGAGGCCGTGCGGGTTCATTTGCGGAAGAAATTTGCGCACTTCCTGCTCGCGAAGGGGCGCATCGCTGTCACAGAAGAGAAGGTCGATGCGGCCTTCGACTTTCATGTCCAGGCTGGATTCGTTGCGCGCGTCAATCCATTGGCCGAGACCGGAAGAGTCGAAGCGCTGCTGCGCGAGCGCGAACACTTTCGCATCGTATTCGCAAGTGATGACGCGGCCGAAACCATTGGCCTTGAGCCCTTCCGCGATACGTAGGGTGCTTAGCCCTGAAAATGTACCTGTCTCCACGACAAGCTCAGGCTTGATCGTGGTGACAATCGCTTTCAAGAAATCGAGCACCTCGACTTCGGCGCTCATCGAATCGTACATGTGCCAGCGCTCGGGATGCGGGCATTCTGGTGTCGGACGGTGGTATTCCGGCTGGAGAACGTCTCCGCGCGAGGCGATATGCTCTACGATGCGGTGCTCTTTTTTCCGTCCGTGGAATTGGCTCTTAATACGCCAAAGTAACACCGCGCCAAGAAGGATAGAAACAACGCTTGCCGTTTGGGCATTCGACATGCCGAAAAACGAACGTGGATTGATGCGAATAAATTCGATCAGGAATCGGGCAATGCCGGTGAGAATCAAATAATTGCAAAAAATTTCTCCCTTGGCTTTGGGTCCCTTGAGGGACTTCGTGCCCATGTGCCAAAGAAACGCGGCAATCGCGAGCCAGATGAAAAATTCGTAAAGCGGAGTGGGATGCACTCGCTGTGTTGTCGGGACGAGCCCGTTTGGAAAACTCATGCCCCAGGGAAGCGAAGTCGGAATGCCGTAGTCTCCATCGCCGGATAGCAAGCACCCGATGCGCCCAATGGCGTAGCCTACGCATGCAGCCGGCGCGCAGATGTCCAGGAATTCGAGAACGGGGATTTTCCACCAGCGCGCCAAAATCACCAAAGCGATAAAGCCGCCGAGAAATCCGCCAAACCAAGCGAAGCCGTAACGGCTGATGAGCTGTGGCCAAGGGTCCGCGAAGAACTCGTGCGGACTCTCGAGAACGTGGTAAAGCCTCGCGCCAATCAAGCCTGCAAGTCCGGCGATTCCGATGATCAAAAACCCTTCGTCCTTTTCGTTTCTGGTGGAAATGCTCTGGAGCTGCGATCTTCGGCGATTGAAATCGGCCTGTAAAACATACGCCGCGGCAAGCATGCCGAGGGCTACCATCAACCCAAAGGTGGGAATGGCCAAAGGTCCGAGATGCAGGAAAGGGATCATGAATACACGCGCGTCAGACTCCTTCGAGAGTATACATGACGGCACGAGAGAGCTCGGAGTCGCCAAAGTCTAACAACTGTCCGGGTGCAAAACGGAGCACTCATTTTACATCCGACGGCGTGACGCGAGCGGAACGCCGGTGAAGGATGGCGCCGAGGAGTAGCCAGATGAAGAGGGCGATCCATTCGGCGGTTGTGAAGTGGCCGGGGAAGGCGGGGATCAGTTTCATGAGCACGAAAAGGAGGGAGACGATGATGCCGAGGGTAGTGATTGCGCGCATGCGGGGGCGCGGGTCGACGAGCCAGAAGGAGAGGCAGGCGGCTAGCCAGCCCAGCGCGGAGGCCATTGAGCCAACCTCGGTGACGGGAACAAGGATGTAATCGCCGAGAAGTAGCGCGATGAGAGTACCCACTGTGATGCCGATGACGGCAACGGACGGCGTGGAGAATTTTGCGTGAATGGTGGCGAAGCGTGGTGCGACTGTGCCGCGGCGCGCATAGGCAAAAAGCAGGCGCGTGGAGGCGGCGAAGTTGCCGTTGAAGCATTGGAAGAGGCCGAAGAGCGCCATGACGAGAATGAGTTGAACGGGCCAGTGTTTGCCGAGGCCGTGTTCGAAGGCGACGGCGGTGGCGAAACGGTTGCCGAGGAGAGATTGCCACGGGGCAATGTAGGCGACCGCGAGGATACAGAACGCGTAGAAGAGTGCGCCGACTCCGAGAGCCAGGCCGATGGCTTGCATGTAGCTTGTCGGGCGGAACTCCTGACTGGCTTCTTCGGCGTATTTGGGGGCGGACTCGAAGCCGGTCAGGAAGTATGGAACGATTTGGAGAGTGAGAAGGATGGAGAGGAAGGGAGTTGTACGAAAAGCAGGGTGAAAATTCGCGGGCGCGCCGCGGATGTCGCTAATGCAGACAAGAACCAGGAAAATGAGCAGGACCATGGAGGACATGGCTTTCTGGAAGTCTGCGCTGAGGCGGATGCCGCGATAGTTGATGGTGGCGAGAAGCAATGTGAGCGCGGTGCCCAGGATGAGCCGAGGGAGAAAGACAGGCTGGCCCGCGACGCGATAAAGCTCGAAGGAATCGAGCCACGGGAAAATGTAGGCGGCGATTTTTCCGAGGGCGACAGCCTCCCACGGGCAGACGATGAAGTAAGCAAGAAGCATCATCCAGCCGGTGAAATAGCTGACGATGGGCGAGAAAACTTGCGCGGTGTAGGCAGCTTCACCAGCGGCGTCGGGAAGGCGCTTTACCCACTGGCCGTAGACGTATCCGACAGGAAGCAGAATGAGTCCGCCGATGGCGAAACCAAGCGCCGCGCCAGCAGGACCGCCGCGGCCGAGCCAATCGTCCATGAGGACAAGCCAGCCGGTGCCGATCATGGTACCGAAGGCGAGCGCGAAATAATCGTGCAGGCGAAGTTTGCGCGCGAGGACTGGCATCTAGAGGACGCAGAGCAGTTCGTAAAGCAGATTGGCGGCCAGAAGTGAGGTGATTTCTCCAGTGTCGTAGGGCGGGGAGACTTCGACGAGGTCGCATCCGATGATGTCGAGGCCGCGCAGGGCGCGAACGAGTTCGAGGATTTGAGTGCTGGTCAGGCCGCCCACTTGCGGAGTTCCAGTGCCGGGGGCGTAAGCGGGATCCACGACGTCGATATCGAGGGTGACGTATACGGGCTTGCCGCGGAAGGCGCGCAGATGACGCTGAACGATTGCGAGGCCTTTTTTGTGAAATTCCTCCGCGGTAACCATTCTCACTTTATGGGCACGGGCAAAATCGAAATCATCTTCTCCATAGACTTGTCCGCGAAGGCCAACCTGTAAGACACCACCGTCTCGCAGGAGGCCTTCTTCAAAGGCCCGGCGGAAAGGCGTGCCGTGAGAATACTTGCTGCCGAAATACTCGTCCCACAAATCGTGGTGAGCATCGAATTGAATGAGTGAAACGGGGCCATGCCTTTTTGCAACGGCCCGCAAAATAGGCAGGCTTATGGAGTGATCTCCACCCACGCAAACGCAACGCACACCCGCTTTGAGAAGAGGCGCAATTCCCTGCTCGATACGCAGAAAAGAGTCCTCGATGGAAAGTGGATTCACTGGGAGATCGCCAAAGTCAGCGACTCGATGCTTCGCAAAAGGATTCACGTGGAGCACAGGGTTCCACGGGCGGATAATCGCGGACTGCACGCGAACATGGCGCGGCCCGAAGCGCGGGCCAGGACGATAAGTTGTGCCCCCATCAAAGGGGACGCCGATGATGGCTACCTCCAGTTCCTCGGGCTGCGCGATGTGGGGCAGTCGCATAAAGGTCGGGATACCCGTGAAGCGGGCGAAGCTAAGAGCGTCGAGCGGCTGGGGGTGAGGCAGGCGGAAAGCGCGAAGGAGTTTAGGCACGGCGAGGCATCTTAGTTTCGCAGAGAGAGGGAAGTCAACGTGTGCGAGGCTGCTGGTTTGGCAGAGTAAAAAACAGGTGGGCATCCCCGTACTGGTGGTACCGCAGTGGTGCCGGCGAGAGGCTTGATCCGATTATCGATTTCAAGGAGGCTGCGGGAAGCAGGATCGTTCTCAACGATCAGTTCTTGCAGGTATTTCAGTTTCGAGTTTCCAAAGCTCATGCGAAGGACGATAGCGCTCTGCCGGCGAAACTTCGCAGCTTCCTGCCACATTCTGGAACACGAAGCCAACGAAATGATGAGGCCCTACGACGTGCTTCCTGCAAATAGAGGAAGAGCATAAGCGCGTACACAAACCGCATTCATATTCAGCTGAAACTTTGGCTGTAAGAGACAACCCCGCGAAGGCGGTGCTCATCCGTTAAGTCATCCTCCTGGTGCAAGGAGGGATGATCGTGCGTTGGCTCATTGTAGCGGGCGTTGGCGGACTGTTGTTTGTCGGGGGCGCATCGCAGGCGGCCTTTGGAAACGAAGCTGGCTCACCGAATCGTGGCATGGCTTCTGCCTTTCTCGAACTCTCGACTCCCATAGTCGATGAGGTTACGTTTGTAGGTTTGCGGCATATCACTCAGGGTGCGGTGCAGGCGCAGATTTCGTCGCGCGCTGGCGCGAAACTCGAGTTGAAGAGAGTCGAGTCGGATGTGCGCGCACTTGGACGGCTCGGGTGGTTCGGCGAAATTGAGGTGGAAACACAACCGGCGGAGATTCTGCCCTCTCCTGGCGTTAACGCCACTCAGCGAGTGCGGTTGGTTTTCCATCTCGAAGAGTTGCCCTATCTCGCGAAAGTTGAATACGTTGGATCGCGTCTGCTGTCAGCCGGACAGATTGAGAAAATACTCGGCGAGAAGCAGCTGACCTCGCGATTGGGTGAACCCACCGATCCCGCAAAGCTGGTACGCATCGCAAACACAATCCAGTCGGCGCTCGCTGAGTTGGGCCATCCGCAGCCGAGAGTGCAAATTCGCCGCGAGGAATTCGCACACGGCACTGTACGCGTACGTTTCGAAATCGATGATGGGCCCCACATCCCCGTGGGCCGGATCAATTTCGAAGGACATCCGGAAGTCCCGGTAGAGTTGTTGCGCCGTGAAATGAAGCGAACAGCCCCAGGCGCGCTTTTCGCCTCCTGGCGCGGCAAAGATGCCTATACACGCGAGGGATTCGAAGAGGATCGCTCAAGAATCCTGATCTACTATCAAAACCATGGATATCCCGAGGCGCGCATCGGAACAGTTCGCACTTCGGTGTACGAAAAAACGGCTGCCTGGTGGACGCCGTGGCCATTCCGTCCAGCTGGAAAGCGTCTCGCAGTCGTCGTGCCCATCGAAGCTGGCCCCACGTATCGCGTCGAGTCCGTTTCCATCAGTCCTGAACTCGCCACGACGAGCGGAAAGCACGGCATCAAGCTCATAGTGTATTCGAAGAAGCAGTCGGGCTCAGCGTACTCTGCGAAAGCACTCGAAGATTTGCGTCATGCATGGGTGGCCGACATTCAGCCAAAGCGTGCGCGCGAAGAGTCAGCGGCCGAGCGGAGCGTCGAAACGTCGCGCACGTTAGATTCGGAAACGCACTTGGTGCGCGAGAGAATCGGATTTAGCGACGAGCCGCCCTATCTCGTCGGGCGAATTGATTTCGTCGGTCTTCACCGATTCAGCGATCGCTACTTGCGCCGGCGCATCGGTTTGCGGGAAGGACACCCGTTTGATGAGCGCGCGCTCGAAAACGGGCTCGCGCGGCTTGCCAAGACGGGCTACTTTCATCCAATGAAAAAGGAAGACGTTCGCGTCCACATCGACGACATCACCCACACCGCAGCTGTGACGATCCGCGTTTCGGAAGCGGGCCAGCAGCGCACGCTGTTCTCTGGAGGACACGGCCAGTTTGGCAATACTTTGGGGATCGCTTACACACTGTTCGATCTTCTCCAGCGAGAGGAATTGCTCTCCGCACAACTTGACGGCGGGCCAGACTGCTTGCAAATAGTACTTGGCCTGGTGATGGAAGGTTTTCTCGGCTCGCGCAGCTCGCTGGCCATCTCCGTCTTCGACACTGTGTTGCGCCCCCGCTTTGCAAGCAGCGTGAAGGGCCCGTTCTACACTTCGCAGAACGAGGGGCTGAACGCCGGTTGGAGCTACCCCTTGACCAAAACTGATTCTCTGACAGTGAACTACGGTCTCTCGCATACAAACACCGATTATTCGTTCGCCCTTCCACCTTCCTCCACAGGTTTGTCCTCGAGCGATCTTCGTGCAGAAACTTCCAGCAGTGCGGTGGGACTCGGCTGGACGCACGATACAGGGAGTGAACGCATTTCCATCGCGAATTCCATTTCAGGCGGAATTCTGGGCGGAAGCGAGAATGTGATTCGTTCGAATGAGGAGTACGCGCGAATCTTTCCCGATCCGTTTTTCAACCACCAAAATGCCTGGGCTTTTCGAACGACATTCAGCGGTGTGGGGAGCTATCAACGCAACATGCCGCTCTACGCGCTGCTCTTTTCCGGCGATGCGCAAGTGCGCGGCCTCCACTCGGGCGAGCTGGGGCCTTACGCTGTAGTCCCGTCACTCTCGAGCTCCGGGAGTGCAACCTATTCCGCGCTCCCGGCGGGGGCCAACATTGTCGGCGCTGCGAATGCGGAGTATCGCGTTCGGCTTGGCGGAGGCGCGCAGGCGGTGGGCTTTTTTGATCTAGGATCGGGCTTCCTTCTTCCCAACTGGCTGGGGAACGCTCGTCCAACGCTGTGGAATTCGACAAACGGAGTATTGCATGGGTCGGTAGGCATCGAGGTAAGGTGGACCTTGCCAGCGATTCAAGTTCCCGTGCGCGCCTATTATGCAGTCAACATTTTGCGCTTGAACCGCTTCCTGCAATTAACGGACGGCTCGCTGTTCCACGCGCACAACAAGTTGTTTGCCTTCGGCTGGGCCCTCGGCACGCTGTTCTGAGCGGCCTTCTCTGTACTAAACTCCCAGCACTATGAAATTCCGAAAACAGATCAAGGAAGCCGCACGGCTTGCTGAAGCGTACCGCGTCGCAAAGGGCGAAAGATTTCGCTTGAAAGATTACGACACCAGCAACATAGGTGAGGTGAAGAACAAGGAGCAGAGCGAAAAAATCATCGAAAACCGTGCCGGCCTTCTAAGCAGTTTGCAGGAAAAGCTCTACGCGCAAGATCGCTGGGCGCTACTGCTCGTTCTTCAAGGGATGGACGCCGCCGGCAAAGACGGTGTGATCAAACACGTCATGTCCGGCGTGAACCCGCAGGGATGCAACGTCCATGCCTTCAAGGCTCCAAGCATCGAAGAGCTCAATCACGATTATTTGTGGCGTGCGCACAGATGCGTTCCCGAGCGCGGCATGATTGGGATCTTCAACCGCTCGTATTACGAAGAAGTTCTGGTTGTGCGAGTGCACCCCACTCTCTTGCAAGCCGAGAAACTGCCGGACCCTTTGATTACCAAGCATATCTGGGAGCAGCGCTACGAGGACATCAACGCGTTTGAACATTATCTGACGCACAATGGCGTGGTCATCCGCAAGTTTTTCCTGCACATCTCGAAGAAAGAGCAAAAGAAACGTTTTCTTGAGAGGCTGGAAGATTCAAAAAAGAATTGGAAATTTTCCATGGCCGACGCCAAAGAGCGCGGCTACTGGAACGACTATCAGGAAGCGTACGAAGAGATGATCCAGAATACGGCCGCGAAACATTCGCCCTGGTATATCGTTCCTGCGGACAACAAGTGGTACACACAGCTGATCGTGGCCTCCGCGATCATCACCACGCTAGAAGAGCTCGATCTCTCCTTCCCTGACGTAGACAAAGAGAAAAAGGAGGAATTAGAGAGGGTGCGTGAGTCGCTTCTACACGAGAAAGACTGAACTCGGACAAAAACTCAACTGCTTAGGCGAGCTCAGTATGTATTGATGGCAATGTGTGTTGTGAGCCCGTTGCGTTCTGCGATTATTCGGAGAATCGCCCGGTGGTAGAATGTGAAGAGCGGCGACGCGGCTCGCACGGTCACGCAAGCCAGAGGGGTAATGATGGCGAAGCCGATCGAACTTGCAATCAACGGTAAGCGACACGTGGTCCTGTGCGATCCGGAAACATCGCTCTTGTCCGCGCTACGCGACGAACTCGGTTTGACGGGCACCAAGTACGGCTGTGGCGAGGGGCAGTGTGGCGCTTGCACTGTCTTGATTGCCGGGGCGCCTCGTCGATCCTGCCAGATTACTGTCAATACAGCCGCTGCAAAACCCATCACGACTATTGAAGGTCTCGAGCAGGATGGGCATCTGCATCCTGTGCAGCAGGCGTTTCTGGATGCAGGAGCGTTCCAATGCGCCTACTGCACCTCGGGCATGATCATGAGCAGCGTGGGCCTTCTCTCGGCGAATCCCCGCCCTACTCCTGCGGAAATCGTTCAATTCTTACAGGGCAATATTTGCCGCTGCGGGACCTATCCTCGGGTCATCGACGCGGTACAACAAGCGGCCATGGCGATGCTGGAGCGCGGACGCGGATAATGAGCGAAACTTCGATTAAATTTTTGCCGGAACCCGAGCGCTATGAATTCAGCGCGGGCCCGATGCATCATTTCGAATTGGCGCGCCGCGATTTCTTCAAGTTTCTCGGCGCGGGAATTGCCGTTTTCGCAGTCGCAAAAGATTCGCTGGCCAAGCAGGAAACTGCCCCCACCCATGGCTTCCATCAGGAAGAGTTGCCGAGCGACATCAGCGCCTGGCTCCACATTGGCGAAGACGGAAACGTGACTGCATTCACGGGCAAAGTTGAGATCGGGCAGAACATCCGCACATCTCTGGCCCAAACGGTTGCGGACGAATTGCGCGTTTCGTTTGAAAGCGTAACCATGGTGACTGCCGACACCGCCTTGACGCCCTTCGATTTCGGCACCGTTGGCAGCCGCTCGATGCCGACGATGTCGCCCCAGCTTCGCCGCGTTGCGAACGCCGCGCGCGAACTTCTGGTCAAAGCAGCCGCTAAAGAATGGAAGGTCGCGCCGGAGGGACTTATTGCGGCTGACGCGAAAGTTACCGATCCGGCGAGCGGCCGTTCGCTTCGCTACGCGGAGTTGGCCAGTGGCAAGACGCTGGCGCAAAACCTTCCGGCAGAAGACCCTGTCACTCCCGCGAATGAGTGGACAGTTGCAGGCAAGTCCATTCCGAAAAAGGATGCGCGCTCGTTCGTTACCGGCAAACACCAATACACTCCGGATCTTCGACGACCCGGCCAGATGTACGGCAAAGTGCTTCGCCCGCCCTCGTTTGGCGCAACGCTCACGGCTTATGATGCGAAGGCTGCGCAATCGATAAACGGTGTCGTCATTGTACGAGACGGCGACTTCATCGGCGCTGCCGCGGCCAAGGAACAAGATGCACGTAAGGCTCTTGAAGCCATTCACGCCGAATGGAAGGAGGTTCCCCAGACCTCAAAGAAAGACCTTTTTGCTTATCTCAAGCAAAACGCGACAGCTAAGAGCGACGATCGCTCCAGGAAAATCAAAGGCTCCGTCGCGGACGGCCTGGCATCAGCAGCACATCGTTTGGACGCAACATACACGGTCGCGTTTATCGCGCACGCTCCGCTCGAGCCGCGCGCAGCACTCGCCGAATGGTCAGACGGAAGGCTTACGGTGTGGACTGGATCGCAGCGTCCCTTTGCCGTGCGCGACGAACTTGCCAATGTTTTTCACGTTCCGGAAAACAGCGTGCGTGTGATTGTGCCGGACACGGGCTCCGCTTACGGCGGAAAACACACGGGAGACGCCGCGCTGGAAGCCGCTCGGCTGGCGCGCGTTGCCGGGCGCCCCGTGCAGGTGGTTTGGACGCGAGAAGAAGAGTTCACCTGGGCTTACTTTCGTCCGGCAGGCGTGATGGAAATTAAAAGCGGAATTGCCGAGGACGGCACGCTGACAGCGTGGGAATTTCACAATTACAATTCGGGAATGTCCGCCATTGAAACGCCGTACGTCGTTCCCAACCAGCACATCGAATTTCACTCCACGCAGTGCCCGTTGCGCAGCGGTTCCTATCGCGGCCTCGCCGCAACCGCGAACTTTTTCGCGCGAGAAAGCCACATGGACGAGCTGGCCCGCGCTGCGCAGTTGGATCCGCTCGACTTCCGCCTGAAAAATCTGTCAGATCCCCGACTGCGCGCCGTGCTGGAAGCAGCGGCAAAATCGTTTGGCTGGCCGCGCAAGAAATCAGAGGAGGGGCAGGGATTCGGTATTGCGGGCGGTTTCGAAAAAGGCGGGTACGTGGCGACGTGTGCCGAAATTGCGGCAGATCGTTCTTCGGGGTCTGTGCGCGTCGTGCGGGTTACTACAGCCTTCGAGTGCGGCGCGATCGTAAATCCCGATGGCTTGCGCAATCAGGTGATCGGCGCAAATATTCAGGGACTGGGTGGTGCGCTTTTCGAGGCGATTGAATTCGAAAATGGCCGCATCACAAACCCTCGTTTTTCGCGCTATCGCGTGCCGCGTTTCCGCGACGTACCGGATGTCGAAGCCGTCCTTCTCGATCGTAAGGATCTTCCGTCGGCGGGCGCGGGCGAAACACCTATCATGGGGGTCGCCCCCGCCATCGGCAATGCTATCTTTGACGCCACTGGGATCCGGCTTCGCGGACTTCCGCTTATACCGAACGGGCTGCCTCCCGCAAAAGCTTGAAGGGGAGCTCGGCGCAGAAGCTCAAAACGAAATACACTCAATCTGTTCCAGAGTGAAATGGTTCGCTGTGTTTGTCCCAACCTGGGAATTCTATTGTTTCCTCCCGCTTGCCTTGAACTCTGTAACATATCTTTTTTCAATAGCTTGAACACCGCCGCATAGGACATGTCTGGCCTCAGTCTTGCCCCAACGACACTAGGTCGTTGTGCTTCACAACCGGCCCAGGGCTTTGGGGGTGCTCGCAACTGAGTGTGAGGCATCTTCGGGCTATTTGCGCCCAAGCTATGCTCCAGCGGTTGCCATTCCTCAATGGCCGCAGCAGATGCCTCCATAGATCGTGATCTGAGCTTCGTCTAGTTTGGCCTCGCTCGCCAACAGGAAAGTGTAACGATGAGTGAAAAAGAACAAGGTCATTCAGAACCGATTTGGAACGTGGATGAATTCCTTGAGCGCATCGACAATGATCAGGTTCTTCTACGGGAACTCCTGATTATCTTTAAAGAGGACTTTCCCCGAACGATGCGGTCCCTGGAGTCAGCTGTAACCTCCCAGGACCTGAAAAGCTGCGCTAGATTGAGTCACACCCTCAAGGGCATGCTCTCCAGTCTGGGGGCAATACGCGCAACAGCCGCGGCGGCAAAACTTGAGGCCCTATCTTCCGCTGGAGAAACACCCTCGCTGCAAACCGCCCTCAAGGCCCTGGAAAGCGAAGCGGAGAGTCTCTTGCCGGAATTAGATGCGTACGTGGCGGAGGTGCGGCGTTGAAGATTTTGATTGCTGACGATGAGGCGCTCTCGCGTCGATTGCTCGAAAAAACGCTGGATCGCGCGGGCTACGAAGTCATCGCAGTGGAGAACGGCAAGCAAGCCCTGGAACAACTTTGCAAGCCGAATGGACCGCGACTCGCTTTGCTCGACTGGATCATGCCGGAGCTGGACGGGCCCGGCGTGTGCCGCGCGGTTCGGACGCGTACCGAGCAGCCCTACGCCTATATGGTGCTGCTAACCTCCAAGGGCTCCAAAGAAGAAACCGTGCTGGGCCTCGAATCTGGAGCCGACGACTATTTGACAAAGCCGTTTAATGCCGAGGAATTACGAGCGCGTCTGCGCGTGGGAGAGCGCATTCTGCTTTTGGAAGACCGCCTCGTGGAAGCCCGGGAGAACATGCGATTTAGAGCCACCCACGATCAGTTAACTTCCCTGCTCAACCGTGGCGCTGTTATGGACTTGCTGGTGCGGGAGCTGCACCGCTCGCACCGCGAGCAAAAATCCACCGCCATCCTGCTGGGCGATGTAGATCACTTTAAGCGTGTGAACGACACATTGGGTCACGTCGTGGGCGACGAAGTCCTTATAGAAATTGCTGGCCGCCTTCTCAAGTCGGTGCGTTCCTATGACTTCGTGGGCCGGTATGGAGGGGAAGAATTCCTCGTTGTCCTAAGTAATTGCAATCCATCCTACGCGCCCGGACGAGCGGAAGAGATTCGCAAGTCCATCTCGAATCGTCCGATGCAAACCGCGAAGGGCCCGCTTACTCTCACGATGAGTTTTGGTGTTCTCTTGAGCTCCGAATGGGGGCAGAAACCTGTGGAGGAATTGTTACACGAAGTTGACATCGCCCTGTACGAAGCAAAAGCAGCCGGCCGCGACTGTCTTCGGATGGCCCAGCCAGGAGCTAAGGTGGAAGCGCCACACGAGATGATGCCGCAAGCCGTACGGCGCAGGCGTTGAGGAAGCTCTCAGGGATGCACCATTCGAGATGCAGAAAAACTCAAACGCTGCTGGATTTTTGCCGGGCTTGATCCATCATTTGCCGCATGGCGGCGCTTGATCCTGGCGCCTTCTTCTCGCGCCAGGCCTCCAGCCGTTTGCAAGTATCTTCAATGTTTGAAAACAACTGCGGATTTTTGAACGCGGATCGCCAAATGGGCACGATCGTGTGCATGCGGTCCCAAACGACCCAGATCTCTCCATTGCTCTCGAAGAAAAGCTCATCGTTGATCAAACCGCGATTGACAATGCTGGCCACCATATCCCAATAGCTGATGACCATGCGTATGAACGTGTTTTCTTCGCCGCCCTGCGGAAACTTCTGGATCATGTCCTCGGGCGACGTGGGATGAAAGTTTTCCAGGAACCAGCCGCGCGCTTGTCGCAGCCTCGGTTCACGTCTCATCTCATACAGCTTCAGCATCAGATTTACTTCTTCATACGTAACTTGGCTCATTTCGAGTTCTCCTTGCTCTAACTTTGGTGCTCTGGCTTGGGTGTCTCTAGCGGAGAAGGAGAGGCGCTCGCCAGTTCGACGCGTTGCACCGTGGAAAGCGGAAGGCCTTGGCGTTGAAATTCGATTTGGATGCGGCGGCGAAGTTCGCGGGAGACTTCGTCCTGCCGTGTCGGCGCGGTGCGCACTTGTAACCGTACGGTGGAGGCCGACCGGTCAAACGCCTGAACGCCCAGAATGCGCGGGCCATCGACGAGCGCCTGAGACCACGACGGATCGCCGCGCATTCCCGCGGCAGCGGCTTCCAACGCATGCATGGTTTTCTCGAGGGATATTTCGGGCGCGATGGATATGTCCACAAATGCCTGCGACCAGTCACGGTTGAGATTGCTCACGGTGCGTATTTCGCCGTTGGCAATGGTCACCAGCGCCCCGCGGGCATCGCGCAAAACGGTGCGCCGCAACGTCAAATGTTCGACGCGTCCGGTCGTGTCTCCAACCTGGATTGTATCACCTATGACGTATTGGTCTTCGAGCACGATATAGAAGCCGGTAATCAGGTCGCGGACTAGATTCTGCGCGCCAAAACCCACCGCGACGCTGGCCAAGCCTGCAAGCGTCAACGCCGGAATGGGATTAATTCCGACTTTGTCCAACGCCGTCAGCAACGCCACGAACCAGACAACCTTGCTTAAGGAACCATAGAGCACACTGGTGAGCGTACGGGTTTGCTGTTCGCGGACTTGCGCGGCCCGGCTCTGCGTGGCGGCCGGCTTGATCATCAAATTGGTCATCATGCGGAGAAACCGGTTGATTAGCAGTGCAATGAGGAAGATGGCGACGAGGTCAAGTATGGCGCTTAACGTGATTTCGGGCCAGTGAATGGGGAGACTGGTCATCGTTTTTTCGGGAGTGAAAGTATAACATTGGACGAGCGGGGATGCGCGTCGGCGGTAAGTTCAGTCTAGAGCTGATGGCATCGGGGTGGAGGTGGGTATGTTTGACACGCGACGAGGGTTTTTGACCATGTTGGCCGGCGCAGGGACGTTTGTAGTCATGCGCACGGAGAGTCTAGGTGGCCAAGCCAAACCAACGGGCCGGCCACCAGCTGTCGACCCCAATCAGGAACCGGAAAGTTCTGACCCGACGCCGGCGAAATCGCCTACGAAAGCAATCCTCGAAGCCAACGAAAAGGATATTAAGAAGAACATCGAGAAGCTGTACCAGCTCGCAATGGACCTGAAAACGGAAGTGGAGAAAACGAACTCCTCCCAAGTGCTCTCGCTGGCGATGTTGAAGAAAGCGGAAGAAATTGAGAAGCTCGCGCACGAAATTAAGACGCGGGCAAAGGGTTAAATCAGAGAACTTTCGTCCGCGAGCACGCACACTGGAAGGCGCCGTAGAAAGCTCTCTGGCGCGGAATGCGCTCAAGCGTTAAAATGATGACGCAAGCGGCAGTCTTACCGTGAGAGCGTTCCCACCGCCGTCTTGTAAAACGCAACAGTGCGCCCGTAGCTCAGATGGATAGAGCGACAGCCTCCGAAGCTGTAGGTCGTGAGTTCGACCCTCACCGGGCGCGCCATTTTTCTTAGCCACTTGCCGGAAACCCGCCTTCATTCAACCCTGCGCAATCGCCTTCCGTTGGGTAGTCCATGCCTTTCGAAAGCTGACGCAACAACTGTGACCCTCCACCTGCAAATTCAGGCGTCAGTCAATGTCATCGGAATCGTCTTGTTCCGGCTTCTCGGGTTCCAGATGAATCTCCGGAAGATTTGCGCCCCGAAGCTGCTTGTTCAGCTCCGGGAGATCAACGGTCTTCAGCTGTTTCCAAAGCTTTGAAACTTCCGCGAAGACCTTTTCTGTTTCGTCCGTGGCACTCAGTTGCGCAGCGGTCGGCGTGGCGTCGGCTCGTCCTATCTCACCGTAGAGCGTGCTCGCGTTGCCGTTGACGCGCCCGAGCGTTGGGTTGGGCGATGGCGGAGCGAAGAAGCCGCCTCCGCCGAGAAGCGCCGAGAGTTTTTTGTCGAAGGCGGAAATGGCATCAGCCACGGGACCGCTTGCCTGCCCCGCAAGCTTCTGCAATTGTTCGTGCGCGGGGCGTGCCTCGAGTAGTGCATCCGAGCTTGCCGTCATCATGGCTGCCAGCCGCACCTGGAGCTGAAACATCTGCGCCAGCCCTTCGCGAGGAGTCTTTACGCGCGGATCCATTTTCACGGTCAGCGGCTCCGTAAAAGTATGTCCCCCGACAGTGAGCTGAACCGTGTACTGCCCGGGGAGTGCGCTCGGCCCCTGCGGCAAGCGCGGCGTGTCTCCCGGGATCGCCGCGATCGGATAGTCATAGCGCGTGGAAACCGGCGTGGCGTAATGCAGGTCCCACACCCATCGGTGCATGCCCGCGGTGGTCGCGAGTATTTTCGGCATACGCACCCAGTACGGCGGAATCAGCTGCTTGGCGAGATCTTCTGCGGTGATATCCGGCTTGTCTGTGCTGGAGTACCGCCGCACAACTTTTGACTGCGCGTCGAGAATCTCGATCTTGACGGGGCCGTCCGCAGGTTGCGCGAGAAAATAATCCACGATGGCGCCATCAGGAGGGTTTTTCGCAGTGGGCTCGTCCGGCGGAATCGGCGTATCCGTGTTCGTATCGCGCATGACGCGGTAGGCCGCGCCCGGCTTGAAAAGAAACGCAGGCGACTTCTGCAACGATTCCGTGATCTGACGCAGCGGAGTGATGTCGTCCAATATCCAGAACGAGCGTCCGTGCGTTGCCACGATCAAGTCATCCTCGTGGATCCAGAGGTCACGCATCGAAGAGTGCGGCAAATTAAGTTCGAGGCTTTGCCAGTGATCGCCGTCATCAAAAGAGACCCACACGCTCGTTTCCGTGCCCGCAAACAAAAGACCTTTGCGAACGGAGTCTTCGCGTACGGTGTCGACGGGCGAATCATCCGGAAGGCCGGCGACAATGAGCTTCCAGGTCTTTCCTCCGTCGTGTGTTCGGTAGATATAAGGATGTTGATCATCGATGCGAAAACGGCTCACCGACGCGTACGCGGTCTCGTCATCGAAGTGCGACGCGACGAGTTGCGACACCTTGCTCCACGGCGTCAGTTCGGTCGGCGTGATGTTTTTCCAATTGGCTCCAGCGTCGCGCGTGGTCCAAATCTGGCCATCGTCGGTGCCTGCCCATATTGTGTTCAGAGACTTAAAGGATGGAGCCAGCGAATAGATAACGCCGCGTTGTTTATCGGCGTTAGGATCTTTGCTCGCAGCGCTGCCAACGCTCGGAGGAATGCCGGGATGTTCGCGCGTTAGATCTGGGCTGATGGTCTTCCACGTATTCCCGCCATCGACAGTTTTAAAGAGAAAATTCGCCGCGTAGTACAGCGTGTGCGGATCGACCGGCGAGAAAATGATCGGCTGCGTGCGATCGGCTCGGTACTTGGGGTCAGCGACAGGAATGGGCGCGACATTTTGCACCTGGCCCGTTTTCAACGAATATTTCGAGACCTCGCGCCTGCCGGCTCCATAAACAATGTCAGGGTTAAGCGGGTCCGGCGCGGCGTAACCGTATTCGATGACGCCGACGGGATGCCAGTCACGAAATGTGATTTCGCCGTCGTTACCGCGACTCGAGACGCAGACCGAGCCACTTTCCTGCTGTCCGCCGCAAACGAGGTATGGAAATGAGCTGCTGGTCGCGACGTGATACAGCTGCGCTGTCGGCTGGTTATACCAGGTGCTCCAAGTCTTCCCGCCATTGACGCTCACAAGGGCGCCCTGATCCCCGACCAGCAAAATAATGTTCGGATCATTCGGATTGATCCACATGTTTTGATAGTCGTCGCCGCCAGGAGCGCCGCGGAAACTGATCCACGTTTTCCCGCCATCTACGGATTTCATCGTCACCGTGCTGGTGCTATAGACGGTGCCTGGATTTTTCGGGTCCACTCTCGGCATCGGCAAATCGCCGCCGCCGATGCGTCCCGCTGGCCGCGGGTCAGTGGTGATGCGTTGCCAGTTTTCTCCGGCGTCGTCGGAGCGATAAATCCCAACTTCGTTTCCGGGAACATTTGCATCGCGCGACCCGGCCACGCTGGCGTAAAGCCTGCTTGGCTGGCTCGGCGCAATCGTTAGATTGACCTGAATGACGACTTTGGGAAGTCCGTTGGTCAGCGGATGCCAGGTCTTGCCACCGTCCGTTGACTTGAACAGGCCGCCGCCAGGTCCGTTGTATTGGTTTCCGTCTTCCCAAGGAGCGAGGCGCAACTCCCAAAGCGCTGCGTAGACGACATCCGGATTTGCCTGATCGATTTCCACGTCTGAGCCGCCCACGTTTTCGCTATTGGAAAGAACTTTCTTCCAGTTCTGGCCGCCGTCGGTCGAAAGATAAATCCCGCGCTCTTCGTTCGGCCCGTAGGGATGCCCCAACGCGGCCGCGAAAACGCGGTTCGGATCGCGCGGATCAACAGCTAGAGACGGAATGCCTTGGCTGTTTCGTAGTCCAAGGTGAGTCCATGTCTTGCCCGCGTCGGTCGATTTGTAGATTCCGTCACCGACGGCGAGATCGGGACGCGCGAGACCTTCCCCGCTGGATACGTAAATAATGTTCGGGTCTGAAGGTGCTATAGCGATCGCTCCGACGGCTTGTGAAGGCTGATCGTCGAAGATGGGCGTCCAGGTGCGGCCCGAATCGTCTGTTTTCCAGACGCCGCCATTCACCGCGCCGACATAGAAAACATTCGGCTGGCCCGGCACACCAGCAGACGCGCGAGTACGTCCGCCGCGAGTAGGACCGATCATGCGCCAGCGAAGTTCCTGATACGTGCTCTCAGGATATTGCTGCGCTTTACTAATCTTCGCGACGGGAAATAGGCCGAGCCAGACAAGCGCAACTATCGAGAGTAGTTTCATTCGAAGCACGCAGCACCTCATAGGAAGATTTTGAATGGCGCAGCAGAGAACGAATCGCCTGCGGCTCCGATATGCCGAAGACAGTGTTCCATCCGCAACGAGAACTAATTTACGAAAGCAAGCGCCGGGCAGAACTATGAACCCAATCGCGAGAAAACTCAATGCGCCTCCGTCAAATGTAGCGGAACGCGGTTGCCCATTTGCAACGCCGCGCCTCTGCGAACGGAAGAGCGAGAGCCCCTCCGACGCCGCCTCCGTACCTTTAGCCGCGTAATCCTTGTGAGGTTACCGGGCACGGGGTAAACTTTCGACAGCATTTGGTGGAAGAAGTTTGTGGGGAGGTACTCATGGCCCGAGTTGTCCGCTGCGGCCTCATCCAGGCCAGCTGTGAATGGTCGCCGGAGAAGTTTTCTCTCGCGCAGATCAAACAGAAAATGATGGCGAAACACGAGGACTTGATCGCCAGCGCCGCCAAGAAAAAAGTCCAGGTACTCGGGCTACAGGAACTTTTTTACGGTCCTTATTTTTGCGCGGAACAGCAGACCCGCTGGTACGAATTGACCGAGCCGGTGCCGAATGGCCCCACCATCGCGCGCATGCAGAAGCTCGCGAAACAGCACCAAATGGTGCTCGTGGTCCCGGTCTATGAAGTGGAAATGACCGGAGTTTATTTCAATACGGCCGCAGTGATCGACGCCGACGGCCGCTACCTGGGAAAATATCGGAAGCATCATATTCCCCACTGCCACCCAGGTTTTTGGGAGAAGTTCTATTTCACGCCGGGCAACGCAGGCTATCCCGTCTTCGAAACACGCTATGCGCGCGTTGGTGTCTACATTTGTTACGACCGCCATTTTCCAGAAGGCGCACGCATTCTCGGATTGAACGGCGCCGAGATTGTCTACAATCCCTCCGCAACCGTTGCTGGACTTTCCGAATATCTGTGGGAGTTGGAGCAACCCGCTCACGCCGTGGCCAATGCCTATTTTGTTGCCGCCATCAATCGTGTGGGCACGGAAGCCCCCTGGAAAATCGGCGAATTTTATGGGAAAAGCTATTTCTGTGATCCGCGAGGAAAAATTGTTGCGCAAGCTAGCCGCGACAAAGACGAACTGCTCGTTGCGGAACTGAACCTCGACGAAATTCAAAAGGTGCGCGATACCTGGCAGTTTTACCGCGACCGCCGGCCGGAATCCTATGGCGAAATTACACGCACCCGCGCAGCGTCAAGCTCCGAAGCCGCCGACTGAATTTTCTATGCCACCCAGCAAAACAGTCGTCGTCACCCCGACGAGAAAAATAATAATTGTCATTCCGAGCGTAGTGAGGAATCTGCTTTTTCTTTCCGCTGACGCTCTCCCTGGTGAGTGCGCTCAATGAATGACTCGCACGCGGCTTCTCTCGCCCCCGAAACTATTCGCACTAGCTCGCTTTACAACGAAGACCTGGCTCCCGTTCCGCCAGAACGCCGCACCTGGGGCACTTACAATTACGCCGCGCTGTGGATCTCCATGAGCGTGAATATTCCCACGTATTTGCTGGCCAGCGGCATGATTGCCGGCGGCATGAGCTGGAAGCAGGCCCTCTTCACCGTCTTTCTTGGCAACGTGCTCGTCCTGATTCCTATGCTTCTGAATGCGCATGCCGGCACGCGTTACGGCATTCCCTTCCCTGTTTTTGCGCGCGCCTCGTTTGGCGTATTGGGCGCCAACTTGCCCGCCATCTTGCGCGCGCTCGTAGCTTGCGGCTGGTTCGGCATCCAGACTTGGATAGGCGGCGAAGCCATCAACGCCATGCTCATCGCACTGGCTCCTGGCTGGCAGCATTTTCCTTTTGGCCCGGCTGTATGCTTCGGTTTATTCTGGCTTCTGAATGTTCTGGTCATTTTGCGCGGCATCGAGACCATCCGTTTTTTGCAAGGCGTCTCGGCGCCGTTCTTGTTGCTCATAGGGCTTGCGCTTCTTCTCTGGGCAAAAGGAAAAGCCGGAGGCTTCGGCCCCATGCTGGCGACGCCCTCGAAGTTTCACAGCTTCGGGGAATTTTTTCGCTTCTTCATTCCTTCTCTAACCGGCGTGGTGGGATTTTGGGCTACCGTTTCGCTCAACATTCCAGACTTCACGCGTTACGCGCGCAGCCAGCGCGATCAAATGCTTGGCCAGGCTTTGGGACTTCCCGCGACGATGACGTTTTACTCTTTCATCGGCATCGCCGTAACATCCGCGACTCTGATTATTTTCGGCCAAGCTCTGTGGAATCCCGTCGATGTTCTTTCACGCCTCGGTAATCCGCTGGCTGTCGTCATTGCCATGATCGCGCTGCTCATGGCCACGCTGAACGTCAACGTTGCTGCCAACGTCGTCTCGCCTGCCAACGACTTCTCCAACCTTTCTCCGCGGCGCATCAGCTTCCGCACCGGTGGCTTGATCACCTGCGTTATGGGCATCGCTATGCAACCGTGGAAGCTGATGTCGAGCTATGGCAACTACATTTTCGTCTGGCTGGTCGGCTATTCCGGCTTTCTCGGCCCCATCGCGGGAGTCTTGATCTGCGATTACTTTGTGATTCGTCACAAAAATCTCTCGACGCAGGATCTCTACCAGCGCGGCGGACTTTATGAATACTCGCGAGGCGTTAACTGGCAGGCCATCGTCGCCCTAGCGGCCGGAGCAGGCGTCGCCTTTGTTGGTCTCTTTTTTCCCGCTCTCCGAGTGCTCTATAACTACGCGTGGTTTGTTGGTTTTGCCGTCAGCTTCTTCGCCTATCTCGTGCTAACGCCCAAACCCGCGCCCGTCCCTCAACTGGCGGACTAACATGACCCTGAGAACATCCATCCCAAATCTCAGAATTGTCATTCCGGGCGAAGCGAGGAATCTGCTTTTTCTTCGCTGTGTCTCTGGGCCCTCTGCGCAAGATTTTTTTCTTTCTTTTCCGTTCAGTTTTCGACTCTCAACTTTCGTGAGGCTCCCATGGACTTCGGCATCACCATCAAACCCGACATTCACATCGATCGCATCGTAAGCCTCACACAACAAGCCGAAGCCGGCGGCTTCTCTTACGGATGGATTTTCGACTCCCACGTCATCTGGAAAGAACCGTTTCCTCTGCTGACGCTGATGGCCGCAAGCACGCAGACCATGCGTCTGGGAACGTGCGTTACAAATCCAGCCGTGCGAGATGTGACGGTTTCGGCGAGCCTCTTTGCGACGCTGAACTTGGCTTCGCACGGACGCATGCAGCTCGGCATTGGCCGTGGCGACAGTTCGCGCCGCGTCCTCGGAAAAAAACCCACCACACTGGAAAATCTGGAATCCTTTGTTCGCGCCTTTCGCGATTTAAATGCCGGAAAAACTGTGGACCTCGATGGCGTCCCCACAAACTTCCCATGGGCCAGCGGCGAAGTACCGCGTGTTTGGGTTGCCGGATACGGCCCGAAAGCATTGCGCACCGCCGGAAGAATTGGCGACGGAGTGATTCTGCAGTTCGCCGATCCGGATCTGATTGATTGGTGCCTTGGTTTCGTGCGCGAAGGCGCAAAAGAAGCCGGCCGCGACTTCAGCAAGTTCGAAGTGATGGCCGCCGCTCCGGTTTGGCCGTCCAATGATTTAAAGACTGCCAGAGACCATGTCCGTTGGTTTCCCGCGCTCGTCTCCAATCACGTGATGGACCTGATCTCGAAGTACAAGCCTGAAGAACTACCTCCTGCGCTGACGTCGTTCGTCAAAAACCGTGGTGGCTACGACTATCACCACCACTGCGAGGTCGGCAGCGACAACGCCGATTTCGTCAGCGACGAAGTCATCGACCGTTTTTGCATCATTGGGCCGATCGAAGCCCACCGCAAAAAGCTTGAGACCCTCCGCAAGGTCGGCGTAACGCAATTCAACATCTATCTGATGTGCGGCGAGGAAGAAAACACCCTTGACATCTACGCGCGCGACGTTCTGCCTCACCTCGGCTAAGAACGATGCTATCTGTAACTACAATTTTGGTGCTACAATATTGGCATCATCGTCTTGTTCGAGTGGGACGAAGCCAAGGCCAGGAGCAACCGGCGCAAGCACGGCGTTAGCTTCGAGGACGCCATGCTTGTCTTTACGGACCCGTTCGCCCTCGCTGACCAGGACCGCGTCGCGGGCGGCGAACTCCGCTGGCAAACTCTTGGCCTCGTCGGCGGCATCGTTTTATTGCTTGTGGCTCACACGGTCCGCAGCGAAGCCGATGATGAAGTCATTCGTATCATCTCGGCCCGGCGGGCCACTCGTAAGGAGCAGCAGCGTTATGACCAAAATCGTGCGCAAGAATCTCTCCTCTAGCACCATTTCAGCGATTCGCAAGCGTCGCCTTTCCAAGGTCGCTCAACGCCCGGACAGCGAGATCGATCTCTCCGACATTCCCGAGCTAACAGGAAGGTTCTGGCAGAACGCCGTCCGCAATCCCTTCTACCGCCCCGTCAAACGCCAGCTCACCCTTCGCCTTGACGCAGACGTGGTCGCCTGGCTCCGCAAAGCGGGCAAGGGCTATCAAACTCGCGCCAACGCCTTGCTTCGTGATGCCATGCTTCGCGATCTCCGCCGCAAAGCCGGTTAGAATCGTTTCGAGCCTGCCATTCCCGGGGCAAATCTCGGATTGGACCGAAACGTCGGCTCTTTTACCCCGCACGGCCCTTGACATCTCCTTGCAAAGAAACAGCTTATTATTTATCACTTGACAAATAATACCGATGTGCTATAATACCGGTGGTCTTTGAATGGCGCTGCTCCTTCGCGCCAAGATGCCATGACCGTCCACCGGCCGGACCTTCCCAATCCTCCGGTACCCTTCCACCCTCCCCCGTCACTACTTTGCCATAACCCAAAATCTTCAAGTCCTTTAGAATCCGCACTTCTACAAGTGTTGATTGTGGATAACTTAAAATCCTTTAGAATGAGCGTTTACGAAAAACCCGGGGGAGGGGTGCCTCGTCCATGCCCTTTTGTTACTCGCATATCAACAAAGAGAACCGCCCAGTGAGACCTGCCCATGCGTTTTGACACCGTCATTCGCAGCGGCACCATCGTCACGGCGTCGGACACGTTCGTCGCGGACATCGGCATCAACGGCGACAAGATCTCTGCGATCGCTGCGCAGCTTCCCATTGAGAATGCAACCCGCGTCATCGACGCCGCTGGCCTGCTCGTAATCCCGGGCGGCATCGACGTTCACACCCACCTCGACATGCCCTTTGGCGGCACCACCAGCGCCGACGATTTCCAAACCGGCACGATTGCCGCAGCCTTCGGTGGCACGACTACGCTGATCGACTTCGCGATCCAGTACAAGGGGCAAACTCTTCGCCAGGCTTTTGACACCTGGATGAAAAAAGCCCACGACAAAGCCGTCACCGACTACGCCTTCCACTGCATCATCACCGACCTGGGCGCGGCGCAACTCGAAGAGATGGGTGAGCTAGTGCGTGAAGGCGTCACGAGCTTTAAACTTTTCATGGCCTATCCCGGCGTTTTCATGCTCGATGACGCCACAATTTTTCGCGCCATGCGGCAGGCGGCCAAGTACGACGGCCTGATCTGCATGCACGCGGAAAATGGCGGCGCGATAGACGTGATCGTTCAGCAGGCGCTCGCCGAAGGCAAGCGCGCCCCGAAGTATCATGCGCTCACGCGCCCGACGACCGCCGAAGCGGAAGCCACCTCGCGCGCCATTGCGCTGGCGGAAATGGCCGGCGCTCCCGTTTACATCGTTCACCTCTCGTGCAACGACGCGCTCGAGAAGGTTCGCGAGGCGCGCGACCGCGGACTGCCAGCGTACGCGGAGACATGCCCTCAATATTTGTACCTTTCTCTGGAAAATATGGATGCTCCCGGGTTCGAGGGCGCGAAATATGTCTTCACGCCGCCGCTCCGCGAAAAATGGCACCAGGAAAAGCTCTGGCAAGGCCTTGCGAAAGACACGCTGCAAGTAGTCTCCACGGACCACTGCCCTTTTTGCTTCAAGGAGCAAAAGGAATTAGGCAAGGACGACTTCACGAAAATTCCCAATGGCGGCCCAGGCATCGAACATCGCCTCAGCCTCATCTACACCGGTGGAGTACACGGGAAGCGATTCTCCGCCAACCGCTTTGTCGAACTCGTGTCGACAGCTCCGGCAAAATTATTCGGTCTTTACCCTCGCAAAGGAACCATTGCGGTTGGCTCCGACGCCGACCTAGTAATCTTTGATCCGAACCTGGAACAAGTCATAAGCGCAAAAACACACCACATGCGCGTCGATTACTCGATGTTCGAGGGCATCCAAATAAAAGGAGCGCCGAAAACAGTCTTCTCGCGCGGCCGCGCCGTCATCGACGCCGGAAAATTCGTCGGCCACCCCGGCGCAGGCCAGTTCCTTCGCCGCAAAACGCACAACACGATCAGGTGAGGTATTTCAAAGTTTTGTATTTTAGGTCTTACAGCACGTTGTTGTTCGCAATGCGGTGGGAAAACTAGCTATTCCTGTGGCTATTGCTGTGGCTATTGCTGTGGCTTTTGTTTTGGCGCTTCGGCAGGCGCAACGTCCGCAGCCGAGTCATCGACCTTTGGCACTGAGATCTTCTGCCTATCTTCAACGCCGAAGAGCATATAGTCGCTGAAACTATGCCGCCGGTGAATGCGCCGTCCCTTCCAGTCGTAATACACTTCCGCGCTCTGCGGCAGCCACATATTCACATTGGCTTTCCTGAATTTCACCGGGCCGTATTCGACTGCCGTATGATCGGCCAGCAATCGGATTTGCGGCACAGGCGCGACCAAATCGGTCTCCAGCCTCACGATCTGATAACTGTCCGCTGAAATCCACGCGCGGCCCTTCAACGCCACTGCATAGGATGGTCCGTCTGCACCGACTCTATACCTCTTAATTGTGTTCGGCTTATCAGTCCTTTGTTTGAAGTGGACTTGCCAGGCCAGCCCGCCGTTCCATCGCGCCAATCCTTCACACGTCATCTCAAAGTTTACGGCGTTGTATGGATGGAAAATCAACACGAGAGCAGGAAGCCCGTTTGTTGCCACTCCATCGGGAAAATCAGCCGTGGAACCGCCAGTACCGTTCCGATACTCCTCCACGTTCAGGTATCCGTGCTGCACTTCCTGAATGGAAACCACATAGGCGAACTTGCGCTTTTCCGGAGAGGAAGCAAGCCCATTCTTGTTGATCGATTCATGAATAAGCGATTCCGTTGCCGCAAACCGGTCCACATCGCTGATAAGGGTTATGAGTTGCTGCCCCGCCTTGCTCACCACGTCGTCCACTGCGCAAGACGCGCCAGCTTCCACCGGCGGCACTTTTTCGTCCACGTCAGGTGGCATCCATTTGGAAAGCATTGGCAATGCTGTGGCGTCCTTGTTCATCGCCGCCATCTCGCTGGCTGCCGTCGCCGCGTCGCTGGATGCGTCCGCTGCCTGAGGGTTTTTTAGCGTTTCAAGGTCCTTACTAGCCGCAGTGTCTATAGGATGCGCCTGCACGTAGGCTTGCAAAATCTTTGTCGCCTCTTCCCTGTCTCCGCGAGCGGCCAACGCCCGGGCCAATATAGGCTGAATAACTGCAGCTTGCTCGTGCCCCAACTGGATCGCGCGTTCGGCTTGTTTGACGGCTTCATCGTACTGGTGTTGCAAAACCAATCCTTCCGCGAGCAGCGCATGCGCGCGCCAGGAAGCCGGTTCGGCTTCGACAGCCCGGGTCAGATACGGCATCGCTTCGGTCGCTTTGTTCTGCTGCAAGAAGTCCTGGCCCACCGCGATCAAAGCGCTCAAGTGTTTGGGATTGAGCTCAAGCGTCTTCATCCAGTACACCCTGGCTTGGGGCAGGTCCTTCACCTGCGAGGAATACATGCCAAAGAGGTACACGATCTCCGCATTTGTGGGGGCTGCTTTCTGCGCCGTCTCAAGATGCTTGCGCGCATCGTTGGGCTTGTTCGCCCTCAGCTCCTCCACCGCCTTTGCTACTTCCCTTTGCGTTTTGGGAGCAAGCACATAGAGTCCCACCGAAGCCGCGGCATCCTCCACGGAGAGCGGCGTCACTTCGATGGTGATTTTGGCGAGGGAATGCTCGTGAACCTCGAGCTGCCGTACAGTTGCTTCGTACTTGGGAGCCAGCACCTGAATCTTGTACTCCGTTGCACGCACGCCATTAAACCTGGCATAGCCGTTTTTCGCGGTTTTCTGGTCAATGAATGCGCCGTCTAGTTTCGTCAGCGTCAGCACCGCTGAACCATCTAGTGGCGCTCCGTTGGGTCCTTTCACAAAAACGTCAATATCACCCTGCTTGTCAACGTCTTCCAGGTGGGCTTGACCCGCTGCGACGGTAGGGCTACTCGAGTAAGGGACTTGCCCGCCCGGCTCCGGGGCCGGCTTCCCTGCCCACACTTCAATGGGAAGCAAAAACCCGGAACACACAATAAGGATGACCCGGAAATGCTTTATGACACTTTGAGACATAACCCACCCGTCGATTGCCTGGTTAGGGGATCGGAAATCTGCGCTCATAATACTCCTAACGGTAGTGCGTCGGCTAGAGGTAGCCATGCACCTCGCAAAGGCTTTCTGCTGGACTGAACCTGGCAGCCCGGCCACAGGGCTTTTGTGGCACAGAGGATCCGGCGACTTCAATAGTAAATAATACCGCTCCCTTCCTGGGGCGAGGCTCTTATGGATGTCCAATTTTGTGGCCGGAGGCTGCGGTGGTAGAGTACGCGCCAATCGCGAATGGCCCAGAGGGCAGTTCCGCGGCGTAAAGCACAAGTCAGATTCGATGAAAATGACCGAAAATCCCGGCAACCAAGCTGACCAAGGAGGCGGACTCGTTCGGCAGCTTGGGTTGTTTGGCACAACCATGGCCGTGATGGGCGGGATTATCGGTGCGGGGATTTTCATAAACCCCTACATAGTTGCTGACAGAGTGCATACCTCGACGCTGATCCTCAGCGCGTGGATCGCAGGCGGCCTGATTGCGCTGGCGGGCGGCTTTATTTATGCAGAGTTAGCCGCCAGGTTGCCGGTCGTAGGTGGTCAATATGCGTATCTGCGCGAGGCGCTACATCCTGCAGTGGCGTTTCTTTATGGCTGGGTGCTTCTGTTGGTGATCCAGACGGGCGGAATGGCTGCCGTGGCTGTCACGTTTGCGCGCTATTTTCTTGAGCTGAGTGGCTGGCAAATCAGCTCTTCTCTTATTGCGGCGTCTGCGCTGGGACTGCTTACAATCATCAACTGCCTCGGCGTGCGAGCGGGGAGCCGATTCCAATCGGGGATGACGCTGACCGCGATTGCGGCGATTGCGGTGCTCGAGCTGTTCAGCTTTCTGAGGGGTGGCCCATCGCAAATTTCGTGGCGGCCCGTATTGGACCAGCCGATGTCTGTGCATTTGATCACCGCCTTTGGATCGGCGATGACGCCGGTGTTGTTCGCCTACGGAGGATGGCAAACGTCGAGCTTTCTAGGTGGAGAAGTACGCGACGCGCGGAAAACTCTTCCGCGTGGGCTTGTTCTCGGCGTGCTCGGCGTTATTCTCGTCTATACATCCGTGAATTTCGTTTACGTGCGCGCTCTCGGGCCAGTTGGATTGGCTTCCACAATGACGCCTGCATCAACGGTGATGCGCGCTCTGCTTGGACCCCGTGGAGGTTCCCTGATAGCCGCAGGGATTGCCTTCTCCGCCTTCGGGTTTCTTGGACAATCAATGCTGACGGCTCCTCGCGTCTATTTCGCAATGGCTGAAGACCGCGTCTTTTTCCGCAGCGTTGCGTGGATCGACCCGCGAACGCATGTGCCGGTGGTCGCGATTCTGCTGCAGGGCGTGTGGGCGATTGTTATCGCGCTCACAGGAACTTACGCTCAGGTCGTTAACTACGTTGTCGCGATGGACTGCATGTTCTTTGGGCTGACGGCGGTTTGCTTACTTGTTTTGCGGCGGCGCGCGGTGGCTCAAGGCTCGCCCGCCGTCGAATATCAGGTGCCGGGACACCCGTGGACAACTTTGCTGTTCATCGCCGCGGAATGGATTGTGGTCGCGAGTACGTTCGCGCACGATCCCAAACGTTCTTTTATTGGCCTCGGCATCGCGATCGCAGGTTTGCCTGCATACTACCTTTGGCGCGTGAAAAACAAGGGAGTAACGGAAACATGAGCGGTTCGGGGCAAACAAAGGGTTCACTGTACATGGAATGGGCGAAAACGCGTTCGCATGCCCGTTTTAATCTTGCGACCAGCGGCTTGATCAGCGTGCCCTTGCCCGAGTTTCCTGTGCGCCTCGAAGATTTGGAAATTACCGCACCGGGCGCTTACGGCAACGGACCGCTCCAGCAGCGGCTGGCGCGCCACAACGGCGTGGCCGAGGAATGCGTGGTCGCAGCAACCGGCACGTCGATGGCGAATCACCTGGCTATGGCCGCGGTGCTTGATGCAGGTGAGGAAGTGTTGATCGAGGAGCCCGTGTATGGGCCGCTGCTCGACGTCGCGCAATACCTGGGAGCGCGAGTGAAGCGAATCCCTCGGCGGTTTGAAACCGGATTCGCACTGGAACTCTCGGACATCGAGCGCGCAATAACAAGCGAGACGCGCCTTATCGTCCTAAGCAACCTGCACAACCCGAGCGGCGCGCTGATACCGGCAGCGACATTGCGCGCGATTGGCGAGATGGCCCAACGTGCAGCGGCCCGCGTGCTCGTGGATGAAGTCTACCTCGATATGCTTTTTGACCCCGGTCCACCATATTCTTTTGCCATCGGCCAATCCATCGCACACTCGGGTGACAACCCTTTTATCATTACCAGCAGCCTGACGAAAGTCTATGGCTTGAGCGGGTTGCGCTGCGGATGGGTGCTCGCGTCTCCGCCACTCGCCAAACGCATGTGGCTTCTCAATGACTTGTTTGGAGCTGTCGCGGCGCACGCCGCAGAGCGCATGTCCGTGATCGCGTTCGATCATCTGGCGCAATTTCGCGAGCGGGCGCGGGTGCTGCTCACCGCCAACCGGGTCGTAATCGATTCCTTTCTCGATTCGCGGAGCGATCTCGAATGCTTCCGCCCGCCCGCCGGGACGGTGTTTTTCCCCCGTCTTATCCATGGGGATCCCGACGCATTTTTCATATTGTTGCGCGAAAAGTACGAAACGACGGTTGTACCGGGCACATTTTTTGAAATGCCGCAGCACTTCCGGATTGGCATTGGCGGCGAGACCGCAGGCCTGCGCGCCGGCCTCGAACGTCTGAGCGCTGCGCTCGATGCCTTCGCAAAGCAATAGCCTTCCAGGCCATCGCGCCTGCGAATGTAACTAGCTCATAACTGATAGCTGGCTGAGCACGAATCCCGCAGCCTCTGTTCCTTTCACGTCGTCCTTTGTGGTGGAATAGACTCATATATATTGAGACGAGAATGAAAAAACTTAAATTCGTTGTTTCTCTTACCACCGACGATAACGACTACCAAATCGAGCAGTCGGAATCCGCAGAGCAGGCCGCGCGCAAAACAGGCGTCGACGTGCAGATCATCCACGCTAAAAACGACGCTATCAACCAGAGCACGCAAGTCTTGAAGGCCATCCAGGCGCCGAAGGAGTTGCGCCCGGATGCCATTATTTTTGAGCCCGTCGGGGGCACTGCACTCCCGCAGGTCGCGAAGGCTGCGGTCAGCGCCGGCATCGGCTGGGTGATTCTGAATCGCGATGCGACCTACATCGAGGAACTGCGCAAGACTTCAACCGCGCCGCTCTTCTCAATTAGTTCCGACCATGTCGAGATTGGCCGAATCCAGGGGCGCCAGATGGCCGCTCTGCTCCGAGGCGGAGGTTCCGTCCTTTATATTCAGGGGCCTTCGGAGAACTCCGCAGCCAAAGAACGAACCTCAGGCATGCAAGAAACGAAGCCCGCGAGCGTGCAGGTCACCATGCTCAAGGCTCAGTGGACTCAGGAAAGCGCGCAAAAGTCCGTGCGATCGTGGCTCAAGCTGACGACTTCTCAACGCGCGGCCATCGACCTCATTTGCGCGCAAGATGACTCCATGGCCATGGGTGCGCGGGATGCCTTCAAAGAGCTTACGAACGAGGACGAGCGCGAACGATGGCTCAAATTGCCATTCACCGGCTGCGATGGTCTGCCGAAAACGGGCCAAGCTTGGGTGCGCAGCGGCTTGCTGGCCGCCACAGTCTTTGTTCCTCCCAACGCCGGTCAGGCAATCGAGATGCTCGTCGACGCGATTCAAAATAAAAAAATGCCGCCTGAACGCGTTGTGACAGCCGCTGTATCTATCCCCGCCCTGGATGCACTGACGCGCAGGAAGGCCTAAGCGCAAGAAATTGCCACGGTTTGCTCCCTGCGAGCGTGGGTGTGTTCGCTCATGCTTTCCTCGAACTACCGCTCTTTAAAACGTGCCCTCTATTGTTCATCCCTACAAAAACGATTTTGTGACTTCCTCCACCGCTCAGGAAGCGTATAATGCCGCGGGCCGTAATTTGGCCGGGGTGAGAGGGACACTTCTGGGGGGTTGGCATGCGCAGCTCGCGAGTTAGTAAATCGGTTGACCGAAGGCAATTTCTCGCCGCGACCGGCGGAGGTTTGCTGGCTGCGGCTGTTCCGGGAGGAGCCGGTATGAGGGACACCATTGCCCGTGCGAGTGTCGACGCTGCTCCCACGTCGAGGCAGCAATCGACGGCTTCTCCGACCGCGAAGCGCAAGATTCCCATCGGCGTTTTCGATCCCGTCTACGACAACCTTTCTCTCGACGAAATGCTCGACAAGGTAAGCGCGCTCGGTCTCGAAGCGATGGAGATCGGCACGGGTGGCTACCCAGGCACGAAACATTGCCCGGTGGCCGAACTTCTTGAAGACCCCGCCAAGGCCAAGGCCTGGCAGAAAAAATTTACGGATCGTGGCATTCAGGTGGCCACGCTGAGTTGCCACGGCAATCCCGTTCACCCGGACGAAAAACATGCCCAGCAGGATCGCGAGAGCTTTCGAAGAACGGTGTTACTTGCCGAGCGGCTGGGGGTAAGAGTGATCGTCGGTTTTTCCGGCTGCCCCGGGGGTACGCCGACGGACGCCCAGCCAAACTGGATCACCTATCGCTGGCCTCCTGAATATGCGCAGATGCAGGATTGGCAGTGGAAAGAAAAGGTCATTCCGTATTGGCAGGAAGCCGCAAAATTCGCTCGAGAGCATGGCATACATCGTATCGCGCTGGAGATGCATCCTAATTTCGTCGTCTACAATCCGCGGACACTTCTGAAGCTGCGTGAGGCGGTCGGTGAAGAGATCGGTGCGAACTGCGATTTGAGCCACTTATTTTGGCAAGGCTGCGACCCCGTCGAAGTGATTCATTTCCTGGGCAAACAAGGCGCGATTTATCACGCTCACATGAAGGACACGACCTTTTACCCAGAGAACGTCGCTAAATATGGCGTTTTGAATTTCGCGTTCGCAACTAGCGATCTCGGCAATGCTTCGGAGACTTTCCGCGCCGTAGGCTACGGCCACAGTGCGAGTCTGTGGAAGTCCGTCGTGCAAGCCTATATGGACATCGGCTACGAAGGCATCCTCAGCATCGAGAATGAAGATCCCATCCTTTCGGGCGAGGTGGGCGTCGAACGCGCCGCCTATGTTCTGAAAAACGTGCGCAAAGAAATTCTCGAAGGATGATGAACCGGAAGAAAACGAATTAGGGAGGTTTTATGCAACGGCGTGATGCCTTGAAATTTCTTGCGACAGGTGCTCTTGCTTCCACTACCGCACCTGATCTCTTCGGCTTTTTTCAGGAAGCGCACCCTGCTTCAGGATATGCGCTGCGCACGCTCAATCCGCACCAAAACGCCACGGTTGTTCTCATGAGCGAAATCATCATTCCAGAGACCGACACGCCCGGCGCCAAGGGCGCGCGCGTGAACGAATTCATCGACGTAATCCTCACCGAATGGGCGACGGAAGACGACCGCAACCATTTTCTCGATGGGCTCGCCGGCGTCGACAAGCAAAGCA
>Ga0210397_10000159_pt1 | contig 50043 bp, 40 predicted proteins | sample IncBWH2OmetaG_FD_160126 | JGI IMG/M metagenome (GOLD analysis project Ga0210397, IMG submission 160126) | Forest soil microbial communities from Barre Woods Harvard Forest LTER site, Petersham, Massachusetts, United States - Inc-BW-H-2-O ...
CGGTGCGAACCCGGCGCGGGGGCAGGGGCGAGCCACTGCGGAGCGGGTGCGAACGCGCGCGGCGGCCTCGAAACGCGTAAACTTGAAGGGTTCCGCCGATAGCCGGGTCTGCCTGGGCCCGGCCGGTTCGTGCTGCCCGCACCCGGTTAGGTCCGGGGCGAGGGGCAGCCAACACGAGGGACTAACGGCGATCACAAGGACATCATGAGCCTCGCAGGACTGCTCAACATTTTCGACGACGACCCGCAACTGCGCGACGTACTCGCGCGCGCGGGGGCCGGTACCGACCCGGTCGATACGGACCTGGTGGCACCGCCGGCGCTGCGCCCGGTGCTGGCCGCTGCCCTGGCGCAAGGAGACGGGCCCGGGTCAACAGGGTTCGTGCTCGCGGTCACGGCCACGGCCCGGGAGGCCGAGGACCTAACCGCCGGATTGGGCTCGTTCCTCCCGCCGGACAGCGTGGCGTTCTTCCCCGGCTGGGAGACCCTGCCGCACGAGCGGCTGTCGCCGCGCTCGGACACGGTCGGGCAGCGGCTCGCCGTACTGCGGCGGCTCGCCCACCCGGCGCCCTCCGGCGAGCCGAACGGGCCGCTGACCGTCGTGGTGGCCCCGGTCAGGAGCCTGCTGCAGCCGATGGTGGCCGGGCTCGGCGACCTCGAGCCGGTCACGCTTCACCCCGGCCAGGAGTGCGAGCTCGACGACCTGCTCACCCGGCTGGTCGAGATCGGCTATTCGCGGGCCGACCTGGTCGGCAGCCGCGGCGAGATCGCCGTACGCGGCGGCATCGTGGACGTGTTCCCGCCGACCGAGGAGCACCCGCTCCGGATCGAGTTCTTCGGCGACACGATCGAGGAGATCCGCTACTTCAAGGTCGCCGACCAGCGCAGCATCGGCCCGGCCGAGCGCGGCCTGTGGGCGCCGCCGTGCCGCGAGCTCCTGCTGACCCCCGCGGTCAGGGACCGGGCCAAGGAACTCGCCGACACCCATCCGGCCCTAGCCGACGTATTGGGCAAGCTGGCCGAGGGCATCGCCGTGGAGGGCATGGAGGCGTTCGCGCCCGTCCTGGCCGAACGCATGGAACTGCTCGTCGACTACGTCCCGGCGGGCGGCCTCGTGCTGGCCTGCGACCCGGAGCGGGTCCGCGCCCGCGCCGAGGAACTGGTCCGTACGAGCCAGGAGTTCCTCGAGGCTTCCTGGGTCAACGCGGCGGCCGGCGGGGAGGCGCCGGTGGATCTCGGACCCGCCGCCTTCCAGCCGATCGAGCGGGTCCACGCCGCGGCGGCCGCCCTCGGCCTGCCGTGGTGGACGATCGCGCCGTTCGGGGTGACCGACGCGGAGGACCCAGGGGCTGGCGCCGACCCAGCCAAAGCAGGAGCGCCGAACGAGCCAGGTGAGCCCGGCCCGTTCCGGATCAATGCTTCTCTGGCGCCGTCGTATCGCGGTGATGCCAGCCGGATGCTCACCGACGTGCGCGACTGGCTGACCGAGGGCTGGCGCGTCGTGCTGGTTACCGAGGGTCACGGGCCCGCCCAGCGGCTGACCGAGATGCTGCGTGGCGAGAACATCGGCGCCCGGCTGCAGGACGTCACCGAGCCGCCCGAGGCCGGCGTCCCCTACGTGACCACGGCCCGGATCCAGAACGGCTTCGTCTGGCCCGCCGCGCAGGTCGCCCTGCTCACCGAGAGCGACCTGGCCGGACACCCGGCCGGGCTGCCCACGACCAGGGACATGCGGCGGATGCCCAGCCGGCGGCGCGGCGGCGTCGACCCGCTGCAGCTCAAGGCCGGCGACTACGTGGTGCACGAGCAGCACGGCGTCGGCCGGTACGTGGAAATGACCTCGCGGACCGCGGCGGGCGCCACCCGGGAGTACCTGGTGATCGAGTACGCGCCGGGCCGGCGCGGCCAGCCGCCGGACCGGCTGTACGTGCCGACCGACCAGCTGGACGAGGTGACCAGGTACTCCGGCGGCGAGGCGCCGTCCCTGCACCGCCTCGGCGGCGCCGACTGGGCCAAGGCCAAGGGCCGGGCGCGCAAGGCCGTCCGGCAGATCGCCTCGGAGCTGATCCGGCTGTACTCGGCCCGGATGGCCTCGCCCGGGTTCGCCTTCGGCCCGGATACCCCCTGGCAGCGCGAGCTCGAGGACGCCTTCCCTTACGTGGAGACCCCGGACCAGCTCGGCGCGATCGACGAGGTCAAGGTCGATATGGAGCGGCCCGTGCCGATGGACCGGCTGATCTGCGGGGACGTCGGGTACGGCAAGACCGAGATCGCGGTCCGCGCCGCGTTCAAGGCGGTGCAGGACGGCAAGCAGGTCGCGGTGCTCGTGCCGACCACGCTGCTGGTGCAGCAGCACCTCTCCACGTTCTCCGAGCGCTACGCCCCGTTCCCGGTGAAGGTCCGGCCGCTGTCCCGCTTCCAGGGCAAGGCCGAGACGGACGAGACCCTAGCCGGCCTGGCCGACGGCAGCGTGGACGTGGTCATCGGCACGCACAAGCTGCTCTCCCCGGAGACCAGGTTCTCCCGGCTCGGCCTGGTGATCATCGACGAGGAGCAGCGGTTCGGCGTCGAGCACAAGGAGTATCTCAAGCGGCTGCGCACCGAGGTCGACGTATTGGGCATGTCCGCCACGCCCATTCCCAGGACGCTGGAGATGGGGGTGGCCGGGATCAGGGAGATGTCCACCATCTTGACCCCGCCCGAGGAGCGGCACCCGGTGCTCACGTTCGTCGGCGCCTACGACGCCAAGCAGGTCGCCGCGGCGGTCCGGCGCGAGCTGCTCCGGGATGGCCAGGTCTTCTTCGTGCACAACCGGGTCAGTTCGATCCGCAAGGTCGCCGCCCAGCTGGCCGAGCTGGTGCCCGAGGCGCGGATCGGCGTCGCGCACGGGCAGATGAACGAGCACGAGCTGGAAAAGATCATGGTCGACTTCTGGGAGCGGAACTACGACGTCCTGGTCGCGACCACCATCGTCGAGTCCGGCCTGGACATCCCGAACGCTAACACCCTGATCATCGACCGGGCCGACATGTACGGCCTGTCCCAGCTGCACCAGCTGCGCGGCCGGGTGGGCCGGGGCAAGGAGCGGGCCTACGCCTACTTCCTGTACCCGCCGGAGCGCTCGCTGACCGAGACGGCGCACGAGCGGCTGGCCACCGTGGCCCAGCACACCGAGGTGGGCGCCGGCATGTACGTCGCCATGAAGGACCTGGAGATCCGCGGCGCCGGCAACCTGCTGGGCGGCGAGCAGTCCGGGCACATCGCCGGGGTCGGGTTCGACCTGTACGTGCGGATGATCGGCGAGGCCGTCAGCGAGCTGAAGGGCGACGGCCCGGCGGAGAAGCCCGAGGTCCGGGTGGAACTGCCGGTCAACGCGCACATCCCGCACGACTACGTGCCGGGTGAGCGGCTGCGGCTGGAGGCGTACACGCGGATCGCGGCGATCGACTCCGAGCCCGACGTGACCGCGGTGCTCGAGGAGCTGATCGACCGGTTCGGCGAGCCGCCGGAGCCGGTGCTCAACCTGCTCGAGGTGGCGCGGCTGCGCACCGCGGCCCGGCGGGCCGGGCTCACCGACATCACCGCGGCGGGCAACCACATCAGGTTCGCGCCGGTCGAGCTGCCTGACTCGCGCCAGGTCAGGGTGCAGCGCCTGTACCCGAAGACGGTGGTCAAGCCGACGGTGCGTACGATGCTCGTACCGGTGCCGAAGACTGCCTCCATCGGCGGGCAGCCGTTGCGGGATACTGAGCTGCTGGCCTGGTCCGGCCAGGTCATCCAGTCGGTGCTCGCCGACATGCCTGGAGCAGCAACGTGAGAAGGGCCAATATGAGCAGGCAGAGTGGGGTGCTTCGGAGGCTTATCAAGGTGTCCGCCGTCGCCCTGGGCGCCGGTCTCGTGGTAACCGCGTGCAGCCCGGTCAAGCTGGGCTCCGCGGCGATCGTCGGCAACGAGCGGATTACGATCGCGACGCTGGACACCGAGGTCACCAACCTCAGCCAGACCGTCAAGCTCTACCCGAGCAGCGTGCAGCTGAGCCAGGAACAGCAGACGCAGCAGACGCTCACCTGGCTGATCCGGTTCGAGATCAATGACGAGCTCGCCCGGCAGGCGGGCATCACGGTCTCCACCGCGGAGGCGCAGAAGGCGCTGGACGAGATCTACGCGGCGGCCAAGTCCAGCGCGCAAGCCCAGGGGATCAAGAACGTTACCCTCGACCTCATCCTGGTCGCCAACGGGATCCCGCCGAACCTGGCCAGCGAGGTCGGCCGTTACCAGGCCATCGACAACAAGTTCGCGGAGCAGGTCAACGGGGGCCAGGAGCCCACCAGCACGTCCGCGCAGTCGGCCACCACGGCCAAGCTCAACATGGCGCGCTGCCGGGCGGCCAAGGTCCTGAGCGTCCAGGTCAACCCCCAGTTCGGCCGGTTTGACTACAGCCAGGTCGCGGTCGTCGCCGCGCCCGGGATAGTGGCACGGCCGGCTGGCCCGGCCAAGGCGGCCTCGAAGTCAGGGCTGACGCCGGCTTGCTGATCGTCCTGGTGACCAGCCCGCGGGTGGCGCCCGGCCTGCTCAGCTGGGCGGCGTGGGACGCGCTGCGGTCCGCTGACGCCGTGCTGGCCCCGGCCGGGCACCCGCTGCTGCCCGCTCTGGACGAGGCCGGGATCAGCTACCAGGTGGCGGAGCCCATCCCGGAGCCGCCCGGTGCGGACGGCACCGTGGTGTGGCTGCCCGAGCCGGGTGAGAACCCGCCGCTCCCGCCGGGGGCTACGCTGCTGCGCGGCTCGGCCGACCTGCCGGGCGCGCACGTGATCGACCTGGTGGCGATCATGGACCGGCTGCGGGTGGAGTGTCCGTGGGATGCCCGCCAGACCCATCAGACCCTGGCCCGGCACCTGCTGGAGGAGCCGTACGAGGCCCTCGAGGCGCTCGAGTCCGGCGATGACAGGGCCTTCTGCGAGGAACTCGGTGACGTGCTGCTGCAGGTGGTGTTCCACGCCCGGGTGGCGGCCGAGCGCGCCGACGGCTACACCATCGACGACGTCGCCGACGGGATCGTGGCCAAGCTGATCCGCCGGCATCCGCACGTGTTCGCGGACGTGACGGTCTCTGGCGCGGACGAGGTCCACCGCAACTGGGACGACATCAAAAGGGCAGAGCGGGCCGAGAAGAAGGAACGGGCCGAACGGGCCGGAGTGCCGCCCGGCGCCGACGGCTCGCCGTCGTCGCTTGACGGAGTGCCGTTCGGCCAGCCCGCCCTGGCCCTGGCCGCGCAGCTGCAGCGCCGGGCGGCGAGGGCTGGCGTACCGGACGAGCTGGCCCGCCTCGAGGGCGATCCCGGCGGGGACATCGGTCCCGAGTTGTTCAATCTGGTGGCGAAGGCCCGCGAGGCGGGCCATGATCCCGAGATGGACCTGCGCGCCGCGGCGCGCCGCTACCGCGATCTCGTACGGGCTTGGGAGCGGTCCTGATTCGCCGAATGTTTTTTTGATTGATTCAACCCTAGTGCTAAATGGGATTGCAGCGGGTTACTTGCGACCGGCGTCGGTCACGATCAGTTACTGTTTTGGCGTTCTGAACGGCCCAGCCCGGTCTTATCGCCTTACGACAGTAAAGATTTTGTGATCTGAGGCAGATGGCGGTCCGTGCCGCCGCGCCGTGCGCGGCTTCGCCGAGCCGCCCCGCGCGGCTGGCTCGAGAGCGGCTCAGATCATCACCGCTGCCCGGTCACCTGGGACGGATCCGTGCTGGCCTGCGATGGAGTCGCCTGGCGGGATGCCGACCCCGCCTGGCGGGGCGACATCGCACGTGCCGCTAGGCGTATCCGCTTGTCACGGGTGTGCCTCGGGTGCAGCTCGGTTGCCGTTTGGGTGTTTGTTCGGTTTGCGTGATCTTTTCTGCCTTTTGAGATGTATGGTGACCGTGGGTTTACATCGCAGGAGTCACTATAAGTCACGACCTTTGGGCGTAAACCCAGACAGTTGACTACACGTCCCACATATGGGAGAACTCAGGCGAAGCGAACTGAGTGGGAGCGTGGGACGCACCAGGCGTGTTGTTTGGTGCTGCCCATGGGGGGTCGGTGCGCATGGTTGGTGTTGCCGAGACCGGCGACATGGTCGAACGGCGGGCAGGTAGGCGACTGTCCACCTGGAGCAGGGATTACCTGCGCGAGGTGGCGCTCGCCGACTTGGCCTGCGGCGTGGTCGGTGTGTTTATCGCCGCCCAGCTCCGTTTCGGCAGCAACGTCACGTCCATGTACCTGGCGCTGAGCCTGGCCCTGCCGGTGCTCTGGGTCGGGGCCCTGTGGCTGGCCGGAGCCTACGACGTCCGGTTCATCGGGACTGGTTCTGACGAATTCCGCAAGGTGCTGAACGCCGGGATCGGCCTGACCGCGGCGGTCGCGATCTTCTCCTACCTGATTAACCTCGAGCTGTCCCGCGCCTACGTGGTGATCGCCCTGCCTGGTCTCACGGTGTTCGACATGCTGGCCAGGTTTGCCTTGCGGAAGCGCCTGGTCCGGCGGCGCATGCACGGCAAGTGCATGCAGAGCGTGGTAGCGGTGGGCCATGAGCTCGCGGTCGCCGATCTCGTCACCGAGCTGGGGCGTGACCGGTACCACGGGCTGAACGTCGTGGGCGCGTGCGTCGTGCAGCCTGGTGAGCTCGACGAACTGGCCGGCGTCCCGGTCTACGGCGGGCTGGACGACATCACGGCCGCGGTCAAGGCCTTCGGCGCGGATACCGTCGCGGTGACTAGCTGCCCGGAAATGGACGGTGTCAGGCTCCGCAGCCTCGCCTGGGAGCTCGAGAGAGCAGGTACCGACCTGTGGCTATCGCCCGCCCTGCTCGACGTGGCGGGTCCGCGGACCACGATCAGGCCCACGGCCGGGCTCACCCTGCTGCACGTGGACCACCCGCAGCTGACCGGTTTCCGTCTGGTGATTAAGGATCTGTTTGACCGGTGCGCGGCCGCAGCGGCGTTGGTCATGCTCGCTCCGGTTATGACGATCCTGGCCGTGGCCATCCGGCTCCACGATGGTGGACCAGCACTGTTCAGCCAGATCCGGGTGGGCAAGGACGGTCACTCGTTCCGGATGTACAAGTTCCGGACCATGGTCGTGGACGCCGAGCAGCGCCGGTCGCAGTTGCTGCCGAGCAACGACTCCGATGGCGTGCTGTTCAAGCTCCGCAAGGATCCGCGGGTGACCGCGGTGGGCGCGCACCTGCGGCGCCTTTCCTTGGACGAGCTACCTCAGCTGTTCAACGTCTTCCTCGGCCATATGTCGCTGGTCGGCCCCAGGCCTGCTCTGCCCGACGAGGCAGAAAAGTACGCCGAGCACGTCCGCAGGCGCCTAGTGGTCAAGCCGGGCCTGACAGGCCTGTGGCAGGTCAGCGGGCGATCAGATCTTTCCTGGAACGAGTCGGTGCGGCTCGATCTGCGGTACGTCGAGAACTGGTCATTCGCGCTTGACTTGCAGATCTTGTGGAAAACGATTGGAACATTGCTGTGGGGCTCGGGCGCATATTAACGACGCTTTTGATGCTCACGCTATGGAATTTATTAATAGACCTGAACAGGCCCTTTATCTAAAGACAGCTAAATTGCGCTTGTCTTCCGCTCGGCCACAGGGTCGTGAGCTGAGCGGTCGGCCTACGCGCCTCATATTTTGGGAGAGCAATTGACGACCACGCTAGGACAGGATCTCGATGAATCGCGCGTTGCGGGCCTGGTGCGCCGCGCTGCCGCCGGAGATCATCAGGCGTGGGAGTGCCTGGTCGATCAGTTTTCCAGGCTGATCTGGTCCATCACCGTAGAATTCAAGCTGGTGGAGAGCGACGCCGCCGATGTGGTCCAGACAACGTGGCTGCGACTGCTCGAGCACATTGACCGTATTCAGTACCCGGATCGAGTTGGTTCTTGGCTAGCGGCGACGGCGCGCAACGAATGTCTGCGCAGCCTGGCCGCGCGCAAGCGGGTAGTACTGGGACACGACGACGTGGACCTCGGCACCGTCGCGGCTGCCGCGACGGTCCCCACGCCGGAGGTCGACGAACGATTGCTCGCTTACGAACGTGACCAGGTGGTCCGGGACGCGATGTCCCGGCTGCCGGGTAGGTGGCAGCGCCTGATGGAGATGCTCATGGCCGATCCGCCGGTGCCGTACACCGAGATCTCGGATCAGCTCGGGCTGCCGATCGGCAGCATCGGCCCTACCCGCGGCCGGTGCCTGGCCCGCCTACGCGTCCTACTGCAGGCTTCGTGAGCCCAGTGTTTCCACGTCAACCCACCAGCCGCCGGCCTGTTCCACCTCTGGGTAGGCCGAGCGAACCTCCGCCAGCAGGTCTGGCACGAACAGCAGCACCGCGGCCGGGCCGCGTCCCGCAAGCTCGTCCGGGGCTGCCACGGGGATGTCTGTACCGGGCATCCGGAGGCCTTGCTTGGCCGGCGAGGCGTCGATGACCGCAGGCAAGAGGGTGTGATCCACATGCGCCTGGCACAGCAATGCGACTGCCCGGGACGCGGCCCCGTAGCCGAGGATTGTGGTCCCGGCGGCCCGCTGCATCGCCAGCCAATCGTGTACCGCCTGGGCGTGCACCCGTACATCCCGCTGGAGGCGGGCGAACGCGCCGGGATCCCGGACGCCGACGCGGGCGTCTTCGGCCACCAACGACTCCACGACGGTGTCCGGCTGGCCCGGCCCGTCGCCATCTCGGGTCGCGGCCAGCAGCACGGTACCGCCATAGAGCTCGAACCGCCAAGCCGTGAGAGGGCGCAAGCCGACCTCGGCCAGCATGGCGGTCAGCGCCGTGGTCGAGTAATACGCATAGTGCCCGTGCCGCAGCGCGTTCCACTGGCCGCTGGCGAGGATCGTGCTCAGCGCGTGGTACTGCAGCAGCAGTACGCCGCCCGGTGCGAGCCGCGCCGCCCGTTCGGCCAGGGCCGCACGCTGGTCGGCCGCGTGCATCATGCCGAAGCAGTCGACGATCACGTCCGCCTGGCCGCCGGGGCCGGACGGCGCCAGCCCGTGGGCCGCGAGCAGGCCCAGCCAGGATCCGCCGTGCGGGCTGCCGTACTCCAACACCACGCCGTCGCCCGGCAAGAGACCGGCCGTCGCAACCCTGGCCACTGCGTCGGCAGCCTGGGCCACGAGTGCGGCCGGCTCGGTGCCCCTCGGCTCCTCGGGCACGGTTGGATCTACCACAAGCTGGGCCAGGCCGCACGATGAACACAGCCACATCTGCAGCGGGTATATCGGGTCGGGGCCCGGGTCGTCACGCCGCGGAAAGTAGTCGCAGGCTGGCTGCAGGCCAAGATCCAGCACCAGGTGCCCGGCTGTTCCGCGACATGCCCGGCAGGCGTGAACGTCCATCTGACCCCTTGTCTCCTGACAGAAATGTGTCTGACGGGATTTCTGATGCTAGCCCGGTCATCTGCCAACTTGAAAGCCTGGGGGGAGTACCCGTCCATGCCCACACCTCATAAGTGCCGCCTGTGCGGCGTGCCGCTTACTCGTACCTTCGTCGATCTCGGCATGTCTCCGCTCTGCGAGAGCTATGTCCCGGCGGAGCGGCTCGACGAGCCCGAAGTCTTCTATCCGCTGAACGTACGCCTGTGCGAGGCCTGCCTGCTCGTTCAGCTTCCTGCTTACGTGCCCGGTGAGCAGATCTTCACCGATGGTTATGCCTACTTTTCTTCGTATTCCGACTCGTGGGTCGCGCATGCGAAACGCTACGCCGACGCCATGATAGAGCGGCTTAATCTCACCTCTGGCCACCTCGTCACCGAGGTGGCCAGCAACGACGGCTACTTGCTGCAGCATTTTCAGGCTGCGGGCATCCCGGTGCTCGGCGTCGAGCCTGCGGCCAACGTCGCTGAGGCAGCCCGGGCCCGCGGAATCCGGACCGAGGTTCAGTATCTCGGTGCCGCCACCGGCCAGCAGATCGCCGCCTCACACGGCCGGGCCGACCTGGTGGCTGCGAACAACGTGTTCGCTCACGTGCCCGACATCCGGGATTTCGCGGCCGGGCTGCGCGCGCTGGTCAAGGACGACGGCATGGTGACGCTGGAGTTCCCGCATCTGCTCAGGCTGATCGAGCGTCGGCAGTACGACACGATCTACCACGAGCATTTCTCCTACCTGTCGCTCTTGACTTCCTCGCGTGCGCTGGCAACGGCTGGGCTGCGGGTGACCGACGTGGAGGAACTGACCACCCACGGCGGCTCGCTTCGCGTCTACGCACGGCCCGACGAGGCGGCCGGAGAGCCAGGCGAGCGGGTGAAGGCGGTGCTCGCGGCCGAAGAAGCCGCGGGCCTGCACACGGTCGAAGGCCATGATGGATTCGCGGCCGCAGTGCTGAAGATCAAGAGCGACCTGCTCGGCTTCCTGCTCACCGCGGCCAGCGAGGGCCGGTCGGTAGCCGGGTACGGGGCTCCGGGGAAGGGCAATACACTGCTGAATCACTGCGGGATCCGGTCTGATCTGCTCGCCTACACGGTCGACCGGAGCCCGGTCAAGCAGGGCTGGTTCCTGCCCGGCACCCATATTCCGATCTATGCGCCGGAACGCCTGGCCGAGACTCGGCCCGACTACATTCTCGTCCTCCCGTGGAACTTGCGCGAGGAAATCAGCCAGCAACTGGCATACGTCCGATCATGGGGCGGAAGGCTCGTCTTCCCGATCCCGAAGCTCGAAGTAATCTAACGGGATGTGAACTATGAAGGTAGTACTTTTCTGCGGCGGCCTGGGCATGCGGATGCGGGACGGGGTCCACAGCGGCCCCAAGCCGATGGCAATGATCGGGGACCGTCCGATGCTGTGGCACGTGATGCGCTACTACGCGCATTTCGGCCATACCGATTTCGTCCTTTGCCTCGGGTACGGCGCGTCGTACGTCAAGGACTTCTTCCTGAACTACGACGAGACCCGGTCCAACGACTTCGTGCTGGAGCGCGGCGACCGGGTGGCCAAGCTGTTCCGGACCGACATCTCCGACTGGCGGATCACGTTTGTCGACACCGGCCTGAATTCGCCGATCGGCGAGCGGCTGCGGCGGGTACGGCGGTTCGTCGAGGACGAGCCGATGTTCCTGGCCAACTACGCGGACGTGCTGACCGACGCCCCGCTGCCGGAGATGATCAAGCGGTTCGAGGCCAGCCAGGCGGCGGTTAGCCTGCTCGCGGTGCCGCCGCAGTCGAGCCACCACGTGGTGGACGTCGCCGAGGACGGGCTGATCACGCAGGTCACCCCCATGCAGGACCTGCGCCAGTGGGAGAACGGCGGCTACTTCGTGTTCCGGCCGGAGATCTTCGACAATCTTCACGAGGGCGCGGACCTGGTCGAGGACGCGATCGTGCGACTGGTCCCGCAGGGCCGGGTGCTGGCCTACCCCTACAAGGGCTACTGGTCACCGGCCGACACGGTCAAGGAGCGCGCTCAGCTGGAAGAAATGTACCAGCGCGGCAACTGCCCCTGGATGATCTGGGACCCGGAGCGCTCCGGCCAGGTTGGCTGAGCGGGTCATGCTGCCACTGAGCCTGAAGCCGCCCGCGGGCCGGCCGCTGTCCGTGCTCGCCATCGGCGCGCACCCCGACGACGTGGAGATCGGCGCGGGCGGGCTGCTGCTGCAGCTGGCCACCCGCCCGCTGCAGGCCCGCTACGTCCTGCTGACCGGCACCGCCGAGCGGCAGGACGAGGCCCGCGCCGCGGCCCGGGCTTTCCTGCCGGGGGCGGACCTGACCGTGGATCTCTTTCAGCTGGCCGAGGGTCGGCTACCCGCGGCCTGGGCGCAGGTCAAGGAGGTCCTCGAGGACGTGGCGCGGTCCTGCTCGCCCGACCTCATCCTGGCGCCATCCGCCGGCGACGCGCACCAGGATCACCGTACGATCGGCGAGATCCTGCCCACCGTGTTCCGGGACCAGCTCTACCTGGCCTACGAGATCCCCAAGTGGGACGGTGACCTCGGCCGTCCGTCGCTGTACGTCCCGCTCTCCCAGCAGGACATCCGGCACAAGGTGGAGCTGCTGCACAAGTGCTATCCGTCCCAGCGCGGCCGGGACTGGTGGGACGACGAGGTATTCCTCGGCCTGGCCCGGCTGCGCGGCATGGAGTGCCGCGCCCGGTACGCCGAGGCTTTCGGCTGTGCCAAATCGCTGCTGGTGCCGACGGCTCGGCACGACGAGGAAGGGACCTGACATGACCACCGGAAGCCGCACTTCATCCAGGGCCTGACCGGCGTATCACGACGGTCAGGCCGCATGCTCATATGCGTGTCTGCGCAGGCCCTGGACTGGCCAGCCACCAGGGCTGAGAAGGATGTATCAGGGCCGGGGATTCCAGGTCATATGAACAACCGGAGGTCTGCCAGATGGCACGGCGACCTCGTAGCGCGATCCCAGGGGGTTGGGTATGCACCGAGCGAGCGACTGTCAGCCAGGCCACGGAGCTGCGAGTAGCCATCGTCAGCCTCCGCGATGCGGCGGTGACCTGGCAGCATGAAAAGCTTCGCCGCGTCCAACGCGTACGTCTCGGCGGTCCATGACCTGATTCCTGGCGGCGCACACACGTATGCCAAGGGAGATGACCAGTACCCGGCGGGCATGGCGCCGGTCATCGAGCGCGGAGCTGGATGTCGCGTCTGGGACATTGACGGCAATGAGTACGTCGAGTTCGGCAGCGGGGTGCGCTCGAACATACTCGGCCACGGGTTCGAACCGGTCGTGCGGGCCGTACGCAGATGGCTGGACGATGGCGTGAATTTCGTCCGCCCGCACCGCATTGAGCTCGAGGCGGCCGAGCGCCTGACAGACCTCATTCCCAGCGCGGAGATGGTCAAGTTCGGCCTCAACGGTTCGGATGCCACCACGGCCGCGGTGCGCTTGGCCCGCGCCTACACCGGGCGTGACATGATCGCCGCGTGCCAGGACCACCCTTTTTTTTCCACCGACGACTGGTTCATTGGCACCACGCCCATGTCCGCTGGCATCCCGGAGGCAGCCAGGTCCCTCACCGTCAAGTTCGCCTATAACGACCTGACAGACCTAGGCCGCCTGTTCGACACCTACCCGGGCCAGATCGCCGCAGTGGTCATGGAAGCCGAGACCGTCCAGCCGCCGGCCCCAGGCTACTTCGACGGCCTGCGTCGCCTCTGCGACCGCAACGGGGCGCTTCTCATCCTGGACGAGATAATCACCGGCTTCCGGTGGCACGAGCGCGGAGCCCAGTTCGTTTACGGAATCGAGCCGGACCTATGCACCTTCGCCAAGGGCCTGGCGAATGGATTCCCGGTTTCGGCGTTGGCCGGCCGCCGGGACGTGATGCGCCTCGGCGGCTTTGCCGACGATGCTGACCGTGTCTTTCTCCTGTCGCAGACCTCCGGCGCGCAACCATGGGCTCTAGCCGCCATGCTGGCCGTGGTCGATACCTGCCAGCAGGAGCAGATCTCCCTAAGGCTCGACCAGATCGGCCGTGAGTTGCGCCGCGGCATCGAACAAGTCGTGGCCGACGCCGGGCTGAGCTCGTACTTCCAGCTGCGCGGCCGGGACTGCAACCTGGTCTACGTGGCCAAGGACAGCGCGGGACAGCCCAGCCAGGCCTTCCGCACCCTGGTGCTTCAGGAACTTATCGACAGGGGAATCCTCGCGCCGTCCTTCGTGGTGTGTGCCGCCCACGACCCGGTGGCGATCGGGCAGGCGGTGGATGCGGTGGCGGAGTTGATGCCGGTATACCAGCGTGCGCTCGAGGGCGGCATAGATCAAGTGCTCCGCGGCAGGCCAGTCAGGCCCACCATCAGGACGCGCGGATAACGGCGTCTCGCGGCTACTGCAACTGAGGCCAGCTTCGTGGCCCGGCCACCCTACAGCCCCGGATTAGTGTGCAATCCGGCCAACCGGCCGCGAGATCTCGCAGGTCGGCGGGCCGCTCGAATTCCAGGGCGCCGATCATGTCACAAGTCGGGACGATCGCAGCGGCCCGGTGACCCGATGCAGTAGGTTCCGTTCCTCATTTCAGGCGGGCTAGCCGACGGGCGTCCTCTGCTTGGCCAGGGTCGGAGCTGGAGCAGGTGCCGGGAAGAGCACCGCGGATAGTTCCGCGAGCTGACGCTCGACGAGCGGCGCCTTCGTCCTGTTGCCCTCGGCGATCCTCTGCCGTAGCTGCGCCGCATGGCTTTCCAGGTCCGTGAGTTGCTCGATGAGCCGATCTACGTCCAGGGAGCTGATCGACTGGCAGTAGTCGGCCAGTCCCGTGCCGGCCATCAGCACCGCGTTCTTCTCCCCGTAGCCTATGGAGATCGTGGGTCTAGCCAGCATGAGCGCGCATATCACGTTGTGGTAACGAGAGGCGACAACAGTGCTGACCGGCTCCATGGCCTGCATCAGGTCCGCGAAGGTCGTTACGGGTTCCGCGACGACCCAATCCGGATCGAGATCGGGCCGGTGCGCCCGGATGTCGGCCAGGATCTCCTCCACCACGGTCTCGTCGGCGTTGTTCGTGTCCCCGATGAACAGCCGCACCCGTCGGCCGTTATCGACCAGCCACCGAGTGAAGGACTTCATCTTCTCGACGTAGGAGGCACGGATCTCGTCGGCCCGGCCGGGATCGTCGCCGTCGGTGCCGTGGTAGTCCATCAAGCCGATGCCCACGATCCGCTCGTCACCTGGGCCGGCCGACGGCGCGGTAAGGCCGAACGCGATGTCGGGATACACATTGTCCGAGCTGGTGTTGACACCCTGTCGCCTCATGGCGTCTCGTGACAGTGTGTCGCGGTAAGACCGGTAGAACGCGAGCCGCCCAGCCGCGCCGAACAGCCAGCGTGTCAGCCGCTCACGGGCGACGTTTGCGCCCACGCTGACCAGCGCTACCTTGGTCCCGAATATCCGCCCGGCCGCGCACAGCACGAGCATGTTGTAAGGGCCCTGCCATGGACGCTGCGGGAGGGTCGTCTCGAGCACCCCCATTCCGGGGATGATCACCACGTCGTGACGGCGGACCCAGGACGCAATTCGGACCGTGTCGACCACCTTCACCAGGGACTTCCGCGCCACCGCCCGGCCCGGGCCCTGGCCCTCGTCAGGCGGCAGCCAGCGCAGCGGGATGGCCCGGACGCCGTAGCGGGCCTTTACCACCTCGGGGGCCAGGGTCATGGCATCCAGGATGGCGCCGGGCTGATCGGTGCTGAGGTACTTGAGCATCGCCTCCAGCGAGGCGTCGTTACCGATATTGCCCGAGCCCAGGTGGCCGAACAGTCCCACGCGGGGACGAGCGCCAACCTCCCGCGTGCGCACGCCCGGCAGTCCGAAGCGGCTCATGGCACCATCTTCTTTCGTCCAGGTACGTTTGCGCTGATCGCGGGAATTGACACGTCATCGGCGGACGGTTGCTCGGGCACGTACCGGCCGCGTTTGATGTTGGCCCGGCTGGCCAGCCAGCCCGCCAGGTGCCGGTAGCATGCGCGCTTCTCGGCTGGTGTCAGCGGAGCTTCTTGGATCGCGTTGACGTAGCCCCAGATGTATTCGGCGTACAGGCGGATCGCCGGATTCCGGAGCGCATCGGACCGGCGCGGGTCCAGGTTGGCACACCAGTTCCGAACGGACTTGAACGCCCGCTCGGCTCGTTCGGCATGATCCCGGCGGAAATATAGCCAATCCGGCACCTGGTAGAAGGGGCCGAACAGGGCAATTCCGGCTGTGAGCGTCCGGTCCGAGTGGTGGTAGCTGCCAAGAAGCGTCGCCCGGCGGAGCACCTCCATCCGGATCACGCCTCCGTCATCGTCCCCCCCGACCTCGTACAGAAGGCTGCGAAACCGCTCCGGCGCGCTCGGGGAGGCGGTGTCCAGCCCGTACCGGACAGCCTGGGTGACCGTGTCCGAGGCGTCGATCACCGCGGTCCACGAATGGGCCAGGACGACGTCAGGGAACTCATCCAATGCCTCTACGCAGAGCTTCAGAAGATCACGAGCGTACAGGTCATCGTCGGACGCCCACTTGAACAATTCCCCGCGCGCCTGCTCGACCAGGAAGTTATGATTCGGCGCGCCGCCTATGTTGCGCTCCTGCCGGAAATAGCGGATCCGGGAATCTTGCTTCTCGTAGCGACGGCAGATATCGGCGGTATCGTCGGTCGAGGCATTATCGGAGATGATCAGCTCGAAATCCTCGTAGCTCTGGCCGAGCAGCGACTCAATTGAGTCAGCAAGGTAGTTGTGGCCATTGTAAACGGGAATACCGACGCTCAGCCTCGGTGTCCTGCTCATCTTCCGCCAATCCTCAGGTCCGGTCGGGCGCAGGCCGGAACGATTCCAAGATGGCCGCACTGGCGCCGACAGGGATCTCCATCTTCAGTTCCTCCTGCCGCCCAGGACGGCGGGCCGGGGGTCAAAGCCATCCGCGCTCATCCAATGGATCCACGGTGCCATCGTGGTGATACGCCGCGACGGGCTGTTTCCCGACGAAATCTCGCCGTAGACGACCTGTGACTTTCCGTATGCCTACATGTCACGCGGTGACATGTAGGCGTAGCATCTCATCGATGAGACCTTCCGCCAGCAGCTCACGGATCCGGCCCAGCCGGACGAAGCGCGCCGATGTGAAGTCGTCGTACGTCAGGCCGTGCTTCGCGTAGGCTTCGGCGAGCTCGTCCACTCCATCTCCTACCCTCCAGCGAAGGTTCAGATCCGGGAAGGTCGCGGCCAGCTTGGAGAAGTCGACGCGGTAGTTGCGCAGATCGGGTCCGGCGTCTTCGGCGAGCGACACCGTCGAACCCGGTACCGCGTCGCGCACCAGGTCAGCAATGTCCTTGACCTGAACGTTGTCTTCCGCGCGACCGACGTTGAAGGCCTCATCGTGGACGAGTTCGCGCGGGGCCTCGAGTGCGGCGAGGAAGGCCCGGCTGATGTCTTCGATATGAACGAGCGGTCGCCATGGCGTCCCGTCGCTCTGAAGGCGTACCTGGCCGGTGGTCATCGCGACGGCGGTGAGGTTGTTCACGACGATATCGAGGCGCAGCCGCGGCGATGCGCCATACGCGGTGGCGTTGCGGAGGTAGGTCGGGCTGAACGCGTCGTCGGCCAGCAGCGACAGGTCGCGCTCAGCTAGGACTTTGGTCTCGCCGTAGGGCGTGACGGGGAACAGTTCTGCGTCCTCGGCCACCGCCATCGAGCCAGCCGCGCCGTACAGGCTGCACGAGGACGCGAAAAGGAAGCGCTCGACCCCGGCCTTCTTGGCGGCCCGCGCCAGGCTTAGCGTTCCCTCGTGATTGATCGAGAACGTCGCCGCCGGGTTGAGGTGACCCACCGGGTCATTGGACAGCGCTGCCAGGCAGATCACCGCGTCGTAGCCAGCCAGCTGGCTCGCGTCGGCGTCCCTGATGTCACGTGCTGGCCGCGCGCCGATACCCTCTGGCCCGGCACCGAAGTCACATCCCTCGTACAGGCCCACGTCGAGCCCGTCGACCTGGTGCCCGGCTGCCTGCAGGAACGGGACAAGGACGGCTCCGATGTAGCCGCGATCACCCGCGACGAGGACCCTCATGTCAGCTCCCTAGGTTGTTCGGAGAGAGTTTGCACGTTGGTGGCGGCACTCCCCAGATCCCGCTAGACACACGAGCTACGACCGAACGAGCCTGATACATTCCAGGGCCGCCTGATCCTCGTAGGCCGTGGAGAGTGATGAATTCGTCACTGAGGGCTCACCTTGGAAGCTGTACAGGCCGGAGGTCTGCACCGGGACCGCGTTGGACCCGCCGAAAGACCGGGTAGCCGCGAAGGGGCAGGGGCTGTTGATGGCAGCGCTCGTGAGCGGTGTGAGGCCACGCCGTATCACCACTGCCCGTTCGGTGCTCTCATATGCGGGCTCTCCCTGCAGAGGCAATTGAGCAGCGATGCGAGGTGGCGCGGTGAAGATGGCATGACTGATAGTGACCACGAGGCAGGGAACTCGCGTCTGCGGGCCGGGATCCTTCTCGACCGTGACGGCACGATCATCGTTGACCATGGCTACGTGGGCTCCGTTGACCGGGTTGAGTTCATCGACGGGGCGGCGGAAGCGGTCGCCGGATTCAACCGCGCGGGCATTCCCGTCGCGGTGGTCACGAACCAGGCGGGTATCGCACGCGGCCTGTACGGTTTCGACGACGTCGCCCTGGTGCACAAGTACATCGCGGAGTACCTGGCCGAGCGCGACGCCCATATCGACCTGTTCCTGTTTTCCCCCTACCATCCCGACGGCGTTGTCGAGCCCTATGCCCGCGCGAGCGACGACCGCAAGCCCGGCCCGGGCATGGCGAAGGCGGCAGCGAAGGCACTCGGCCTCGACCTCGCCGCCTCGTGGGTGGTCGGCGACCGGCCCGAGGACGTCGGTCTCGCGGAGGCGATCGGCGCCTCCGCGGTCTACCTGGGTACTGGCATTTGCGAGCGCGCCGGGGTTTACCCGTTCCCCAGCCTGGCGGCCGCGGCCCCCTTCATCCTGGAGCGCATCACGACATGAGCACCGTTCACGACCTCGCGGACCTGGCGCCGTTGGCCGGAGATACCCCGCTCAAGTTCCCGGCCGCGCCCTACGACAGCGCGGCGAAGTACTTCGGCGCCTACGCAGACGAGCTCACCCGCTCGGCGGCGTCGGTCGAGACCGATGCCGTCACCCGGGCGGCCGAGATCCTCCTGGACGCCTATACGCGCGAGGCCACGGTGTTCTCCTGCGGCAATGGCGGTTCGGCGTCGATCGCCAACCACCTGCAGTGCGATCACACCAAGAACATCGGCAAGTCCACCGACCTGCTGCCGCGCGTGCTGAGCCTGAGCGTGAACGTCGAGGTGCTCACCGCGATCGCCAACGACCACGCCTATGAGGACGTGTTCACGCACCAGCTGCGATCGCAGTCGCGTCCTGGGGACGTGCTGGTGGCCGTGTCCTCGTCGGGGCGTTCGGCCAATATCGTGACCGCCCTGCGCTGGGCGCGCGACCACGGCCTCGGCACGGTCGCGCTGACCGGATTTGACGGCGGCGAGGCCAGGACCATCGCCGACGTGTGCGTGCACGTCGACGGCACGAACTACGGCGTGATCGAGGACCTGCATCAGACGATCATGCACGCCCTGGCCCAGTACATCCGGCAGTCCCGGATGACGCCGGCCGCGATCTCCTCGAGTGTGTTCTGAGCCATGGCGGCCAGCACCGATGTGACACGAAAGCAGGACCGAGCGATGCCTCCAGGCCGACCGTCACGGATGCGCGTGGCGATTAACCTCCTGCCCGAGAATCCCGACAGCCCTTCCGGTGCCCACTGGTTCTGGACCCGGGTGATCCCGGAGATGGCCCGGCGGCTGGATCCCGGCGAAGAGCTCCACCTGCTGGTTAGCCCGAAGTCGCGGCACCTGTACCAGGGCTACGGGCCTGATGTTCACTACATCACCTACCCCTGGTCGAACGAACGGCGCAGCGCGCGCACGCTGAGCGAGCACTTCTACTCGCCCGTGCGCCTGCCGCTTAGCCGCATCAACGTCTTCAACACCCTGATGGCGCCGCTCGTCAACGTCCCGTGGTCGCTGGTCATCCACATGAAGACGATGCACGCGTTCACGGCGCCCGAAGCGATCAGCCCGATGGCGCGCGTCTACCGGCAGATGCAATACCCGCGTTCGGCGCGGGTCGCGGACGCGATCATCATCAACTCCGAGAGCCTGCGTTCCGAGATCCAGCGGTACCTGAAGGTGGACGACCGCAAGCTGAGGCTGATCTACGAAGCTGTCGACCACGACCTGTTTAAACCGGGTGATGCCGCTGCTGCGCGGGCGCAGGTCGCCTCGTACGGTGTCACCAAGCCCTTCGTGCTCTTCGTATCGTCGCTGTGGCAGTACAAGAACTGCGACGGGCTCCTGCGGGCCTGGGCGCTGGCGCGCGGTGAGCTGGGGGATCGCCAGCTCGCGGTCGTCGGTGCCGGGCGGGACGAGAAGTACCTGGCCTCACTGCGCTCGCTTGCGGCTGAGCTCGGCATCTCCGGGGATGTGGTTTTCGTGGGCGGGATCCCGCTCGAGCAGACCGTGAACTTCTACCGGGCCGCGGATCTCTTCGTCTATCCGTCGCTCAACGAGACCTTCGGACTGCCCATCCTGGAGGCCATGGCGTGCGGCTGTCCGGTCGTGACCTCGGATACGAGCGCCATGCCGGAGACCGCTGGGAAGGCGGCGGTGCTGGCCGACCCGAAGGATCCGGCCTCTATCGCCCGGGCCATCGTGGAGGCGGCGGGCCCGGACCGGGACCGGCTGCGTGACCTCGGCCTGGCCCGGGCGGCCCAGTTCACCTGGGGCGCGACGGCAGCGGGCACGCTGGACGTGTACCGCGAGGCCGCCGAACGGCGGCGCGCATGAAGATCCTCGTTACCGGCGGGGCGGGGTTCATCGGGTCCCACACCTGCGACCGGCTGCTCGCCCTCGGACACGAGGTGCTGATCCTCGACGCGATCACGGCGCCCGTGCACCGCGAGGGGAAACCCATGTACCTGAGTCCGGGAGCGGAGTTCTATCAGGGCGATGTCCGTAACCGGGATCTGCTGGTGAACCTGCTCCGGCGCGCCGATGCGGTCTACCACTTCGCCGCCTACCAGGACTACCTGCCGGACTTCTCCCGGTTCTCGGACGTGAACGTGGTCTCGACCGCGCTGATCTACGAGATCATCGTGGCCGAGCGCCTGGATATGGCCCGGGTCGTGGTGGCGTCGTCGCAGTCGGCGATGGGTGAAGGGCTCTACCGGTGCCCGGCCGACGGAGAACAGCTGCCCGGAATGCGGCCGGAGAGCGCGCTCGCCGCAGGCCAATGGGATATTCCGTGCCCGGTGTGTGGCGGCACGCTGGAGATGCAAGCCACACCTGAACGGATCTCGAACCCCCAGAACGCGTACGGCATGTCGAAGCTCGGCGAGGAAATGGTGGCTATCAACCTCGGCCGCCGCTACGGCATCCCTACCGTGGCTCTCCGCTACAGCATTGTGCAGGGACCGCGGCAGTCCGTCTACAACGCCTACTCCGGCGCGTGCCGCATCTTCTGCCTGTCCTACCTGCAGGGTCTCGCGCCGACCCTGTACGAGGACGGCGGGGCCATCCGCGACTACGTCAACATCGACGACGTAGTGGACGCCAACGTCCTCGTGCTCACCGACGAACGTGCCGCCGGGCGGGTCTTCAACGTCGGCGGTGGTCGGGCCGTCACGACCAGGGAATTTTCAGACATCGTGATGCGCCAGTACGGGTCGGCCGAGCCAGGAGAGGTGACCGGCGAGTACCGCTTCGGCGACACGCGCCACATCCTCTCGGACATCAGCGCCCTCCAGGGGCTCGGCTGGCAGCCCCAGCGCACGCCGGCCGACTCGGTTGCGGCGTACGCCGCCTGGCTCAAGGGCATGGACGGCCTCGATGGCGTGCTGGCCGAGGCGAACGCGCGGATGCGCGCCCTGGGCGTGGTCCGGAAGGCCGGACGGTGAAAGCCTTCCTGCTCGCCGCGGGACTGGGCACCCGGCTGAGGCCGATCACCGACACCATCCCGAAATGCATGGCGGCCATCGACGGTCAGCCGCTGCTCGATATCTGGCTTGACGCGTTCGACCGGGCGGGCGTCGACGAGGTCACGGTCAACCTGCATCACCTGCCGGACGTGGTACGCCGTCATATCGCCGCCCGGACCGGCCCGCCTGCCGTCCGCATGGTCTTCGAGCCGCAGCTTCTGGGCAGCGCCGGAACGCTCATCGCCAACCGGGAGTGGGTCGACGAGGACGAGCCGTTTCTGGCGTGCAACGCCGACAACCTCACGGATTTCGACCTGCGGTCGCTGATCGAGGCCCACCGGGAGCACGACGCGATCGCGACGCTGACGGTATTCCGTTCCGAACGGCCGTGGGCGGGGGGTGTCGTGGAGCTAGACGCCGACGGCCTGGTCACCGGGTTCGCGGAGAAACCCGCCCACCCGGTCTCGGACCTGACGAACGCCGGCATGTACGCCTTCCACCCGAAGGTGCTGGATGAGATCGATGGCGGGCCGCCGAAAGACATCGGCTTCGACCTGCTGCCCCGCCTAATCGGCCGGGCACGGGCGGTGCCGGTGGAAGGGTACTTCCGCGACATCGGCACGGCCGACGCATACCGACTGGCCAGGGAGGAGTGGCCCGCACGGGCTAACAGATGATCATCAGCCAGACGCCACTGCGCATCGGACTGCTCGGCGGAGGGACCGACCTGCCTGGTTACTACCGCGAGCACGGCGGCCGCGTCCTCAACTGCGCCATTGACAAGTACGTCTACGTGATCGTCAAGCAGCGGTTCGACGACGCCATCTACGTCAACTACTCCAAGAAGGAGATCGTCTCGCGGGTCGACGACCTCGAGCACGAACTGGTCCGGGAAGCCATGCACATGGCCGGCGTGGTGAACGGAGTCGAGATCACCACCTTGGCCGACATCCCGTCCGGAGGCGGCTCTGGCCTCGGGTCCTCATCCGCCGTCACCGTCGGCTTGCTGCAGGCATTGTTCGCGTACCAGGGACGGCAGGTCTCCGGGGAAGAGCTGGCCGAGCGGGCATGCACGATCGAGATCGAACGCTGTCAGAAGCCCATCGGCAAGCAGGACCAGTACATTGCCGCGCTCGGCGGGATCCGCGACATCCGGTTCGGCCCGGGAGACAAGGTCGTGGCCCAGGAACTGGGGCTACCCGTGGCTGACCGCCGGGCGCTCCAGCAGCAGATCATGCTGTTTTACACCGGCATAACCCGGAGCGCGGACTCGATACTGGTCAAGCAGCGCGCGAACATCTCCTCGACCCGGCCGCAACTTGACCTCCTGCGCGACCTCGCGGGCCTGGCCGCTGACCGGTTGCGCCACGGCGACGTGGACGCGATCGGCCCGGCGATGCGCGAGAGCTGGGAGGCCAAGCGGAAGCTCGCGGCCGGGGTCTCCACCGATGAGGTCGACGCCGCGGTCACCCGGGCGCTCGACGCCGGCGCCGCCGGCGCCAAGCTGACCGGCGCCGGCGGCGGCGGCTTCTTGCTCGTCATCTGCCCCATAGAGCGTCAGCGTGCGGTGCGGGAGAGTTTGGCTGACATGCGGGAACTGCCGGTGAAGCTAGACCATCTCGGTTCGCGTGTGGTGCTCAACGTGCTACGAGACATCTGGGGTTGACCTGTCTTTTCGTTCCTGGACGCAGCTGATCTCGAGCGCCAGGTTCAGTCCTCCCGCGTGGCGTAAAGGTCATCCCGGCGCATGAGGGGTGCCATAAGCGACGCGGCTACTGCTAGATGCAGGAGGTACGTCGAGGCGTTGGTGAAGGCATCCTCGGTGAATGAAGCTATCAGGACATAAGTGGTCAGAAACAGTGCGAGCCCGCGTCGTATGCCACGTGGCTGGAAGAAAGCGGCCACGAACAGCCACGCCAGGATCGCGATACAGACGGCCACCCCGAAAAGCCCCTCCTGCTGATAGGACGAGAGCCAGTTGCTGTCGATCGGGAGTCCGTTGATGCTCGCGTTGGACAAGCCGAATCCGAAGATCTCCTCGAATTTGGTACGCGGCTCGGCGAGCACCTGTGCCCAGAAGTTGGTCCGGCCGGTCAGGCTGGTCAACCCCTTTACGCTCTCGCCGCGCGCCAGCCAGGTGGTCACAACGCTGGACACTGTGATGATCCCGACCGTCACGATGGCCGCGCCTGACGCGAAGGACTTCCGCACCCGGGCGCTTACGGTGAACAGGCTCAGACTGGCGACCAGGGTGCCCGCCACCAGGCCGATCAGCGCAGTCCTGGTGTGCGTAAGCAGAAGCAAACCTGCCGCGAAGATGACGCCAGCCAGGGTGGCTCGCCCGCTCAGCTTGCGGGCGAGCCAGAGCATAATCATCATCCCGGCCGCGACCCCTGCGTACTCGGCTACCTGGGTGGGCGCCATCGGCCAGATTGCCCCGGCGAGCCTGCCCCCCTGGGCGGCCGCCGAGCCGTTCAGGGCTTGGCCAGGGGAGATCAGCAGGCCGAGCAGCACAGATCCGAGCGCTACGAGGAGGCAGCGAAGCTGACACCACAGGAGCAGCATGTCATCCCGGTCCCACCACGGCGTGAGCAGCCAGAGGGTAGCCACGAACTCGGCGAGCCGGAAGGTCCGGAAGATGGTACCTAGGTGCGGTGCTGTCACGCAGGTGAGCACCGTGTCCAGGACGAGCAGGCACACGAGGCAGAGGAACACGTTCGGGCGCAGCTTGAGCCTCGGATTCACGGTGAGTGCTATCAGAAGCGCTATCGGCAGGGTGCCCTGCGTGATCGCCTTGCCGAGATGGGACGGGATGGGCAGGAGAGATCCGGAGGTGAAGGTCAGGGTGTTCCAGAACAGCAGTGCCCACGCGGCGCCGACCCGGCGCCGGACCGAGCGATCCTGTGCCTCGGCCCAGTCATGCGACGCTATGCGCCGACGGCGCCGGAGAGCGATGGCCGACATCAGCTCACGACTCCCCGCGCCGGCCCGGCCGTCACCGTGCTCGATTCGTTAGGATCGGTCACTACGACCCTTCACCTGTGTCACCTCGTATCGTCGGCCGCTTGCTGTTCCCTCGCGCCAGCTAGCCCGTCTACGGGAGCGCCGGACGTACGCCGATGATACAGTTCTCCGGATTCGGCCACGCTGGGTCAGCCGGACGACCGGCTGCTGCGTACGCCCATCCGGCCTGGCCACAACCAGCGTGGTACGGGCACAGTGTCCGACTCCTGCAGCGCATGCCGCAACTGCTGCCAGGCCACCAGCACGCCGACCCACGCCGCGGCGGCGGCAAACCACATCGTGCCGAGCGTGCCTCCGATTTTGGCTCCCACGACGGCACACGCTACAACGAGCGCCGAGGAGAGGATCGCGGCGCGCAGGCTCCGGCTCGCGGCGCCCAGGATGTTCAGGCCCACCGCCGCGCCGGTAATGGCGCAGAGACTCATGACCGAAAGTGTCGCCGGCAGGACTAGCGGATATGCTGGTCGCCATAGGCTGCCCAACATGAGCTGGCCGAGCCCCCGGGGAAGTGCTATCAGCAGCACTGCTCCCCACAGCAGCCCTAGCAGGGTAAGTCCCGTGCTGGCGGCCAGGCAGAAAACAGGCAGGTGCCGCGGCGAGCGACGGAGGACCCTGGCCGCCTCCGGCATTGTGATCAGGCCGATCCCGAAGAGAACAATCTTAAAGGGCCCCAAGAGCACGTTGGCAGCCTGCACATATCCGACAGCCTCGAGGCCCAGGATGCTAGTGACGGCATAACTTCGCAAGGTGTCACCGGCGTTGCTCGCGGTGTTCCCCGCAAGATAGCGGGGACCGAGGTCGCGATGCCGGTATAGCCATTCCGTCGCGCCCGCCAGGGTGGGTACGACATGGGCCTGCAGCGACGCGAAAGCGGCCGCGACCGCAGCGGCTGCACCCCACGCGAAGACGAACCAGAACACGTCGGCGTGGCCGCTCATCTTCAGCAACACCAGGGCGGGAAGCAGGAGCACCGCCCAGACCATGTCGTTGACGAACGCGTGCTGGCCGCGTCCGAGCGCGAAAAACGCGTACCGCCAGGCATCTTGCAGCATTAGTCCGGGCAGTGTCAGGCCGAGGGCGACGAAGGCCAGTCCGGTCGTGCCGCCGACCAATGCCCCGGCCGCGAATGCGCACGCGCCGGTGATCAGGCCCACGAGCAATGCGGTGCCGGTAGAGCGCGCGGTGGCGCGCCGCCAGGTCAGCGGGTTCGTGGCGCTGAACCTGATCAGGAGAGGCTCGATGGAAAGGCCGCGCGATGCGTTGATCGTCAACCCGTACGTCACATAGGCCAGGCTGAAGGCGCCGAATTGCGTGGCGCCCAGGTTCCGGGCCACGAAGATGCTCAGGAAGAAGTTCGTCAGGCTGGACATGGCCTGATCCCCGACCCCCCAGGTGATACGGCGGCCAGCCCGGCGCACCGTTTGCCAGGACAGCGCAGCCGGAATACGCCGAGCCGTTACGGCCACCTGTGAGTTCCTCGCGCCTTCTCGGTTTTCATCGTCCCCGCCTAGGATCCGGCGGCACGTCGCCGACTAGATCCCACGATAAACAGATCCTCGGCGGCCAGGGCTTGATACCTGTGCCCGCTCGTGTGTCAGCCCGGTCGGCGGGTAAGAGCATGCGGACGAGGATAGCCTGAAATCCGGCACACGCTGACGTCGTGCCGCCGGCATGCGCTCTCCTGGGGCATGACCCGCCGGCCGCCGGAGACGGCTGATAATTCCCCTCGGGTATCACTGCCACCCGCTGAGTGCTCATATTGGACGTGCTGTCCGATAGTAAGCGAGCCAAAGCTTCCCCTGCCAAGCGCGACGCGCCCCGGATCCTCATCATCGTCCAGAACCTCCCGGTGCCCTTCGACCGGCGGGTATGGCTTGAGTGCCAGGCGCTGGTCTCGGCCGGTTACCGCGTGGCTGTTGTCTGCCCGAAGGGCAGCGGTGATCCGGCCTACCAGGTCATCGACTCGGTGGAGTTGTACAAGTACCGGCCTTATGCCCCCGGCGGTAGCAAGATCAGCTTCATCGCCGAGTACGCGTACTCGTTTCTCGCGACGATGTGGGGAGCGCTCAAGGCCAGGCGTTCCGGACGCTTCGCCGTGATTCAGGCCTGCAACCCGCCCGACATCTTCTGGCCCCTGGCCCTGGCCTTTCGCGCACTCGAGGGAACACGTTTCGTGTTCGACCACCACGACCTCTGCCCTGAGCTCTTTCAGTCACGCTTCCCCAGCGGTCCGAAGCTGCCGTACAAGGGGCTGCTGGCCCTGGAGCGCCGCACGCACCAAGCCGCGAATCACGTCATCTCCACGAACGACTCGTACCGGGAGATCGCGGTGACGCGCGGTGGCAAGCGGGCCGATGAGGTGACGGTCGTCCGTACCGGGCCGGACCTGCGCCGCCTGCGGCCCGGTGAGCCCGACCCCGAGCTGCGCCGCGGTCACCGGTATCTCGTCGTCTACATCGGCGTCATGGGCCCGCAGGACGGCGTGGACATCGTGGTGCGGGCCGCCGACATCGTGGTCAGCAAGCTCGGCCGGGACGACATCGCCTTCACGCTGATCGGTTCCGGGGATTGCTTCGACGATCTGGTGGCGCTGCGCGATCGACTCGGCCTGGCGGGTCACGTGGAGTTCACCGGCCGGGCGCCGGATGAGCAGGTCATGCGCATCATGTCCACGGCTGACGCCGGTCTCTCCCCGGACCCCAAGAACCCGCTCAACGACGTGTCGACGATGAACAAGACGATGGAATACATGGTGTTCGGGCTGCCCGTGGTCGCCTTCGACCTCCGGGAAACGCGGGTGTCCGCGGGCGACGCCGCGGTTTACGTCCAGCCCAACGACGAACAGCAGTACGCCGAGGCCATCGTGGCCCTGCTGGACGACGAGCCGAGAGGCGAGCTCATGGGCAAATACGCCCGGCAACGGGTCGAGCACGAGCTGGCCTGGGACCACCAGGAAGTCACCTATCTCGGCGTCTATGAGCGCGTTCTCAAAGAGCGCGTGACCCGCAAGCGGGCGGGGGCCTGACATGTGCGGAATCGCGGGCTGCTACCAGCAGCCAGACGGATACAAGCTCGCCGACATCATGACCGACCGGATCGCGCACCGCGGCCCGGACGCCGGCGGCGTCTGGACCCACGAGGACGACCGGGTCAGCGTCAACCTTGGCCACCGGAGGCTGTCGATCATCGACCTGTCCGCCGCCGCCGACCAGCCGATGATCAAGGACAACCTGGTCATGGTCTACAACGGCGAGCTGTATAACTACAAGGAACTACGGCAGGAGCTGGCCGGCCGCGGCGTCCGGTTCGTCACGAACTCCGACACCGAGGTCGTGGTCGAGGCCTGGCGCTGCTGGGGCCCCGGCGCGCTGCGGAAGTTCCGCGGCATGTTCGCGTTCGCGCTGGCCGACACCCAGACCGGAGAGCTGTTCCTGGCCCGCGACCCGCTCGGCATCAAGCCCCTGTTCTACCTGCCCCGAGGCGACGGCGCGCTGTTCGCCTCCGAGCTGAAGGCGCTGACCGCCGCGGTCGGACCCGAACTGCGGGTCGAGCCGGGGGCCCTGGTCGCGTCGATGCTCTACTACTGGGTGCCCGAGCAGTTCTGCGCGATCGAGGGCGTCCGCAAGCTCCCGGCCGGCTCCTGGGCCCGGCTGCGTCCGGACGGCCACCTCCAGGTGGAGCAGTACTGGAGCGTCGCCGACGTGGCCCGCGACGCGGCCGGCGGCCCCGCGCCCGACCTTGGCCAGGTCATCGAGGAGTCGGTCGCTGCCCACCTGGTCGCCGACGTGCCGGTGTCCAGCTTCCTGTCCGGCGGCCTGGACTCGAGCATCATCACCGTGCTGGCGCACCGGTCCGCTCGGGAGATCGACGCCTACACGATCACCTTCCGGCCCGAGGACCAGAGGCTGGAGGCCATGCCCGACGACGCGGTCTACGCCCGTAAGGTCGCGGCGCAGTTCGGCGTGAAGCTGCACGAGATCGAGATCTCACCGGACATCGTCGACCTGCTGCCCCGGATGGTGGACGCGCTGGACGAGCCGATCGGCGACCCGGCCGCGATCAACACGCTGCTGATGTGCCAGGCGGCCCGCGAACGCGGGGTCAAGGTGATCTTGTCCGGTATGGGCGCCGACGAGCTGTTCGGCGGCTACCGCAAGCAGCGAGCCTGCCTGATGGCCAGCCGTTACGGCCGCCTGCCCGGCCCGGCCCGGGCGGGCGTTCGTTTCGCGGTCGACCGGATGCCGGTGAGCGTCGGCGACCGGGGGCTGCGCTACGCGCGCTGGGCCAAGCGCTTCCTGACCTTCGCCGAACTCCCCGAGGAACCCCGGTTCCGGCGCAGCTACACGCTGTACGACCCGGACGACCTGGCCGGGCTGCTGAGCCCGGACCTGCGCGGCCAGGTGGACCGCGTGGTCGACGGGCACCGCGAGATCTACACCGACAACGACCTGGACGATGAGATCAACCGGATGTGCCTGGCCGACGCGCGGCTGTTCCTGCCCGGGCTCAACCTGTCCTATTCCGACCGGGCCAGCATGGCGGCCTCGGTCGAAGTGCGCGTGCCGTTCGTGGACCCGGTGGTGGCCCAGGCGGCGTTCGCCATCCCGGGCCGGGACAAGATCCGCAACCGGCAGGGCAAGCTGGCCCTCAAGAAGGCCGCGGAGGCCTGGCTCCCGCACGAGATCGTCTACCGTCCCAAGGCCTCGTTCAGCGCCCCGCTGAGGGCCTGGGTCCGCAACGACCTGCGGGACGTCATCAACGACATGCTCGTCCACGGCGAGCTCATCGGGTCCGGGATGATCCGGCCGGCCGCGCTTGACCGCCTGATCGAAGCCGAACGGGCGGGCCGCGAGGACAACGCCAAGCAGATCTGGCAGCTGCTGTCCATGGAGCTGTGGTACCGCAATGCGCGGTCCATGGGCGTGGCGGCCTGAGGGACAAGGACACCATGAAGCAGATCGCGCAGAACTATAAATCCGGGGAGCTCACCGTCCTCGACGCGCCAGTCCCGGCGTGCCGCCCGGGCGGCGTCCTGGTCCAGTCGCTGTTCTCGCTCATCTCCACCGGCACCGAGATGATGAAGGTCCACGAGGCCGGCCTGTCCATGGTGGGCAAGGCGCGGGCCCGGCCCGACCAGGTGCGCAAGGTACTGGACACGGTGGCGCAGCAGGGCGCGATGGCCACCTACAAGAAGGTGATGAACAAGCTCGACTCCTACACGCCGCTGGGTTACTCGCTGTGCGGCGTGGTCGTGGAGGTCGGGGCCGGGGCCGAGGAGTTCAAGCTCGGCCAGCTGGTCGCGGCGGCGGGAAACGAGTTCGCCCTGCACGCGGAGTACAACTGGGTCCCGGTCAACCTGTGCGCCGCGGTGCCGCGGGGCGTGGCCCCCGAGCACGCCGCGTTCTCCACGGTGGGCGCCATCGCCATGCAGGGGGTGCGCCGCGCCGAGCCGCAGCTCGGCGAGACCTCCCTGGTCATCGGCCTCGGCCTGGTCGGCCAGCTCGTGGTCCGGCTGCTCGTCGCGGCCGGCGTCCGGGTGGTCGGCCTGGACATGATCGAGGCCCGCTGCCGGCTGGCCGAACAGGCCGGCGCGGTGCTCTGCGCCGCCCCGGACGACGAGGGCCTGGCCGCCGTGGCGGCCTCGCTGGACGAGCTCACCAGCGGCCGCGGTGCCGACCACGTGTTCCTGGCCGCGGGCGGCTCCTCCAACGCGCCGGTCGAGACCGCGGCCAAGCTGGCCCGGGACCGGGCCCGGGTGGTCGACATCGGCAAGACCCGGCTCGACCTGCCCTGGAACGCCTACTACGAGAAGGAACTCGACGTCCGGTTCTCCCGGTCCTACGGCCCGGGCCGCTACGACGAGCGGTACGAGCTGGATGGCGTCGACTACCCGGCGGGATACGTCCGGTGGACCGAGCGCCGCAACCTGGAGTGCTTCCTGGACCTGCTGGCCCGCAAGGACCTCGAGGTTGAGACGCTCATCTCCGGCACGTTCCCGCTGGACGACGCGGTCTCGGTCTACGCCGACCTGTCTTCCGGCACGCTGAAGGCGGTCGGGGTCCTGCTCGCCTACCCGGCCCCGGCCCCGGACACCCAGCCGCGGCCTGCGGCCAGCCTGGTCCGCCCCGCGTCGGCCGGGGTCGCCAGGGTACCGAACGGGCCGGGTTCTAAGCGGCTGGCTATCGGCTTCATCGGCGCGGGCAACTACGCCTCCTCGATGCTGCTTCCGCACCTGGTCCAGCTGCCGAACGCCGAGCTCGTCCACGTCACGACGACCAGGTCCCTGTCGGCGGTGAACGCCCAGCGGCGGTTCGGCTTCGCCACCGCGTCGACCAGCGCGTCGGCCGTGCTCGAGGATGACTCGCTGGACGCGATCTTCGTGGTGACCCGCCACGCGACCCACGCGGATCTTGTCTGCCGGGCCCTGGAGACCGGCAAGGCGGTGTTCGTGGAGAAGCCGCTCGCGCTGACCGCCGATGAGCTGGACCGGATCACCGAGGTGATCACCAAGACCGGCAACGACCGGCTGATGGTCGGCTTCAACCGGCGCTTCGCCCCGATGCTGGCCAAGATGAAGGCCGAGTTCGGCCCGGCCAGTTCCGGCTCGGTCACCCGCTACCTGGTCAACGCGGGTCCGCTCGGCGCGGACAGCTGGTACCGCAACGAGGGCGAGGGGTCACGCTTCGCGGGCGAGGGTGGTCACTTCCTGGATACGCTCGGCTGGTGGACGGATAGCCTGCCCGAGGAGGTCTACGCGGTCGGCGGCGGTCCGGATTCCGACGACGTGCAGGTCACGGTGCGGTTCGCCAACGGAGCCAGCGGTGTGATCAGCTACCTCACCGGCGGCAACGTACGCTTCCCCAAGGAGACGCTGGACGCCACCGGCGGCGGCCGCAGCGCCCGGCTGGATAACTTCCGCAAGGCCACGGTCTGGTCCGGGCGCGGGCACGAGACGATCCGGGCCCGGGGCGGCCAGGACAAGGGGCAGCGGGCCGAGCTGGCCCGTTTCGTTGACGCCTGCCTGGCCGGCGCGGCCATGCCGATCCCGCTCGAGTCGCTGGCCGCCACGACCAGAGCGACGATCGCCGTGCGGGACAGTCTGCTGAGCGGCAAGCCGGAGCAGGTGTGAGCACGAGCGCCACCTCACGGCTCGGCTGGTACGCCCGCCGGGCGGCCCAGATGTCCCCGGCCGAGGTGACCTGGCGAGTTCGGGACCAGGTGGTCCGCACGGCCTGGTCGCCACGGCAGGTGACCCGCCAGCAGCTAGCCCGGACCGCGGACGTGGTCCCTGGCCGCGAGCTGACGTTCACCGCGGTCCTGCCGCCGGGCACCGCCGCACAGGTGCCGGCGGAAGCCAGGCGGCAGGTGCTCGAGGCGGCGGACCGGCTGCTGCGGGGGGAGTGGGAGACCCTGGGGGTGCTCCGCACCGACCTGGTGCGGCCCGACTGGTTCCGCGACCCGGTGACCGGCCTGCGGTCCGACCCGGATACGTACGCGTTCCGCGTGGACCACCGGTCGCAGGAGAAGGTCGGCAACGTCAAGCAGGTCTGGGAACTCTCCCGGCTGCATCATCTGACGCTGCTGGCCACCGCCTGGTTCCTGAGCCAGGACGAGCGGTACGCACGCCGGGTCGCCGATCATCTGCGCTCCTGGTGGCGGGAGAACCCGTTCCTGTCCGGCGTGCACTGGACCAGCGGCATCGAGCTCGGGATCCGCCTGATAAGCCTGGCCTGGATCCGGCGCCTGCTGGCTGACTGGCCGGGCGTAGCCGACCTGTTCGAGCACGACGCGCTCGCCGTCCGGCAGATCCGCTGGCATCAGCGATACCTCGCTGCGTTCCCCAGCCGGGGCTCCTCAGCCAACAACCACGTGATCGCCGAGGCCGCCGGGCAACTGGTCGCGAGCTGCGCATTCCCGTGGTTCCGTGAGAGCGAGCAATGGCGACGCGATTCTGCGCTGCTCTTGGAGCAAGAGCTGATCCGTAACACGTTCCCGTCGGGTATCGGCCGGGAGCTTGCCTCGGACTACCAGTGTTTCGTCGCCGAACTCGGGTTCGCCGCCGCCGTCGAAGCCGAGGTGAGCGGTCATCCGCTGAGCCAGGTCACCTGGGACCGGCTGGGCGCGATGGCGGACAGCGCGGCGGCCGTGCTGGATGAGCGGCTGCGTCCGCCTCGCCAGGGTGATTCCGACGAGGGCTGCGGGCTGCTGCTCGACGCGCCGGCCGCCAACCGCTGGCCATCCTTGCTGGCCCTGGCCGACGCGCTGGTAGGACGTCTGGACTGGTGGCCGCGGCCAGCGGCCGACGCGGGCAGTGTCATCGCGGGCGCCTTCGCCGGCCGTAGGCATCAGGCAGCAGGCAGACCTGGCCAGCGGCCTTCACGGTTCGCCGACGCGGGAGTGACGCTGCTGCGTACCAGCGGCGAGAACGAGATCTGGTGCCGGTGCGACGGCGGTCCTCATGGGTACCTCAGCATTGCCGCGCATGCCCACGCGGACGCGCTGTCCGTCGAGGTGCGTTACGCGGGCATTGACATCCTGGCCGATCCAGGCACCTACTGCTACCACGGCGAGCGCGAGTGGCGGTCATATTTCCGGTCGACGATCGCACACAACACCGCCGAGCTCGGTGGCCGGAGCCAGTCCAGCGAACGCGGTCCGTTTATGTGGGCGCGTCACGCGCAAGCCCGCGAGATCGAGGTCATCGATGACGGCGACATCGCCAGGTGGACCGCGGAACATTCTGGCTATGCCTCGCTTGACCCGCCGGCCTTGCATCGGCGCTCGGTCCTGCTAGACCGGGCCTCGCGCAGCATCGACATTATCGATGAGATCGACGGCGGTGGCCAGGACGTCCGTCTTGCCTTCCACTTCGGTCCCGATGTCCAGGTGCAACTCGATGGGTCATGTGCGGCCCTAAGCTGGCCACAGGCAGGTACGCCCGGAGCGGCGCGGCTGGAACTGCCGGGCGTGCTCCGGTGGACCCTCCACCGGGGCGAGACCGATCCCATTCTCGGCTGGTATTCTCCCGGTCTGGGACGTCGCGTTCCTGCCTTCACCCTCGTCGGCTGCGGAGGCTGCGCCTCAGATGCACCGCTAGCCACACGGCTGGAGTTCCTCGAGATCGGTACCCCGCCGAAACCTGCCCTATCATGGGGCGTATCCGGCGCGCGGATAAGCAATATGCCTGAGATCCGAGCGGAGGCCACATGAGTCAGGAGACCCTGGATCTGCGCCGGTCCATCCGGATCGTGCGGCGGCACAAGCTCCTCATGGGAGTCGCGGTGGCCGTAGGCTGCCTCGCGTTCGGTGCATATGGCGTGCTCAAACCGTCTACGGTCACGAGTACAGCGCTGGTCCTGCTATCCCCGACCGGGCAAGCTGCCCAGAGCGCAATCGCGGTAGCCGGCACCGGTGGTCCCGATCCCTATACGCAAACCCAAGAGGTGATTGCGAAGAGCACCCCGGTGCTCGAGGGAGCACTGCCTGATGTCCGCCCCCACATGTCGATCGATGAGCTTCGCGATGACGTTACGACCGGCAGCCAGACTGCGTTCATCATTTCGATAAGCGTGCAAGCACGGGATGCGGCCGACGCAGTGGCAAATGCCAACGCTGTCGCCAGGAGTTATATCGCCCATATCGGCTCCCGCGCCACCGCGGGCGGCGCGGTTCAGTCCCAGTTGATCGAGCCAGCGTCACGTGGTTCCGAGTCGGGCCTGATCAAGCGGGCCATCACTTATACTATTTTTGCTCTGCTGGGCGCACTATTCGGCGCGATAGTAGGGATCATCATCGCTCTTGCCGTCGACCGCAGCGACCGGCGACTCAGGTCACGCGACGAGATAGCAAACTCTATCGGGGTTTCCGTCCTCGCGTCGTTCCCCGTCGGACACCCATCCGATCCGGGCGGGTGGACCAGGCTCTTGGAGGACTACAAGCCGGGAGCCATGCATGCCCTGCAGCTACGGAAGACCCTTCAGCAACTGGAAATGGCGGCCGAGGTAAACTTCGGCAGGTCTAATGGCAGGCGGTCATTCGCTGTTCTGTCTCTTTCCACCGATCCCGGAGCCCTCGCCCTCGGTCCTCAGCTAGCGACCTTCGCCGCCGCACAGGGAATCCACACTACGCTGATTGTCGCTCAGCAGGATACGGCGGTCACGGCGTCGCTGCGAACGGCTTGCGCCAGCCCGCCATCATCGCCGAAATGGCCGGGAAACCTGCGGGTACTCGTTTCCGATGGAGACGTGGAGAGGGTCGTGAATGCAGACCCAGAAGGGGATGTCGGTGTTCAGTGGGACGCCACCCTGGCTGTCATCGTCGGGGTCGTCGACGGCCGGAACCCGCAAATACCCGATACGATGCGCACGACCACGACGCTGCTCGGTGTCTCGGCCGGTGCGGCGACCGCCGACCAGCTGGCCCGGGTCGCCGTGAGTGCCGATTCCGGCGGCCGCGAAATCACCGGAATACTGGTCGCGGATCCAGACTCGGCTGACGCGACGACGGGCCTCCTGCCGCAACTGGGACGACGGGCGGGGCGCAGGCCGCCGACACGCATGACTGGCATAGCGACGGAGATCAGAAGGTGACAAACCCGGTTTTCTCCCTAAACGAGGGTAATGGCGAGCGGGAACAGCTCGGGGTTTACGATGATTTCGCAGCCACCGGGAACCCGTCGGCCGATTTCGTACCTGGCCTGGTGAACCTGGGATTCATCAAAGCGGCCATATGGCGCAGTGTGTGGTTTGTGACTTTCCTGACCGCGGTAGGGTTGATTGGCGGCCTCGCGTATTACGTGAAGTATCCCAAGGCATACCAAGCCTCGGCGTCGCTGTTGATTACGCTCAGTCCCTACGAGGACAGTCAGACTGCGACCCTTAACAACCAGGCCATGGCGGAGACCTCGTCGGTGGCTACGCTCGCCATGCGTAAGCTGGGGCTCCAGCAGAGCACCAGCACCTTCCTGAAAACCTACAGTATCTCGGGCGTAACGACCCGGGTGCTGACGATTACCGCCAGCGGGCCGTCGCCTAACCAGGCTCAGTCGCGGGCAAGTGCCGTGGCCAGTGCCTTCCTCACGTTCCGGGCAGATGAGCTGGGTGCGCAGCAGAACCTCGCGGTAGCGTCCCTCAACCAGCAAGTCAACCAGGCCAAGCATCGTGTCGACTCGCTTGACACGCAGATCGGCCAGCTCTCGGGCCAGCCCGTTTCACCCGCGCAGCAGTCGCACCTCGGCCAGCTCCGAGCGCAACGCACCAGTGCGGAAAACACGCTGTCCAGCCTCCAGCAAGCCGTCATCGGCAGCCAGTCGACTACCCTGCCGGCCCTGACTGCGGCCTTGAAGAACAGCCAGGTCCTTAGCGTCACCCCGATTCCTTACCCGGAGAAGCGGACCCTGGTCACTTACGTTGCCGTCGGACTCATCATTGGACTTGCCGTGGGCCTGGGCATCGTCATCCTCCGAGCCCTGGTATCTGATCGGCTACGTCGACGGGACGACGTCGCGTATGCGCTCGACGCTCCGGTCAAGCTCAGTGTCCATACATTGCGCGCTCGTCGTCGGCTAGCGCCCTGGCCTGGCCGGGCCGCCAAGCGGAACCGAGATATGAGGCGTGTCGTCGCGCACCTGCACAGTGCCGTGCCGAGAAAGACCCAGGGCGCACAGGGCCTGGCCATCGTCGCGGTAGATAACGCGCCGGTTGTGGCGCAGGCCGTCATGGAGTTGGTCACGTCTTACGCCGGCAGCGGCACTCAGGTCGTAGCGGCCGACCTGTCCAGCGGTGCTAACCTAGCGCACCTTGCGGGGCTCAAGGGACCTGGAACCCACACGGTCAGCCGTAACGGCGTGACCTTCGCGATGGCGGTTCCCGAGCGTGATGACATGGCGCCCGCTGGTCCCCTGCCCCCGTTCAACTCGCCGCCGGGACGCGCCCAAGCTCCAGACCCGCTGGTCACGTCCGACGTCTCTGCGGACCTGCTGCTGACCCTGGCCACCCTCGACCCCGCTGTCGGCGGGGACCACCTCGCGACATGGGCAAGCAACGCGGTCGTCGTGGTGAGTTCCGGAGAGTCGTCAGCGGAGAGGATCCACGGCGTAGGCGAGATGATCAGGCTCGCCGGCATGCGGCTGGACTCCGTCGTGCTGCTCGGGGCAGACAAGAGCGACGAAAGCCTGGGGCTGACGCCCAGGCCAGAGGAGCAGGTGGGGATGGGGGCCCTCGGCCGGTGACGTGGCTGCCGTCCTACCAACGGCGCAGGGCATGAGATTCGGGACCCGCAATGGCGCCGCGGATGGGCGGCGCCGCCGCGTGGGTGCCTGGCGCCGGGTACTGGCCGTCATAGCGGTGATCGTCGTGGCGTTCTGCGCGGTCACCGCGCGGCTATTCGTGTGGCCTGCCCAAGGTATGCCGGACCGGGTAAGCGCGATCGTGATGCTGGCCGGCCCAGGCGATCGCCTGCCCGTGGCGCTGGACCTGGCCCGGCAGCACCGGGCGCCGGTCCTCGTGGTGTCGCGCGGAAACCAGGGTTACGGAGGCCCGTGCCCGTCGCCGGTGCCCGGCGTGAAGCTCATCTGTTTTGAGCCGGACCCAGCCACCACCCAAGGAGAAGCCAAGGCCCTCGGCCGGATGGCCAGGCAGTTCCGCTGGAGCTCGGTGGTCTTGGTGACCACCAGGACCCAGGACACACGGGCCCGGATCATCACGGAGCGCTGCTTCAGCGGCTCAACTTACGTGGCCACCGCGCCACTGCCGCTGAGCAGCTGGCCGTATGAGATTACCTACGGATGGGGAGCGCTGTTCAAGGCGCTGTTCGTCGTCCGGACCTGCTGAGCCGCGCTACGCCAGCAGCCTGGCCGCGTCGGCCAGCGGCCGGGCACGCCGGTCCCGGGACGACATGACCGACACCGGAAGAGGCCAAGGAATGGCCAGGTCAGGGTCATCGAACGCGATCGACACGTCCTCGGAAGGGTCGTGCGCGCGGTCGATCATGTACGACACATCCGAGATATCGGTGAGAGCCTGGAACCCGTGTGCGCAACCTGCGGGCACGTAGAGCGTCACCTGCTCGTCGTCGCGGAGCTCGAACCTCTCCCAGTTCCGGTAGGTCGGCGAGGTCGGTCGCAGATCCACCACGACGTCGAAGATCGCTCCGTACGAACATCGCACCAGCTTCGCCTCGCCGTCTCCGCGGCGCACGTGCATTCCGCGCACCACGCCGCGCACCGAGCGGGACTGGCTGTGCTGGACGAACGCGGCGGGGTCGAGTCCGGCCGCACTGACCACGTCCGCATCGAAGGTACGGCAGAAGAAGCCGCGCTCGTCTACGTGCGGGGCAGGGCGGAATAGAAGCGCCCCGGCGATGCGCGGAACTGGGTTGACGTCCACAGTGCCTCCCTCCCGGCAGCCAGCGTCATGGTAGCGCGGCGCTGCGTTCGCTGGCTCAACGGCGTGGCCGGCGTCCGGAGGGCCCGGGTTCTACTAGGCTCACACTGGGCGAGCTTGCGCTCGGCCGTCCAGACGCGCAACACGCTACAGGCAAGGAGCCGGCGGTGGCCTCCATAGAAGCGATCCATGCCAGGCAGATCCTGGACTCCCGCGGGAACCCGACCCTCGAGGTCGAGGTAGCGCTGGACGACGGGACCGTCGGCCGCGCTGGAGTGCCGAGCGGGGCCTCGACCGGCGCCTTCGAGGCGGTCGAGCTCAGGGACGGCGGCTCGGAATACGGCGGCAAAGCGGTGACCAGGGCCGTCCAGGGCGTCATCGACGAGATCCAGCCGGAACTGCTCGGCCACGAGGCCGATGACCAGCGGCTGGTAGACCAGGCGCTGATCGATCTGGACCGGACGCCGGGCAAGTCCAGGCTCGGCGCGAACGCCATCGTCGGCGTCAGCATGGCCGTCGCCCGGGCCGCCGCGGACTCCAGCGGCCTTCCGCTGTTCCGGTACCTCGGCGGACCGAACGCGCACGTGCTGCCGGTCCCGCTGATGAACATCCTGAACGGCGGCGCGCACGCCGACAACAACGTGGACATCCAGGAGTTCATGATCACGCCGATCGGCGCCGTGACCTTCTCCGACGCGCTGCGCTGGGGAGCCGAGGTGTACCAGGCGCTGAAGTCGGTGGTCAAGCAGCGGGGCCTGTCCACCGGCGTCGGCGACGAGGGCGGATTCGCGCCCGACCTAGAGCACAACCGAGCCGCGCTCGACCTGATCGTCGAGGCGATCGGCAAGGCAGGTTTCACCCCGGGCGATGACGTCGCGCTGGCGGTGGACGCGGCCGCGTCGGAGTTCTACGCCGACGGCGCCTACACCTTCGAGGGCAAGCCGCGGACGTCCGCGGAGATGACGGGCCTCTACGCCGAATGGCTCGACGCCTACCCGATTGTCTCCCTGGAGGACCCGCTGGCCGAGGAGGACTGGCCGGGCTGGCGGGAGCTCACCGCGACCGTCGGCGATCGCGTCCAGGTGGTCGGGGACGACCTGTTCGTCACCAACTCCGAGCGGCTGCGCCGCGGCATCGCCGAGCGCGCGGCGAACTCGCTGCTGGTCAAGCTGAACCAGATCGGCTCGGTGACCGAGACCCTGGACGCGGTGAGCCTGGCGCACCGGGCCGGGTTCAGCTGCGTGATCAGCCACCGCTCCGGTGAGACCGACGACACCACGATCTCGGACCTGGCCGTCGCCACCAACTGCGGCCAGATCAAGACCGGCGCCCCCGCGCGCGGCGAGCGGGTCGCAAAGTACAACCAGCTGCTCAGGATCGAGGAGCTGCTCGGTGACGCGGCGACCTACGCCGGTGCCGGCGCCTATCCCCGGTTCGCGGCGCGGGCACAAGCGGGCTGATGGCGCCGCCCGCCGCTCCCCGCGCCACCCGGCTCACCGGCCGGGCCGCGGTGCTTGCGGTGGTGATCTGCGCGATCGCGCTGAGCCTGGCGTACCCGATCCGGGAATACGTGAACCAGCGACGGCAGATCGACGCGCTGGTCGCCCAGCAGCAGTCCATGCTGACCCAGGTGAAGAGCCTGCAGGCCCAGCGGGCCAAGCTCTCGAGCCCGGCCTACATCGAGCAGCTGGCCCGGCAGGAGCTCAACATGTGCTATCCCGGCACGCGCTGCTACGTCGTGGAGGGGAGCCAGCCGCGGATCGGCACGGCCCAGGCGGCCAAGGCAGGACCGGCGCCCTGGTACGACAAGCTGTGGCGATCGGTCCAGCAGGCGGATGCGGGCCCGGAGGGCAAGGCCAAGTGATCGCGGCGCGTGACACGGCGGTCATCGCCGCCCAGCTCGGCCGTGCGCCGCGCGGGCTGCTCGGTGTGGCGCACCGGTGCCCGTGCGGGCTGCCCGATGTGGCCGAGACGGCGCCGAGGCTGCCCGACGGCAGCCCGTTTCCCACCCTCTACTACCTGACCTGCCCGCGGGCGGCCGCGGCCGTCAGCAAGCTGGAGGCGTCCGGGCTGATGCGGGAGATGACCGAGAGGCTGGCCGACGACGGGGTGCGGCGTCGCTATGAAGCGGCGCACCGGGACTACCTTGCGCGGCGGGAGATGGCCGCGCGCACGGCTTGTGTCGACCCGCTGCCGCCCGGCACTCAGTCGGCCGGGGGCATGCCCGAGCGGGTCAAGTGCCTGCACGCGCTCGTCGCCCACGAGCTTGTGGCGGGCGTGAACCCGTTCGGCGCCGAAGCGCTGGGCGCCGTCGGCGCCTGGTGGCTGCCGGGACCCTGCATCCAGGCGGACACGCCGTGACCCGGCGGGTGGCCGCCGTGGACTGCGGAACGAATTCACTGCGCCTGCTGCTGGCGGACGTCGATCCCGGCCGTGCCGGGCTGACCGACGTGGTCCGGCGGATGGAGATCGTCCGGCTGGGCCAGGGGGTGGACCAGACCGGCCGGCTCGCGCCGGAAGCGCTCGCCCGGACCATGACCGTGCTGCGCGACTACGCGGACGTCATCGCCCGCTCGGGCGCGCGGGCGGTCCGGATGGTGGCGACCAGCGCCACCAGGGACGCGGACAACGCAGCCGAGTTCGTCCGCCTGGTCAAGGAGGTGCTCGGCGTCGCGCCCGAGGTCCTCACCGGGGACGAGGAGGCCGTGCTCTCGTTCACCGGGGCTACCGCGGAGCTCGCCGCCGGTCCCGATCCCGGCCCGTTCCTTGTCGCCGACATCGGCGGCGGCTCGACCGAGTTCGTGCTGGGGCCGGCCGGGGGGCCACCGCAGCACGGAGTCTCGGTCAACATCGGCTGCGTCCGGATGACCGAGCGCCACCTGCACGGTGACCCGCCGGCCGACCAGGAGGTGGCGGCGGCCGTCGCGGACATCGACGCGGCGCTCGACACCGTGGCGGCCGCCGTGCCGGCCCGGGACGCCCGTACGCTGATCGGCCTGGCCGGCTCGGTGACCACGATCGCGGCCATCGCGATGGGACTGCCCGCCTATGACGCCGCCCGGATCCATCACGCCAGGGTGGCCGCGGCTGACGTGGACGCCGTGACCCGCCGGCTGCTGACCCAGACGCGGGCCGAACGTGCCGCCATCGGGGTGATGCACCCGGGGCGGGCCGACGTGATCGGCGGCGGCGCGCTCGTCCTCGACCGCCTCATGCAGCGGTTCGGCTTCGCCGGGGTCCTGGTGAGCGAGCACGACATCCTGGACGGGATGGCCTGGTCGCTCGCTGGCGACCCGCCGGGCTGAGGCACAGGCGCGCAGTGGGAACAGGTTCCCTTATCCCGCCCGGCGACTGGCCCGATGATCCGGCCGGGCCCGGCACGCCCGTCGCGGGCAGCGCGGCCGAGGTGGCGGACCTGGCCGCCGGAGCGGGCATGCTGGATGAACTCGTCGCGCGTCAGTCGGTCTGCCGCGCCTGCCCTCGCCTGGTGGCCTGGCGCGAGAACGTGGCCGTTGTGCGCCGCCGTTCCTTCCGCGACGAGCCCTACTGGGGCCGCCCCATCCCCGGCTGGGGGTCGGCCAGGCCGGCGTTGCTGATCGTGGGGCTCGCGCCCGCGGCGCACGGCGGAAACCGCACCGGCCGGGTCTTCACCGGCGACCGCAGCGGCGATTTTCTCTTCGCCTCGCTCTACCGGTGCGGCTGGGCGGAGAAACCGACCAGCGTGGCCGTGGGGGACGGGCAGCGCCTGCTGCGTGCCCGGATGGTGGCCGCGGTCCGCTGCGCCCCGCCGGACAATAAGCCGGAACCCGCCGAACGGGATACCTGCGCGCCCTGGCTTACCACCGAACTTCGCCTGGTAGCCGCTGACCTGCGAGTAATCGTTTGCCTAGGCGGATATGCCTGGCAGGCGATATGGCCGGTACTCGGCCAGTGCGGATTTGCGCTGCCGCGGCCGCGCCCAAGGTTCGGTCATGGTGCCGAGGTCCGGCTGACCAATCAGCAGGCACCGGGCGAAGTGCTGCTCATCGGCTGTTATCACCCAAGTCAGCAGAACACATTCACCGGACGGGTGACCCCGGCCATGCTGGATGCCATTTTCACCCGCGCCCGAGCCCATGTTGATGACCGTTTTAACGTGAAAACCGATCGCCCAGTTACTTAGCGTTAATGTCGATCTTGTAATTAACTACGCTCCGCAATTTGTATGCAGTAAACGCGGCCAGTGGCCAAAATTAATAGAAGAGGTCTTTGCTACTCCTCGGTTAGGCAATTGTACGGGCGGTATTATGAATCCGCCCCCGTAGCCCAAGGGAAGAGGCCGGCCCCCTAAAAGGGTCCCCAGTGTCGGTTCGACTCCGACCGGGGGTACTCATTGACGGCACACCGCTGCCGTACCACTCTCAAATGCCAATTCAGCCACAGCGGAAACAATAATCCCTGAGGTCGCTCCGGGGCTGGACGTAAATGTCCGCTATGTCCGCACCGCAATATATGTACGGTTAAGTCCCGACATTTCTGTCCCGGTATACCGTGGGCAATATGCCGGTCCGATAAACGCGTCAAGCCGACACCATCGTGGCGCCCGGCGCGCCGCTGCGCGCCATCTGCCATGATCGCGAAGGGTTTACTACTCTATGGAGCAGCAAAGTCTTCGCGATCATGAACCGTCGATACCCTGTTCGGGTTGGCCGGGCGCGGCATAACGCGGTCGCGCGGCATCCGCGCGCGGCGGGACGGCGCCAGGCGCGACGTGGCGGGCCGGTCAGGCTCCGTTGAGACGCAAGCGCCGGCGCATCTCGTACTCGTGCACGATCGCGTAGGCGTACCCGCAGGAGATGCCCGCGTCGTCGGCGAGCCAATGGGCTCGTTCTTCGCGGCGGAGGAACGCGGGACCAGATTCGAGCCGGTGGAACCACTCAGCGAGGCTGCGGCCGGTAACGACCGGAATGCGTGCGATGAGGCTAGTGTGCAGATTCGGTGAGTGGGTCAGCGACAACTGGCACCTCCATGGGGAGTCCGCTCTTGACCTGAGCGTGCCTCATCGGAGGCCGCCTGACAACCCCCAAGTCGCAACCAAATGTTCAGCTAAGCCGCTCGAAGATCATCGCCATGCCCTGGCCGCCGCCCACGCACATGGTCTCCAGGCCCAGGGTGGCGTCGTGGAACTGCAGGCTGTTCAGCAAGGTGGTGGTGATGCGGGCTCCGGTCATGCCGAACGGGTGCCCGACCGCGATCGCGCCGCCGTTCACGTTGAGCTTGGCCAGGTCCACGCCGAGGTCGGTGTAGGACGGGATGACCTGGGCGGCGAAGGCCTCGTTGATCTCCACCAGGTCGATGTCGGCGATGGCCATCCCGGCCCGAGCCAGCGCCTGCCGGGACGCCTCCACCGGCCCCAGTCCCATGATCTCCGGGGACAGCGCGGTCACCCCGGAGGACACGATTCGCGCCAGCGGCGTGATGCCGAGCTCGGCCGCCTTGACGTCGCTCATGACCACGACCGCCGCCGCCCCGTCGTTGAGCGGGCAGCAGTTCCCCGCGGTGACCGTGCCGTCCGGGCGGAACACCGGCTTGAGCGCGGCGACCTTCTCTATCGTGGTGCCGGGCCTGGGACCGTCGTCGGCGCTGACCACGGAGCCGTCCGGCAGGGTGACGGGGGTGATCTCGCGCTGCCAGAAACCATTGGCGATGGCCTTCTCGGCCAGGTTCTGCGAGCGCACCCCGAACTCGTCCTGCTGCTCGCGCGAGATGCCGCGCAGCTCGGCCACGTTCTCCGCGGTCTGGCCCATCGCTATGTAGAGGTCAGGTATGTTCCCGTCCTCGCGCGGGTCGTGCCACGCCCCGACCTCACCGGCCGCGGTCCGCTGGGTACGCTGCCCAGCTTCGGAGAAGGCCTGGTTGTGCGTGTCGGGCCAGGAGTCGCTGCTGCCCTTGGCCAGCCGGCTCACGCACTCCACCCCGGCCGAGATGTACACGTCCCCTTCGCCGGCCTTGATCGCGTGGAAGGCCATCCGGGTCGTCTGCAGCGACGACGAGCAGTACCGGTTGACGGTCGTGCCGGGCAGGTGATCGTGGCCCAGCAGTACCGCCACCACGCGCGCCATGTTGAAGCCCTGCTCGCCGCCGGGCAGCCCGCAGCCGAGGATCAGGTCGCCTACGTCGGCCGGATCGAGTTGCGGCACCTTCGCCAGCGCCGCGCTCACCATCTGTACGGCCAGGTCGTCCGGGCGGATGCTCGTGAGCGAGCCCTTGCCCGCACGGCCGATGGGCGACCGGGCGGTGGCGACGATCACTGCTTCGGGCATGGTCCGGCCTCCTCGCATTGGGTTCTTCCAAGTTAACGCCTGGCCAGAACCAGTACTACCCGCGGGTAGTGATCAGCGTCGGATAGCGTCGCAGCATGCAGGTCCATGACTCATTGAGCGGGCTGGTGGGGAACACCCCGCTGGTCCGGCTGCGGTCGGTGACCCGGGGCATCCCCGGGGCTACCGTGCTGGCGAAGGTCGAGTACTTCAACCCGGGCGGTTCGGTCAAGGACCGCATCGCGCTGCGGATGGTGGCGGCGGCCGAGGAGAGCGGCGCGCTGCGGCCCGGCGGCACCATCGTGGAGCCCACCTCGGGCAACACCGGGGTCGGGCTGGCCATCGTCGCGGCCGAACGCGGCTACCGTTGCGTCTTCGTCTGCCCGGACAAGGTGGCCCAGGACAAGATCGCGGTGCTGCGCGCGTACGGGGCCGAGGTCGTGGTGTGCCCCGGGACGGTCGCACCCGACCACCCGGACTCCTACTACAGCGTGGCGCGCCGGCTGGCCGGCGAGATTCCGAGCGGCTGGCAGCCCGACCAGTACGCCAACCAGGAGAACCCGGCTTCGCACCACGCCACCACCGGCCCGGAGATCTGGGCGCAGACCGACAAGACGGTGACCCACTTCGTGGCCGGCATCGGCACCGGGGGCACGATCACCGGCGCCGGGCGGTACCTGAAGCAGGTGTCGGGCGGCGCGGTGCGGGTGATCGGCGCCGACCCGGAAGGCTCGGTCTACTCGGGCGGCTCAGGGCGCCCGTACCTGGTCGAGGGCGTCGGCGAGGATATCTGGCCCGCCACCTATGACCCGTCCGTGTGCGATGAGATCATCGCGATCAGCGACGCCGAATCGTTCGGCATGACCAGGCGGCTGGCCCGGGAGGAAGCGCTGCTTACCGGCGGCTCGTCCGGGCTCGCGGTCGCGGCCGCGCTGCGGGTGGCCGAGGCGGCCGGCCCGGACGCGGTGGTCGTCGTGCTGCTGCCCGACGGCGGCCGCGGCTACCTGTCGAAGATCTTCAACGACGAGTGGATGGCCGACTACGGCTTCCTCGCCGAGCAGACCACCGAGCCGCTGGTGGCCGACGTCATGGCCAGGAAGGGGCGGAGCCTGCCCGAGTTCGTCCACGTCCACCCGGAGGAGAACGTCGGCGCGGCCGTCGCGCTGCTGCGCGAATACGACGTGTCCCAGCTTCCCGTGGTCAAGGAAGAGCCGCCCGTGATGGCCGCCGAGGTGATCGGGTCCGTGGTGGAACGCGACCTGCTCGACGCCCTGGTGGCCGGGCGGGCCCGCCCGTCTGACCCGGTCGGGGGGCACATGTCGGCGCCGCTGCCAACCGTCGGCCTGGGCGAACCAGTGTCCCGGGCGGTCCTGGCGCTGGAGAAGGCCGGCGCGGCGCTGGTGCACGTGAACGGGAAGCCGACCGGGCTGCTCACCCGGCAGGACGTGCTGACCTTCCTCGCCGCGAACACCTGATACCTACGAAAGGCTGCAGTCGTGACTAACCAGGACGGCTTCGAGACCCTGGCCATCCACGCGGGCCAGGAGCCCGATCCGGTCACCGGCGCGGTGGTGCCGCCCATTTACCAGGTGTCCACCTACAAGCAGGACGGGGTGGGCGGTCTGCGCGGCGGTTACGAGTACTCCCGGTCCGCCAACCCGACCAGAACCGCGCTGGAGCAGTGCCTGGCCGCGCTCGAGGGCGCCCCCCGGGCGCTGGCCTTCGCTTCCGGCATGGCCGCGGAGGACTGCCTGCTCAGGACGGTCTGCTCGCCCGGTGATCACGTGCTGGTGCCGGACGACGCGTACGGCGGCACGTACCGGTTGTTCGCCCGGGTGCTCTCGGGCTGGGGACTGACCCACGACGTCGCGCCGATATCGCACGTGGCGGCCGTGCGGGAGCAACTCGCCGCCCGGAAGATCACGGTGGTGTGGGCCGAGACGCCGACGAACCCGCTGCTGGGTATCGCCGACATCCGCGCTCTGGCCGAGGCGGCGCACGAGGCCGGCGCGCTGCTCGTGGTGGACAACACGTTCGCGTCTCCGTACCTGCAGCAGCCGCTCGCGCTCGGGGCCGACGTGGTGGTTCACTCGACCACCAAGTACCTGGGCGGGCACTCCGACGTGGTCGGCGGGGCCCTCGTGGTCGCCGATCCCGAGCTCGCCGAGCGGCTCGCCTTTACCCAGAACGCGACCGGCGGCGTGGCCGGCCCGTTCGACTCGTGGCTGACGCTGCGCGGTGTCAAGACGCTCGCGGCGCGGATGGACCGGCACTGCAGGAACGCGATGCGGGTCGCGCAGATGCTGGCGGAGCACCCGGCCGTGTCCGAGGTCCTCTACCCTGGCCTGCCGTCGCATCCCGGCCACAAGACCGCGCAGGAGCAGATGCGCGCGTTCGGCGGCATGGTGTCGTTCCGGCTGCTGGCCGGCGAGGAGGCCGCGGTGCGGGCCTGCGGCCGGACCCGGCTGTTCACCCTGGGCGAGTCGCTCGGCGGAGTGGAGTCACTGATCGAGCACCCGGCGAGGATGACGCACGCCTCGGTCACCGGCTCGCCCCTCGAGGTGCCCGGCGACCTGATCAGGCTGTCGGTCGGCATCGAGGACTGCGACGACCTGCTCGATGACCTGCGCCAGGCACTGGGCGACGGCTGAGCGCCCGCTAACTGGCACAGCGCCCGCGCCCCAGGTCAAGGGCGCGGGCACGTCCGCCGCGGTGGTCAGCTCAGCCCTGCGGGCGAGTTTTCCTTGTTGTTCTCCGCCACGGCCTGCGGCTTGGGCTTGTACGCCAGGGCGAACCAGGCCCCGACCGCGAAGACGATACCGATGACAAGCGAGCCCACGGCCCGCAGCGGGTGGTGCCCGGTGGAGCCGGCGATGTGCCCGGGAACGAAGCTGGGCAGCGACTTGGCCGGCTCGGCCACGTAGATGATCGCGACCACGATGAAGATCAGGGCGATGATGCCGAGAATCACCGCGAGTATCGTCCGGCCCGACGACCTCTCGGCTGATCCGCTGGTAGAACTCACAATTCCTCCTGATTCGGCATTCAGAAAAGCTGTATTACCGGCCCGGGGGGTTCGCGGGGGGCCGGAGCCCTCCGCGTGTCAGCCGACGAGGAAAATCTACCGCCGACCGGCGCCGCGGGTGCGGAGGAAGTCACGGATGACGTACTCACCGAGATGCTCGGGCGCCGCCTGCAGCACGCGCCCGCCGTTCCTCCTCGCGACATTGTCAACGAACGCGGAGAGCCGCGCATCATCCGCCAGCATGAAAATGTTCAGCGCGGCGTGCCGGCGAGTCATCTTGTCCACCTCGGCCAGGGTGAGCTCGATGGTCTCGGGGGACGGCGGCCAGTCGAACCAGGACCGCCCGTCCCGCTGCAGGTGGGCCGTTGGCTCGCCGTCGGTCACGATCAGGACAACCGGCTCGTGCTCCGGGTGCCGGTCGATGTGGCGGCCAGCCAGGAGCAGCGCGTGGTGCAGGTTGGTGCCCTGCACCATGTCCCAGCCCAGTCCGGCCAGTTCGGTCTCGCGCAGTTCCCGCGCGTAGTTGGAGAAGCCGATGACCTGGATAGCGTCCTGCGGGAACCGGCTGCGCAGCAGCGCGTGCAGCGCGAGCGCGGTCTGTTTGGCCGCCGCCCAGGTCCCGCGCAGCTGCATCGAATAGGACAAGTCGACGAGCAGGGACACGACCGCGGCGCTGCGGCGCTCGGTCTCGGCCACCTCGAAATCCGACGCCGCCAGCTTCACCGCCGTGCCCGAGGCGGGGCGGCCGCCGCGCAGGAGAGCGTTGCGGACGGTGGCCGGGACGTCGAGGGGCTGCTCGTCGCCGAATTCCCAGGCGCGGGTGGTGCCGGTCAGCTCACCTGCCTGGCCGGCGTCTCGCAGGTCGTGGTCGCCGGCCCGGCCGAAGCTCAGGTCGGAGAAGATCCGGCGCAGCGCCGTGTCCCCGAGCCTGCGCACGGCCTTGGGGGTGAGCTCGAGCTGGCCGGCGTTGCGGGTCAGGTAGCCCTGCCGCTCGAGCTCGCGCTCGATCCGGCGCAGGGCCTCGATGTCGTCCACGGCTTGCCGGCCGAAAGCGCGCCGAACCGCCTCCTCGTCGACGTCGTCCAGGCTCGCGCCCGGGTAGTCCTGGCCGAGCGCGGTCTCCAGCTCGGCCAGGTCGGCGAGTTCGGCCAGCGCGGTGGTGGCGTCGCCGAGGCCCAGCGGCTCCTCGCCGGACATCTGCACGCTGCCGCTCATGCCAGCCCGGTCCAGCTCTGGGCGCCGGGACCGGAGCGCGTCGGCGAGCCGGGCCATCTCGGCCGCCAGGCCCGCGTCTTCCAGCGCGTTCGCCATCAGCTGGGCGAGTTCCTCGCGCTGCTCGTCGCTGAGCGAGCGGAGCAGCCGCTCGGCCGCGGCCATCCGGCTGATCAGCGAGTCGACCAGTTCCTCGAGGTTCTGCGGACGGTCCGGGAACATGTCGCCGTACCGCTCCATGAACTGGTCGAAGTCCGCCTGGGTATGCTCGCCGCGGGCGTCGGCGGCCATCATCTCGTTCAGGTCGGCGAGCATGTCCTTGACGCGCTGCATTGCCTGCGGGTCGGGGTTCTGCATGACCTGCCGCATGCCGCGGAACTGGCTGTCCAGCACGTCACTGCGCAGCAGGTCCTTGAGCTGCTCGAAGGTCTGGCGGGCGGCCTGTGAGCGCCAGTCGTAGTCGGCCAGCTGCCGGATCGCCTGGGCCGTGTCGGCGGGCAGCGCGTCGAGGTCGGCCTCGCGCATCCTGGCCTCGTCGCCCGGGTCGGGGAACAACTCGGCGCGCTCCTGCCCGATGGCCGTGTCGAGCAGGGCGCGAGCCTGCTCGAGGATGCCGTCGAGCCGGCCGCTGCCGCGGATCTCGCGCTGCCGTTCCCTGACTCGCCGCAGCATGTCGTCGAGACCGCGCCGTCCGGCCCGGTCGCCGAAACCCCGGCGGAGCATCTCGCGAAGCGCGTCAGCCGGGTTGGCCCCGGCCAGTATCGCGTCGCCCATCTCGTCGACCGCGCCGCGGACGTCGAACGGGAGCGCGAGCGGGTCCGGCCCGTAGACGTAGCGGCCGTACCGGTAGTTCGGCATGGGAAATAGCGCTCCTAGGTCCCGTACACGCTGGTACCGCCGTCGGTGTCCTTGGACAGGCGGCGCATCAGGTAGAGCCCCTCCAGGGTGAACTCCACTGCCGCCGCTGCGTGACCGAAGGACTCGCCGCCCTCCATGCCCAGCCGGGCCATGATCCTGGCCAGGCCGGGGATGTCGCCGACCCGCTGCAGCAGGTCGGTGGCCGGCACCAGCTCGCCGGACTCGACCGTGCCGCCGTCCTCGAACTTGGCGAGCAGGCCGGAAAGATCCACGCTGCCCAGCCGGGACCGGAACGTGTCGGCGATCGCCCGGCGCAGCATCGCGCCGAGCACCTCCTCCTCGCGTCCTTCCTCGCTGACCTCGAACTCGACCTTGCCGCGCAGCGTGCTGACCACGGCGGGCAGGTCGCACACCCGGGCGACCGGCGTCTCGGTCGCCCCGGCCAGCGCTGACCGGCGCACCGCGGACGCGGCCGCGCTTTCCGCGGCGGCGATGGCGAACCGCGCGGAGACTCCGGAACGCGCGTCTACGGCGGACGACTCGCGCACCCCCCGGGTGAACCTGGCGATCACCTCCACCAGGTGGTCGGGGAGCTCCGCAGCCGTCCAGATGTCGGCTTCCTGCTTGATCAGGGTGAGTTCGTCGGTCAGGGTCAGCGGGTAGTGGGTGCGGATCTCGGCGCCGAACCTGTCCTTGAGCGGCGTGATGATCCGGCCCCGGTTGGTGTAGTCCTCCGGGTTCGCGCTGGCCA
>Ga0210397_10000161_pt1 | contig 49723 bp, 36 predicted proteins | sample IncBWH2OmetaG_FD_160126 | JGI IMG/M metagenome (GOLD analysis project Ga0210397, IMG submission 160126) | Forest soil microbial communities from Barre Woods Harvard Forest LTER site, Petersham, Massachusetts, United States - Inc-BW-H-2-O ...
GCGGCGACTGATTCGACCGAATTCATATCAACTTGGCAGGCCCCTGTGCCGGAACAGGCGCCCGTCCATCCGGTAAACGTCGAGCCGGGGTCCGCCGCGGCTATCAGCTGGACCGTTGTTCCGCTGCCGAAACTTGCCAGGCAGGTAGAGCCGCAATTTATGCCCCCAGGGACGCTTGTCACAATCCCTTTGCCGGAGCCGGTTAGCGATAGCGTTAGCTGGTTCGATTGTGGCGGACGCGGGCTTCCTGTCGATGACCCTCCGCAACCGAGGAGAAGGAGTAATGGTAGAAGACTCGCTGCCGAGAGAGATAGTTTGAGTCGGGTTTTCATGGCGGGTCGTAGGATTTGCGTTAGCTCCAGTAGCCTCGGGGGAAAGGCGAATCGCTAGAGAAGTCTGAACGGAATTCGGAGAAGCGCTTCCAGACTTCAAAGCGCTCCTTTGATGAGTATTCTCGACTCGCAGTTGCCTCGTTCCGAGGTGCCAAAGGAGCTCGCAGCGCAGGACTAGGCTTCACAGATAATGCAAGAACGAAGATGCAGACAATTCCCTGGTCGGGAATGGGAACTAAGCTTTTGTGGAGAACCAAGATCCATCGACCTAGAGCCGGAGAGCCTCAGCTTTGTCAATCTCCTTTTGAGAGGCGATCTGCGGAAGTGGTAGCAGGAAGCTCCGGCTGCGGGGCTGTGGGAATGCTTCTCGTTCAGTTCGAGGGATGATTAAGGGGGGAATTGCGATTCCAATAAGTTCTTCCAAGTACCTTGAAACTCAGCCCTGTCCGCGCAACTCGTTGAAATTACGTGTCAAGTCGCACTCATAACCCAAAGGTCGGTGGTTCAAATCCACTCCCCGCAACCACTTACAGATTTGAGGGACTACCCGCGTAGTCCTAAATTTTCCAAGTCACTATATCGCGGCGGTTTCGGACCTCAATTCTTCAGGGAGACTTCCTTAGCCCTATCCTTCAGTTGCCTTTTGATCGCGGGTGCAGCACCAGAGTTGCTACAGGCTGATGCGTTTACGTTGGTCCCCCCGCCGACTCTGACGATGATTGGCGTGCCTGTCTCTCAGGCAGAAGGCTGACGAAGCCTGTCGTTGGCTAAAGGTCAACCATATAGAGTAGCGCAGGCGGGATAACTAACCTAGTTGATGTAGAAACGGCGCTTGTCAATTCTCAGGGATCGAATTTTGGAATCTAAGGTCGACGGTGGCATTCCAAGCTTGGCGGCCGCTCCGGATGCACCTGAGATACAGCCTTTGCATTCGGCGAGCGCTGCCTCGATAAGTTCCTTTTCTTGTGAAGTCATTTCCTGCGACAGTGGCCGGCGCGCGGGACCGGTGGCGGACAGCCAGCTCTCATCGATTGAAAACGTGTCGGATTCGCACAAGATGACGGAGCGTTCGATCACATTCTGCAACTCGCGAATATTGCCAGGCCAGGGATAGGACTGCAAGCGTTCCAAACTGTTTCTGCTGATGCGCTTTATGTTTCTTGCCTCCTTTGTTGCTGTAACGCTGGACAAAATACTGAACGAGCACCTGAATGTCTTCTTTTCGCTCTCGCAGCGGTGGCGCCTCGAGCGGAAATACGTTGATCCGGTAGAACAAATCGCTTCGAAAAGTACCGGCTTCGATGGCAGCGGGCAGATCACGATGAGTGGCCGCGATTATGCGTACGTTTGTGCGAATTGTCTGATTGCTGCCGAGCCTTGGTTGTAAAGAACGCATTAAAAATCTGGTCTGCCTGTTGCGGTGGAAGCCCAATGCCGTATCGATGACCGAGATCCGCACTTGATCATTCCCAGAACGTTGCGACTGGATGGTCAGCTCACGCATCCCATCCACATTTTTCATCGCGTAGATGCTGTTTAGCATGAGGTTCATCAGCGCCTGTTGCAGTGCCACGCGATCTCCCATGATCTGAGGAACGTCGGCAGCGAGTTCCGTCCGAATTAATATCGAGTATTGAGTTGCCTCGCTACGAAACAGAAGCACTATCTCCCGAACAATCTCGTTTAGATCGACCAACTCCCGTTGCGACGTATCCCTTGCAGAAACTTTCCGCAAGGTGCCCTCCGGCGGGTGAGGTGACTTGGACCGTTTATCGACAGAGTGGGCTGGGTCTTATATGGTCGATAACCCGCACTCCGAATCTCGCAACCGTTCGGCTTGGGTCCTTTGGTATGTGTCTGGACGAATGTCGTTATAACAGATATGATCAACAACATCATGAAAGAAACAAAGAAGGCGCTAGGCAGCCCGGAGGAAGCGGCGTTCCTGGATCTACTCCGTACCTGTGACCTGCTCTCTCGCGGTCCTACCCAGTTTTTGAAATCCGAGGATTTATCGTCAACCCAATACAATGTGCTCCGTATCCTACGAGGAGCGCCGCCCGCAGGACTGCCGTGCGGAGAGATTGCGAACCGGATGATTACCCGAGACCCTGACATCACACGGCTACTCGACCGTCTGGAAAAGCGGGAACTCATCTCTCGCTGTCGGGAAACGAAGGACCGTCGCATGGTTTTGGCGCGAATCACCCCACAAGGGTTGAAGCTTTTGTCCCGTCTCGACGAACCCGTGCAGGAGTTGCACCGTAAACAACTTGGCCACCTTGGCAGCGCAAGACTGAAGAAATTACAGGACTTACTAGTTGCGGCCCGAGCCAGGGTGGCTTAATTGTTTTTGGTTTACATATTCGTTGCAACGAATATCGTCATAACACATCTAAGGAAAATGAAGGGAAAACCACCCATGAGCACAACAGCCATTCCGCAAACTGCCACAACCACCACCACCTGGAACATCGACCCAGCTCATTCCGTTGCCGAGTTTAAGGTCAAACACATGATGATCGCGAACGTAAAAGGTCATTTTTCAAAAGTTTCGGGCGCCTTAACCTTGGATGAATCGGATCTCCACAAATCGCAGATTGAGGCTTCGATCGATGCAGCCTCCATCGAAACTCGCGACGCCCAGCGAGACGCTCACCTGCGAAGTGCTGACTTCCTGGATGTAGAGAAATTTCCGACACTCTCATTCAAATCCCACCGCATCAGCATCGTTCGTGATGGCGAACTGGCGGTGGAAGGTGACCTGACGATCCACGGGGTTACCCGCAAGGTCGTCTTCACGATAGAAGGACCTACGCCGCCTACGAAAGATCCATGGGGCAACACTCGTGTGGCTGTTTCGGGTTCGACCAAGATCAACCGCAAAGATTACGGTTTGACCTGGAATGCAGCCCTTGAAACTGGCGGCATTTTGGTTGGCGAGGAGATCACTATCACACTCGAGGTGGAGTTTGTGAAGGCTTGAAGTATCGGAGCAACGGCAGTTGGGTACAAACTGTCGTACCGCCGACGAAGGAGTCCTATGTCACTGAGGGCAGTGAAGCAGATTATCGAACCGAAGCCGACTATCGAAGGCGCGGGCGTCAAGTTGCAGCGCGCCTTTGGCTTCGGCAAAACCAGGGAATTCGATCCATTTCTCTTGCTGGACGATTTCCGCAACGATAACCCCAACGATTACGCGGCTGGATTTCCCTGGCATCCACATCGCGGCATCGAAACTATCACCTACGTTCTCGCCGGGTCGGTCGAGCATGGTGACAGCCTGGGCAATAAAGGAAAAATGACCGCTGGTGACGTGCAATGGATGACAGCGGGAAGCGGCATTCTCCACCAGGAAATGCCGAAAGGCGATAGCCGAGGCCGGATGCACGGCTTCCAACTGTGGGCGAATCTGCCCGCAAATCTGAAGATGACCGATCCGCGTTATCAGGACATTCCGGCAACTGCTATCCCCGAAATCACCGACGACGACGAAACCCGAGTCAGGGTGATTTGTGGAGAATTCTGGGGCAAGAGAGGACCGGTGGAAGGGGTAGCTGCCGATCCTAGCTACGTTGATGTCTCGGTCGCTCCCAATCGACGCAAGCGCCTGAAGGTCGAGACTACGCGCAACGCTTTTGCCTATGTCTTTGCCGGTTCAGGCATCTTCCGGGATTCATCAAATCCGCGCGCGGTTCTGACCGAATCTGCTGTCGACCCAAACGCCAACCCGAAGTATGACGCCAGGAATCACTCGCTCGTGCTCTTCGATCGCGGTGACGAGATTGCAGTTCAAGCCGGCGAAGAAGGCATCCGTTTTCTATTGGTATCTGGCAAGCCGATTGAGGAGCCGGTGGCGTGGTACGGTCCGATCGTCATGAACACCCAGGAGGAGTTGCGGCAGGCCATGACAGAACTGCAAAGCGGAACGTTCATAAAGCACCAGTAACGCTTCTCTCCCGCCGCCAAACTGGCAAACGTGTGGGAAATCGGCGTGGCAGTTCATGCGGGAAATGCCCATATTGTAGGCGGGAGAGGGGCCCTTCGTTGGATCGTAAATGCTTTGCGAATTCCAAGAACCAGCCCGAGTTTCTTCTGATCGTTTCTACTCTTTGTCTAGGTATTCCTCGGGAACATCGTCCTCTGGAACCTCATGCGTGGGAACTGTCTTACATCGGCGTAGTCGGTATTCAACCTCAGCTATCGCACCTTACCTGCGCAGATTGAAAATCCTCCGCACCATCTCGACAACAAATGGAGACTGATTGACTGCACTGGCGTTCAACAACATTGCCAATGGCGCCTGGAGCACCTTTTCTATAACGCCACGACTAAGCGATTCCACAACGTGTTCTTGGTCAGGGCTCAGATTGCCCAGGCGTCCGCGCAGGCGATGAATTTCACTGCGGCGCACGACCTCAAAACGCTCTCGTAACGAAACAATTGTCTCCGAGACTTCGGAATCAAGAACTTGTGAACTGCCCACCTCTGCACTCGTCACAACTTGGTCTCCCTTCCTGTGAAGAGGAAGCAACCGAATCACCACAACCAACCGCTCTGCGGATACAGGCGAACCGGGGGCGATACTTGGACTCTTCATACGCGAGTAGATCCGGTCTGTGTCACCACCATTTGACACTGATGTACTGATGACACCGGTCTATTGATCAACGTCTCCCTTCAGAACTGCAACTCACTTCTTTTCAGCAGGTAACTTCCAAATACGTTTGGCTGCCTGCTTGCTTTAAGTGAAGTATCGCGAGCAGCGAGAGAAGAACAAAAAGAAGAGAGGTTTAATGGCAAGCCCAGCAAAAGACAGAAAGCCTGCACCGCTACCGGCACCCAATAGCGACTTCTATGAACTCGTCGAAACACTGCCCGCTGAAGAGTTGGCGGTTGTGATGATGTTTGCCTGGGGTGGAACGGAAGGACATCACAACGTCTTTAATATGAATTCGTCACTGCTCGGCGGCTCCGCGCGCCCGTCTCTTGACTAGCGACGCGGGCCTGGTTGAGCTTAGCGTTACGACCGAAAGACGTAATGCCTCGGTAGCCTCGAGTTGAAACTTCCCGTGATCTCACTGGCCTTTTTAGGGTCCATCGATAGATCACGGGCGTCCGAAAGCCATCGACGGCATATCAGTTTCTTGTATGCCGACCACTCGCTGGACACCGCGCAGACCAGCTTAGGCGGCAGGGGCATATCGCGCTGCGGGCGGTGCTGACAGAAGTATTTTGGTGCCCAAGAATCCAACACTACAAATAGACGGTGTTTGACGGTCCGGTTCCGTTCACACGGGGCGGCAGTAGGTCTCTCGTTCGTTCCGCCCCGCCTTGCGACGAGACGCTACTGAAATCAGCAACCTATCCGACAGAAAAAACGCAACCGATACAGAGCGACGGCATCAGAAGTACATACAGATAAGAAAACGGGTACGAGTCGCTTTTTGCAGTCCCGCCTTTTAAAAACAATCGTTCCCCTGCGACGCGACTCTTGCTCGTCTCCCGGGGGACTCCAAAGTGCAGAGGGTGACAGCTGCTCTCGACTATTTTCTGATTTCGGATGCTCTGAGCCTGCCCCGCAAATACGCGCTTCCGGAATCACGGCCGACGATTTTCGCCCGAATTGAATCCTGTTACGGTCCGGTACTATCGTAAGAAAACGAACTTTATGAACCACAAAGCGGAGAAAGTGTTGATCGTGGAACCTGAGGATAGTCTCAGGGAACACATTGTCGCAGCGCTGAGTGAGGCTGGCTATCAGATCTCGACCGACTATCGAGAAGGGATGAAGGCGGTCCTTGCCTTCGAGCCCGACGTGGTTATCCTGGGTGCTGATCCGCCGCAACTCGACTGCTGTGACCTGCTTTCCGAAATCAAGGGTTCAGAGCACACTCGGAACATCCGGGTAGTGATGCTGTCTCCGGGTGGACCCGCCGAGCGCACTCGGGGCCTGGATCTCGGGGCCGATGATGCCCTGTCACTGCCATTCGACCCACAGGAATTGCGATCACGCGTGCGTTCGCAACTACGGCATAAGTCCATCGCGGATGAGTCTCAGGAGCGGTTGCGCCTTGCCGAGTCGAATCGAAGCGAAACCCAGCAGGTGGTAACGGCAGTCAATGAGGAACGGAGGACGCTTCGCGTTGGCGGACTGGTGACGGTCGCGGTGATCCTCGTTGCTGCTCTGGCCTTCTTGTTCTCCTACCGTCGGACCCAGGAGCAGAATACCCGCGTGTATGCGGCAATCACTCGGTTGCAGGCGGGCGTGCTGACACAACAACAGTTGATGGAGCGGTCGCGCCGTGCCCTTCAAGATCGGGATCACGCTCCAGTTCCCGATAGTGATCCACAAAAACGCGAACTGCAAAAAAAGAGTGAAGACCTGAGAGCCAAGATTGCGAAGGACAATACAGAAAACGCTAGTGCGTTGCAGGCCCAATTAGCCGCGGTAGAAAACCGCCTCGCGAAGATCGAAACCGGAGGCAAGTTTGCCGAGAGAATCATCCAGGCCTATGAGCCCAGTGTTTGCCTCATCCATGTCGTGCTCGGTTTTCGCGAGCACACTACCGGATCGAGACTGCGCTACGCAGGGGTAACAAGCAGCGGAGAGCCTGCCACTGACGAGCATAACAACCCGCTCGTCAGCCTTACCGGGAGTGGCCCCGAAGTGCACTTGGACGTTTTCGGTACCGGCTTTCTCGTCTCTGACACTGGACGAATTCTCACCAATCATCACGTAGCCGAGCCGTGGTGGCAGAATGACGATCTGAAGGAAATGCTCGATCAGGGTGTTGAGCCGGTGATTGCGGAGATGACGGCATATTTCCCGGGCGTTCCGAATGGCATTGGGGTCAATACGGAAAAGATCTCATCTGCGGCGGACGTTGCTGTCGTAAAAGGAGATATTTCTGGCCTGAGAATCAAACAGATCGCCCTCGCCGATAGCCGTCGGTCGGCGGTCAGCGGGGGGCCAGTTGTTCTCCTCGGGTATCCCACTGCCCTCGATGCGATTCTGGCACGGGCCGGTACAGACACGCTCCAATCCATCGCGACCGCATCGAAAGGTGATCCGAAGCAGGTGATGGAAGAACTCGCGCGCCGTAACCTGATCAGACCTACCACGACCCAGGGGCACATTGGCGCAGTACTGCCGGACAAGATTGTCTATGATGCCCAAACCACCTCCGGAGGCTCCGGCGGTCCGCTTTTCAACAACGAGGGCAAAGTCATTGGAATTAACTTTGCCATGGTGCGCGAATTCGGCGGATCGAATTTCGCGATACCCGTATCCTACGGACAGTCACTTCTGAGACCGTAGGCCATCGTTGCTGGAGATCAACTCAAGGTTCGATAGTTTACCTGCCCTTGTTGTTTGGACTGACGGCGACTTCCTGCAATGGATTCAAGACGTAGAGGACGTGCGTTCGAGCTCCCACTTGCTAGCGTGATATAGAGACCCACCAGGCAAAGCCGCTTGGCCCTATGAGGCCGATGATCCGGGGCGCCACCCTGCTCGCGCAAATGAGGCAACGCAGCGCGGATCAGAAGGATTGGACCGAGCAGGTTGGTCGCGAGTTGGTGGGATTTGCTTGTCACTCAACTCTTCGACTACGCCAAAAGTCCATAACCCGCGGCAGGAGCCCCGGCATGGAGCCCAGGCGGGGATGTGGCAGGAGTAGACGGCTGCCGAAGTGGTGTGCAACGGAGGGCCGCGAGCACATGTTTCTGTTCAGAATGCTCGAAATGGAAAACATCTCATACCCGTGTTTTCACTTCATATGGCCGCCCCTTCGGGTGAATTTGCCCACAAGGAACTCCTGGGCCAGGCTTGCACCGATCCGTTCAGCCGTGCCGATCGCAAAGTTGCCGAACACGAGCCCGGCGCCGCGATTGGATCTGGGGTAATACAGGTTGGCGAGGGCAGAAGACGCCAAAACGCCGCCCATGCTGGAATAGTTCGGCTGCCACCTTCCGTTGTCCCCTCTCGTAACAAAAGGACTGAACACCGCATGCCGGACTCGGGAGCCGGTTGTGCCTGTTCCCTGATAAAAGTATCGCGGGTCCTGATGTAACAGCGATGGCAAGATGGCCCCGCCGATCATGATGTCAAAGAAACCATCAGCGGCAGTTGCACTAAACCGCTTTCCATATGCTCCCCAACCTTGGCCGTAATTCGGAGTATTCCCGGCCTGCTTAGCACCGGCCACCACAAAGACTCCCACTGCCGTCACCGGGTCTGTGGAAACTTTGAGAGCGAGGTTGAATTTCATCTTCGCGGTGAGTGGTGCAGGATCCTTCTCGTAAGAAACATAGAAGTTTGGAATGATTCCGAAAACGCGCTGATGTTCCTCCGCCTTGAACTGCTCAGTCGCTACCTCCACAGGATCGTACTGAACGTCAACCGTTGTGTGCTCAACTTCAATTCGCAGTTGAATGCCGGTCACAATCTTGAACTGGCCCGCCTCAAGCGTGATCGTGGGCGATGTCCAGTCCGAAAAATCCTTCGCAGTGATGTTGATCTGATATGGAGTGTCGGGCTTCACATCGTGAAATTCGAAATACCCGTTTTCCGGTGTGATCACTGTACGGGGATTGTCGTGTGCTGGGGTCTCGAGAACCACGGTGGCGTTGGGTACCGGATCACCGTTTACATCGGTAACGGTTCCTACAAGGTTTGCTAGCCTTGCTTCTGTGCCTGGAACGCTCTGTCCAGACATGGAACAGGAGAACGCCAGGGCCATAGCCAGCACAGTCAGGAGGCGGATGGGAGAGAGTATCGACATGACAGTTGAATTGGTCCAATTACACGTTTGCAAGGAACATGCCAAACGCGAACCCCCTTAACTGCCTGAATCTCATCAGACGAATTCAGCCAGGAGTGTTGACAGTTGGGAGTGTCGAAGCTCTATGACAGTGACACTACGACCGAAGAGAAACGCCTTGCTGATTCGGCAGAGAACGGGACGTACTGAACTCACGCAGCGATTTGTTTGACGGTGCGGCGAGGTTCTAGACAAAACCGGTGCCGCATCTCAGTCTTCAAAACTGCGAATGCCACCGCGGAAACCGCGTTTAACGTTTTCCCACATCCACTTGATCACCCGCTCGTCGTTGTAGCAGTAGGCAAGATTATGATTCAGCGTGGAGAAGCAATGCTTTTGGCACGTCTTCTTCATTTCCTTTAACTGACTCCGATCAAATGTGAACTGATCGATGTTGCCCCAGTCGAACGAAGCGGAATACATGGGGAAGCACGGAGCCACAGTCCCGTCGGTTCGGATAATCACGTTGTTCTGCCCGGCACGGCAGTTCCATTCACCGAAACTGAGTTCTCCGTCCTCGTCTTGCGTAATCCCGACGGCTTTCTGCAGCATCTCAGAGCTTTCCGTAGCGGACCCCTTGCCGTCTCCATACCAGCCAACGTCGCGGATGTTGAGGCCAGACGACATGCGAACAAACGTCTTCATCTCCTCCAGTCGCTGCACAGAATTCACCATCTGATAGCCGGCCTTGTTTTTCTGGATGATCCAGTCGATCAGATTGTCGAGGTCGTGCCAATCTTCGGGTCGGAAGTAGGTCGGATTCTCACTCAAGTGTTTGAAGTGCTCGTCTTGCTCGAGCATCGGCGTCTCGTTGATGTGATAATCGGTCGCGATGCGGTGATCGTGCGCGTACTCGGTCAGCAGCTTCACATCTTCGAGATTATTGCGGCAGATGTTGATGTTGAAGAAGACGAGGTAATCGTAGACATACTGCTTGCGCAGGATGTGTTCGAGATTGTTCTGGGCGGGCACGAAGGCTTTTGGCAGGCTCGGCTTCAGCTCCCAAGAATCGAGCGCGAAATTGAATACTGCGACTCCAGCGTCGCCAAGCCGGTCAGCCAGTTCTGGTCGCAGCAACCGCCCATTCGTCGCGATATAAACCCAGAAGCCCTTTTTCGCAGCGTAATAGACAACCTTGTGAATGAAGTCGGGCCGCAACAGCGGTTCGCCGCCCATGCACGCCAGAACACGGCAGCCGTGGTCATAAAGCCAATCAATCGACCTGCGCGCGACGTCCTCCGTCATTCCTTTCACGCGATTGTCAAACGACCAGCAGTACCAGCAATCCAGATTGCATTTATATTCGACGAAGAGGTATGACGTGATGGGATGGAAATCACCGGGCAGCACGCGTGATCGCATGTAGGGGAGCAGCCATCCTCGCATGCTGCGATAGATAGGTCGCACACCCCATTTGCGATTTCCTTCAGGCGGCCGTTCAGGCCCGGGATCATTCAGTTTGTGGGCATATTGCGGGAACACTGGCGTAGGAAGAGTGAGACCTTTCGGCTCCACCGGACGCGGGTTTTGTCCATTCGAACCCTGAAGCAGATTGTGGATGCTTACATCGATGCGAAACTTAGTGGCAGCAGTGGCCATCGGTCCTACTCCTCCCCAATTGGTGTGGACTTCAAATATTCAATTTCCCGGTGAATCTCTTGACCAGAATCGCGAGGGCCGTCCTGTCGAAAACTTGAAGAAGTCGATGACCGCCCCAACACACTTCTAGGGAATGGGAGCGACGTCCCTCCCTAGCGGGTGTATCTCTCCGAAGGCCAGGGGCGTTTCCATACATTTCGTTGCCGATCTGCTACTAGTTCCTTTCTTGTCACGATCGTCATCCGCTCTAGAGAATAGGGAAGCTCTCGGCCGCAATCCAGGCACGAAACGTATGTGAATCCAGCCCGGTGACGGCGTGGCCAGGTGGTGTGTGGATGGACGCAATCAAACAGGTACGCCAAAATCCAATTCCCCCAGCTCATCGTTTCTCCCTAGGCGAGCGCGGACTCTCCGACTTCAAGGTTTGTTCGAAACTCGTTCTCTAACCGGACTGCGGCCAACTGGAGATAAGCGTTCCGCAACTGCGTACGAAACTGCTTCTCGCTGACCTGCGCCTTACCGGCAGCATCATGAATCGTGTATCGAAGCACGTGATGCAGAACGAAGGCTATCCGGGAAGCGGAATCGAGCCGAAGAATGGGATTACCGCTTAGCTCCTTCAGCGATCGAAATGCTCTTGAGTCGATCGCCGTGAAATGTCCGTAGAACAGAGCGTCAACAGCCGAAGACTCCCGATCCCAGCCCGTAATAGATTCCTTGGGCAACTGCTGTAACGAGAGTGCGACGGTGCGTTCGATGAGATCAGAGTCGACGGTGATGTGCTCGAGCGATCTATCAATCGCCGTAATCACGACTGACACGGCCACACCGGGGTCGAGTGTCAGCAGGTAGGCTGAATAGGTAAGCCGCTCTAGTTCGGCCTGGAGGTTGTCTGCCGGTTGGATTATTTGCGGAGCCATTGTTTCGTACCTCCAACATCTGAGCGAGAGGCAACTGATATGCCAAACCGGACTTAACACCCTTGAGCTCCTAACTCACTGGAAACACGGAGGGACTTCGAGAAGTGAGCGGATCTTTTGTATTGAAGCGTCGAAAGTGTCGAATGACGTTGACAGCGATGACCAACAATTGACTTCGATTCTGAATCAGCATCAGCGTTTCGCGGCACCACCCCGGTCTTTGCGTTAAACACCTCATCTGGCTGGCGCCTTCGTCGTTAACCGTGTTCTCGCACGGGGGAGGTCGTCAGCTCGACTCCGCTCCCTTTTGCAGAAAAACGCGTGCTCATCCGCCATCTTCGGGCGGGACACGACTTCTCAAGACGGGAGTTGCCGCGAGGCAGGTCGATCTCTGCTCACCCGGCTGTGTCAAAACAGTGTCAGAAATCCCTCGGGTTGGAGCCAATGGAGATCTGTTTTGAACGAAAAGCAGACTCCCCAAGTTATTGTTCTTTTCGAGAAAATAATCAGAAAAAGGAGAGTGTTTAGAGCGGGCTTTTCTGCCCAAAAGTGGGCTAGCAATTCCTTGGCGCTTCAATAGAACCAGTGTTATAGACGCATTCCGGTCGCGGGTCTAAGTTCTGCCCCCAACGCGGCAGAGCGGATGAACGAACTGTGAACAATCAGGCAGCTATCTGTTGGAGTTTGCGTCGTCGCTTTCCTCTTTGTTGATTTGATCCCGATGCAAATCACCGTAGACCTCGTGAAGTTTATCCTTCATCTTGCGGTACTTTTGATATTCTTCGATTTCATGTTTGGCATCCTCGACCCGCCCCGTTTGTCTATAGACCGCGCTCAGACGGTAGTGGGCCACGGCGCTGGTAGGATCTGACCGTAAAGCACGTTGCAAAAGCGGCTCCGCCTTTTGAGGTTGATCGCGCGACATCAAAACTTTCGCCAGACCGATATTAGCTTCGGGATCGTTCGGCCGCAGCTGCAGCGCTCGATTGTAATGCTGGGTAGCAACTTGCAGATCATTTGTGCGGATCGCAATATCACCAAGCCGGCATTCCGATTGCTCGTCACGTGGATTAGCGACCAAAGCTGCCCGGTACTCCTGTTCCGCTTCCCGCGAGCTCTCCGGTGTGTCCAACGTGCTCAGCATTTCGGCCAGTTCAAAATGGATTCCCGGAAGCTGGGGATCGAGCTTTAGGGCGTCTCGGTAGTTCGTGATCGCTCCCGCCGTATCGCCCCGCTTCGCCAATTCATGCGCCATTGCCTGGTGCATTCGTGCAGAGATGGGATCTACGACAGACAAGCTGAGCAGCGATTCGTCGGCCAGATCGCTATAGATCCGATACGCGGCATAGAGAATACCGCCATCCGTGGGCTCCAGCTTCCTGAGGATATTCACCGTTGTAGCGGCTTCTCCTAAGTCACCTGCTGCGGAGTAAATTTCGATCAATTCCATACCAGTCTCGATTCTGACTTTGGTGTCGGTCACATTTGGAAAAGCTTTCTCTAGATCGAGACGAGCCGTCTCGGCATCACCAGTACGCTTTTCGCTGATACCCAGAAGTGATCGCGTCTTCCACAGAGTGGGGCGCAGCTTCAGCGCGGCCCGGAGCTGCGGAATCGCATCGGCGTACGCATCCTGAAAAAACAAAATCGCCCCAAGGTTGCCGTGAGCCTCGACGTTGTTCGCATCGATGGCTAGAATAGCCCGGAATTCCGAGGCGGCCAGATCGGGTTTGTTTCCCTGTAAATACTCTGCAGCCTTTCGGGTATGGAATTCGATTTGCTGCTTCTGGCTCGGCTGCGACTGTGCAAAGGAGGACAGGGGCCCAAGAAGCAAAACACCCCAGAAAAGGACAACGACCTCTCTGATTCTCATGGGCACAATTGTACGAGGATGGCGGTTGACTAGGACCTTGATGACCGCGCGGAGGCGAAGGACGGCACTTTGGTACCGCCCTTTGTCTAGCGCAAGTTTCAGTTCAGTTAGAACGTCACGCGCGCGCTGATTTGACCGCTCCGCGGTTTAACGGCGACGCCGTTCCCCAGCGTCCCGTTGTTGATCTCCCCGAAGTTACTGCCACCAAACGTGTTGCCCGGAATGCTGAGGCTCGGATGGTTGAAGGCGTTGACCCAATCCGATCTCATTTCCAGGTGAACCCGTTCGCCAAAACTGAAGTCCTTAGCTATGGACAAGTCGAAGACCGTCAGCCGTGGTCCCCGCAGAGAGTTCCTCACCTCATTGCCGAAGGCGAACTGGCCGGCCGGCGACGCGTTGGCAAAGGCTGCCGTATTGAACCATTCGTTGGGGCCGGGACTGCTGACGTGGGTGCTGCCTACAACATTGGGAAACCAGTTGCAACCGTTGGACACGTCACCGCCCGACGCGGTCCCTCCTACGTTGCCGCATCCGGTAATTGTCGCGTTTAGGTTCGTAGCATTCACGACAGTGAACGGATTGCCGCTTTGGGTGATGAATGTTCCAGCAACCCTCCAACCGCCCACCACCTCATCCATTACCGAATTGCCGTGCAGGTAGCTCTTACCTTTACCAAAAGGCAATTCGTAGGAAGCATATCCCTTGAAAGCGTTCGGGATGTCGAAGTTGGAGTCACCGTAATTCGCGGCCGGGTTGTTCCCAATTTGCCAATACTGAACACCGCCCCGGCTACCCCATCCACCCGAATCCTGGTCATCGAGGAAATGCGACCAGACATAGTTAGCGCTGAAGAGCAGGCCGTTGGAGTAATGCTTGTTGACTGTAACTTGCAGTGCGTTGTAGTTGGAGATGGCGTTGTAGTTGTAGCCGGTGAGCGATCCCCAAGCGGCATAGGGGCGATCCAGTTGAATGGCTTTGCCGGCGGCCGCGCTTGCGGCCAGAGCCGTCGGGTTCGTGATTTGATTGACGTCGGTTCCGAACTGCAAATGATCGGCGTGGCTTCCCACATAGGCGATCGACGCCATGTAGTTGCGCGCGAATTCATGCTCCACACCCAACTGCCACTGACTGATTCGTCCTACTGGAACGTCGTACGGAACATAGGTCTGATTCGAAGGCGATGTGACGTTAAGGTACTGCGAGACATTCTTCGCATTCGGCGAACCCGTGACGTAATTCAGAACGGTATTAGCAGTTGCGGCGGACGAGGAGAGAAAGATCAGGGGATTGGGACCGGTTCCATGGTTCACGTCCGAGGCATTACCCGAACTGGTCCCGAGGGCTCCAAAACCGATTCCATTGCCGTAGTCATCCTGGCTGAAGTTGTACGAGTACATGCCAAACCCGCCTCTTACGACTGTGTCGTTCCTCACCGACCAGGCAAAGCCGACGCGGGGCAGGAAAATATTGTAGATGGGTTTCTGCAATGAGCTTCGGTCGTTTTGGGGAGCAAACCATAGCGAGCCTAAGGAGCCATTCAATGACCCACAGGGATTGCCGTTTTTGTCGACGCTGCAGACGAGCGGGAGATTGGGATCGAATCCACCCAGGCTATTGTGGATCTCGGTGAACCCAGTGGTCGCCACGTAGCGCAACCCGAGGTTCAACGTCAAGTTGGGGCGAACCTTGAAGGCATCCTGAACAAAGAGTTGCGGACTCTTCAGCCGCGCATAGGAAGTCTGTTGATTCGTCGCGCTCCAGTTCTGCGCTTCACCAAGCAGGAAGTCCGCCAGGCCTGCGCCTGTCGTCCCGGCAGCAGCGCCATTTTGCGCGGTGTAGTTTCCAGAGAAGGTGAAATTTCCCGAGGTAATGTTTCCCCACGGGGTGGTGTTGCCCTGTCCCATCAACACCTCGACGCCGAAGTGGAGAATGTGTTTGCCACGGACTAGCGTCAGGACGTCTGACGGATCGTAGAGGTTCTCAATGTAGATGGCGTTGGTGCCAGGGGCCAGACCGTTGCAACAAAATCCCGCGCCGTTGATATTGATTTGAGGGAACACGTTCGCTTTGGCGTATTGCAAACCCAACAGGCTTGCCGCATTGAACCCGATGGTGTCAGGGACGAACCAGTTGCCTTGCTTGGTATAGGCCATGCGGAATTCGTTCACCATCGTTGGGCTGATCGTCCAGGTATCGGTGATCTGTGCGTTATAACCGTCGATGTCCCCGGAAAAGCAGTTGATTGGGCAAGGGAAGGGTCCGTACTTATTAACGCCAGGATTGTCCTTCTGACTGATGGAACCCGAGATCTGATTGTTCTGAGAGAGCGCGTAGTCAATGCGCCCAAAAAATCTCAGATTCGGGTTAGGAGTCGGAAGAATGGTGGAGAAATTGTTGGTGAGGGCTCCCGAGGCACCCGCATTCGGGAGTGGGTAGTAGCTCAGAATCTTCGCCGCTACCGGGTCAATGCGGCTAGCCGGAATCGCGTTCACTCCCGCAAGCGCTCCTGTATTTTCCGCCGCGAATGAAGTTCGAGTACAGCCGACCGTTGAACAGCTGCTTGGATCATAGAGCGTGGGGAGGGTAGGCGCGCTGAAGTCGAACGCACCCGGGTAAAGCGAACCCATCCCTCTTTCGGCCAGCGTCGGCGTTGTACCTGTAGTAGCACTGGCGGCGCCGTTGTTATAGATCTTGTCGACAACGAAGAAGAAGAACAACTTGTTCTTGAGGATTGGCCCGCCGATAGAGCCGCCATATTCGTGGTAGCGCAAATAAGGTGTCTGTTGTGGCGTAAACCCACCACTGCTGTTGGGGACCCCGAACTTAGGAGACGCGTTCAGAATGTTGTTTTGCCAATATTCATAACCCGATCCGTGAAAGCGGTTGGTCCCGCTCTTGGTAATCTGGTTGAACACGGCGCCGCCAATTCCGTACTCCGCGGAGAACGAAGAGGTCGTAACCTGAACTTCCTGGACTGCCTCAAATAACGTGTTGTCGACGTTGTTGCTCACGGGCAATTGCACTACACCGCCGTCCTGGAGGTAGTTGGCGTAATTCGGCAGGTTCCCGTTGATGGCGATGGCATCTCCTGCATTGTAAGCACCGCTGCCCTCGGAGGAGGGCATGGTAGGAGAGCTGGATGCCCCGGGGAGAAATATGTTGAAGTTCGCCCAATCATTGCCCGTAATCCCGGCGCCGATCTGAGGCAGCTGACCGATCGTTTTCGACTCCATAATCGCGCCGAGATGCGAGGTTTCGGTCTGCAGGATCGGGACGCCCTCCGCTTCCACGTTCACCGTTTCCGTCACCGCTCCCACCTCGAGGCTGGCATCTTCGGTGATGATATTCACCTGCAGCACGATGGGACCGCGCACGAGCTTTTTGAATCCCTTGGCGCTGAAACTGATGCGGTAGTTGCCCGCGGGCGTTGAAACCGTATCGTAGATGCCTTCCTGGTTGGTGACGAATTCCTTGGTCTCCCCCGTATCAATATTTGTGAGGGTTACGGCCGCTCCCGGTATGACGGCTCCCGCAGCGCTCACAGTGCCGCGAATCTCACCGGTGTTTCTGCTCTGTGAAAGTGCGGATGCGACCATGTACAAGACGAACAAGAACTGAAATGCCCAGCGGATGAAACGCGTCATGGAGCTTCTCCTAAGCTGAAGCCGATCCCATCATCGGGGACGGGGTTACCCAGTTGTGTCGATCACGCTAGTGCTCTCCGAAGGCCGGAGTTAATCGAAAGAGGAATTGCTATCTGCCGACCACTGCCCCAAGTGCGAGACTGCAGACCCGGTTTCGCGGTGAAGATTAAGCTCCAAAACGTTATCTTTGTCAAGGTAAAATAACGATATTCTAGTATATGGATCAATAATATGAGAGTTGGAAGATAAAATATCAGAAAATATCGATATTCTTACATTTAGTAGAAGCATCAGACGGTTGTGAACGTCGAAAATAACGATATTGTCAGTGGTTTTTAGGCGACGCCTGATGGGAGCGCACCTGAGTGAGCCACTTCCGATGAGATACAATTCGCTGGCAATTCAAGACAAACGGCCGCCAAAGGCGAGTCCGTTAACCGAGTGAGGATATCGACCGATGAGACCGGCCAAGAAGAAATTGGGGCGGGACACGAAACCGGCCGTGACCCTGAAATCAGTGGCGGAGCTTGTGGGGCTTACCGCCAGCACCGTTTCCGCCGTTCTCAACAGTTCTTCTGCTGCGCGTTCCGTCCCAAAACACACCAAGAAACGAATTCTTGATGCCGCCCGTGCGCTCGACTATCGACCGAACTTCTTCGCCCGTTCTCTGCGCGTAAAGGGCACGTACATGATTGGAGTCATCCTGGAGGAAATCGGGGACGCCTACGGTTCTCTCGTGATGAGCGGCATCGAACGTTATCTTAGGGCACAAAATGTGTTCTTCCTCACAGTAGCTCACCGCCACGACAAGAAATTGCTGACAACTTACTCCACAGTGCTGCGCGACCGGGGCGTCGAAGGCTTCATCACGGTCGATACCGTGCTTACAGAAGAGCCGCCGCTGCCAACAGTCGCAGTGGCGGGTCATCGCAATATCAAAGGCGTGACGAACGTCGTTCTCGACCACCGCCGCGCCGCCACGTTGGCACTAACGCACCTGCTACAACTGGGCCACGAGAGAATCGCGTTCATGAAAGGCTCGAAGCTGAGCGCCGATTCTGAGGACCGCTGGAGCGCGATTTGCGAAGTGGCGGCAAAATTAGGCGTTCGCATGCGGCCGGAATTAATTGTCGAACTCAAGGGCGATGACCCTACACCCTACCTCGGCTATCCATTTGCCAAGCAATTGCTTGAGCGCAGGGAACCTTTTACGGCGTTGTTTGCTTACAACGACATGTCCGCGATTGGCGCAATCTCTGCTTTCCAGGAGGTCGGTCTGCGCGTGCCTGACGACCTATCGGTCGTTGGCTTCGATGATATTCAGAGCGCTGCGTACATCAATCCACCGCTTACGACAGTGCGACAGCCTCTGATCAGAATCGGGGAGATTGCGGCACGCACACTGCTGGACCGAATCGAGGGACGTGTGAAACACATTCCTGAAATTTCCATCGAGCCGGAGTTGGTGGTTCGCCGATCCACGGGGAGGCCGAGTCCTCGCCTGAGGCTGGGCACACCGTAAGCGGACTGCAAACCAGGCCTTATTGCGGTGCAGCAATGCGCATTTGAAGCGGACGGAACTGACCGGAGGAGACTACGAGGTCGTTTTGCTAGAAGAGGGCGTCATTTCAGCGGCATCTGTCCGAGAAAGAACCAATTCTGGCTGTGGACCATTTCTTTGTCGGCGTGAGATGTTCCGATCTATTGGTGAGGCGACACCAGCAGTGAAGCAGGACGCCCGCCAACGTGCTTCACATTCACTACCAGAAGTGGACGGCCCTTACTCGCGGCGGCCCGGAGCGGCCCTGTATGACCTGGGTTTCGAGAACGACCTCGATGTTCTTTTTCTGCCAATCAGCGGGGAGCTGCTTCGACATCTCATCCATGCGATGCTCGTCCACCAGAAATTCGCCTGCCGCAACTGTCCCACCACGGCCGATACCGGCAGCCACTACTGACAACTGATCCGAATCCGGAGCGACGAACCGCGCAACGATCGCGTAGTCCTTGTAGTCTTCGGTTTGCTGTTGTAGACGGTCGAGAAGCCATTCGCGTTTTTCTGGGTGATCCCGATCTTCTATCCATAGCTTCGCCATTGAAGGCTCATTGACGAAGTGGAAACGCAGCGGAGCGGTCAAGCGTAACGTCCAGCCGTTATCGAACGCCCCGATGAAGACTGACGGCCCCCTCCGCAGATCAGTCAACGTAGTCGTCGATTCTGGCAGCACACGATAGGTCTTGCCATAGGTTCGCAAAGTACCGGCGATGTTAACGAGTGGGTTCAAATCATCAACGATGACCATCACCATGGAATCGGGAAGCGTGATTTCACGTTGCGGCTCAGCGGCGTCGCGCAACCGAATGTTGTCATGCTGAACTTGGTCCGCGATACAAAAAAGCGTTGGCTCGGATGATGTGGTAAATGGCCCCCAGAACTGTTGCACGAGTCTCGGCCGGGACCCGCGCCAAACCATCCATCCTGCAATCAGAACCAGAGCAACGGCGATTCCAACTACGACCGTTTTAGCCGCGTCTAATGATCGCCGGGATGCCGAAACCTGCGAGGACGGAACGCTCGCCGCTTTGAGGGCGCGGGATGCACTGACAGGTGCTCCGGAGTCCTTCTCAGGAAAGCCATTTGGATGACCCGGCCATGAAAACTGGGGAACGTAAGATCCGGAGGGCAAGAAAAGGCGAATCTCCTGGCTGTGATTGGGGTCTTGATAATACTGATCGATGCGTTTACGGATTTCGGCCGCCGTGACCCTCACAATTGGGTCCGTATTTGTGTCGTAGTCGGCGGCGCGGTCGAAGATTTCGATCCCGAGAACGCGTTCCTTCAGTTGGCTGGCTTTGCCGTCCAGCGTACGAACGACAACAAATCTTAGAAACTGCCCGTACCTTTTACTTGAGTGGAACAAAGGAGAGGCCAGCAGATGCTCGAGCTGCTGTTGAACGGCACCTCTTTCATATTCGGTCGACGGTGTCCAGCTCTCGGCTACTGATTCGGATGACAAATTTGCCATGCCCCACGGACGCTGTCACAACGCTGTGACGACAGAGACCCCTTCGGAACTCCGGCTCGAGGATAGTACTGTGCCTCAAGACGAATTTTCAATGGTAAAACAATGTTTCCGGCAAGTCTTAACATTATTCTTTACGTCCGTTCAAGTCATTCAAAACACGACGTAACAGCCTGTAACAAAACTCTTTTCCGCTTTATCCCGCGGCTTTAACCGGCAAATCCTTGCCAGAGCGCAAATCCCGACTACTATGCGCTCGTTTGTGGGTGAGCGTCCGGATTTTCCACAGCCTGTCTCTTTGACCGTCTCACGGGAGGAAAACTATGTTGCGCAACTTTCTCTGGAAGGGATATGCCTTGGCCTTGGCAGGCAGCGTGGCTATTGCACTGCTGGGTTGCCCCCCGGTGTACGGTCAGAACCAGGAAGTCGCCGCCACATTGAGCGGCACCGTCACGGACCCCACCGGTCTGCCGATCACCGGCGCAAAAGTCACACTCAAGAGCACGCAAAACGGTGTCGTTCGCACCTACACGACGCAGAACAGCGGACTGTTTGCCTTCACGCTGCTGCCTCCTGCCGTTTATTCCCTCGATGTCAGCGTCAGCGGCTTCAAGGACTACAAGCAGCCGGCCATTACCTTGGGTGCCGGTCAGACGATCCAACAGAATGTGCGACTGACGATCGGATCGACTACGGAGACGATTGAAGTCACTGCTCAAAGCCCCCTCCTCAATGTAGAGAACGCCAATATTTCATCGGACGTGTCCGCTCGCCAGGTCGTCGACCTTCCTTTGAACTTGCGGAATGTAATCAGCTTGGCAGAGTTGAATTCCTCGGTCAGCAACACCGCCGAAGAGCAGATCGTCGGTGCACCGGGAATCTCGGGTAGCGCCGATCAAGACGTCTCGTTCCTTAATTTTGGTGGCACTTTTTTCGGCACCGCCGAATATCTGCTGGATGGAAGTTGGGACACGCGTGTTGACTGGGGAGGCGTGCTTTACGTTCCGTCGGCCGACGACGTTCAGGAATTCAAGATTCAGACAAATGCCTTCACTTCGCAATATGGATGGAGCAGCGGCAATGTCATCAACGTGGTAACCAAGTCAGGCACAAATCAGTTCCATGGCGATGCCTGGATGTTCTATCGCAATAGCGCCTATGATGCGCAGTATTACTTTAACCGGGGCAATCAGCCGGCATTCCATCGCGACCAGTTTGGCGCCACAATCGGTGGCCCAATCATCAAAGACAAACTCTATTTCTTTGCTTACTACGAAGGTCTACGGCAAGCAACCCCTGCAACCTTCCTCGGCAGCATGCCAACGAGCGCTGAACGGGGAGGAAATTTCTCTGCGCTGCTTGGCGGACAAGCAGGAACTGACTATCTGGGCAGGCCGATCTTTGCTGGCGAAATCTACAATCCGTTCAGCACACGCCAGGTCACCTGCGGTGGCGTCGACAGCGTCACAGGAAGATCGGTGAGCAACTGCCCTGCTGGTGCAACCACCGAATTCCTTCGAGACCCGGTCTCTGGCAATATCTCCAGCGGCACTGGTGTAACCAATATCCTTCCAGCCAGCCTCATGGATTCGATTTCCTCGAGTATCGCAGGAGGGAGCTATTGGCCTACTCCGAATAGTTCGTCTCTATTTAACAATTTCACGGCGGCTTCATCGGCGGCGGCGCACTCGAACGAGTACTCCGTACGCATTGACTACAATTTTTCAAACAACGACCGCATCTGGGGACGCTGGTCGCAAAAATACGAGCAAAAAATAAACTTCCCAACCTACTACGGCGCTTCCAATCCGGGCGGCCCGGGGGTGGTCGCTCCGAACAACCGATACAGCGCGAACATCGGTTACAGCCATGTTTTCAGTCCGAGCTTCGCACTGAGCGCAAACCTTGGCGTAAATCGGCACGTGGAGCAGTCGACTACGCAGAGCTTTGGCTTCAAATCCTCAACCCTCGGACTTCCCGGTTTTATCGATGGAACGGCTCCGAGCTTTCCCGAGATCCAGCCACAGAGCTACTCTCCGCTGGGAGCACAAGCGGGCTTAGACAACTACATCGTTCCGCAAACCATGTGGACGGGGTCGGTCGACCTTACAAAGATCCACGGCAAACACCAGCTGGGATTCGGCTTTATGGACGTCTGGGCACGAATCGATGGTGGGCACTACGCCAACACGGTGCTGCAATTTCAGACCACTTCAACCGCCGGTCCTGACCCGCAGAATGCAACCGCAAACACCGGCGACGGTTTTGCTTCGTTCTTGCTTGGTGTTGGGAGCGGAAACGACTCGACCGGATACAACAAATTCCCGGCAACCGACAAGCACCTGCTCGGCTGGTATTTGCAGGATGACTGGAAGGTCGCTCCCAAACTCACGGTGAATCTGGGCCTCCGTTATGAAATCCAGAGGGCGCCGACCGAGAGGAACAACGCGCAGCAGTATTTCGACTTTACCATGACGAACCCAATCAGTGCCGCAGTGGGGACGAACTTCCCGGGCGCGCTTGTGTTTAACTCCAGCAGCAACCGTGGCTTGTACAACACCTCTTACAAGAACTTTGCTCCCCGGATTGGGGCGGCGTATCAGTTGCGCAACAAGCTCGTCTGGCGCGGTGGCTACGGCATATTTTTTGTGCCGAACTACTATGGACAGGGGCCAAACATCGGATTCTCGCAGGGTACACCCTGGGTAACGAGCCTCAACAGTGGCATAAATCCATTCACCACATTAAGCGGAAACTCCAGCTTGACTTGTAGCAACGGTGCCACAACCCTGGCATGCCAGAGTGCATTTCCAAATGGGCAAGTGCTGCCAACTGGAAACTCGTTGGGCGGCTTGACGGATGTGGGCTTCGGACTGAATCCAGTGATCAATCCCGTTCGTCATTCTCCATACGTGCAGCAGTGGATGACGGGCGTTCAATATTCTCTGACCCCCAACGATCTGGTCGATGTCAGCTATGTTGGCAACCATGGGACGCACGTCCTCTCGCAGTACCTGGAATGGGACGAGATGCCGGCATCGGACTTGGCACTGGGAAATCAGCTATTCAATCAGGTTCCGAACCCGTTCTTTGGACATATCACTGCCAGTGGGTGTGGTCTGGATCAGCCGACTGTTCCCGCTGCCCAATTGTTACGCCGATTCCCGGAATATTGCAGTGTGACCGAGGCCCCACCTGCCGCAGGCGACTCGACTTACAACGCACTGCAAGCAACCTACACTCACCGCTGGCATTCCGGATTGGACCTGAACGTCTCGTACACATATTCGAGGTTCATGGACAATGTGCAAGGCAACTCCGGTTGGGCGTTTCCGGGCAGCGGAAGCAGTGTCCGCAATTCGTACAATCTGGCTGCCGAGCACTCGCTGGATGTCAGCGACACTCCGCATAGCCTTGTCATGAACTACAACTACGAACTGCCATTCGGAGCAGGGAAGCTTGTCGGGCGGGACTGGAATAAAGTAGTGAACGCTTTTCTTGGCGGGTGGCAATGGAGTGGAATTCTGACCGCGAAGTCCGGATTGCCGCTGTCCATCAACCCAGCAACAAACAATACCGGAGGTTTCGGTTTCAATCAGCGTCCAGACCTGGTGCCTGGTGTAAGCCCGGTTCCCCAAGACCAGAACATCAATCATTGGATCAACCCCGCTGCGTTTACACAACCAGCAGCCTTCGCCTTTGGTGATTCCCCTCGGTTCCTCTCCAACCTCCGTGCACCGAAGTATTTTGACTGGGACATGGGCATACAAAAATGGTGGAACTTTAGCGAGGCGCGGCGACTGCAATTCCGCTTTGAGATGTTCAATGCGCTGAATCACCCGAGCTTCTTTGAGCCGGACACGAATCTCGGAGACAGTAACTTCGGGACAATCACCTCGGCATATCCTGCGCGAAGTGTGCAATTCGGTCTCAAATTCTACTGGTAGCTGCGCGTCTGGCTTCTTTGAACATAAAAGCCTGGCAGGCCCAAACCTGCCAGGCATTACGAGACACAAACTCCACTCGTTTGCCAGCATCTCAGTCGATCAATGCACACAAAACTTTCGCGAGTGATCTTCCCACTGCTGATCTTCTCACTGCTGACCCTGGCGTCAGTGGGTCTATTCCCGCAGATTTTGTTTGCGAGCGGGCTCGACTCGACCGGTTCCTACGAACCGGTTGCCGACCCGCGCGCAGTTGTGACGATTGGCTCAGTCCGTTTCACTGTTCTGACCCCGGAGCTCATTCGCATGGAATGGGCTGCTGACCGAAAGTTCGAAGACCGCGCGTCACTGGTCTTCCTAAACCGAAGACTGCCAGTCCCCACATTTACACACGAGACCACGCCGGAAGGAAACTCTGTTATCAAGACCGGCGCGTTGACAGCCGTTTACACACCGGGCAAATCGGATGGTAGCTTCACCGCTGAGACTCTCAAAATTTCCTTGGTTCTCGGCGACAAGAAGATTGTATGGAAGCCAGGAATGGCCGACACAGGAAATCTGCTGGGCACAACGCGAACTCTTGATCGAGTCCGCGGCTCGAATGTCCAGCTCGAGCCAGGTCTGATCTCGCGTGACGGCTGGACTGTTGTAGACGACAGTACCCGTCCCTTGTTTGACTCTGACGACTTTTCGTTCACTCATGGCGAGGAGGGGCCGTGGCCATGGGTCGTTTTGCGCCCCGAGGGTGAGCGTCAGGATTGGTACTTTTTCGGTTACGGGCACGACTACAGACGTGCTTTGCACGATTACACCAGCGTGGCTGGAAAGATTCCGTTGCCACCCCGCTTCGCATTCGGAGCCTGGTGGTCGAGGTACTGGTCCTATACCGACGAGGAATTTGAAAAGCTGATTCAGGAATTTCACACGAACCAGACACCACTCGACGTCTTGGTCATCGATATGGATTGGCATCCGACGTTCAACGAGGTTGCTGGCAATAACCAGCTGGATGCTTCGGGTCACAAGCTCGGCTGGACCGGCTATTCCTGGAACAGGCTTTTATTTCCCAATCCTGATCGATTTCTGAGCCGTGTCCACGAGCAGGGGCTTAAAGCTACGGTCAATCTCCATCCTGCCGGTGGTGTGCAGCCATGGGAAGATGCGTATGGGGAAATGGCCCGCGCGGTAGGTGTTGACCCGTCGACCAAGCAATATGTTCCCTTCGACATAGCAGACCGGAACTTCGCCAAAAGTTACATGAAGTACATGATCCATCCGCTCGAACGCCAAGGGATCAACTTCTTTTGGCTCGACTGGCAACAGGAAGATACGACGAAGGTGCCGGGTCTAAATCCCACTTGGTGGCTGAACTACATCTTCTTTAGCGATCAGCAGCGTGAAGGGAAGCGTCCTCTGCTTTTTCATCGTTGGGGAGGACTTGGAAACCATCGATACCAAATCGGATTTTCCGGCGACACTGTCTCCGTCTGGGAGTCTCTCGCCTTTCAACCGTACTTTACGGCCACGGCAGCCAACGTGGGCTACGGGTATTGGAGTCACGACATCGGCGGGCACATGCCGGGCGCCATCGACCCTGAACTTTACTTGCGGTGGATCCAATGGGGAATCTTCAGCCCGATCTTGCGCACACATACTACAAAAAACCCCGATGCCGAGCGCAGGATTTGGGCCTATCCGGAGCCGTACTCAGACCTGATGCGGGAGTGCTTTGCGCAACGTTACGCTATGCAGCCTTACATTTATACGGAAGCAAGAAAAACGTATGATACCGGACTCGCATTCCTCCATCCACTCTATTATGACTGGCCCGAAGCGCCTGAAGCGTACGCCGCCAAGAACGAGTACATGTTTGGCGACTCCATTCTTGCCGCCCCCATCACCCAACCTGTCGCGCAGGACTCGCAATTAGCAACTATTTCTGTCTGGCTTCCGCCCGGTGATTGGATTGAATGGGACAGCGGCGCAAGAGTCAAGGGACCTGTCACCGAACAGCGCAACTTTTCCCTGGGCCAAATTCCCTTGTACGTGAAAGCGGGCAGTATCGTTCCTATGCAGCGGGCGACACTTTATACAGGCGAAAAGCCCATCGACCCTCTCGTTTTGACCGTATTTCCGTTAAATGATGGACAGCAATCCGAATATCGCGTTTACGACGACTCCGGTGACTCCCCGGGTTATCAGACAGGGCAAGCTACCTGGACACCAACGCGCGCTTCTCTGAGCCCTGATGGAACCTCCCTAAATATCGTGATCTCTCCCATCGAAGGACACTATAACGGAATGGAGTCTGATCGCTCATATGAGCTTCGCCTTCCGGGAAGCTGGCCGCCTTCCTCGGTAAGCGTGAACGGCGTACCTTTGTCATATTCCACAAAAGAAGCCGACCCCGGCTGGCGCTTCGATGGCAATACCTTAACCACCATCATCGCGACACCTCGGTTTCATGTGACAGATAAGGTGGCGATCTCAGTGCAAACCAGTCTTGAAATGGCGCGCAATCGTGCGCTGCTCGATGACTTCGCTGGAAGGATGCGCCGACTTCGAGAGAGCTATGACATTTTGAACGCAAATTGGCCCCTCGCCTGGTCGCCGGATGCTTTGATTGTTGCGATGCAGACTGGAGATCGAATCACCTATGAACCCAACACTGCATTCGCCGAACTGCGCGGGTTGCGCCCGAAACTCGCCGAGCTTCCAAGCGTGATTGACGCAATGCGTACGACTAAGAACTCCGCGGGGGTCGCAACATCCAACCCCGATTCGAGTCCAGGTCAGCGGGACCCGAGGCTGGCAAAATACAACCGTCTCATCGACACCGCGATGGCACACATTGGGGACATCAGCGAGACGGGACCACGAGCATCCATGCGGGAAACGTCTGGCGAGCAACGCAAAATGCAAAGGCCATAACTGGCACGTTAAGCTGTATTATGCGAAGCTTCCTAGTGTCGTTGTTCGTGTCACTCTGTACGATTACGCAAATTGCGAAGCTTAGTCGTGAACCTCAATTCGAGGCAATTTCCCTGAAGGGCGTGGATTTCACCCTTCGCAATTCGCCCACTCCCCGGAAATATCTCATCGAAACCATGCCGGGCGGAGTTGCGCTGCTTGACTACAACAACGACGGACTGCTTGATATTTTTCTCGTAAATGCGGGCCATGTTCCCGATCCTCTCCTCCCGGCGGCAAATTTTGATCGCAGTAACCCAACCTATTGGAACCGGCTCTATCGGCAAAATAAAGACGGTACCTTCACGGATGTGACGGTGCAAGCCGGATTGCAAAATGCTGGCGCGACAAATTACGGCATGGGGGTGGCTGTCGGCGATTACGATAACGACGGATTTCCTGACATCTATGTGACCAATTTCGGCCGAAACATTCTTTATCACAACAACGGCGATGGAACCTTCACCGATGTGACGGCGAAAGCAGGCGTAGGCGCCGGTGGTTGGTCAACGTCAGCGGGATTTTTTGATTACGACAACGACGGGCATCTCGATCTGTTCGTTACGCGTTATCTCGACTGGACTCCGGAAAAAAGCAAAACCTGTGGCCGAATTGCTGAGCCTATGTATTGTCCCCCGGGCGAATTTGCTGCCACGACCAGCATCCTGTACCGGAATCGTGGAAATGGAACGTTCGAGGACGTAAGCGCAGCTTCTGGGATCTCTACGAAGGAAGGTCGAGGACTGGGAGTGGCGTTCGCCGACTATGACGGCGATGGTTTCACAGATGTGTTCGTTGCCAACGATGCCATCGAGCAGTTTCTCTGGCACAACAACGGAAACGGCACATTCAGCGAAATAGCCATGGATGCTGGCGCCGCTCTTTCCAGCACGGGCAAGAAGCTCTCCGGCATGGGAGTTGTTTTTCAGGACTATGACAATGATGGCTTACCCGATCTACTCGTGACCCAACTGCCGCACGAGCCATATGTTCTGTTTCACAATGATGGCAAGGGATCTTTCAGCGCTCAAGAGTTGGAAGCCGGACTCGGCAGGCTGTCCGGCAACGTCTCGGGCTGGGGAGTCGGCCTCGAAGATTTTGACAACGACGGATGGAAAGATCTGTTTGTCGCCCAGGGACATGTTTTTGATAACGTCCAACTCTACGACGGTTCGCTCAGCTATCGCGAACCTCCTCTGTTTGCACTGAACCGCGGGGGGCACTTCGAAAAAAGCGACGCAGGGTCGGACATGGCGGTCGCTGGGCGGGGCGCGGCGTTCGGCGATTTGAACAATGATGGTTGGATCGACGTCATCACAACATCGCTTGGCCGGCGGCCGCAAGTCTATTTAAACCGGGGAGGCAAGTCGCATTGGCTTACCATCACGCTTCGCGGGAAACGCAGCAACCGCGATGGCTATGGAGCCCGCGTTCAGGTGAATGGTCAGGTGAGATTCGCGACAGCATCGGGAAGTTATCTGTGCTCAAGCGACAAGCGATTACATTTTGGCCTGGGAGACGCTAACATGGGCGACGTAGAGGTCCGATGGCCTTCAGGTGGCCGTCAGATCTTGCGTGCTGTGAAAGCTGACCAGTTCCTCACAATCGAGGAGGCGAGGCCGTGATCATTAACGTCATTCTACTGGTGCAGTTCCTTGCGCAGGTGCAGGTCGCATCGGGTCCACCTACCCAAGAAGTCACTGCGCTCCTCGAAACTGGCGTCGCCGCGGAGGATCGCGGCGACTTGGACCAAGCCATCGTGAATTTTCAAAAAGCAGTCGATCTTGCACCAGCTTCACCGGTTCCGCTCCTGCGGTTGGGCGACGCCTACATGAGGAAGCATGACTACGGGGCGGCGATCCGCCCGTTAAAGCGTGCAGCTGAACTGAGTCCCGATGTTGTTGCAGTCCATCGATTGCTAGGCTACTCGCTTCTTTCGCAGGGCTACGCTTCGGAGGCAATTCCACATCTCGAGATCGCTCACGAGTCTGGCGCCCTGGGCATCGCACAGCTTCAGGCCGACCGACCTGCTGAGGCAATAATCAGTTTGAAGGATGCGCTCGCGAAAACTCCGGACGATATCGATCTTATCTATTACCTCAGCCGCGCCGGGTCCGCGCTTTCCAGTCAATCGCAAGACAAATTGCTTGCAGAGTTTCCTCACACCGCGCGCGGACATCAGGTGCTCGGCCAGAGCTACTACGCTGCCAGGATGTTTTCAGAAGCGGAGAAAGAATATGAACTGGCCGTAACTCAGCGCCCGGATCTCCCCGGCCTACACCTGGAACTCGGCGAGATTTATGCGGCCACTTCAGACTGGGCAAAAGCGGAGGAGCAATTTCGCGCCGAGGCAAAGCTACAGCCGGGAAGTTCAGAAGCAGCATACCGCTTGGGATCGGCCCTTCTGGAAGAAGGCAAAGTGAAAGAGGCAACCGAGGAACTGCGCCACTCTGACTCGCTGCGGCCGGATATGCCTGAGACGTTGTATGCACTCGGTCGAACTCTAGCGGTCAGCGCACCAGAAGCGGCGGAAGTTCCGCTCGGTCGAGTTATCGCTCTAGAGAAACAGACCCCACTGGCTGGTCAAGCATACCTGCTACTGGCCAGCATTCATAGAAAACAGGGGAAGACGGAAGAAGCTGCTCGAGAAGTGGCCGAATATAAGCGCATTCAGAATCTTGCATCGAAGCGTGGAGAATAAAGGCGCTGATATGCAAGAGGCGATCGATCAAAATCTGAGTACCTGATCTGATATCGTTTAGGTTGCCGAGATCATAACTAGATTGAACGCTTCCCCGTACCCCGTTATTCCGTGCGCTATTTGAACAAGATCTTTGCCAGATCGCTTTCCGGATTCTTCTGCAACATGAGAAATGAGTCCTTAATGAGGGAAAGCCACCAGCGTCGCGCAACTCGCCCATGTAAGGGTATGCCGCTAGCGAATCTGCAATGGACCCCTTAGTTTTTTCCGCCGCGCTGGATCCAGTTTCGTACTTGCGAATCCAAAACGTCGAGAGGTAACGCTCCATTGCCCAGCACCTCATCATGAAAACTGCGTAGATCAAAGTTTGGACCGTGCTTCTGGCGCGCCTCGTCGCGCAGCTTCAGGATTTCCAGTTGCCCGAGCTTGTAGGCCAGGGCCTGACCGGGCCAGGCGATATAACGATCCACTTCGCTCTGCACGTTGGGTTCGTCCATCGCTGTGTAACGGTGAAAATAGTCCACCATCTGATCGCGCGACCAGCGCTTCTCGTGAACGCCGGTATCGATGACCAGGCGGATGGCGCGCCACATCTCGTTCTCGAGCCGCCCATAGTCGCTATAGGGATCCTGGTAGCGGCCGACTTCCTGGCCGAGACGTTCCGAGTAGAGAGCCCAGCCTTCGACGAATGCGGTGTATCCCGCGTGCCGTCGGAAGGCGGGCAGATCAGGCATCTCCTGTGCCAACGAAAGTTGCAGATGATGGCCGGGCACTCCTTCGTGGTAGGCGATCGCCTCAATGTTGAGCAGCAGACGATGCTCAGGGTCCCATTCATTCACGTTGATGCGTCCCGGACGCGAACCGTCGGCGGAGCCCTCCGTATAGTCAGCCGGCACCGCGTTCTTCGCACGAGCTGCTTCCATGGGGACGATAATCAACTTCGCCTTGGGAAGGTGGCCGAAGAGTTTCGGAAGTTGTGCTTGCATCTCGCGCGCGTATTTCGCGTACAGATCCAGAAGCTGCTGTCCCGACGTCGCATAGAAGCTCCGCTCTTCTTTAATGTGCTGGTTCAGGCTGGCGAGATCCTTAAAGCCCAGCTTGCGCGCCACGGCAATCATCTCGGCTTCGGTTTCGTCGATCTGCTTGAGGCCAAGCTGGTGAATCTCCTCCGGCGAAAGATTTGTGGTGGTGATGCGGCGAATGTTGTAGCGGTAGCGGGCGGCTCCATCCGGGATCGCCCACACTCCCGGATCGGTGCGCCCTTGGGGCGCATACGCCTTCTGCACGAAAACAACAAAGCGCCGATACGCCGGGATCACGTCTGTCTCGATCGTGGAGAGGACAGCGTCGCGAATACGTTTCTGGTCTGTCGCGGAGATACTGGCCGGAAACTGCTTGACTGGCTGCGCGAACGGGCTGGCATCACCGGTTTTGCCAGCGAGTTCGTCGGTTTCCGCTGCCACTTTCTCGAGCAAATATTTTGGCGGCATGAGCTTATCTTTCATGCCTTGGCGCATATTTGCTGTGACTTGCTCGAAAGCACGGGGAATCTGGTGCAGACGTGCGATGTAGTTGTCGTAGTCGGTGACGTTATCGAACGGAGTCAGAGTGACGAGATAGGGAAGACCGAGGTGAAGCCCGTCCATCTGATTCACGGGCATCTCCCATGATTTGAATTGCGAGCCTTCGATCTCCTGTCGGAGCTGGCGAATCATCAACGTCAAGCTCAGGACGTCCTGCTCGGGAAGGCCCTTGGCGTCCATGGCTTCAAAGCGCCGCAAAAACTCGCGTTTGCGTTCTATATCCGACTGATAGAACCCTGGGGAGCGGTCGCTGAGGCGGTCGTTGTAACGCTTGTCGCCGAGAGCAGTTGCGAACTCGGGCTCTGCGCGCAATTCATAATCCCAATCCTCGTCGAAAAGAGAACGCAGTTGCTGTTGTCGACCATCTGCGGAGGATGGTTCGCCCTGCTCCGTGGGCTCGGCGTTCATCGGCCTCGGGGAAAGCGTGACGATGAGACAGAAAATCAGAAACACGCAGGTAGACGGCGATTGACGAATCAAGTTCTTCTCCTTGCATAACGGCACATTGTAACTTCGGCAAATCGTAATTGTGGCGCGAGTCCCAGATGACTGCCTTACGAACTGCACGTCTCACGGGGCACGGCCCGATCCTACGAATCCCGCCCAGTTAGGTACTCTTTGTGTTTACCGTCCGATAGACGGCGTCAAGCTCCCGGATGATCTGGTACGGCGACACCATGATGCCCCCGCCTAGACGCAGGACAGATCACCTACAGCATCACGTCTATTGGCTTCCCTTCGAACACGCGCCGGCGAGCTTCGCCTGTTCTGGCTATGCTGTTTCACCGGTCCGAGCGGCAGGATGGACCCTGCTCGCACGTACAGCGGAATGGTTTCCAGATCGACGGGGCGTTCTGTTCCAAGCCAGACGGGTTTTGTGGTTAATGATCTCGTGACCGCACTCAATAGTTCTTCGCAAGGTACTCACGCAACCTGTCCAGCCGAAAGGTTGCATCGCCGATCTCGACCTGCAACAGCAGTTGCGCTGTAGTCAGTTGATTATGGAAATCCAACGCCGCTGAAGTGTCAGGTTCGCCTATGGCGCGCAAATTCTTGTCGATGTCGCTGATCTCTTCCCGAAGCGACTTGAGTTTCGCTTCCTGTACCGCGACACCATCGATCAACTGCTGGTGAAGCACTTCGTTGTTGCGCACCACATCGCCTTCCTGCACGTTCTTCCAATCGTCGTAAGCTTCGACGGCGCGATCCAGGTGTTTGTTGATCCAATGGCTCGACAGGTTGTAGTTCAATGAGACTGCGCCATAGGGTTGCGCGCCGTACACAACCGGATTGACCTGTTGGTGGACGCCGACGGAAAGCGCAACGTCCCAGCTGTTCTGCCGGTTTAGTTTGTCGAGTGCCCTTTGCTCCATTGTTTCGCGTTTCTGCTTTTCTGCCACTAACTCTTTGAGAGGCTTATCACTGAACGGTGGAGCGTAGATCGCACTAATCTTCGACTGAGTGTCGGCCCGGTCAGCTTCCAATTTGATCTTGGTGGTCCGCAGATTAAACAGCATCTGGCGCGTGGCATTCCGTGCTTCCACCATTTTTGCAGTTTTTTCCATCAGGGCATCCAGAGACTGCGAGGCCTGATCGGTGAGCGTCAGTCTGTTACGGAGAGCTTCCCGTTCAAGATTCGCGATCGCATATTGCACATCCTGCTGCGCCGCGGTCGTAGCTTTGTAGAGTTCGCAGTTCTTGCGCGCCACTGAGATCGTCAGGCCGGCTTTTCGTAAGGCGGAGAGGCCGAGCGATGCGCCTCCGACCACTTGCATCGGCAAGCCAGTCTCAGGCTGGGTGAACCCTCCGAACGCGAGCGGTGTTCGCAGCAAATCGCGCTGCGCCTCAGCCTGTTCCATTACATAAGAGCAGTAAGCCAGTTGATCGTTTTGAGTCTGGCCAAGCGCGGGCATTGCGATGAATAGGACTGCAGGCGCCACCCACATCCTGGGATTCCCGAACATACTGTTCTCCTTCGAAAACACAGATTAGAAGAGCAATGGTTTGCGCCCGAGGAATACGGTCTTCGACTTCGCCGAATCGGCGTGATCCAGAGTCATCTGGATCATGAATCCGCGAATCTGCGTCTTGAAGATGGGATGGATGGCCTGCTCCTCACTCGTGAAGATCGTCTTCAGCGTGCCCACGTGCCGGCATAAAACCATGTTGAGGTAGCAATCGTAAATGGAACTGCCGACAACCGCGTGCGCCTGGTTGTCGTAAGGAACGAAGGCAAAGTACAGGGTCTGTCCGCCAGAAGCATTTAGGTAATACGGACTTTGTTTGGCGGTGGCGATAGCTTCTCGCAAACGCGAGATCTGTCGCGACTCTTCGTAGAGTTGCTTTTCCCCTACGCTGATGGCGATATCCAGCTGCGCAACTTCTGACTGCAACTCAGTTTGCTTTTCGAGGACGTTGAGCGTGTTCGTACCGGTAGTGGTCTTGTCGAGAACGCTGTCGGTGAGCAGGATCTCTGCGATCTTGCTGTCGGTATAAGCGTTTTGCGCCTGGTTGAGCGTGGATAACTGTTGGGCCGCATCGCCCTTTGTGATCAGTCCCGCGGCAAGGTCTTTATTGATGCTATCTTGAACTTCTTTGAGCTGGGTAAGGACCTTTTGCGTTTTGGCGTTGTCGGCCAGCTTTTGCTGATCGAGTTGTGCCAGTTCCGGACCGGCAGTGCTGTTGTGCGATTTTTCGCGGGCGATTGCTTCGCGCAGTTGCGGCTCGAGCGCCGTTAGCGCCGTGCGATGCTCTTTCATCTCTGCCACACCGGTTTCAAGCTTGTTCGAATCGACTTTTAGATCTTCGATCGTCTGCTGGCTGGTTACCAGCTTTTCGCGGAAGTCGAGGCTTTTCTCATCTGAAGCCGAGAGAATGACCGGTGCAGCCCAGGAAGTGTTTACCGCGTAAAAGCCCATGATCCACGCGTAGGTGAGAATGCCGATCAACACGAGATACAACACGGTAATCGCGAAGATACGATAGAGCGTCAGCACAAGCTTGTAGTGAAGGGATTGGAATGTCTGCGCGGCCGTTTTTTTGACCTCTGCCGCAGGCGCAGAGTTTCTTGATTCCGGGACTATGGGATCAACGGGTGTTGTTGCCAACGGGCACCTCTCGTGATTGAGCGTTCCGTGGATCGATGGTTCGCGTGCCCCAATCCGCGGAATCCATCGTGCACAGAGCTAACGGTGTTAGGAACAAACTGCTGACCAGCGACCAGCCTACGTATGCTGCAAAAGCCAAGGGATGCGCTACTGCTTCGCGCGCACTGTATCTCTTGATGATCCAGGTGAGGATCGCGCCGATACCAAGAGCGGTGATCAGCGGCAAGGGGCCTGTCCATGAAAGAGGATCTTGCGTTAGTGCCGTGATCACGACCAGGACTCCCACCAACGCCCCCAGAGGAACCAGCACAAGGGTCAACACCGTGTTGGGATGAAGCTTCCACACATGCTGCGGCAGAGATTTGAGAGTAAAGAAAAAGTCGCGAAGAATGCTGCGTCGCCAACGTAGCTGCTGCTTAAAGAGCACTGACAACGTGTTCGGAACGGTCGTCCAGCAGAGCGCATCGTTGTTGATGTACGTGCCGTAGCCTCGCAACAGCGTCTGATGTGTAAGGAATCGGTCTTCGCCCTGGCTTACCGGAATGCCGAACCAGTTTCGGGCACGAATGGCAGGTTCGATTTCGAGCAGCAAATCGCGGCGGACGGCAAACAAGCATCCGCTAATGCAGCAGACGCTGCGGGTCCAATTCTCAGGGATCTTGTAGAGCTGAAATGCGGAGTAATAAATCAGAGTCTGAATGGCAGTGATGATGTTGTCCTTGGGATTTCGGACTCCGACGCGGCCTCCGACCGAACCCATCTTTGGCTCAGCGAAGCAGGCCGTCAGCTCGCGAATCGCGTCGGGATGGAAGATGCAGTCGGAGTCGATCGAGATGATAATCTCGGCTTTAGAGTGCTGCAGCGCGTTGCAGACCGAACGCGCTTTTCCGCTGTTAACTTCATTTCGGCCCGTTCTTATACGAAGGTTGGTAAAGTGGTGCTGCGCTTTCTGCATCCATTCGTAACTGTCGTCGGCGGAGCAGTCGTCTTGCGCGATCACTTCAAACTTGTGATTCGGATAATTGCTATTCGCGATGCTCTCGATCGTTTCGTAGACCGTCTTGCCTTCGTTGTAGCAAGGCATGAGCACGCTGACGGTCGGCTCGTAGCTATAGTCTTTCTTCGCCTTCGTGCTGGGGAAAGAGAACCGCATGATGATCCCCATCAAGTACTTCACGACGGTAATCACCAAGGACAAAATGAGGATGAGCCAAAGAAGAATCGGAGCCATCAGCACCGCTCCCTTGATGCATAGCTCATGCTCGGGACACAGGAGTGACTGCTAGATCGCGCATGCTGCGGAGGTCTTGCTCCGTCGGACCAGGGCAGCACTCCCAGCAAACCGAACAATACCACAGAAAAAGTGCGGCCGGAATTGTTGCTCGGGGAACTGATCAAATATCGCCCCCGGAACGTGGCAATACACTGATTCACTGTGCGCGGACATTCCATGACGAAACAAATGTCCGGCATCCGGTACGAGGTCCGCAACTGAGGCACACTACCTGAACCACTAGCCTTCAACGCGAGTTTTCCGGAAACCTATCCCACTTTTAAAGGGTATCCAGAGGCATCGCGAAGGTCATGGCCTTCGGGGCTAGATAGTGGTACTTGGCGAGGGGAACCGCTTGGGTTAGGCTTAGTGCGACTTGGCACACCAAGGAGATACCCCATGAGTCAAGAAACCCCGGTCCAAACCGTTTTGGCGTGTTCCCAATGTGGAAGGTCGCTCGCGCCCTCGGAACTGGTGCATATCGCCGGGAACTGGGTGTGTGCCGATTGCAAGCCGGCATTTCTGAGTCGGATGATGGCGAGTGGCGCAACACCATCCGCCTTGCGCTATGGCGGATTTTGGGTCCGCTTCGGCGCCCGCATGATTGATGGCCTGCTTTTGGGGGTTCCCTTCCTGATCATCGCCGCCATGCTGATACCGAATCTATTCCGGACGACCAATCAATCACCCGCGACACTTAACCCTGCGTTTGCAGCCTTTGGCTTGACTTTCTTCTTGCTTGCTCTCCTCGCCGGAGGTTGCTACGAAGTCCTGATGCTCAAGTATCGCAGCGCTACTGTCGGAAAGATCGCCTGCGGGCTAAAAGTCGTCCGGCCCGACGGTCGCAGCTTGAGTTGGGGGGTATGCTTCGGGCGATTCTTCATGTGGAATGTGGTTACCAGCGGCATTCCTTACTTGAATTCCGTCCTCATGCTGGTTAGCTCGATTATGTTGGGGGTGGATGACGAGAAGCGAGCCTTACATGACCGGGTGTGTGACACGAGGGTGATATACAGCAGAGCGTAGCGTGAGCCTTAGCATCAATCCCTACGGTACCGGCTCTTCCACAGGCAATACACCGGCGCTATCGCCGGGTGGATCTGGCGTTGTCGCCTGGCCTAGTTGTTCCGGGGACATAGCACTCGAGGAAACTGGGTCGCAAACCTGTCCCTACTGCGAGAAGCGGCTCGAGATCCACGTCTGGCCGATTGTTCGCCAGAATAGCAATGCAGCGACAGCGCTTTCGGACCAGGCGACCTGCTTTTTTCATCCCGACAAAGTATTTCAGGCCTGCTGCCAACGGTGCGGCCGGTTCGTGTGCGCTCTGTGCGATCTGCAGTTGGGAGCGGAGCACGTTTGCCCCGCTTGCTTCGAACGCGGGCGCGCCGGTTCCGAGGCCGGCAAGGCGGAATGGCGTTATCGCGATGTGCTCTATGATTCCATCGCATTGACACTTGGGTGGGGTTGGATTCTCGTTTGGCCTGTATTTGTGGTGGCGTTTCCTGCCGTGATCTTCTTGCACGTGAAGTATCGGAAGGCGCCCCGCTCCTACTTGATACCTCGATCTGGCTGGCGTTTCTGGGCGGCTTACGCGGGGATCGTCTGGGCTCCGTTCTTATTCGCGTTCTCGTTCTACGTCACACGTATGGCCGGGAGGCATTGATTGAAAAGCGCTTTCCGGAAAATATCGCGCGTTGGCAGCCTCACCGGTGGGACGAAGTGGTACCTCAGCAAGGATTGTTTGCTTGCCGCGAAGGTCACGATGTATGTGGTCGAGTATCGCCGATTCTATCTGCGCGACCTGGAATCCATTGTTGTCTGGCCCAGTCGTTCCTGGCTGCCCCGGCTGATCATTCCGGGGGTGCTGTTTGGAGCTCTCGGCGCCGGCCTGTGGCAGTGGGCCGATTCCACCGCGGGCGAGATTTTCACTGGCATCGCTGTCGCCTGGGTGCTGCTGGAACTCGCGCTCGGGCCGACGGCAGCATCGCGGATTCACGCCACTGGTGTAACTGTTGACCTGCCGTTAGTGAAGCGAACGCGTCGAGCTCGCAAGGTCCTTGCAGCCATCGATGCGGCAGTTCGCGCCTCTCGCGACGTCACCGTGCAACAGGCCGTTCCTGTACCCAACGTGCCGCCGGCTGTCGTCTCCGTCCAAATGAACTCCGAAGCGCCGTCCGCGACCCCTTCCATCGCAGACGCCTCACAGACGATTGGCCTCTAACACTCCAGCCGCGACCGCGACAAGTTTGCGCCATGCTCGCTGCTTGTTTCATCCGCTACGTGAGGCGGCAGCGCGTTGTCCGCATTGCGGAGGAACATTCTGTCGTGAATGCGTAACCGACGAAGAGGGCAAGCTCGCCTGTCCGCCGTGTCTCCGCCGGATGGCCCGTCCGCCTGCGCCAAAGCCGTCCTTGATGCGCCGCTTCCAGCAGGTCGTCGCCGGACTCGCCGCGCTGGCCTCTCTGATGGCGCTCTTCTTCGCGATGCTGCAGTGGCGAGTGCATACACCGGAGGAGCATCTGATTTTCGGCCAGGTCGCCGCTGACCGACTGCCCGAGCAAGAACAATGAGTGAAGCCGCATTGAGTCCAGCCTCTTCGCTGCAGGCACGCGCGCTCCCGGGGCGCGGTCGGCGAAGCCGGCTGAATCCGCTTGAGGCACTCGAACGCGGCTTCGCATTATTTCGATCAACGTTTGTGCAAGAGGCATGGCGTTACTACTTAGGCAGCGCGCCTCTGGCCTTTTGTTTCATTCCGATCTGGGTCGTGAACGGCCAGATCCAGGTATCCGATGGCGTAATCCTCATGGAAGCGGCATTACTCGCCGCAGCCTATCTTCTGCGCGTTTGCATGGTTGGCAGTTACATGCAGCGCGTTCGCGAGCGAGCGTTTGGCACGCCGACATTGAAGCCCGTAGGCGCGTCTGCGAGGGCCACAGCCGTGGGCCGATTGCTTGCGTGGAAGATCGTCCTGAGCGCCGCTGCCCTGAGCACCCTGCCAACCTTCGCCGGGGCATCGTGGTTTTACAGTGCTTGTCAGTTTGCCAGTCTTGAAGCGACCGAAGACGGCGCCGAGAGGCATTCGTTCCGCGGATGCCTGGCGATTGCCAGTCAATGGTTCGGCGGGAGCGTCCTGCTGTTCTTGATGCTCGTTCCTATCTGGATCGCCGTCTGGCTGAATGCTCTAATCATTGCGGTGGTGGTTCCTCAGCTCCTGCACTCGATTCTTGGCGTAAACACACTCCTGTCTACTCCAGCAGGAATATTCGCGCTCGTCCAAAGTTCCGCGTTCTGGCTTGCGTTGTTCGCGGGTGCATGGCTGGCAATGGACCCAATCGTCAAGTGCTCCTTTATTATTGTGTATCAGCATCTGCGATCGAGGCGCGAAGGCGACGACTTGCGCGGCTTGCTGGCGAGTCTGCCGCGCGAGCAACAGAAGAAAGCCGAGATGATTGCTTCCATCCCGGCCCGCAGCCGACTGATCGGTGCATTAGTCGTCCTGGCTGCACTTCTTGTTGGCATCCCGCGGTCCGCGCCCGCACAACAGACGACGCCACCGCCCAACAGAGCAGAATCTCCCACGGATTCCGCCCACGAGGTCCGGGTTCAACAATTACGCCAGGCCTTGGATGTCGAGTCGCGGCGCGCGATTTATCGCTGGCACGACGCCGAACACCCGAGTCCGCCCACCTGGTTTGACAAGCTGCTGGAGAAGATCGAGTTTCAGATCAAACGTGCTTGGAAAGCGTTCCGCGACTTCCTCCGCAAACTGTTGCCCAGCGGGCTGAATCTCTCGCCGGGAAACGCGAAGAATCCCTGGCGGTTAAAGGACCTTCGCGTTTGGCTGTGGGTCATCGGGATCCTGACCCTCGGAGCAGGGGGCGTGCTCTTGTGGTTGCGTCGCCGAAAGGAGACGGCCTCGCTCTCCATTCCTCAGGCAATCACTCCGCTACCCGACTTGAGCGAGACGGCGTTAGCCAGCGAGCGTTCCGAGGACGAATGGTTCGCCTTGGCAAAGCAGCTGGAAGGGAAGGGCGAGTTGCGTTTCGCCCTGCGCGCGGCATACCTCGGCCTGCTTGCAGGATTGGCGCGCCGCGAGTGGCTGACGATCCGCCGCGATCGCACCAATCGCGAATATCTCGATGAGTTTACGCGCCGATGGCGGAGACGCCCGCAGGCAGCCGTTTCGTCGCGCGCAGAAATTCCTGAACGACTGCGCGGCAGTTTGCGCCAGTTCGATCGCGTTTGGTACGGGTCCTATACGGTGACGCCAGAAGCAGTCGCCGCCTACCGCCAAGATCAATGGGAGCTACTCAGCCATGTCTGACGGTAAGCCGGGCAAGAGCATCGTGCTTAATTGGCGGGGTCCATTGCTGGCTGCTGCGATTTTTGCCGCGGTGTTCGCGGTTCTGTTGGTCATGGCACATCAGAATGAGTCGAACACGAGCGACGCGGGATCCAGCTTTCGCGAGGACCCTTACGGCGCCAGCCTCTTGTTCGATTCCTATGCGCGCGCCGGGTACCAGGTGAAGCGCGGTCAGGATGAGGACGCCCTCGCCGATCTGGACGCGACGAATACGGCAGCGTTCATTATCGGGGGCTACTCCCCTTACGATTGGGCAAGGAACAATGGAAAAAGCGCGCAAGCTCAGCTTCTCGAACGCCTGGAAGCTTTCCTTGCGCGCGGCGGCCGCGTCGTTCTGATCGACCTCCGTGGCAAATTGAAATCCGAGTCCCAAGGCTGGGAAGTTCAGAACAAGTGGGATTGGGACCGCACTGCACACAAGCACACAACAACCTGGCTGCCGCCCGATCTCCCCGCCATGCCGGCGGACAGTGAGACGATGTATATCCCCGACGATACACCGTGGCTCCAGACCGATGCGCAGTGGACTGCGCTCTACGGCGGGGCTTCAACAGCCGATTCCAAGGCTGAAACTTCTGATCATGTCTATATGGCAATGCGGCGAGTGGGAAAGGGCGAAATCATCGCCGCGAGTCAAAAGTCGTTCTTATTGAACGAAGTGATCAAGACGCATCGCAACCCGGTGCTGCTGGATTTTCTTGCAGGCGGCCGGCCGGTCATCTGGGTCGACGAAACACTACACGGATTGCATCAGGATCAGGGTGTGCTCTGGTTGGTGCAGCGATACCGGTTGCAAGCTGCCCTGCTGCTCTTCTGGGCGGCTTTGCTCGCGTTGCTGTGGAGTATGAGTGGCGACCTGGTGCGACGGCCTGCGCACAACTCCAGTACCGAGATCGTACGTCATGGCGAAGTCGCCGGAGTCGCGGCGCGCCGCCTGCTTCAGCGGAGCATCACGAAAGAAAATGTCGTGGCTGAGTGCTGGGAGCAGTTCCGCCGCTCCCGGCCGCAGGATGCACAGGCCATTTCTGCGGATCCACTTTGGGGCCCGCGGCTGCGCACCGCGCTCACGCAGCCTCCTCTGGCCGGATATAAGGAACTGAGCCAGTTGATCGCCGAACGCCACGCATCCGCAATGGGCCTGACTCACGTCGCCCGTGGTGCGCCTGAGAATTCCACGCTGAACCGATGATGATTTTCTTGGAGGCACAGATCGCATGAACGAGAAGCCGGTACTGGGTTTGGACGGCCAGGCACAGTCTGCAAGCGGAGCAACGCAATCGCCCGAGGCCTTAGCGATGGTCACGAGCGGAGCGCGGCGTGTTCGAGAAGCCCTGGGCCGCGTAATCGTCGGCCAGAACGAAGCGATCAATCTCGCTCTCGTAACGCTGCTTGCTGGCGGACACGCGCTCATCGAAGGTGTGCCCGGCGTCGGGAAAACGCTGCTGGTGAAAGCACTGGCGCGCGCCGTGGCGGGTGACTTTCAGCGCATTCAATTCACGCCCGACTTGATGCCGGCGGACGTCACCGGCACAAGCGTCTTCGACTTGAGGACGCAGGAATTCCGGCTCGTTCGCGGACCCATCTTCACAAACTTCCTGCTGGCGGACGAAATCAATCGCGCACCTGCGAAAACACAGTCAGCACTGCTCGAGGCCATGCAAGAGCGCCAGGTGACGATCGATCGCGAAACCTGCGCCCTATCCCCGGTCTTCGTCGTCTTTGCGACGCAAAATCCGATTGAGCATCAAGGCACGTACCCGCTCCCGGAGGCTCAGAAGGATCGTTTTCTCGTAAAAATTCGCATGGACTATCCGGCTGCCGAAGACGAAAACGAACTGGCCCGACTCGTCGCGGGAGGCGATGCGCCGGAGCGACGCTTAGATGAGGACTTGCGCGTGCCGGTTTTGCAATCCGGCGAACTCGAACAGTTGCGAGCCGCGACAGCGCAGGTGCGTGTCAGTGACGCCATCAGTGGTTACATCGTCAGCCTGGCTCGACAGACCCGGCAGCACGCCGCAGTCTGGGTTGGCGCTGGGCCGCGAGCCACACTCGCACTGTTGACGGCCTCCCGGGCGCTCGCGATTCTCGAGGAGCGCGATTTCGTCGCGCCCGAGGACGTAAAGACCCTGGCTGCGCCTGTACTGGAGCACCGCATGCTCCTGCGGCCGGAATTCGAGATGGAAGGCGTCACGATTCGCGAGGTTATCAACGCGGTGCTGGAGTTGGTCGAAGTACCGCGGTAGACCGCATGAATAGTACTTGGTCGGCCGAAACATTGAAGCAAGTGAATCCATGACGGCTGGAATCAAAACCTCAACGGACGTTGGTGCGCAGGGCGCAGCTATGACGGCCACGCTCGAACTCACTGCGGAACCAGCACACCCGAATCCGCCCGTGCGTACCAACACATTGCAGCGAATCGCCCTCCGCCCCGCGGGATCGCTCCTCAGTCCTCAGGAATCGCTTGTGTGGATCATCGGTCTGCTCGGTGCTGCGGCGTGCGTCGTGCCATGGTTTGCGCGCGGATGGTTGTGGTTCGCCCTGATCGCCACTCCTGTCGCGCTGCTCATGGGTTACGACGCGATCGCCCTGTGGCTCACCCGCGACGCATGGGCTCCGGTTTTCCTGCAGCCCGACAAAGGGCTCCGAGGGCGCGAAGGACAGACCATCCAGGTTTCATTCGCGATCACAGGCTCCGCGCGGAGCTCGCTGCGCAACGACATCCGCGTCGCGATCATGCCGGCAACACCAGATAGCGAAACCGCCTTCCGCGTGAAAAACGATCCGCAACGCCTGAGGCTCGCGCGGCCCGATTCCCCCGCGGATGGATCAACTCCAGCGACGCACCTTCAACTCTGGCCATGGACGGCGGAAATCGCTTTGCTTCGTCGCGGCCTGTGGCCCGGACCGCGGATTGGCGTCGAGCGCCAGTCGAACTTCCGGCTCTGGCGTCTGCGGCGATGGTTTGATGTGCCCGTGCCTTTACGGATCGAGGCGAATTTGCGGCCCGGGCGACAGGAGATTCTGCGCAGCCCGGTTTACCGCATGCTCGTGGCCTCGCGGCAGACGCCCTGGACCGGGCACGGCCGCGACTTTGAGCGCTTGCGCGAATATCAACCCGGCGACACCTATTCCGAGATCGCCTGGAAATCGACGGCACGCCGGGCCGCTCCCGTCACCCGGCTTTTCCAATGGGAGCAAAAGCAGGAAGTCTATTTTGTCGTAGACCAGTCCCGAGCATCCGCGACTGCACTCGATCCAGCCACGAACTCCGAAAGCTCCGCTCCACAAAAACGTGCTCCGCGACGCATGCTGGATCTCGCCGTGGAAACCGCGCTGGTGGGAGCGACCGTCGCGCTGGAACTCGGTGATGAATTTGGTCTGGTCACTTACGCGGATGGAGCCAAGTCCTGGCTGCGCGCGGGGAGCGGCCAATCCCAGTTGCACCAGTTTCGGGATCGCCTGCTGAACGTCGAGCCGTCGCCGACGACGGCGGATTACGAGGCGTTGTTCGCCGACATTCGGGTTCGCCTGCGGCGGCGCGCCTACCTCTTATTGCTCGCCGACCTGACCGAGCGCTCGATTTCGGACTCGTTGCGGCGCGGCGTTGGCCTCGTCCGCTCGTCCCATGCCCTCCTGATGACCAGCATCTTGCCGGCTCATGTGCGGCCGGCATTCTCGCCAGGCGAGCATTTGAAGACGGATCAGGATGTATACGCGGCGCTGGCGGGCGATCGAGAAAACCAGCGGCTCGCCGCGATGGCGCGGCAACTGCGCCAACTCGACGTGCAGCTCCGGTACATTCCTGCAGAGAAGTTCCTGCGAACCGCCGTCGAAGGATATCTCCAAAGCAAGCGGGAGCAACGGCTGTGATCTTGGATCTCGAACGATTTCAGGCGCAGGCGCGGCCACGTTGGCGCGACCTCGAATCGCTGCTCGCCGCGCTAGAAAGCCGGCCGGACCGTCGGCTGAATCCAGCGGAGGCCGAACAACTGCAAGAGCTTTACGCCCAGGCTGCCGCGGATTTGAATCGCGTCACACACGGCACCATGGCGCACGAACTCAGACAGTATCTAGAGCGGCTCGTGGCGCGAGCCTATGCGGAGCTGTACTATGCTCCTCCGACGCGCTCGGAGATCTGGCAGCCGCGCAGCTGGCTGAGGATTTTCACGGCGTTTCCGGAAACATTCCGCCGGCACTCCCGCTATTTCGCGCTGGCTATGCTCATCACGCTGCTCGGCTGCGCCTTGGGCGGACTCGCCGTCCACTACGATCCTGCCTCGGTCGATGTGCTGCTTCCGGCCGACTATCTCCGCGATCCCGGCCAGCGCGTGCATGAAGAAGAGCAAGGACAGGGGCGGCACCTGCACTCCGCACAGACCGAAGCAGCATTCTCGGCGCAACTGATCAGGCACAATATCCAGGTAGCGTTGCTCGCCGCGGCTCTCGGGGTAACGTTTGGCATCGGGACGGCGCTTCTTCTATTTGAAAATGGCGTGCTGCTCGGAGCCGTAGCGGTTCATTACACGCAGCAGGGCTTCGGACTGTTCATGTCCGCGTGGCTGCTGCCTCACGGCGTCTTTGAGATTCCGTCAATCCTGATCGCCGGCCAAGCGGGCTTTTACCTGGCGCGCCTGCTGCTGCATCGGCGTGAGGATCGCAATGTCCGTCAATCGATGCGCGAGTGGCTGGTGCTCGTCGCCGGGTTGGCGATGATGCTGGTTTGGGCCGGACTCATGGAAGCCTTCTTTTCCCAGCATCACGCCCCCGTCCTGCCCTATGCATTCAAAGTTGCGGTTGCCGCGGCAGAACTCGTGCTGCTGACGATCTACCTACTGTTGATCGGACGTAGAAAGATCGGTGAGGCAGCGCGCTCGACCGTTCCCTCGGAGAACAGATGAAAGATACTCAGTCAATGCGTGCGTCGACAGCTGCCGAGCTGACCATCTTGACTCCGGAAGGCGTCTTCTTTCGTTTGCCTTTGGCCGGCCCCCCGAGCCGCCTTTACGCCATGCTGCTCGATACCGCGATCGTATTGGGCACGGTGAACGGGATTGGGCTGCTCATCTACTGGATTTTCTCCAAAGCCCCCGGTTTTGGCTTCATGGTGATTACGCTCGCGGAGTTTGCGATCGGTTTCGCCTATAGTGCATTGCTCGAAGGCTTTTGGAACGGGCAGACGATTGGAAAGCGCCTCTTCCATTTGCGCGTGATTGACCAGGACGGCCTTCCCCTTAAGATGGAACAGGCGTGGGTACGGAATCTGATGCGCGTTTTTGATGCGTTGCCGTTCGCCTATTTGTTCGGAGGACTGTCCGTACTAACCAGTCCGCTGATGCAGCGCTTCGGTGACCGCGTAGCTGGAACCCTCGTCGTACGCCAAACGCCGCTGGCTGCGCCCCCGGACGAATTCTGGATGCGGCAAAAGTACAACTCCTTCATGGATTATCCTGCAATCGCGATGAAGCTTCGCCGAGCCGCGACGCCGGAACTGGCAACTCTAATTCAAGATGCACTGCGCCGCCGCAACGAACTAGCCGCTTACGCGCGGCGCGAAATCTATCGCGAGCTGGCCACGTATTTGCAGAGCGAAATCTCTCCATTTCCCGACGAACTGGTGGAGAGGCTTAGTGATGAACAGTATTTGACGAACGCGTCTGGCGTCCTTTTCGGAGATCAACGCTTGTCGCGAGTTCAGGGTTGAATACCGAGAGGCCTGACGGTGCAGGAGCATCTCACGGGGCGCGGCCCGATCTTCAGACACCACGCGGTTAAGTACTCTTCGTGTTGGGGACGGTGTAGAGAAGTTCTTCCACGCTGAGAGGGCGGAGCTGCGCATCGCGCGGACAAGGACCCGGAATATCGTGTCAGTATGGCTACTGCTCCGTGTGCCATGAGCCTCGACGACTCTGAGGCTGCCGCGGCTGCGTTGTTCCGACTGCACGCGATTTTCAAGGAGACCCCGAAGTCCTGTTCACGACGACGCACTTCTTCTCGGAACTCGCGACGCGTGCATTGCAAGAGCTGGCGGCGCGAGCTCCGGTTTCGCAACAGGCGCAAAGGTTGAGGCTGAGGGGTTCGAATCGCAGGGCAAGTGGGACGAAGCAACAGCGCAATACAAGGAAGATACTCGAGCAGAACTCGGCCGCGCGTGGAATTCATTATCGATTAGGGCGAATCTTTCTGGCGACGTCGCCCCCCGACGAAGCCAGCGCCAACAAGGAATTTGAGGAAGAGCTGAAGATCGATCCCGAGGGCGCCCGGCGGAATTCATGCTTGGGGAGTCGGCGCGGCAGGCCGGGCGGTGGGAGTACGCAAGCGCCCATTTCTCGCGAGTCATCAAGCTAGACGAAGGGTCTCTTGAGGCGTACCTGGCTCTTGGGATGTTTAATGCCGCCGGAAAATTCGGCGTTACCTAGGATTTTGGCGGACGGTGATTGTCCTTCGACGATTGCGTTGAGTCCCTGCGCTCCAGCAGTGCCTGCTTCAACGATTGTCCTGCGTTCTCGATATGTTCGCGCAAAAGTGTGCAAGCCGCCGCAGTATCGCGCTGGCGGCATAGGTGCAGGATTTTGTGGTGCTCTTCGTTGGCACGCTTGATGCCGTGCGTCAGGTAGAGCTGCAGACGCGTGTATCGCTCGCCGCTGTTGTTGACGTTGCGAATGATGGCCATCGATCGTGGCAGGTTCGCGCGCGAGTACAGCGCGGAATGAAACTGCCAGTTGAGGCGGCCCCAGCCTGATACGTGATCCTCCCTCCGCAGTTCGCTCATATAGGTGCGCAGAATTTCTTCTGCCTCTGAAAAATCTTCCTCCGTCAGCTGCGGGATCGAGCGCTTCAGGACCTGTGGTTCCAGAAGGGCGCGAATGGAAAATAATTCCTCAATGTCGTCGGGCGACAGTGCCGGCACAATTGCGCCGTGGTTGGGAACAATCGTAATGAGGCCTTCCGCATCCAGCTGTCGAAGCGCCTCGCGAACCGGAATTCGGCTTACACGGTACTGCGTTGCGATCGCATCCTGGCGGAGCTGCGTTCCCTCCGCAATCTCCCCTCGAATGATCTGATCGCGCAGCTTGTCGGCGACCGCCAATGTCAGAGACATACGCGGAATGGCAGATTCGGGTGTCGTTCCTAAGCTCATCGGAAGTATTGATGGAAACCGTTCCCAACAACAGCTAGGGCAAACTACAGTCTGTATTGTATACAGGCAGGAAAGCGTTCCCTAATCGCGTTACGCGACTCTTTCGAGCATTTCTCCAAAGAAACCAGTCGGCGGCGTCCCAGTCGGAATAGCTTAGGACCCTCATTCTTCACTCAGCCCTCTGGAGATCGGCAACCTCCACGCGCGGGTCTGTCCTACGGCGGTCCCAGCCTCGCAGACCAACATAAATTGAAATTCCTAACCGGTACGCAAACAGGATCACTTCAATGACGCTGGCCACCAAAAATGTACAACGACGGCACCATTGAATATCCCGGCGTCCAATGAGGGGTGTGCTTCGGGCTGTTTGACGCGCAATCGACGGTGCACACTTCGGGAGTGAGGTTTTCGGGGATGTGTAACAAGCAGGCTGCCGCCCCGATGCGAATTTGACGATTGCATATTGTATCCATAAAATACGGCCACGCGTGCGAAATCGTCGAGGGTAAGGCGTTAACGCTGGAACTTCAACGACCTCTGACCTACAGGTGAAACCACTGCATGACCTCGCGGACTCCCCGACGGATTCGAGTCGTTGACTCCCACACCGGTGGCGAGCCGACCCGTCTGGTCATAAGCGGTGGCCCTGACCTCGGCAGCGGATCTTTGGCCGACCGCTTAGGGTGTTTTCGGGCTCAATATGATGACTTTCGCTCGGCAGTCGTGAACGAGCCCCGGGGATCTGATGTCATTGTCGGTGCTCTGCTCTGCGAGCCAACCGAGACTTCCTCCGCCGCCGGCGTGATCTTCTTCAATAATGTGGGTTATCTCGGCATGTGCGGACATGGCACCATCGGCCTAGTCGCCACTCTGCACTATCTGGGTAAAATTCGACCGGGCGAGCACCCTATTGAAACACCCGTTGGAATCGTTGGCGCGATTCTGCACGACACCGGCGAAGTGACTGTGAACAACGTCGCGAGTTATCGGAGCCGGACTGGTGTGAACGTCAAGGTGCCCGGTTACGGGCCGATCCAGGGCGATATCGCGTGGGGTGGAAACTGGTTCTTTCTGGTTCACGACCATCCTATGAAGCTGGAATTGAGCAACATCGACGAATTGACGAAATTCACATGGGAGATTCGCAAGGCCCTGCGCCATGCCGGAATCACTGGGGACGATCGTCAGGAAATCGACCACATCGAACTGTATGGACCCTCCCGGAAACCGGGCGTCGATAGTAAGAATTTCGTTCTCTGTCCGGGCAAAGCCTACGACCGTTCTCCCTGCGGGACCGGCACCAGCGCAAAATTGGCCTGCCTCTATGCTGACGGCAAGCTCCATGAAGAGCAGGTCTGGAAACAGGAAAGCATCGTGGGGAGTGTGTTTGAAGGCCGAATCACGGTTCGGGACGGAAAGGTATACCCAAGCATCAAAGGATCTGCTTTCGTGAATGCCGAAGCCGATCTTGTGCTTGATCCTCGCGATCCCCTTTGCATGGGCATCCGCGCGTGAACGCAACAAGCTATGACCTAGCCATTGTCGGAGCCGGTATCGTGGGCGCTGCCTGTGCCGACGAGTGTACACGGCGCGGACTGAAAGTTGTTTTGCTCGACCGCGACACAGTGGGCGGGGGGGCCACAGCAGCAGGGATGGGCCATATCGTGGTCATGGACGACTCCGAAGCCCAGTTTGCGTTGGCCCACTTCTCGCAGCGCTTATGGCAGGCGCTGCGCCCTGAGTTGCCCGCCGACGTGGAATACGACAAGTGCGGCACGATCTGGGTCGCGGTCGACGATGAGGAGATGGAGGAAATCCACCGCAAGCACAAATATTATGGTGAACGAGGAGTTGTAACGGAAATCCTGAACGCCGAAACCCTCCACATTCTCGAACCAAATTTGCGAGAAGGTATGAAAGGCGGCTTGCTCGTCCCCGGGGACGCCGTGCTTTACCCGCCCTGTGCGGCACGGTTTCTGATGGAGCGGGCTCAACTTGGCGGAGCTACGATTCGCTTGGGTTGTGCCGTTCGTGCGATTCGCCACGGCCGCGTAACTTGCGACGACGGCTCAGAAGTCCGCGCCAATACGGTTGTGAACGCCCTTGGTGCATGGGCGCCCGAGCTGACACCGGAACTCGACATCCGAAAACGCAAGGGCCACCTGGCTATCACCGATCGCTATCCCGGATACGTGCGCCATCAACTTGTGGAACTCGGTTATCTCAAGAGCGCTCATTCCATGACCAGCGATTCAGTCGCCTTCAACGTGCAGCCCCGCCGAACTGGCCAGATGCTGATCGGATCGTCGCGTCAGTATGGAGCCGACCACCCGGAAGTGGATGCAGGAATGCTGGCCCGGATGTTGCAGAGAGCGCAGTCCTACATGCCGGGCATCGGGCGTCTCTCGCTGGTGCGCTGCTGGAC